>Ga0315275_10002030_pt1 | contig 18126 bp, 15 predicted proteins | sample YL17G03_0_MG_FD_205557 | JGI IMG/M metagenome (GOLD analysis project Ga0315275, IMG submission 205557) | Sediment microbial communities from Yellowstone Lake, YNP, Wyoming, USA - YL17G03_0 | ecosystem: Environmental > Aquatic > Freshwater > Lake > Sediment | place: USA: Wyoming | collected...
TGCGGATAATCGGGGGCAAATATAAAGGAAAGAAAATTGGTCCGATTTCTGGTCTGAAAGCGCGGCCAACGACAGATTTTGCTAAAGAGAGTCTGTTTAATATTCTTAATAACCGTATAGATTTTGATACGATCAGTGTGCTTGATCTTTTTTCAGGTACCGGATCAATTGGATTCGAGTTTGCCTCCAGGGGAGCCGAAGTGGTTCATCTTGTTGAAAAAGATCAGAAACATATTCTGGGGATAAGGCGCACAATAGACAAAATCGGATTCACAAATATTAAACCAATTCATATTGACGTAAAAACGTATTTAAAAACGTGTAAATTCAATTACGACATTGTATTTGCTGATCCGCCATATGATATTCAATGGCTGAAAAGTTTACCTGATCTGGTAATAGCGTCAAATGTATTAAAAGAAGATGGATTTTTTATCCTGGAACATCCGAGGTATATGAATTTCAGAAATCATGAAGCGTTTTTTGAAAACAGGAATTACGGAAGTGTGAATTTTAGTTTTTTCAGACATCCCAATAATCTCAAATAAATAAAAACTAAAGGTTTATAACATGAACATTATTTATCTTCATCACAGTACAGGTAGTGTAATCTGGCAAGGTGCAAAAGCTTCGATTGTGACAAGAGCTGCAAGGAAAATTAGTACCGGGCTTGCGGAAGCGATTGGGGGTAAAGCAAGATTGCCATTATTGTTCGACGAGTATAACAAGAATAATAACAAGAACTACCTCATTAAAGAGATGGCATTTCCAAAGACTTCTCCCTATGGATGGCATAATTATCCGTACGATTATTACAATATCTGGGTAAAAAATGCAGGGAATGACCCATATATGGAAGAACCTACACTTGAAATGCTCACTAAACAATACCAGGTGATTATTTTCAAGCATTGTTTCCCTGTAAGTAATATTAAGGCTGACAGGGATTCGGCTGATATTAATTCTGATTATAAATCACTTGCAAATTACAAACTCCAATATGCAGCATTAAGAGATAAGCTTCATGAATTTCGTGACACAAAATTTATTCTATGGACTGGTGCTGCACAGGTAAAATCAGCTGTATCAGAGGATGAAGCAAAAAGAGCCAGGGATTTTTTCACATGGGTAACAAATGAATGGGACCAGCCCGGGGATAATATTTATGTATGGGATCTTTACAGTCTGGAGACTGAAGGAGGATTATACTTCAAAGAGGAGTATGCCTCTTCACCAAGTGATTCTCACCCGAATGGAGAATTTGCAGGGAAGACAGTCAAGTTAATATTCAACAGAATTGTTGATGTGATTGAGAATGATGGCACCAAAACAAAGCTGACGGGTGAAAAGATCTAATTTTTTTTAGTTCAAAGATGCCATTAAGTTTTATCAGAAATTATTTTGTGTAACAGAAAAATCGCTTATTTTTGCAGCGCATTTGATTATTTTTATTGGTGCGGTAGTTCAGTTGGTTAGAATATCGGCCTGTCACGCCGGGGGTCGCGGGTTCGAGCCCCGTCCGCACCGCCAACAAAAAACGCAAAGCCTCTGAAAATCAGGGGCTTAACTTTTTTTATGAGGTCTGTTTGCACAACCATTGCACAATAAAGGTTAAAACTGGTACATTTCTAAAGATTTAATACAATAAAAGCCCCCGGAGCTGATTCCGAGGGCTGGGTATAAGTTAATGTCAAGTTTGTTAATTATTCTTCACTGAATGAACAGAAAAACTATTTTTCATGCCACGTTCGTAAGTTGAAACATTATGTGGCATTAATTCTGTTAACTCAAAGTTACACCAGTAAAAACCAAAGTCAATTTTATTTAACAGTAATCGTTCCTGGGAATATATCCAGGAGATCAGTGTGAGTGGAGGAATTTGCGTTTTATATAAGAAAGCCTTCTGAATCTGAGGGTGGTGATTGTTTTATCTCTTTAACGTGATCACTAAAATGTCTGAATGTTAATTAACAAGGTTTAATAAGTACAGATAAAGATCCATCTACCCAATTACAGGTTTGGATAGATGGACGAAAATAGCGAACAATCCTAATAATTATTTACCTTGAATGGGGTGGAATAGTATTTTTAATTTTTAAGAATGCCGTTCTCTACTAATACCTTCCCATCAACTTTAATGGTACTTCCAGGCAAAAAGAAACTATATCCAAATGGATTCTTATTTTCCCCGCCTGCCCAAATATTATTACCAATACCTACCGTAATCATACCCGCAGGCATCCAGGCAACAAGTTTACTGTTAGGTTTAATATGTACATCAGGGTTAATACCTAAATCAATAAATGCAAATTCTTCCTTCCCGGATTCAGCAGCATCATATATTGCCTTAAACGGTTCAATCCCCGATTTTGCTATCATAGAGGTGAGTTTGCCTTTTTGAAAGGTTAAGGTAAGACCAGTGATCTCTTTATCTTGATAAAATAGACGATCAACAACTACTTTTCCTTCAGCTGTACCAGGAACTGGAGCTAAATAAACCTCTCCTGCCGGAAGATAAACCTGTGACGCAGCATATCCCCTTTTCAGATCTTCATCTGAAAGACTTCCATCACTTACAAGAACCTGCCTGTTTTCAATACGCATCTTTATGTCGGTTCCGTTAGTATTAGTTATTTGAACCTCTTTACCTCCCGAAATGATGGCTTTCATTGCTTTACCTTGATCTTCAAGTTTCGGATAATCTACATTAACTCCATTCCAGAAAATATCTGATAACTCTTTTAGGGTTAAACCAAACTGTTTGGCTTGTGCTTCAGTCGGATAAAGCCCATTCCCCAATGTTACTCCCTTGACATTACGATTCACTAAAAGTTCATTTACAGGCTCAGATGCCTTGCTAATTGCAACAAAACGTTCAGGTGGAATATCAGCGAGTAAACCTGGTGTCTCACTATAATCCACACTAATTATTGCGGTTACAAAACTTAATAGTTTTAAACTAAGTTCAGGAATTTGGTTGTCATATTTAACCGGAACCTCAGTATACATGCGTCGTGTAATACGGTCACTTCCAATAGTCACTACCGGAAACGCACCTAATTTTCTTACATTAACAGCAATGTCTTCAAGCAATTCAAGATTGCCTACTCCGCCATTTATAAAAACAATTTCGCCTTCGTGAATTCTTGCACACTGATTTACAAGCTTTTGAGCTAAGGCTTCATAATCAACAGCTCTGCCCTTATCTGTCGTGGTTTGCGCTCTTGAAAAGAGCGAAGAACCCATAATGAAGATTGCAATGGCAACAATTTTAAGTGTTTTCATAAGCAAAAAGATTTTAGTTAGTAAAAAGAAGTTAGTTATAAATGCCTTCAATATCAATTTCTGTGATAACTACCAACCAAATTCTTCATCAAAGTTACACCAGCAATAAGTCAAAGTCAATTTTATTTATAAAAAGCCCCCGGAGCTGATCCCGAGGATGGATAAGTTTTTTAGACAGGCAGACTTGCCTGGCCTGCTCCTTTGCTATTTGTTGTCTAAAAAGTTCCAATTAGAATAATACCTTTTGAGTGGCAACTTTATCTCCATCTGAAATCTTTATAATATAAACCCCCTTCAAAGCCGATGAAACAGTAAAGGTTTTAAAATTTCCTTCGCCAAGGTGTGCTTTAAAGACTTTAAGACCCAGTAAATTATACACTTCACCAAAAGCGTTACTGCTGACAGCTCCTTCGATATTAACCTGATGGCCGGATGTCCATACCCGTAAATCAGGCATGTTGTTATTATCTGGCAGTGGCTTGATTCCTGTTGGTAAGTTAACCGAAGCATAAAGTTCAATTCCATCCCCAGTTCCGAGATTCCGGGAATATTGCTTATTAGTTTCATTATTCCAATGTTCGTGGACTCCGAGGCTTGCCAGGGGAGTGCCGTCATTTTCAGGATCGTATGTGATCCCCGTTGGCCAATTGGCAACATCTGCTGCCTGGTGCAGATACTCATCCACTCCTTTCATTTGCGGATAGGTACCGTACGAATTACTTGCCGTATACTCTGTTCTGAGGAAATCAAAAGCCACAGATTCTATGGCGACGGGATCCTGGGATGCAAAAATGGAAGATGTCCAGTCGTTGTTGAACGGCGTGCTTGTCCATTTGTTGGGAGAGTCCACAGCCTCAGGTCCGGCCCAGAGTCCGTCGAGCAGGTAAAATAATTCTTTACCGCCGAGCAATTTATGTCCCATTAGATCTACCTGCACACGGTATAATTTCGTGCCAGTCCGGTAATTTTTCCCATAGTCTTCATCCGGATTCACCAGACCCATATGAAGATGTTTGGCATCATCCCGGCTTTGAGAGCCCAGATGGTTTTTTGCAAACAGCGTAATCCCAGCCCTTGCATGAGCTTTTAACGCCGGGATATTGATCATGTATTCGACATCCTGAAAAACCGTGTACAGGTAATCTGACAGAATCGGAGAGCCGGAGGAGGCATCACTAAATGATCCTGTTCTTAACACGGCGCCTCGGTCGGAATAAAATATTAGAGGATTGGAGCTTTGGACAACTTGGACTCTCCCTAAATTACTATAATTATCATGGTCCAGATACTTGACATTAGGAAACTCGGAATGCCAAAGTTCATAACAATGGATATAGATATGCTTCATGGGATCGCCGACATATATATTACTTTGAGCAACGCCGACAACATTCACCAACTGTCGCAACACAGCGAGTACGACCTGAGGCGAAGTCTCGGCAATGCCATAGTAGCCATTATTTACCTTCGACAAATCGCTGGTGCTGTAATTTCCCGACCAGGCACTGGTCGCATTGACTTTGATCAGTATTTTTTCTCCGGTTGAATAGCTCACTGAGCCTTTCCCATGATTTTGATTATAGTACCGAAAAATAGCATTCCACGCGCTGAGGTCAGTGGTTGCACCAGTGAGTATCTGAACGGCCGATGATACCATTTGATTTATAACATCCTGGTTGTTGTTTTTAGTCAGGAACCAGCCATCGCCATAGGCATTGGTGCAGTCTGCGTTGGTCGCATCCGGATCGTATATCCATACCACACGCCCGGGATTTATTCCCTTCGCAGTGCCCATTGGAGCATTAGCCTGCTGAGAAAAAGCCTGATTATTTGCATATGCCGGTTTATCGGCGGTTATTGTGGTTAGCAATCCCGCAAACATTGCTGCAAAAAGAAAAAGGGAGGACGGTAAATACCTGGACTGTAAATAGTGCTGCTTTGATTTTTTAAAAAGTGCAGCGGTTGAAACCAGTCCCAGCAAATACAGTACAAAACTTGATGCAATCGGGGCAGCAGTCCGCATGCATGGATAGGCGGAACGGCTGGGTTTCGGAATAACACGGATCAGAAACCACAGGAGCGAGCCGATACCGGAAACGAAAAAGGCCATTTTCTGATATGATATTCTTGCTTTTTTCTTCATAATATTATGATTATTAGGCCATTGAAGTATTAGCTAAAGATTTTCAAGCACCTGCCTTCTTATTGTAGCTAACTCGTTTTTTTTCATAAATAAAAAATACTAATTGTCCTTTCTTATCTTGTTATCAAAGTTACTAATTTCCCAAGAAAAAAATTATTAAAACAGTAAGCCCCGATAACAGCTGAATTTACCAGGGCTTTCACTCTTCGCATATTCGGGTTTGAATCTCCCGAAATATTTTATTTCTCCAAATATAAAAACCGCCGGGGCCAGAAACAAATTTATTTGCACCCAAAATAAGCCCCCGGAACTGATTTCCGAGGGCTGAAAATAAGTTATTGGTGTTAGTATTTGTTTATTCCCTAACACAACGCACAGACAAATCGTTCGTCTTCTTGCCGTAGTGCTTGTTGACATTTCTAAGATTGTTGTACATAGTATAGCACCATGCATTATTTGTGGAGACCTCAGTAGAACTCCACCAGTTACCAGTGCCGCCAATGTCGTAGAAGGTTCCATTTCCGTAACGGTAGCCACCCGGAAGGGCTGTAAAACCGCTTTCGTTAGTTGCTCCAGTATTAGGACTTTTCCAATGGGTTATTCCTTTTTCTTTTAGTTTGCCACCTGCAACATATTCACCCACAAGAAATGTTGTTAATGTTGACCAATCGGCATCAGTGGGTACATGCCAGCCTGTAGGACAAATATTTCGGTCATCAGTTGCAGCATACCAAGTATATAATCTGCCATAAATCTCCACATTGCTCTCATTACCATCATATGCCCACTGGTATTTCGGCGTTGGTTCATTTGTTATATCCAAAGTTGTCGGAGTGGTTGTACCAATTGAATCACCATTACTATACCTTGTTGTTTTAAGGTCTTCTTTCATCCATACTTGTTTTCCAATGATTATTATTGGATAAACATTGCCGCCAATATCCTGAACGGTTTCAGTACTTTCCTGCGCAATGCTTTTAAAGGAAATGCTTAAAGACAACAAGAATATTACCATTGTGTTTAATGGGTAAATCCAAATTCTGTAATTCTTTTTCATATCAATTTATTTCAGGGAAAGGCTCTGAATTTTCTTTTAAAGATTTTGGTATTGCAGTCAATACAAGCCCAGCTTGGATCATTCCCTTTTATAATGCATTCCCCAAGTATAATCTTCCCGGCTTCCGCTTCAAGAGAATCCTTGTAGCTCGGTTCTCCATAAATGATCTTAACCACCTTTGTAGAGCCACAATTTGGACATTTGTTCGGCTTCTGATGAGAAAAATACCTCTTCCCCATTTTAAATAAATGCATTTAAAGTGTTTAACAAGTAAGCTACCGAAGCTGATTCCGGGGGCTTAACTGTATTTCAGAAAGGTAAATCGTATTAATATTATTTCACCTTATATATTTCTCAGTACGCTATTCGTAATTATTCCATTTTTAGCTCCATCCCCAACTGCTGAAACAATCCAAGAAGGTCAGCATCTTCCCTCTGCTCAATAACTTTTCCATTTTTAATACGTACTATAAAAATTCCGCCTATTTCAAACTTCTTACCAGAAGCTGGAATACCATTCCATTCTTCTTTCTGAGTACCTGTGGAAGTAAACCTTGCTTGGAGGTCTTCTGAACGAGATACTGATTTGGTACTTGATGAAGGTAAGTATAATGCACAATTCGGAGCATAGACTTCTTTATACATCATAGTGTCCCTATTGTTCAATCCATCTATGAGTTTCTGTACGATAGCTTTATTCCGGGTTTCAATTTCCATTATTGCATTAAGTTCTTTCAGTTTTGCAATAGATTCTTTGTCCTGAGTACAGCTCCCGATTATTAACGAAATAATCAGACTTAAAAAGAAATTTTTTTTCATAGTCACAGGCTTTTGTTATCAAACAATAGTCAGTTAATGATTTATTAAAGTTACGACAGAAAAAATCTGAAGTCAATTTTATTTTGATAAGGAATTGAACATGGGAATATGCCCAGATGGATCAGTAGAAGAAGGAGGATTATGTGTTGTGTATAGAAAGTACAAATGATGATAACTGTTCAAAAATTTACTTGACTTCCAATATTTTCTGGCATAACTTGGGGATTATTTCTAATTACAAACTTAAAAAAGGAGGGACTTATGAAACTGAGTACTTTTTTAATAGTGAAAGCTATTGTCTGTTTTGTATTCGCTATTGGATATATAGTAGTTCCAGTTGCGACAGGTTCAATCTATGAGATCACGCTTGATTCTGATGGAATAATTATGGCACGATTCTTTGGAGCACTTTTAATTGGAATCGGTCTCATCCTTTGGTTTTGCAGAAATGCAGACTGGAATGTACTGAAAATTCTCACACTATCACTTTTTATTGCTGATACAACAGGATTCATTATTGCCCTGGTTGCTCAATTGGCTGGCGTAATGAACTCATTAGGTTGGATTATTGTCGCAATTTGGTTGCTATTAGCATTAGGATTAGGATACTTTCGTTTCTTAAAACCAACGAATACCTGAACAACATCCTTTATTTATTAATTCCATTTTAGCGTCTGAATCCAGAAAGCAGGGTATTACTATGCCCTTTCTTTTATATTGTAATGTCTGTCTTCTAATCGGGAGAAGGAAATGATTCAGGAGGCTTTCTATGCTTTTTTTCCAGTTCAAGATTGAGTTTCTGGTCAAATACATTTATAAAATCTCTTTCATCTTTACAAGTAAATGAAAAGAATAATTTGTCTCCATTATAAACATCCCATTTTTGCTGAGAGGTAGCATGCTCTATCTTTAAATTCAGGTTATAATCTTCATTCAATTTGTATGAGATATGAATTGAATTAATGGATGATAAAGAATGGGAACGCAATGAAGTGTTAAATTGTCTTTTTGTCCAAAATTCCTGATTAGGTTCTTTAGAACTCTGAAAATTTACAAGAATATAGACTATTTTAAGTTTAGTTTCCACCATTTTGATTTAACTCTACAAGTTAATAAAAATCCAGTACAGAAGGCTGGATTTTTTGTTCCTAATCTCAGCAACAGGTTTAAATAGTGACAATCAAATTGCACAAATCTGATTGTTATGCCCAGTACTAAACGCTCGTCTTAGTCAGGTTGTACTGTCAGATTTTTTTAATTACTTTTTGGATACAGGATTTCTTTTGCTTTTGTTCTGCTCGACCATAGCTCGATTGCAAGCACTAATACAATAATTGCCGGGAAAGTAGTGAACCACAGTTTTGCGCCTTCTTCACGGTTGATCAAAGCCCAATTTGCAGCTTTCGAGAAAAGCAATCAACTTGTTTGCTTTCTCTTCAATTTCTTTCGATTCTTTTTGCAGACCGGTCACAAATATATTTTTGTCATATATTCCACGGACAGCTTGAAAATCACTGTCTCTGGTTTCAACGTCCCCATCAATGCCAAATCCAAGTTTGCTGCCAGGGTCAAATTCTTTTTCAGCATCCTTAAGAATCATATTATTCAGCTTAATGGCATTTGTTTTCCAGTCTGTTATAATCTGAATTAAACTATCGATCGCGATATTTTCAAGTTTATCGCCAGTTTGCTGACTTATGAGGTTAGAACACCATATCCACGCATATTTATCATAGTTTTTATAAATTGAGTTAAGATTTTCATTTAATTCGTCAAGCGACCTTATTTTGCAGGTTTTAACTAAATCAACCAGTTCATCAATTTTACTTGCTGGTGAGAACAATCCGCAAATTTCCACCCATTTACCTGTTCCATCTGTACCCTGAGCTATCAGCATATTTCTTAAATCAATCAGTGTTGAATTGTAATCCATGCCCTGGATACGTTTAACTACCTCCTGGCCAATATATAATTTCAGCGCCATTTCATAATACTTTCGTGTGGGTTTCAAAAGAAGGCGATGGATGTTTATTCCTTTATAATTGACATAATCTTGTTTTTTATCGGTTTTTTCAGCAAGTTCATTAAGAATGTTGATCCCATTAATTATTCTGCCGACAATGTAAGGGCTGAATAGATCGAAATGGATCAGATCGAGCTTATCCGGATCCTTTCTTCTGTCTCTTGCTGGCCATTTATCAATATCTCTGCGGGTACCAACAGTGAAAAGGTTCATTGCCGGGGTAAGTTCACTTTTCCCTTTTTCCTCTGAGATGTACGAAAACGGGAAATCTGCAGTATCGAAATTTACATAATGTTTACCCATTACCACGGTAAAAGCACCAATATGGCTTGGCAAAAGCAGGTACGAAAAAGAACCTGTTTTGGAACCGCGCTCCAAAATACCCTGATGTAAAGGGCCAAGCTTGTACATATGGTTGCTTTGATTTGTGCCGCTTCCTGCATTAAAAAAGGAAACAAAACTGGCTATCATCAAGGTTGATTTATGGTGGGTAACAGTATACGGTCCGGCAAACAGACTGCATGCTTCGCCATGAAATGCTTCGCAATTGGCAAAAAACACTGAGTTCTCTGCTGAATATTGTTTGCCCATTTTTACTCCCTGCCCTACAAAGCATTTATCAAGTATTACTGCACTATCAACTCTCGATCCCGACAAAACGATAAACTTTTTCGCAACAACCCCTATGCCAATAAATGCAGGCGCTTCATTGCAGCTCTGGATAGTCCCTTCGTCAAGCAAACTGGCTCCTGAAATGGTAGCGTAACTTCCGACACAAACATTGCGAATTATGATTGAATCGTGAATCCGAGCTCCTGTTTGTATCAGTCCCTGGTTTGACCGCTTTGATTCACAATACTCCCTGATTAAGCCAAGAATTTTGTCTGTGAATTCTTTGTCGTGGCGATAAAGCACTGTTAAATAGCCTATTTGGGAGGATAATCTGTCAAAGATTGGTAGTTCTCTTCCACCTCCTTCATTTAAAACTTCAATTTCAGTTCCGTTACCAAAAGTTGACTCTTCATTTACAACCAATGAACCGATATTTGAGAGGACAACATTCCCTTCGATGATATAGTTTGACAGATTTTTAACTTCAGAAATATAAACATGATCGCCAATTTCACAATTACTTATAAAGCTGTTGTAAATACCGCATATTTTTGAAATGTTTTTTTCTACCTCTATTGTTCCCGAATAAATACCCAGTTTTATGTTGCCATCAAACCGGGTATTTAAAATATTCCCGGGAGAAAATCCTTTTGTAACGGTAATACCGGTCCAATCATAAGCAGAACAATTTTGCGAAAGAAGTCTGTTTATTTCTTCTTTTGTTAAATGCCTGTATGTCATATTATGGAAAGGATTGTTTGATTATTAATAAAGTACTCAGTCCCTAATTAAAATGAGCTTGATTTTTCGATATCCATAAAATACTTTACGGTTTCAACATGAAGTTCCAATGTTGCAGGTTCATCACAAACAATAATGCCTCTTTGGTGCATCTGAAGAATTGAAGCGGTCCACATGTGGCTTATGCCTCCCTCGACCACTTCCTTTAGTGCGCGGGCTTTAATAAATCCTGAAATAATAATTATTACTTCTTTAGCATCCATTACTGTTCCAACACCTACCGTGAGAGCCTGTTTTGGCACTTTGGTAATGTCTCCGCCAAAAAACCTTGAATTGGCAAGAATGGTGTCGTATCTTAAGGTTTTAATTCTTGTTCTTGAAGTGAGCGAAGATCCTGGTTCATTGAAGGCAATATGGCCATCGGGGCCAATTCCTCCGAGGAATAAATCAATACCTCCAACGGCTTGCATCTTTTTTTCGTAATCGGCACATTCTTTTTCAAGGTTTTTAGCATTTCCATTTAAAATGTTAATGTTTTCCTTTGGGATATCAATATGGTTAAAAAGATTATCAAACATGAAATAATGATAGCTTTCAGTATGACTCTCCTCGATGCCAACATATTCGTCCATATTGAAGGTAATCACATTTTTAAAAGAGATTTTACCGGCCTTATGCCTTTTTATTAATTCCTTGTACACAGGCAAAGGGGAAGATCCTGTAGGTAAGCCCAGTGCAAATGGCTTTTTGCTTGTGGGATTAGCTTTTTTGATTTTGCTGATAATATACGAAGCTGTCCAATTCCCAATCTCGCGCTGGTCTTTCTTAATGATGATTCTCATAGCTTAATATTTTAGTTGTCATTTATAATTTGTTTTTATTGATGTCAATTTGTGGTCGAAGCATGGAGCATAATACGTGCATCAGTAACAAAACATCCTTTAGTCTCTTCAAGTACTATTAAAGGATTTATATCCAGTTCTATAATTTGTGGACATTCAAGGGCCAGCTGGCTTAATCTTACAAGACATTCTCGTATTGCTGCAATATCGCGCGGCACTTTTCCCCTGATTCCATTAAGGATTTTATACGATCTTATCTGTTTTATCATAGAATCGGCAATTATCTCATCAATCGGTGCAACCCTGAAACTCACATCTTTAAAGACTTCAACATACACTCCTCCAAGTCCAAACATTATAATAGGCCCAAATGATGGATCCCTTTTTATCCCAAGGATTACTTCTTCACCTGATAAAATCATTTTACTGATTTGTATCCCTTTAATTCTCGCTTCGGGCTTAATCTGCAAAACTTGCTCTATTATCTTAGCGTAGGTTTTCCTGGCTTCTTCGCTTGAATTCACATTTAATACAACACCTTTAATATCAGATTTGTGTATAATATCGTCTGAAATTATTTTCATGACCACAGGAAAACCGATATTTTGGGCAACAGAAGCTGCTTCATCCGGTGAATTAGCCTTCTCTCCAGGGACTATAGGGAGACCGTATATTTTGAGAATCTTCCCGGCTTCATCCTCGGTCAGGTAGAGGTGATTATTATGGATGGCTTCATCTAATATTGAGTGAACGGTTTTTGTGTCAACATCGGTATAAACATGCTGCGGATGGGGGTTTTTGTCGAGGTCGCGATAGAAGCGGTAAACCCTCGAGAAACTCCGGCACATCGATTCGGGGAGGATGTAATGCGGAATTTTATTTCTCAGTAAAATATCAACACCGATTGCAACATCTGTTGCTCCCATAAAGGAAGTATAAACCGGCTTGGAATATTTCTTTGAAACTTTTACCACCTCTTTGGCAATGGTTTCGATATCTGTCATGGATTGGGGTGTCAGAATCACAAAAACTGCATCAACATCATCTTCTCTAAAGGCTCCGTTCAAGGCTATGTTGTACCTGTCGGCTCGGGCATCGCCTATTACATCAACAGGGTTTTTAATATTTGCGTTTGCTGGTAAAGATTTTCTGAACTCCCTGGTGATTTCTTCTGAGAACTTCGCAAGTTGCAGTCCGTCGCGTATGGCTGCATCGGTAGTTAATACACCGGGACCGCCAGCGTTTGTAATGATGGCAACCTTATTCGATCGCGGGGCCGGCTGATATGCAAATGCTATTGCAATATTGAACATTTCTTCAATATTCTCGCAGCGGATTATTCCGGCTTGTTTAAAGGCCGCATCATATATTTCATCGTTTCCGGCCAGGGATCCAGTATGTGAAGCGGCTGCTGAAGCTCCGGCTTCAGTGCGTCCCGCTTTAAGTAGCAGGACAGGTTTTCCTCTCAGACGTGTAGCATCACGTGCAGCCTGCATTAATGCACGACCATCGGTGACTTCTTCCAGGTATAATAATATGACCATGGTTTTGTCATCCTCCATCAAATAATAGATCAGATCAATCTCGCTGATATCGACCTTATTGCCGAAGCTTATAAATTTCGAAAAGCCTATATGCTTTGCCAGTGCATAATCCAAAACTGCCGTACAGAGTGCACCACTTTGCGATAGGAAACCTATATTACCCTGTTCGGGCATTTTACGGGCAAATGAAGCATTAAGGTTAATAAGCGGATCGGTGTTGATGATGCCAAGGCAGTTAGGACCTATTATAGATATGTCGTACTTTTCAGCGATCTGTTTAAGTTGTTTTTCCCGCTCCAGTCCCTTTTCTCCAACTTCTTTAAAACCGGCTGAAATAATAACCACTCCTTTTATTCCTTTCTGTCCGCATTGTTCCAGTGCCATGTGGCAAACCGCGCTCGGAAAAACAATAATAGCCAAATCAATCGGGTCAGTAATATCAACTACATATTTATATGCCTTAACCGAACATATCGATTTTTCACCTGGACTAACCGGAAATACAACACCTGTAAACTCTGTTTTCAGTATGTTGTATAAAATATCATAGGGAACTGTGCCTTTTACGTTGTTAGTGCCAACTACAGCAATTGATTTGGGATTAAATATCTTAACAATGTTCTGCTTGTGGATTTCTGCTCTTATAGACATCGGTTTCTTGTTAATATTGGAATTTGCTATTCAAAATATCGGCTTAAGAAGTGAAAACCTACAGAAAAAAATTATAACAGCTAAAAAGGAACATCGGCCTTTCAGGAAAAAATAAATATCAGAATCAATTGATGTAAGTGCTTATGAAGTCAGCAGCTTCCGAAACTGTCTGAACTTCCAGTGATCTTTCTTCGTCCATCTCAATGTTGAATTCTTCCTGAAAGCTCGCAACCAGCAGAACACTTTGCATAGATGATGCCCCTAAATCGAAAGAGAAGTTTGCATTATCCGATATTTCGGATTCATCAATCTCAAGCACTTTGGCGGTTACTTTTTTTACTCTGTTTTTAATTTCTTCTATCTCCATGTTACAATTTCTTTAGTGTCAAAAATAATATAAATCTATTCAGCCTGCTTTAATCCATCTGCATAAATCACTGCATGGATTGTAATAAAATGTTTCTCTGATAAAGGATAATTCCAAGGGATAGCCTTACCAACTGAAGACAGGTATTTTGCAATTTCAGTTATTATTTTTGTGTTAATTCCGTTCAAGTCTTCCATGACTTTATCTCTCATCAGATTAACATAAATCAAGCATATTAATTATGTTATAATTACTTATCATTTAAACATTGAGTCCACTCCGAAAAGTCGGAGGAATTATTTGGTTAATTATTTTTATAAAAGTATTAAAATATTTGTATCGTTATTGTTAATATAAACAAATGAATGTCAATAACTTAGTTTGTTTTATCATATATTATGAAGCTCCCCGCCGCAAGCAGCGGGGTATCTTAAAACAAAACCAACTGTTTACTTTGATGCAAAACTACGTACTCCTTCTCAATCCCCAGGTCTCGAACGTACTTCGATATACTGGACTCGTCTCCAAATTTACTCACCGTATTCACAAAGTATCCATCCGTCCAAAACTCTCCACCCCAAAGCTTTTCCTTCATCTCCGGATGTTTCTTGAAAACCTCCCTGGCAGTTATACTTTTTACTACTCTGTTAACTTCACTTGCACTCAATCTTGGAATGGATTGGACCAAAAAGTGAACATGATCTTTGTCTGTTCCAATTTCAAGAAAGTGAACATCATAACGCTTCTCGATTTCCAAACATACTTCTTTTATTGTCATATCAACTACCTCACTGAATATTATTCTTCGATACTTGGCTGGACAAACAAAATGATACAACAATACGGATACATTATACGATTTATGTATGTATTCGCTTTCACTCATACATACAAAGATATAACCTTACGCAGCAAGCTGCGGGGAACTAACCCCAAACGAGATTAGAATATCGGCCTGTCACGCCGGGGGTCGCGGGTTCGAGCCTCGTCCGCACCGCTCTCCAAAATCGCTTGGCCTCTGTAAAACGGGGGCTTTGCTGTTTTCAGGAGGTCATATTGTGTATATTCTTGTGTACATCTCAGATAATACCCCGGCTGTGCTGTTAACCTTAGCGGATTTCTGAGGGCAGGCGATAAGTCATTGTTGTATTCATCAATTGAGGCATAAGCTTATTAAAAAAGTCTCGCTATAATTGTGTTTTCTGTTTGTAGTATAAAAAAATAAATTTCACTGAATCAAGTATTGGAAATATTTAATAAATTTCACGTTGATATTTATTTTTCTTTAGCTACTATCTTTTAACTTAATGTCCAGGAATCTTGAAAAGTATTTATCTGCTTTCATTTTTAATATTTCTAAAGAGTAATATTTGCTATTGTCAGTTATTAACTAATCCTTCTCTAACGGTTAAAGATTTTGAAGTTGCTTTATCAAATCCAGATCACTTACGAAGCATATTGCTTGAACATAATTTCAAATATGAAAGATTTGAAAGTGAAAATTATATAATATTTGAATGCTGGCAATCGAAATTGGTGACAGTGAACATTTCTAAACAAGGATCTTTGACAAACGCTCCTGTGATTGATATTTGCATCTATAAATACAAACCAAATCGTGAACCAAAATCGGGAGCTGTTGTATCTATTGGCATTCAAATTTATAAAGATCCAATTATTGCTGAAAAATTAGATATGTTTATCGATAGTATTAAAAGTTATTATCCCGAAAGAAATGCAAGAACAGTAGATGGTTCAAATCCGTTTTTAGTTTATAGCAAAAGAGGTTCAAAAATTGAAGTAGAAGTATCAAACTCGCTGACTGAAATTTCAAAATACGATTGGTATCTCCTAACTTTTAATTTATATGAATCTCTTTATCTTCTTTAATCCGAAGCTCAGAAATCTTTGTATTACCTTCCATTTGTCATCAAAATATCAGCAATACTACCTAATGTCACTATTTTGGTGACAAAAGTCACTAAGAAACTGCCAAAATTTAGCATTATGTAAAAAAACCCCGAAATGATTTCCGAGGGCTAATGCAACACTGCTGTAAAACCTATCCTGATCAGATATAAATCTTTAAATTATCTTGATCCTACGGGAGTATTTAATCCATCTCTAGATAGGGATTTTCAGGAATAAGAACAAATTTGTAAAATGAGTAAAATTCACACACCTGAGTTTTACTCATTTTTATTTCTGGTTGAGGAATACAAGGGAATGATAGCTTGTTATGCATAAAATGGCAATGGCAGGACATAATAATCCCAGTGATGGATTATGGTCCGGGATTAAGGGGCTTACGATGCCATTCTTTCAACCCTCGATACGGCTAATCGCTTTGCGATTCTGACAGCATTTGTAGTGTGAACCCCGAAGAAGATCCAGAGGATCTCATTCAGTTCAGTCATGGCTCTTATCCTCTTAAGTCCATAATGTGCCTTCTCTATCCCAAAGCTGCCCTCCATACGCGTTGCCTGTTCTTTCCGTAGTTCACGACTGATGATAAGTCGTTGTTCCTCATGTTTTCCGGCCCTTCCTTTACGTTTGAAGTTGGTAACAATATGTGCGGCCGTAGTGTACTTGCGATTTGCATTGGTGGCATAAATATCATCGGCTGATGTATGTGTGATCTTCCCAAAGAGACTCCTTCCGTAACGGATTGATTTGACAAGTCTTGTCCCTTCATTAAAAGCATAAAAACTCAGATGCTCGATAAAGTTGATCCCGTCAAACTGGATCATATTAACTTTGGCTCCAAATTCAACCGGCTTTGTCTCTTTACCCCTGACAATGGGTCTGATGTAAGATTTTGATATGCTTACTATACGGTCATATACACTCCCTCCTGTTTCAAAGATTTCCAGCTGTTGCTTTAAAACTTTACGAATAACCTTAATACGTTCATAGTATTTCCTGGGTAGAATCGAAAATTCTTCTTATCTTTCTCATAACGTTTTTATGAAAATTACCCCGGTTTTTACTGTAACGAGCTTTCCCGGGGTTTTTTCTTAAAGTTAATGAGATTTAACTATTTGTCAATCAATAGTTTTCAGTATTTATAAATATCCCTATTTTGAGAAAGTTTAGTTAAGGTATAACTATTTTAGCAACTTTTAGTATCAAATTATTTGATATAACCGCAAAATACAATCCGGAACGAAATGATGAGACATCAAATTCGCATAGATTGCTATCAACTTTTTTATTTTTAACTAAACGTCCATATAAATCATATAAACTGATTATGCAGTTCATATAACTTTCGTCCAGCGTAAATCTTAATTCGTTTTCATCGACAACCGCAATCAATAGATCATTTGTTTTTATAGTGATATTCATTGTTGCACTCACGCCCGAACCATCAAAAGCTGTTGCTTTTGCCGTTACAATTCCATTGGCTATTGCAGTCACCAGGCCTGTTGTACTTATGGATGCCTGACCGGTCCCGTTGGAGATACTCCATATTACCGTCTGGTTAGAAGCATTTGCAGGTGTTATAGATGCTATTAGCTGAAGTGTACCTTTATCTGAGGTTATTGTTGTAGCTCCTCCTTCCCCGGTAATTGTTATTCCACCTACAGGTATCATCTGGTTTGATAATGTAATTACAAGTGTCCCGTAAACACCTGAACCATCATGGGCTGTGGCTCTTGCTGCAACTGTCCCATTCGCTATAGCTGTTACAAGGCCCGTGGAACTTATTGTTGCCTGTCCTCCCCCATTGCTTATTGACCATGTAACCGCCTGATTTGTTGCATTTGCCGGTGTTATGGCTGCACTTAACTGAAGAGTCCCTCCGTTTGAGCTGATGGTAGGGGCTCCACCTGCCCCTGAGACTGCAATATCTGTGACCTGTATAACCTGGCCAGATATTGTAATTACAAGCGTCCCGTAAACACCTGAATCGTCATTGGCTGTGGCTCTTGCTGCAACTGTCCCATTCGCTATAGCTGTTACAAGGCCCGTGGAACTTATTGTTGCCTGTCCTCCCCCATTGCTTATTGACCATGTAACCGCCTGATTTGTTGCATTT
>Ga0315275_10002031_pt1 | contig 18105 bp, 8 predicted proteins | sample YL17G03_0_MG_FD_205557 | JGI IMG/M metagenome (GOLD analysis project Ga0315275, IMG submission 205557) | Sediment microbial communities from Yellowstone Lake, YNP, Wyoming, USA - YL17G03_0 | ecosystem: Environmental > Aquatic > Freshwater > Lake > Sediment | place: USA: Wyoming | collected...
CTATACGCAGCTCATCCGAACGATTTGCACATCAGAACCGGTTCGGTCCTCCACCCCGTTTTCACAGGGCTTCAACCTGGCCACGCATAGATCGATTGGCTTCGGGTCTCGTGGTAATGACTATAGGCGAGCACACCTTGTCCCTCGTTGCCTGCGGACAATCGCTTTCGCTATGGTTGCAGGTTCTTCACCTTTAACCTCGCCACTACCAGGAACTCCCTGGCCCGTTTTTCTAAACGGATAATAAGACATTGCTCCACTACCTGAGGTAGTTTCGTCGCTTTCATGCCTTATAAGTCTGTAACCATTTGATTTCATGCTCTTTGCACCTCCCGTAAGGGGTACTTTGCAGCTTTCACTCACGCTACTACTGCGCTATCGGTCTCGAGTAGTATTTAGGGTTGGAAGTTTATGCCTCCCGAATTCACGCGCGATTTCCAACGCACGTTACTCTGGATACCCAAAAATCTTCCACTGGTTTACCTCTACAGGGCTATCACCCTCTATGGCACCTCATTCCAGAGGATTTCGAGTTAGCCAGTTAGGAAGTAAATGGGTCCAAACTCCACATTTCCCATAATTCGTCACTATGGGATTCGGTTTGCCCTGTTGGGTGTTCGATCGCCTTTACTAACCCAATCTCGATTGATTTCTTTTCCTCTGCCTACTTAGATGTTTCAATTCGGCAGGTTCCTCTTCGCTGATGCGAATACCGCCGAAGCGGTAGGATGTCCCATTCGGTTATCTCCGTTTCAAAGGCTCCTTGCGCCTACGCGGAGTAATATCGCGGCTTGGCACGACCTTCATCAGCTCTCGAGCCGAGCAATCCACCAAATGGCGTAGCACTGGCTCAATTTACGTCCAGGTTGCGTATGCAATCCATTGAAATAGTCAATGGAAACGATCATTGACAAATCGTCCACATACCTTCTAGATAATGTGGTTGTCTACGTTCTTACCAGCTAATACGCAATTATACCAGCTAGCGATTTTGGATTTTTTTATTCGATTATTCGGAAGATCCAAGTGGACCGGACGGGATTTGAACCCATGGCCTCCTGCTTGCAAAGCAGGCGATCTTCCGCTGATCTACCGGCCCGATAAAATATCTGGACCGGCTGCTATTTAATTACAGTTAATATAGTTTTTGATTGGCATGTGCTTTTAGTGTTTGATTCACCCGTCTTTTTATTTCGTAGGAGGTGATCCATCCGCAGGTTCCCCTACGGATACCTTGTTACGACTTAGCCCCGCTCACTAAGCCTAAGTTTGAATGCAGCAAGAACTGCAGCCTCACTCAGACCCAATTCGCATGGCTTGACGGGCGGTGTGTGCAAGGAGCAGGGGCATATTCACCGCGGAATGTTGATCCGCGATTACTACGGATTCCAGCTTCATGAGGGTGAGTTACAACCCTCAATCCGAACTATGACCAAGTTTCGAGATTACCTTCACCTTTCGGTGTCGGGACCCATTGTCTTGGCCTTTGTAGCGCGCGTGTAGCCCGAAGGATTCAGGGCATACTGACCTACCGTTGCCCCCACCTTCCTCTGACTTATCGCCAGCGGTTTCTCTAATGTGCCTAGTAAGCGGACTTACTAGTTGCAATTAAAGATGAGGGTCTCGTTCGTTGTCTGACTTAACAGAACGCCTTACGGTACGAACTGACGGCGGCCATGCACCACCTCTCGGAAAATCAGGCAAGGTCATCAGCCTGGCCTTCATATAACCGTCGCCTCCGGTGAGCTTTCCGGCGTTGAATCCAATTAAACCGCACGCTCCACCCGTTGCGGTGCTCCCCCGCCAATTCCTTTAAGTTTCAGTCTTGCGGCCGTACTTCCCAGGCAGCTTGCTTAACAACTTCTCTCCGACACTAATTGGGCCCGAAGCCCAACTAACATCAAGCAAGCAGCGTTTACACCCTGGACTACCGGGGTATCTAATCCCGTTTGCGCCCCAGGGCTTCGTCCCTCACCGTCAGACCCGTTCTAGCTAGACGCCTTCGCCACTGGTGGTCCCCCTAGGATTACAGAATTTCACCTCTACCCCAGGAGTACCTCTAGCCTCGCCCGGTCTCAAGTTTACCAGTCTACCCAGAATTCGTATAGTTAAGCTACACGATTTACCTAGGCATTTAACAAACCGGCTACGGACGTTTTAGGCCCAATAATAGCGGCCACCACTTGAGCTGCAGGTATTACCGCGGCGGCTGGCACCCGTCTTACCCAGCTCTTACTCTCTATGCGTTTTAGACATAAAAACAGCTTACTCTTACGAGCAAGCACTTGGGATTCCCTCGTCGTGCTTTCGCACATTGCGAAGTTTTCGCGCCTGCTGCGCCCCGTAGGGCCTGATATCGTGTCTCAGATATCATCTCCAGGTTATTGCTCTCACAACCCGTATCCGTCGTAGGCTAGTCAGGTCTTTACCCTGACTACTACCTGATAGTCCGCAGACTCATCCTTAGGCGCCGGAGCTTTCGGTCTAAGTGTATTCCAACATCCTAGACCTATGGAGTATTATTCTCAGTTTCCCGAGATTATCCTCCACCTAAGGTTAGATTATCCACGTGTTACTGAGCCGTACGCCGAGGGCCGAACCCTCTCGACTCGCATGGCTTAGTCGAATCCCAATAGCAGTGACCTCCGGCAGGATCAACCGGAATCTGGCACACTATTATATTATTTTGTCAATTCCTATTAATCTTAAATAGGTTATTGGCGGGTGAATCAAAGTTCACCAACACATGTCAATCGTCGGATTCAAGAGAGCGCAAGAACACCTAAAGGCATCTTGTTTTTCTTGAACCTCCACATACATATGTAACCCAGAACTGAAGTGACCCATTCACAGAAAGTACGATAACGTAACCTCATGGGTCGACCGGAATGGTTCGGGTCATATTGAGAATTAAGGTGTATATATAGCGTATATATAAAACTTACACATAAATTCCTGGTTTGTACTTATAAATAAAAGAAAAAGAGGGGGATATACCGTTGTTTTATTGTCTAGATTGAATTACTCGATGAAAATCAAACTCGTATAGATCTGCTGTGGTACCCGTAAGAGAGCCTTTATACCAGAATCTAACTCTTGCTTTTGTAACAGAATATGTACCATCAAGTGATTTTTCTACCCAAGTGCTATCAGTGAATGAGCCTTCGTATACTTCGTGCCAACTTCCACTGTAATAAACTTCCACATCAATTTTACTACAGTAATTTTGGTGATACCATGCATAGAATCTTATTTTGTCGCAGTTGACCGCTGGTCTGGTAAGTTCGAGATATCCTGACCACTGCCACCACTGAAGAGGCCCTAACGCCGTACTTATGGCTCTCGTTCCCGTATTATTGTCATAGGCATTTATCTCATTATTCCAATCACTGCTGGGATCGCTATATCCTGTTGGGGAGATCCAAAAGGGTTCCAAATCTACTTGCATTTGTGTAATCTGGCCAGCTACGATAGTAACATCTTTCTCATAGGACGAGTAGTTAGCGAAAGTAAAATCAACCGTGTAATTACCAGGCAACAGATCAATTGAATAGTATTGATCTAACGGGGAAGGATAATTATCAGGGAATACACCAAAGACATCGGTTTTTGTTACGATACCATTTACACTTACTGTAACACCCCATAACTTTTCTCCATTTATTGAATCACTAACAGTTCCACGTAGACCACCGTAATCCATAGGTGGTAGACCTATGTAACCTAAGAAATAATATCCTCCCTGTTCTACCGCAACGTTTTCGATCGTGATTGACTCGTAACCACTTTTACTGATAGTTAGATCATACGTTCCTTCTGGAACGAACAACCTGAAAGGAGAGTTAACATTTTGAGGTGGACTATAAGTTACAAAATCTCCTGGCTGTGCCTCAACCTTTGCTCCACCTATCCGCTCATGCGTAACAAGATTTCTAGCAAAACCACTAATATCCGCTAATTTATCATGTACTTGAAAACTTCCACTCTGACTGTCAAGATACCCATCTTTTTCGGCATATGCGATTGCATCACTTGTTTGTACATAATAATTAGGTGGAACTGAAAAAGCAATAAACCCGGCAACACCACTAGCGTTTGTGGAATTAGTTGCTTCAGCTATATTACCGTATATGTCCTCTTGATGATATGTAACTAGAGCATTTGATATAGGATTGCCCGTGTCATAATCAGTTACGTGGACTTCGAAGGGATCTTCTTCATAAAGAACATCACCGGTATAAACAATCTCTATTCCCAGATCATTGCCTCTAGTAATTGTAGCAGTTGTAATTTCACTTAACCGGGCTATAGTTTTTACTTGGAATCCTACTTGAACTGAAGACTGTCCGCTATTTAAGAAATCAGAGAAGTCATGTGTAACAGATGTCTCATAGTTTATCCAATTATCCCAGACGCCATCTCCATTCCAATCCCATCTCATCTTAGTAAGTGGGAATATATATCCAGAACTCTGCGATGTATCAAAATTAACTACAGGGTGTTGTAAAGATACTCCATATACTTGCTTATCAAGAACAGCTTTTGGTATACATGGCCATATCTCAGTCTCACGATCGCCATAGATGAAATACAAACTGCCTGAAAATACGTCGATGGTACCGCTGAGCTCCCAACTAGAGGGTATCCAGCCCCACCATGTTTGGGTGAAAGCACCATAGATGTAGAAATCATCTGCTTTGAGTACCTGGATTCCAACACCTAAGCCAACATATACGTTTAACGATTCTACGTATATTTTTGCCTCAATTGAAAGATCACCCATCGCCTGGTTGTTTGTATCAACAAATACGTGCCCATCTATAACGCCATCGTGCGGTGCAGGATTTGCATCAAAATGAACAATCAAATGTCTTTGTGGTTCGATGGTTATCTGACCATCTAATATTACCTTATTATTATCCGTTCCAGCTTCAAAGTTGATAAAATCAATAGTTAAATCTTCTGTACAATTTGTTGAGTCAAGAACGAAGGCACTTGTTTGTGGGAGATTGTTATATTCTTCGCAGTACTGAGTAAATATCTCTTGCTGCGCTTGATTTTGATCTTTAAACGAGAATGATATGTTTACAAATTTAATGCCCACCGGTCTTAGTCTGCCACCGTGTTTGAAGGACCCATCAAAGTATCCAATATACCAGTCATTGAAGTCCCATTTGATTCGGAATAAATTCAGTTGCAGGTTCCATTGACTAGTTGAAACACCGACTGACCATCTCTCTAACTCGATATAGCTGGTTGTATCTACGAATAAAGCCCTGTTCTTGTCTCCACGATCACGATATTTCAAGGTTATGGTGTTTTGGTAATTTCTAGAAGTATTCCTTCCAGATACGAAAAACTCGAGATTTCCAATCTTACGAGTTATTTTAAATGTAGTGAATTCGAAAACACCATTGTTTATGATATATTGCTTGTCGTAATCCCCGCCCTCGCCCGATACGTTCTTCCATCTAGCATTGAACTCACCTGCTTTCATTTGAACTATACCGATCTCGGTGTCTTTTCCGATGCCGATGAAATCAAATCCCTTTGAGATATTTAGTAATACGAAATATGCCGTAGCCGTATTATTAATATATAGACGTGACTCATCCCCAGATAGATTAAAATCAAGATATAGTTGGCCTGGCTCTTTTGTAGCATTCAAGATAGTAATTTCTTTAACTCCTTTTTTAAGGGTTAATCCTGCGAATTGAATTGTCACACCTGTGTTATTGAAGAACATCCAACCCGCGTCTTTATCACTGTTAATTAACCAGTCAATAGAAATTTGTCCAGGTTCCAATTGCAGAGAACCAATGCTTAGTATTTTGTCAGGTCTAAGTGCATAATAGTTTACTATTTCAATCAACTCTATAGAACTTGTATCTAGAACATTTAAGTCGAGGTGGTTTGTTGTAAAGTTATCTGATGGAGGTTCGTAGTGCATGCTTAGGTTCACATCGACTAAGCCACTTACAAAATCTATCTTTGAGAGAGCGTTCATGATGTCAAAGAATCGCTCAAATGAGATGTTCCATGTTGCAGCAATGTCTGCTGTTAGATTTATGTATTCCCCTCTTATGTATTCTAGATATAGATATTCGTGACTCTTTCGTTGGTACTCAGCGGTGAATGATCTAAGACGAGTACCTATGGGTATTTTTAGATTGGGTGTTATGTATCTTATATAGGCATCTTCTACTACAAGAGTGCTATCGACATCTGCGTATCTATCAAATCTAATGCTACTTCCATTTGTGAGTTTGGAGATATTCAAGCTGAAGAAGTTATTCGCTGTTTTATTCCATTTAATCAACCCAACACCTGCTTCAAAGTGTAAATTAGGATTATCTATTCCTTCTATAGAACCATTTAGTCCCGCCCATTCAAACCAGTCGATATATCTGTCTGACTCGATGTTCCAAGTATATTCGTTAGATCCTAGAACTGTTTGGAATACGATGTTTCCATCAATTAAATTGAAGTGGTCCCAACTAAGATTAATTGTTGAATTTCCAATATTTTTAAGTGGAACTTTAACAAACTCGGAATCGAATCCATCCCACGTTATTAGCGATCCACTTAACTCTAAGGTCAGTTCTTTGCTAAGGCTATCTATAAAGAATGTTGCATTTCCACTTCTGAATGATAGAGAACTAAATGCTATACGCATTTTAGTCGTATGATTCCTTTTAATTTCGTACAAGAAATCTTCGATTGAAAATTCTCTTCCAGCGTCTCTAGACAAGTCAATTCTTATATGACCATCAGAAAGATTCCACCAGATATCTATAGTTAAATTATCTGAAATCACTGTAAAATTAGCAGCCAACGTCACTTCGTCGCCATTTTCAAATTCTTCGTGCAAATATACTGGGAAGTCTTCAACAGCCATGTCGAATTTTATCTGGATATGACCTGGAACTATCACAAAAGAAAATCCATTTCCACCTGGAATCAATGGCACCCATTCTCCGTTAACAAGTCTGTAAATATTGCCACTTCCTGTGATATTCAGATACCCAGATATCCTTGGATTTGACGAATTCAAGTAAACATAGAACTCATCGGCTTTTAATGTAACGTTATCTATCCAAATTCCTGAATCATCTTGAACATGAGGCAGGGTAAGGTTGATGTGGCTATTCCACCAATCAATGCCCAGATTTATAAATTCAGCAGTTAAGATACTGTAAAAGTCAGCCGTCGCTGTCGTATTTTTGGTATCGATAAGGACATAGCTTTCGTCAGTGTCAATTCCCATGTTCAATTCTACGTTAAAATAGTCCAACGGTGGATCAACTGACATGACAACTTTTGCAAGGTCTGGATAAACTTCAACTCCCGCTTCAAAGCTTTTTAGGGCATTAGCTTCAGGTATCTTCAAATTCAAATGCACAGGAGCAAACGCGGGTTTTATTGCAAAATCAAAAATTAAATATACAATCCCTTCAGTCATAGACAAATTACCAATGAAAGCTCCAACGTTCAGATTGAATATACTAAGACCTACGAAGGCTTTCTCGATGTAAATTTCAGTATCTGCTTTATTTTCAATGAGAATATCTGCACCACATAAACCCACCATATCCATCATCTTAATGGAGATAGTAATATCAGAGTAACCATGTATTGAAATATTTTCCAAAATAACTGGCATTGGGAATGGTATAGGAATACCAACAAAAGCGAGTAAAGTGCCTACATTTTCTATCTCAAAAAATCGTAGATCTAAAAGGCCCTCTTGTGCATCTATTCCGATCGTGAAATTTAACAAACTGACGTTTATCGGTTCGTCATACACTGTCACATTGTATATTTCTTTGCTGAAATTAAGAATAGAAAATTTAGCAGTTCCTGTAACGTCTGCATCTATTACTATTTTACCCAACTGTAAAGCTGAAAGGTTTTGAATATATAGATATACATCTACATTTGTCAAATTAACTGAAAGCAGCGTATCGTTTGCGAGATCGAAATACCAACCGTCAGTAGTATTAACTTTAAGAGGCATTGTGAGATTTATGTCTAGTCCAGCATAGCCAATTGCATGACCTGTTAGGTTTTCTAGTTTAAATATCTCAGCACCTTTGGAAGCAAGTCTGATATCCAACTTATCTACGCTGAAATTAATGTTAGTTTCTGCGTTTAATCTAAACATAGAAATATTTTTTTCATTCCAAGCTAACTCCAGAGATAGTGATCTCTCTAGGTGATCAATGTGGAAATCATCAAACGTTACACCAAATTCAAAGCTCGAATCATTCGTCGTACTTGAGAAATTGAACGATAAATTAATGTCTAAAAAGCTCTGACTGCCCTGCAGATCAAGCAATACGTGACCTGATTTTCTACATGTTTCAATTATTTGAATGCTACCTGTGAAATTTGGAATAGAAAAGTTAATCATATCTCCATAATAGAAGTGGAAACCTGATAAACCAAAATTCAATCCAGTGATATTTACCTTGGTTACATTTTGCCCTGACTCATTAACTTTGTACCATGAAATGTTAAGACCCTCGGACCCACTCTGCATGTATATTCGTCCTTTGAAACCACCGGTGATATTGTTACATATGAACTCTCGATAAGAATCGTAAGACATGCTACCTCTGAAAAAGAAATATCCCCAAGAACGATCCTCTGCAACAAAGTATTCGAAATCGGAAACCTGAAGGAAGATTTCGAAAGTACGAGTTACTGTTCCTTCAATAACTATATCTTGTGCGACCGTCCATGCACCGTTGAAACATAACTGGAAACCGGAAATATACAGTCCATTCTCCACAATCATTGTGACCGTAAAAGTAAAGTTACCATCATCTTTTGCAGTTGATATAACTATAGTTATATTCCCGCTTTTTTCCTTAACTATCTTATCAGCCTTAAAACCAATATCTACTGGCCCAGAATCTCGTATCAAATGGATCATCAAGTAGAAATTATTGATAACATAAGTTTGATTAGCTAGAGAAATCGTTGTTTCATTAAGACCACCAAAGAATATCTCAAAGGGTTTATCGTAAAAACGCTCTAAATCAAATGACAAATCAAATGTACCATCTTTAGAACCTTTTGCTGAAAGTGACACGTTTAGGTCTACCTCACTTCTTTGCAATAATAGATAATTTTGCGCAAGATCTAGTTCCATGAAACTGTCAAGATTCTTTTGAGACGAAATTTTAAAGTCGATAGTTTTGTTGTTAGAAAGCGCTAAATGACCATTAAGTGCAGCACCATCTCCTTGGGTGTAAAAAGTAACATTTGCCTTCTTTTCATCCAGGAGTTTTCGATTCCAATCTAGTCTTGCCAATGTGGGAACGTTTGTAAAGTAAACCCTGCTTGTGTTTACACCAGTAGGATCAGTAAGATTATTGCATATTCCGATCTCAGAGGGATGCTCGCCATACGTATTGAATTCCAAGAAGCCCTCTCTTCCGAAATCTGCAGAGAAATTAATTTTTTTAGGCATATCATTAACATAACCAATTATATTCGTGTTATTTTTTTGGAAAGAACAAGTCATGTTAACTGTAGATTTATCTGAAAGTTCCCTTGAAAATTCATATGTATTACCACCAAGAATTCCTTCTCCACCGATGTATAACGTTGATTTAACAGCAGGCGCATAGGAGACTCTAGAAACAAGCTGTGAAGTGAGATTTTCGCCATCCATGTTTGTATAACTAAAGAGTAAGATTAAATTGCTGGCTGCGTCATCAACTTCGACTGGGTTAATCGTTACCCTATGCTCAGGCCTCTTTGTAGATAACAAATGAGGCATATATTTGTAGGTTACAACACAGTTTTCTGGAACCTGATCTAATGCCGATTCGTATCCAAATCTAACAAAGTCTCCCTTTTGTTTTGCAATAAGTAAACCGGGGAAGTAAAGTTCTACATAAGCTTGGAAAGATGGGCTTTCCTGTTTACTTGGTGGGTTTTCGTCTGGAAAATCTGGTAAACGTTTAATGACAAGATTAAAATTAATTGATAAAGCCAGAGGTCTTTCAATTTTAGGATATAAAGTAATTTTTACGCTGATATCTTCTTTGTTATCGCCGTTAACATCAACCTTTATTTCTCTAAACAGTCTTAATTCAGTTCGTTTTTCAATTCCATTGTAACTTGTGTAAAACATCAACGTTGAAGACGCTTTAAGAGTATAGAAAAAGGCACTTACCGAGTTGACAAAATTAGTTCTGGATAATGCCCCATAAGTTTTGGCATTCGTATCTTTTGCGTCTATCTTACCGTTTGCGATATCTGATAATTTATCTCTTAAATTCTGTATTTTTTCCTTTAGCATTGATAAACGTTCTGATAATCTGTTTTTTAAAAGTTGTACTATAGGACCATCCGTTTTTTCTTCGTTTGAATTTATTATAGTCTGAGAACTAACAACAGATGAAAAGACAGTAGATAACAGTATAAATACGACGAGTGCACTAATGACTTTGCAGGATTTCTTTAGGTAAATATTAGCAGCTCTAACTTGTTTTTTATTTTGATGGGTACGCATATGTATTCCCCAATCTAGAGGTTAATATGATAATTACTTCACGTTATTTTATTAGCTGACGTAATTATATATGTATATTTATATTTTTATTATGAGTATATAAACTTTGCTGTATAAAGCTATCCAAATTTAGTTTTTTAGCGAATTTAGTGATAAATTATATGATATATTAGTAGTATTTGGCTCATTAGCACTTTTAATATTCCAATCATAAAAAATAAATAATAAGATGAGATTAAGGAATACAATTGTATGGAAAGTTATTTATATTAAAATTGCTACATTTAAATATATAGGAAGGCCAAGAAATATGAATAAAATAAAATTAATTTCGATGCTGGCAATAGCAATGTTTCTAAGTATAACGTTTTCTACTACAGGAACAGCCGCAGATCTCCAGGGAGACATATATGTATCAATCGATCAGTTCATAGGATTAGTAACCCCAAAAATTAATCTAACAGAAGAGCAAATGAATCAAACTGTAACACTTATGGTAAACGTTACAATAGATTCTGAGAATCCAGACAATAGTACATACATTGTAGAAGACAAATTAAAAATAAATCTAGACATTAATAACGAAGCCAATAGAAGTTTCATACTACCAAGATCAGTAGTCTATGGTATATTATTGGTAAGAGATAAAAGTAAAATAACAGTAAGACCGATATTTGGTTACCTGCGAAGGCTGGTACCTGTTAGAGCATTATTCAAAACAGCCAAAGTCGTAGATTCACTACTCGGTAAAAAAGTTGACAACATAACCGTACCAATCAAGTACAGTATAAGCAGCGCAACATATGAAAATTTAACAGAAAATATGACATTGCACATCTATACAATGGGATTTTTACCAGGGAACTCAGACGGCATATCACAGAAGCTACCAATAATTGACCACAAGAAAATCAACCTACATGTAACTTACGTAGAAAAAACCGAAAGTTAACATCTTTTTTTCTTTTTTTTATTTTAAAATTATTTTTTTGTCGCTGTCACCCAACAAGTGTAAAATATGTTGGGTGTAGCCACAGAACTATTCCATTTTACAGCAGTGGAACAGCACTGCAACAATTGTCGCGACATTTATTTGACGCCATGGTTGTCCTCATTCTCATCTCTTGACTTTACGTCTGACAGATCAAAGAGGGACCCTAGATTGGCATCAATTTGTAACCTTGATCTTGCCTCTCCAATCACGTTGTCATGGAGATCTTCGTATCAAGGCAAAATAAATCATAACAACCTTTGTTAATTAATGTTTTGGTGAAGATTATTTATACGTATTTATTTCTTTTTTAAGAGAGAAGGCTACATCCCTTGCCTTTTCCGCAAAATTTTCTTCTTTCCCAGCATAAATTATCCCACGCGATGAAACAATGATTATCATCTCTCCGTCTTTGTTTGTCCCGTATTTAACTGATTTTTCAAGATCGCCACCCTGCGCACCAATACCAGGAATAAGAATTGGAATATTTTCACCTAAAATCTTACGAATCGTTTTTAGTTCGTCTGGATAAGTAGCACCAACAACCGCACCACAGTTATCATAAACGTTCCATTCTTTTATCTTCTCAGCAACAAGCTGATACAAAGGAGTTTTTGAAACTTTAACATCTTGAAAATCAACAGCAGAAGGATTAGACGTTCTACATAATATGAAAGTACATTTATCTTTGTATTCCAAGAATGGCGCAACTCCATCTTTTCCAAGATAGGGATTAACTGTCACCGCATCCGCATTAAATTTTTCAAACAAACTTTGAGCATATTTTTGCGCGGTATTACCAATATCATTTCGTTTACCATCTAATATTATAATAGTATCTTTTGGAATGTATTCTACTGTTTTTTCTAGTAATTCAAAACCTTCCTTTCCAAAAACTTCGTAAAATGCCATGTTTAATTTGTAAGCACAAACAAGATCCTTTGTCGCATCGATTATTTCTTTGTTAAAATCTAGATATGGATTTTTACTTGATTTAAACAAATGTTTTGGGATCTTTTCTTTATCAATGTCAAGACCCACACAAAGTAAACTATCGTTTTTATCAACTATTTTTGAAAGTTTTTCGTTGAATTTCATACGATATCAAATGCCAGTTAATAGAAAACCACCTATAAAAAGATGCCATCGAGTTAGATATTTAATGGGTTAGAGAATACAACGTGATTAAATGAAGATAATTTACGGAGTGTGCTCTTGGGGACTTGGACATGCGACCCGCTCTCTACCAGTGATAAGAAAGTTGATAGAGGAAGATAACGAACTTGCAATAATATCAAACGGTAGATCTCTAGAATTATTAAAGAAAGAGCTCGGTGAAAACATCGAATACTTTGACATACCAGATTACCCAATGCTGCTGTCAGAGAATTCTCGACAATTTATGGCAAAAAGTGTAGTCTACTGGCCGTCATTTATTGCAAGAATGGAATCAGGTCTTCAAAGACTTAAAAAAATTCTTGAAAACAGAAAATGCGATCGAATAATATCTGACGGACGGTACGATCTTTATAGCAGAAATATACCATCGTTTTTTATTTCTCATCAAATGCGAATAATGAACCCTCTGCGCATTAAAATGTTTGAACGTGGTAGCGAAATTTTTAATTTATTTTTCTTTAAACGCTTCGCAGGTGTTATAGTACCAGACTACAAAGAACATGACTTATCAGGTGAACTTTCGCATAATTTGAGAAGAATCGATGAAAGCAAATTACATTATGTAGGTGCTTTATCCGATTTCAAGAAAAAGAAAAGAAAAAAAGATATTGACTACTTAATTTCAATCTCTGGACCAGAGCCTCAAAGAACAATGCTTGAAGAAATATTTTTATTACAGATCGATGGTCTGAAAGGAAAAATCGTAATGACTCTTGGCAAATCAGAAAATCATGAAAAGTTTTCTTACAAAGACATCGAAACATATTCCTTTTTAACAAAAGAAGAACGTGAGGAATATCTGAACCGAGCAAAGCTTGTTATCTCACGCAGCGGGTATTCTACAATAATGGATCTAGCAGTTATTGGCGCAAAAGCCTTGATGACTCCAACTCCAGGACAGATAGAACAAGAGTATCTTGGACAGTATCATAATAGCAAGGGTACATTTTATTCAGTGAACCAAGACAAAATAGATCTAGCAAGAGATGCAGAGATTGCAAAAAGAACTACTGGAACCACAAGGAAATGCGACGTAAATAAGTCCGTTGAAAATATAATTAATATCGTAAACACTGTTGAAAAAAGTCCGTTTATCTAGATATTTTATTAAAGGCAATAATATTATGACTTTTTAATAGGGGAAGGCTAATGGATAACATTACAGCTAAACTAAAGGGATTGCACAAAAACTGGGTTTTCTGGTTAATACTAATCACAGCGCTTGCAATTATAATTAGATCAATACCTGGTTGGATTTATGAAGCGTGGGGTTGCGATTTTGGGATATATTTTGGTATAACAAAGTCTATGGTACAAACTAGAGAGCTTTTTCCACCATATGCTGGTTGGGGCAACGCATACAATGAGTTCCCAATATCATATCTCATAAATGCTCTTGCCCACTGGACTACAGGGATTGATGTTTCAACAATCATGTTAAAACTAACACCAATATTCGGCGGGCTCTCAATTTTTGTATTTTATTTCCTTGTTTATGAATTAACGAAAAACAGGAAGATATCTTTACTTTCAGCGTTGTTTCTTGCAGTTTTGCCGTTTCATGTCTATCAAACAAGTCATGCTTCGCCGCTAACCATAGGACATTTTTTCATGGTACTTTCAATGTATCTGTTCGTAAAATACAGAAAAAACAACAAATACGCAGTTCCTCTTGCCATTTCAACAATACTGCTTGTAATGTCCCATCATCTTACAACGTACTTCTACCTAATCGTTTTGGTGTTCATCGTTTTTATTGAAAACGTTACAGTAAAAGAATGGACTAACACTTTTAAGAAAGATGTACTGTATTTATTTTTGACAAGTATTCTAATCTTTTCGTATTGGGCTTTAATCGCAAAGACTGTATACGAAAATTTCATGATATCAGGATTCTATTTAGGAGATATAAGAGTGGAGTCTATACATATTGTACTGTTATTCTACGTGTTATTTTTTGCAATGTTTGGATCTATAAAATTGCTTAGGAAATACCGCAGTTCATTACACATTAAAATTAATTGGTCGAGCTTACAATCTTTCATCATGGTGCTGATAATTTGCTATTCACTAATGATGCCCCTTTTATTTTTTGATGCACCTTGGATTAACTCTAAAATAACTCCTGAAGTAATTATTTTAACGACTCCGTTTATTATCGCCCTTGCGTTTGGATTCGCTAATGTAAGATACATATATCACATAAAAAATGGAAAGTTTATCTTTGGTTGGTTTTTAGCCATATTAATATCTTTGTTGTACTCAGTTGTTACACAAAACAAGATTATTCTTGCCCACAGACATTTTGAATATCTGATGGTTCCTCTTGCAATATTTATAGTATATGGGATTGGAGGTATATTTTCAGATTCAGATTTCAAAGAATTACTATCTGGCATATGGGACAGGAAAAGTATCCAAATAAAAAATCTATCAAATAAAGTAAGGATCTCTAGGAAAAATAGATTGATTAATTTAATTGTAATATTTTTACTCGTAATCTCGCTTGCGTCGACGACATATTCTTCTTATAGATCATTAAATGCTGGAAATGAAGAGATAACAAAAGAGGATATGCAAGCTATAGAATGGATGTCTGAAAATTTGGATAAAAATACTAGTATGATAGCAACAGATCACCGACTTGCAAGGATGGCTGAGGCGTACGGATTTAATACAACGCAAGATCAAACAGTTAATTTATGGGATGCTGTAAATTTAGATGAATATATTGATGAATTAATTGGGATAGGTAAAATCCAAGCTAGAGTTACACACATAGTAATAGATGACATAATGAAAAACGAGGTTGTCCATGTTTATGAAGGTATAGACCGGCGTATGATAAATGAAACACTCGGCGATGCAAGATATGCAGCTTACGATAAATTCAAACAAGAGCCTTTTGAATTAATTTACAGAAATGCAACAATTGAAATTGATTCTGTTACAAAAGAACCTGTGCACTGGACAGAAGTATATGCGGTAAATTGGACATATATCGAAAAAGTAATTTAAAAAGAATTTTTTTTGCCGTAGACTTTTATTGCATTTTTGTAAGCCTTTTCATACTCCGCAGCAACTGATTGTAGAGAATGCTTCTTTACAAGCTCCAAACTTCTTTCTTTCATTTGTTTTTTTAGTTTTTGATCACTTAAAATTTTAACAATTTTTTCTGCCATCTGTTCACTGTTTTTAGGCTCAAAGACGAAACCATTTCCACAACTTGTCAATTCTGGCAACGCTCCTTTATTTACTACAACCAGGGGCAGTCCAGATGCCGCAGCTTCTAGTGTTACTATACTTTGGAGTTCAGATTCTGACGGAATCGCAAACACGTCAGCAATTGTGTAAATATTTGGATAATCCTTCCAATCTAAAAAATCAGTGAACGTAGTGTATTTACTAACATCTAGTTCCTCTGCAAGACTTACAATTTTTTGTTTGTATTCACCGCCGGAACCAACAAACAGAAAATGGGCATCGATTTCTTTTATTACATGAGGTATTGCTTTTACTAAAACTTCAAGATTTTTTTCTGCAGTTATTCTTCCTGCACACATCACGATATTTTTCTCTGGAAGATTAAATTTTTTTCTTAGATATTCGCCGTCGTTATTTGGATTGAAAACTTCTGTGTCTACGCCATTTGAAATCGGTGTAATCTTTTTCTTTAAACCTCTTTTTTTGTATATATTTGCTCCAGTTTCTGTTGGAATGGTCACCAAATCAGCCAAACTAAAAAAATAAACAAAATAATTCCAAATACGCTCTTCGAACGCTTTATAATATTTCGAGCTAAAAAGCGGTGAAAGCGTATTCTCAGGTAGCAAATGAATAGAACTGATAACAGGAATCTGATTTTTTCTTGCCCATAAATATGAACAGCTACCTATGAAATAAGGTGAACAGATATGTATGATATCGGGTCTTATTTTTTTAATAATACTTCTTGTCTTAAACAACGGGAACGGAGAGAAACGATACCTGGTATTCATGTAAAACGGCAGAGGTATGGCTGCTGTTCTGAACACCGTGATACCGTCATCGTGCTCAACGCGACCTCTAAAAGAGGTACTTGGCGCGATTACATAAATCTCATGACCACGTTTTTTAAGTTCATTCATAAGTTTGTACTGAGCAATAGCTCCGCCATCAATATTAGGATAATAAGACTCTGTAGCTAAAAGTATCTTCATGAGTTCCGTAACTAGAATTTGTCAAACCTATAAAAATTATTTGAAAAGGTACGGGCTCAAAGATGAAACAAGGGTTCGTGGAGACGCGAATACGTCGGTTGCGAAGTATTGGTACCAACCACAGCGTCTTGCGCAATTTTTCATGTCATTTCTTGCTTTTTTTGCTGTTTCTGTTTTTAAAAACTACATAAATGATCCTTCAGTGAAATTGTAAAGTCTTTGGCCTACCGTCCTACATGGATAAAATAGTCCGCCATCTGAGTCTATTATTATAGATGATGTTGAACAGCCGTGCGGTTTGTTTATATTGTCTAAAAATCCCGTTGGTGTTGTGATGGTGTTTTTATAGATTTTTTTAAGCCGCATAATTTCTTTTTTAAATTCTTCCGGTGTAGGATAAAAGTCATCTGTTCCATCCAGGTGACAGGCAGGCATTACAACGGTTCTTGCTCCAACCTCATAAATCCTTTTTACCTTTTTTTCTAATTCAGGCATAGTTTCTTTTGTTACAACTATCTGTACACAGATCTCTGGTCCGTAACTTTGAAACTCTTCAAGTCTGTCAAAAAATTGTAGATTTTCGTGCCCCTCATCTATACTAATATGTAGATAGTCAATATATTTTCCGTATTCGTCCATGGGCCTTTTATCAAGAAGATGGCCGTTCGTCGTAAAAAATAGTGTAAATGGTTTTTGATGGGCGTACTGTAGGATTTCCCCTAGATCTTTTCTAACTAATGGATCCCCGCCTTCAATACTTAGGACTATTATGCTTGAGTTTGCTATGTTGTCGATTACTTTGAATACGTCTTCTTTAGGTAAATCTGGCGTCTTTTCCATCCACACATTGCAAAATTTACATCTCAAGCCACATTTATGCGTGACTTTGTATGAAGCATAGAATGGATAAATGGACTCATGTGCTAATCTATTGATAAGTGCGTACTTCGTTGTTTTTAAGTATTTTTGTATCGGTAATTTTTTCATAGGATTCACAGATTTATTCTGGACAATAAGTTACTAAAGATAAGTTTTTTGTTTGATTTGTCTTGAAATACCATAAGTGAAATATATAATCTTTAAAATAACCTCCTCGTGGATGAGAAAGGAAAAAAACAGAAAACTGTGAAACTATCAGTCATAATCAGTATAACTATCAGTATTGCGATAATTATTCTCATTTTGTTTTTCACCGTCGATGCAAAAAC
>Ga0315275_10002033_pt1 | contig 18093 bp, 12 predicted proteins | sample YL17G03_0_MG_FD_205557 | JGI IMG/M metagenome (GOLD analysis project Ga0315275, IMG submission 205557) | Sediment microbial communities from Yellowstone Lake, YNP, Wyoming, USA - YL17G03_0 | ecosystem: Environmental > Aquatic > Freshwater > Lake > Sediment | place: USA: Wyoming | collected...
CTACGCTCCAGGGGCGTTTTGAAATACGCCCCTGGAGCGTAGTTGTGAATTATATTAGTGAGGAGATGGATTGGGGGGGGGCTGATAGAAATCTCAAACGGGGCACAATATGAATATAATTAATGCGGTTGTATTAGAAATCAGTTTTTTTGCGGAAACTCTTGAATATTATTAAAAGATAGATTACTTTTCTAATATCTCTATAGATGAAGAATGAACGAATAATCCTGGGTATAAGGTGCCGGTAAGAGTAAAAGTTGCGGTATATTCTCTTTATATTGGTTGATAGTTCATCGTTTGTCATATTTTTTAATTGAAATACTTTACCGGGAGGTTCGTATGTGTACTTTGACCAATCTCTGGTGAGTATCCTGTTTTCCTGGGACAGCCTGCGATACAATGGTGTCCCCGGGAAAGGTATTATTGCATTGAACTCAGCAATATCAACATGGTTTTTAAGACAGAATTGCAATGTTTTATTAAGGGTAGATGCATCATCGTTGTCAAATCCAAATACGAAAGCGCCTAACACTACTATCTGGTATTTATGTAGATTCCGTATGGCATTTTTGTAAACAATCCGCATGTCTTTATGCTTGGAAACTTTTTTCGTATATATCTGCTCCTGGATAGATTCAAAGCCTATTAAAAGGCCTATACAGCCGCTTTCTTTCATTAATTTCAGGAGTTCATGCCTGTGCCCTATTGTCCAGGAAGCTTCGCCCATCCAGAGTATTTTCAGAGGTTTTATTGCAGTAAAGAGTTCTTCAGCATATGAAGGGCTCATTATGAGGTTGTCGTCCGTGAAGAGCAGAACTTTCTGTTTTGGCATTGTTTTTATTTCTGCTATTACTTCTTTTACAGGCCTGAATCTCGGTTTTTTACCGAACAGAGCTTCTATTGAACAGAACTCGCATCCAAGCGAACACCCTCTTGAAGCCTGAATTACATTTGTTGTAATATAATTTTTTCTGTTAATGAGGTCCAATCTGGCATAGGGGAGTTTTGACAGGTCAGTATAATTTACTGCTTTGTAGACTTTCTGCAGGGTTCCGTTTTTAAAATCCTCAAGCAGTTTTGCCCAGACTTCTTCCGCTTCGCCTACAACCAAAGCATCAGCGTGCGGCATGGCGTCTTCCGGGATGGCAGATACGTGCACTCCTCCCATTACAACCGTAATGCCTTTTTTTCTGAAATTATCAGCTATTTCGTAAGCGCGTGGCGCAGCCGGGGTAAGAAAAGATATTCCCACGAGGTCAACTTTATCATCAAAATTTATTTCCTCAAATTCTTCGTTTAGTATTCTAACGGTTATGTCCTTAGGGGTTAAGGCGGCAAGCAGAGCAAGCGCCAGAGAAGGATATGTGGATATTTTAGGCTTTAGTTTTTCCGCCCACTTTCCTGCCTTTGTAACAGACGCATATAGAAATAATATATTCATCATATATTATTGTATAAAATGTTCAGTAAAAGTCAATATAAAAAATGAGGATTGTTGGGAATGGGAAGGGACATCGTAAAAAAGGGAGACAAAAGCGGACAAAAAGGAACCATCCCCTTTTCCCCCTTTTTCTGTCATTTCACACGGAAAATAAAGAATTCTTCCAGTGGGGCAGTTGAGATACCAAACGGGAAGATACCCCAGAAACTTGAGTAGAAACCTGCCCTTGCATGGGGGCTCATTAGTTTCAAAGGCATGGGGGAATAATAAGGTTTTCGTTCTATGAATTCCAGTTTATGCAGGAGCTCATCGTTTGGCTTTTGAGGGTCGGGTAGGATTGCGGTAATAATATAACTCCCTTTTACTATATCTTTTTTTGCCACTTCCAAAGCTGTCATGCCTTCTTTTTCAAGATAATACTGTAATCCAAAATGGCCCAAGAAATATCCTTTATTATAACCTTTGCTTCCTGCATAAGCCGCAAATTCAGGATAAACCCTTGACCAGCTGTAATCAGAATAGTTAAGGAGCTGACCGAACAGCAGGGTCACAGTAATCATAATTATACCGGTATATTTCAGCCTGCGTCCGGCTATGGTGGCAGTTGATATTTTCAGGAGCATTATTATTGAGGGAGGCACACAAAGTATTAAATATCTTGAAGCAGTCCACGGCTCAACTATCAGGTTAAGCAGGAATATGATAAGAAACCAGCAAAATATGAAAACCATATCCGGGTCTTTTTCCATTGAGCTTGTTTTCCCCGATGAAACACTCTGGGGCGGTAGTCCCCCATGCTTTGTTCTACAAAGTAAAACATTGGGGGGTAAACTAACTTTTTCGCAATGATTTGATAAAGATGATATAGTGATTTTATATAAAAAAATAAGAGTTGATGATACAAGAACGGTGAATAGTATTATGAATAATAATTCCTTAAACAGCAAGACAGAGAGAAGAATAACGGCAAAAGGGATAATAATTAAAGCAGGCAGTTGATTCTTTTTATAGGAGAAAATGATGAATGCAGGAAATATCATAATTCCGGAAAAAAAGGTCAGCAGGCTGAATAATTTATGAATTGTCAAGCCTTTACCCACATGAATTCCAGCATGCAGGAAATGGATGCTTCCATAAATTAAAAGGTTATGAATGCACCAGCTGAAAAATACCAGAATGGCAGGAAGCAGCCAGAACCTGTATTTCACAGCCTTTTTATTCAACAGAAGATAAATATATAGTATCGGTAACAGCAATAAGCCCGTATATTTCGTCATTACACATAAAGCCATGAAACCGGAAGCAAGAACAAGAAAAAGTTTATTGTTATCATCCGTTCCCTTTATGAAGAGCTGGGTGGATATCAGCCACAAAGCAAGCAAAGGGATATCAAGCATGAGGGTTGTGGACATTACCAGAAAAACAGGAGTTGAAACGAGCAACAGGGCTGATATTAAAGGAGGGGCTTTAAATCTTTTTGAAATAAAAAACATGGATATGCCTGCTGATAAAGGAAAAATGAGAAACATCAGATGGAGCATGAATTCGCATTTACCGAATAGTTTTATTATAAGGCTTATATACGAAGGAATCAGAGGGGGAAAAGTAGCTTCCATGTATGACCATACATTTCTCATTTCACCGCTCCAGTTTATTGAAAAACTGTATGGCCTGAGAGGGTCATTGATGATTTGTTCAGCCATTTTAATATAGAAAGGGTCGTCCACATGGAACGGCTTATTAATAAAGGGCAGTAACTGAAGAAGAATGAAAAGAATTAGTATTGTAATTTTTTTAGAATTCGTTATAGGCATTTTTTATTAAGATAACAAAAAAAAAGATAATATTCAAGGCATTCATTCCTCAACCAACGACATTTTAAATTCCGTCTTTACGTATTTCCAATTGTTGATGACACCAATTGTTTACTCATATCATTACTTTACAAAAAGCCAAGAACAAACATTAAGTGACAATAATAACTCTTAATACTTAGGGTATGCTTAAGAATATTACAATATTTTGTCGACAATAAAAATGCAATTTGTAAAGAATATGTAAAAAAACCCTTGACAAAATTGTTTTTATGTGATATATTTGTATTGTAAGTTAAATACATCACAAAAGGCAGTGGTTATCAATATGAAAAAGATAAAACTTATAATTATTTTCCTTATAATTATTTTCCTGACTTCTATTAACTATGCTCAGGAAGCAACTACATCAGGTAAGAGACAGGCCAGGGGGGGACAGCCCGGCGCATTTATGTCGTGGGGCGCAGGAGCCCGTTCGCTGGCAATGGGAAAAGCCTATACAGGAATAGCTGATGATGCTACAGCAACATATTGGAACCCTGCAGGGCTCTCACAGGTGGGCAGACAGGAGCTCACGGCGCTCCATGCAGCATTCTGGGGTGGAACTTCCTATGATTTTATTGCTTATGCAATTCCTGTAATTGGGATAGGGACTCTTGGCATTAGTGGCATTCAGTTGTCAAGCGGCGGTTTTGAAAAGAGAGATATAAATAATTCAATTATCGGGACTTTTAAGGAAATGCAGGAAGCCTACGGAATAAGTTATGGAAAACAGATTATGGATGTGCTTGCCCTTGGAGCAAGTTTTAAGCATATGAGCCATACTATGGATAATCATACCAATGGAAAATATATGGTTGATATTGGAGTTCTATTTCACCCGTCAGAACTGCTTCAGGTGGGAGTGAAGATTCAGAATGTCGTTGGCTGGCAGACGGGTGAAGCCACGGAAGTAGATATGCCGATGACGATGAGAGCCGGAGCCGAATACAAACTCTTAAAAGACAAATTGTCACTGGTAGCGGATGCGGAATACTATAAGACTGAGAGTAAAAAAACTTTTGTAGACCTGCACGGCGGTGTTGAGTTTTGGGCATTGAATTATCTTGCGGTAAGGCTCGGGATGGATGCTGATGAGTTTACAGGCGGTTTTGGGCTAAAGTACAGGGACTATGAGCTTGATTATGCTTTTGCCACACATGAACTCGGAATAAACCATCGCTTCTCCGCAACACTTAGGTTCGGTCCTTCCATAGCAGCTGCAAGTGAGTCGCAGGCTATGGAATTGTACAGGGAAGGGATGCAGGCTTATGAAAAAGGTTTTTATATGAAATCATCGGAAAAGCTTACGGCGGCATTGTCGTTTGATCCGAAAAATACTGAAATAAATGAAAAGCTGTATAAGATAGATACAATATCCAAAGTCGTCCCAAAGACAACAGGTGTCGGAAAAGAGGCTGACCTGTTCAGGCAGGCAATAACAAAATATGTTGATGGCGATGTAGATGCAATGCTGAATATTCTACGCTATCTTCGTTCTATGGACCCTTCAAATACTGAAGTGAATACGCTGATAAGGGTTATAAAGAAAGAAGAAGGTATAAAGGAAACGGAAGCAGAACAGGTAAAGGGGATGAATCTTATTGACCAGAAGTTATCCGAATCGCTTGAGTTTTTTTATAATGGTAAATACAATAGAGTTGTAGAGCTTTCAAACGAAGTGCTGTCAATTGACCCTAATAATGCGCTTGCCTATAAAAGGATAGGGTCTGCTTATTATGCCATTGGCCAGAAAGAAAAAGCAATAGAGGCCTGGGAAATGTCCATGAGGCTTAACCCGCAGGATGTAACACTGAAGACTTTCATTGAAAAGGCAAAAGAGGATATAAGGTCGTCGGGTAAAAAAGAACTTGAGTATATAAGAGAACTGGATAATAAAGAGCAGAAAGGCTTTTTTGAATAGTACAGGAGGTTGAATGGGCAAAATGTTTAAAAGTATAGGAGCGATACTGATATTGTTGTTTCTTTTCTTTTTCAGCGCCCTTGGAGCTATGGAATATTCTGAAATCATCTCCCAGAAGATGAAGATGGAAGATCTTTTCCAGAAGCAGGTTGAGAGGGTGCTTGGTAAGATGATTGGGGAGGGCAAGTATTCCGTGCTGGTTACTATTGAGCCGGATATTGAAAAATCCACCACTCAAACGGAAACATGGGCAACTAATAGGGCAGGCAGTGCCGGCGATGCCCTCTCAGAAGCGGAAAAGAATGCAAAACTTCCGAGATCGCAGGAGTTTTTGCCCGGTATACCCTTCAAGAAAGACCTTATTGACAAGGAAGATACCTTAAAGGAAAGTAAAAAGGAAGAAGACCAGTCGCTTGGCATGAAAAAGAGCGTTGAGCTGGTTTCCAATCTGCCGAAATCCTTTATTAAAAGCCTTTCCGTTATAGTAGTGCTTGACCGCAAGGTAAAAGAATCCACCGTTGAAACCATAAAAAGCGTAATCACTGAACTACTCAGTATAAATCCCCAAAGGGGTGATAAGCTTATAGTAAGACAGGAGAAATTTATTTATCCCGTTGGTTGGTCGTCTTTTCTGGGAAAATGGCAGTTCTATGTTATGATGACGGCTATTCTTTTATCAGCGTTATTATTATGGTATGGATTCAACTTGCTGAAAAAATTCTTTTTCAGTATAGCTGATATTTTGAAGGAGTCAAGAGGAGCGGAAACAGCCGCCGCAGTACCTGACGGTTACGGTTTAGCTGAAGGAGAGGTTCAAGATACACTCACTGAAGAGGAAGTTGAGATAGAAGAAAAACAAAAGCTGGCAGAACTAAAACCGAAAGAGGAGGTAAAAGAAATGGAACTGGAGCCTTTCAAATATTTACAGGATAAAGATTTAAAGTATTTTATGTATCTTATAAAAGATTTATCACCGGAAAAGATTGCGGCAATACTTGGATACCTGGATTCAGCCAAGTCTGCGAAGATGCTGGAGTCTTTACCGGAAGAACTGCAGTTGAAGGTTGTTATAAATATGATAAGGGTCCAGGAAATGTCCGAAGAACTGCTGATAAGGATTGACCATGAGGTAAAAGACCGCTTAGATAATATTGTCGGCGGCATGGATAAGTTTGTGGATATACTTAACATGCTGGATTCCCGTGCACGTGACGGACTTATGGAGCTCATTGAGAAGCAAAATCCGAATATGGCGCAAAAGATAAAGGAAAGAGTGTTTACATTTGAACAGATTGAACAGCTTGAAGCTACATCGTTAAGGATAATCCTTGGAGAGGTGAACACCGGTGAATTGGCAGTTGCTTTAAGAAAAGCAAGTGAAGGGTTGAGAAAAAAGATAATGAGCAATCTCTCTGAAGGCGGTGTTGCACTGTTAAGGGAAGAGATGGAGTTTGGTAAACCTGCTACGGATGCAAAGATAATTGAAGAGCAGGCAAAAATTGTAGGCGTGATACACAGGCTGGAAGAAGAAGGCAAGATTGCTATAGGCAAAGAGTCGCTCAAAAAAGTTCTTGAGGAGGAAGAGTATCTGAAGGAAAAGAAAATAGTCATTGGAGAAGCGAAAAAAGGAGATAAACAGAAGAATAAGGCTGAAGAAAACACACAAGAGAGAGAAAACGATAAAGCTTTTGATTGCTATAATTCCGGGATAGAGGCTTATGGCACAGGAGATACGGACGGAGCAATAAAGAGCTTTGAGGAAAGCCTGGACTACAATCCCAATATATGGCAGACATACCAGTACCTCGGCAATTGTTATTACGGTAAGGGTATGCAAGACAGAGCGATAGAATCATACGAGAATGCTTTAAAACTTAATCCTGAAAATACCGAACTCTCGGAATGGTTGAAGGCTCACATCAAGGCATAATATAATATAATATAATGAAATCATATTTGTCCAAAATATAGAACGTTTTATGACGATAATTACTATTTGAGATTTAATTTTACCTGTTGTCATTGCGAGGAGCAAAGCGACGAAGCAATCCCATTTTTTCGATGAGATTGCCATGCTCCTTTCAGTCGCTCGCAATGACAGCTTAATTTACTTGGACAGCAATGTAATGAAATATAACATTAGCAGCTGTTTTTGAAAGGAGAATTAATAGATGGCAGATTATGATAAAGAAAAAAATAAAGGGATGATCCCGCCGCCGCCCCCGTCGCCGTTCTCGGGGCAGTCCAGGCTAAAAGCGCCTGCAGGCCTGCCTCCTCTGGCAACACCAAAAACAACTAAGACTCAAGAAAAAAAAGAAGAAGGAGGAGGAGTCATTGATGAGGCCAGGAGGAAGCTGGAAACTCTTCTCAAACAAAAAACACTTGAACAACAGTCCAAATGGAAGGAAGTGGCGGATACTCTATATGAGGAGAACAAGACACTCAAAGATAAGATGACGACCCAGGAGCTTGAGCTTAAGGTTGATGGCGATAAAAAGGAAATGATGTTTAAGATGTATATGGAAGATATGGACAGGAAAATAAAATTGCTGGAGCAGCAGCTTCTTATGGAGAAGAAAAGAGTTGAGGAGCAGGCACAGAAGTTACAGGAAGACAAGCAAAACTCCCTTAAACTTGAAACCGGGCTGAAAGAAGTGCTTGAAAAGAGCAACAAGGAAAAAGACATAAAGAAATTAAAAGACGAAAAGGACAGGCTTTCTTCCGAACTTGAAGACTATAGAAAAAAAGTTGATATGATGGTCTCAGAGATGAACGCTGTGCAGCAGAAGCAGGAAGAGAACAACATCAGGTGGGGAGAAGAGTTTAATGAAAAGAATGCAGAGATAATAGCTATAAAGGCTCAGTTAAAGAGCAGGCAAGAGGACCTTGAAAAATTACGCCAGAATAACAAAGCTGAACTTACGGCAAAGGAACAGGAAATAGACAGAATAATGGAAAAGTTCCAGTCCCAGTTTGAAATGGAAAAAAAGCGTTTTGAGGAGGAGATGGAAAAGCGAGAGAAAAGCAGGGATTCTCTTATTTCCAGTTTTACCGCTCAGAACCAGGAACTGGAAAAGAACCTGAAACACAGCGACGAAAAGAGAATCCTTGCAGAAGCTTTCCAGGCGCACAACGCAGAACAGAAGCAGGCGATGGATAAACTGTTTGCGCAGATAAGCGGAGACCTGAAGAAGAGGGAAGAAGAAAATAACGCCCTCAGAAATCAGATGAACAATGAAATAATAAACCTTAAAAACGAATTTCATTCCAGGGAGCAGGTTTTGGTCAGGGAAAAAATGGATCTGGAGTTCAGAGTGAAGCTTTTTGAAAAGGAAATTGAAGCCAAACAAAAACAATATGATGACGCCGTCAGGTTGAACCAGGCGGAATACGAGAAAAAAGAAAAAGAGCTGCAATATGAGATTAACCGCCTGAAAGAGAAGCTGGAAGAAGAAAAGACACTCAATAAACAGCAGGCTATCATAACTGAAAAACAACTTGCGTCCATGCAGGAAAAACTTGACAAGGGAACCCTGGAGCATGAATTCGCCAGGGCGAAATTGATAGATGTAAAAAAAGAGCTTATTGAAGCAAGTGAACAATTGCAGAGGCAGGTCAGGGAGAAGGAAACAATAAAAAACCAGATGAATCAGAAGTTGTCCGAGCTTGAAATTGAATACAGCCGCAAAGAAAAAGACATAATTGCCATTAAAACAGTAATGGAAAATGAGCTTGCCGGACTTCAGAGGCATTTGTCCGAACAGAACGAGTCATGGGAAAGAAGGTTGAGGGCTATTGAAGAAGAGAGGTCAAAGCTCACCGATTCATTAACTGAGGCAGGCAACCAGCTAAGGAAGAAAGACAGAGAGTTTCTTTCCGCCAAGTCGGAGCTGGAAGGAATAATAGAAAAACTGCAGGTTGAATCCGGAAGGAACAGGAAAGAACTGGAAGATAAAATATCCCGGATTGAAGCTGAAAAAAAGAGCCTTGACCGCAAACTTCAGGAGGAAGAGAACGTCTACGAAGAGCGTGTCAGGGCCGAGGAAATAAAACACAGGGTGATATTTGACTCTACAAGGCAGAGGGAAGAAGAACTTCAGGCAAGGATAAGGAACCTTGAGGAGCGCATAAGAGAACAATCAATTGGTTTCAATAAGGAAAAATCTTTGCTGGAAGAAAAGCTGTCAAGGTCGGAAGAAGAAAGAATAAGCGCTGAACAGCTTATTCACAGCGCAAGAGAGAAAATAAAAGCAAAAGAAAGGGATGTAAACCATTTTGAGCAGGAGCTTAAAAAACTTGAGACAAGCATTGACGAGGAGAGGACTGAATGGAAAGACAGGATAGAAACCGCCATCAAAGAAAAAGATACCTTAAAACATGAAATGAACCGCATGGAGAGTGAATTCCGGTCCGAAAAAGATAAAATGCTAAGGAGCATAGAAGATGCGCAGCAAAAGCTGAAGAAAAACGCAAACGATTTATGGAGTGCAGAGGCTTTAAAACAGGAGAATATAAGGATAAAAGATGAGCTTACCAGCCAGAAGAAAAAAGTTCAGGTGCTTATAAAGGCAGTAAACAGTGAAGAGGCTGCAAGTGGCATAGAAATGCTTCAGAATCATGAGGCTGAATTACGGAGCAGGATTGAAGAGAAAGAGAAGGATAAACTGGAGGCAGACCGCACCATAGAAAATATCAACGCTCAACTGGCAAAGATTAGAGCGCAATTAAAAGAACAGGAAGATAAAAATAATTCCATGCTGGATGAAATGACCCAGAGAGAAGAACTGATAGAGTCGCTTAGAAAGAATTCAAGTTCCTCTTTTGGCGACAGGGAGAAAATTGAAGAGGAACTCAGACAGTATAGGGAGGCTTTTGAGAAAAAAGATGAGGAGTTCAAGGCTACTAAGGTAAAGATGGAGCTTCAGTTTAATATATTAAAAAACCAGAGGAAGCAGGAAGATAACTCAAGAGTTGAAGTGGAAAAGGAAGTGGAAAGAATCAAAGGGGAATGGGAATCCCGGCTGAAGGATACAGAAGAACAACTATTAACGGCAAAGGAAGAAAATAAAAAACTGCTGGAAGAGGTTGCCTTAAAAGAACAGGAAATAAAGGAACAGATAAAGCGCAGCGTTGATGGAATAAACGGAATTCAAAACCAACTTTCGGAAAAAGGGACAGCTACCGATGTGCAAAAGATACAGGAGGAATACAAGCAAAAGGAAGAAAAACTAAGGACTGCCAAGCTAAAACTGGAAAAAGAGCTGGAAGAACAAAGCAGCCAGGCAGAAGGCCTTTTTATGAAATTGCAGCAGTCCCTTAAGGAAAGGGAGGAGGAGATAAAAGCCCTCAGGTCGCGCATTGAGCAGGAAAACAATGTGCAGAAGAAAGAACCTGTTAAGGTAAAAAATGAAATTCTTACTGCTGCCGAGCCTGAAGCTGTAATTATCCCAAAACAAGAGCCAGTAGAAACAACCAAAGAGGAAAAAGTAAAATTAAAACTTGAACCTCGGAAAATAAAACTTGAACTTCCGAAAACGGTGCAGGCTAAGCCGATAACGGCAGTTCCTGTGAAGCCAAAAATTGAGGATAAACCAAAGGAGGCTAAGTCAGCCGTTGAACAAAAAAATAAAGTTGTCGGAAAAGCAGATATTAAATCCGTTGAAACTAAAAAGGAAAAAAAGGTTTCAATGGAGAATCCGGCGAAAAAGTTCTGGTCATGGCTGAATGAGCCGTCCAGAAAATAGAAACAGTGTCATAAAAGGTGCTACCCCGATCTATCGGGGCGGGAATCCACTGTAAAGAAAAAAAGCCTCAAATCCGGTTATTGGATAGAACACCATATCTTAAACCTGCATTCCCCAAATAAAAAGAAAGATTTTGAGTATTTTGATTGGACAAATGGGATAGATTGGAGTATAATATTGTAAGAAGTCGGGATGCTATGGTAAAATCTTTATTTTTAAGGGATAAATGAAGGATTCCGAATGAGACATGTATATTTTTTCAATAAAACAAATAAAGAAGGTAAGAGAAAATGGTGAAAAAAAATTTTAAAATGATAAAGGAAGAGATAACTGAAATAAACAAAAATTTTAAAGTAGAAGGCGAGCTAAAAACAAGGCTGGATTTGCTTTTACAGGAAGTTAAAAAACTATCAAAAAATGAAAATGTATTATTAAATCTGGTAAATATTGACGGCCTTACAGGACTATACAATCACAAGTATTTCCATGAGTGCATGGTGAAGGAACTATCTCAGGCGGCAAGGTTTAACTATGAACTTGCGCTGGTAATGATTGATATAGACCATTTCAAGAAATTTAATGATAACTATGGGCATCCTTTAGGAGATATTGTTCTAAGGAAGATTGCAGGCATAATGAAGAGTAACATACGTTCTTACGATATAATTTCAAGATATGGCGGTGAAGAATTTGCAATCATATTACCTCATACTGGCAGAAGAGGTGCCAGGGTTATTGCAGAAAAATTAAGAAAAGCTATTGCTAAAACTAAATTTTACGGTATTAGATCCGGGAAAAAAGAAAAATTGACAATAACCATAAGCGCTGGAGTTGCGGCATTTCCTGACAATGCAAGGACAAAGTCAATACTTATCAAAAGAGCTGATAAAGCTCTCTATCTTGCAAAGGAAGAAGGAAGAAACAACGTATGTTCATCGCTTGTAACCGGCAAGGACTATATAAGGTTTGCATTTTGTCCCCCTACCTTAAGCCCGTTTTACTCAAGCGTCCTGCGTGGGATAAGAGAAGTTGCCGATGAAATAGGGAACGTGGAACTGGATGTTTTGGCAGGCAGTTCGGAACAGAGTTATAAGGAACAGACAGCTCTTATGAAGAAGGCACTCTCTAATGGAGTTGATGCCATAGGTATTTGTTCAAAAATAGATATTGGAAGTATTGTAAGCGAGGCAAATAAACTGAGGATAAAAGTGTTTGTTTTTAATTTCAAACATATAAAGATGACTCCTCCCGGAAAAATCATGTCATATATTTGCTATGACCAGTTCATGGCGGGCAAAAAGATGGCGTTGTTCATTATAAGGTTGCTTAGAGGCAATGGCAATGTTGCCGTGCTTGAAGGAATTCCAGACGAGATAGATTCAATAGAAAGAAAAAAAGGGTTTATGCAGGTCATAAGCAAATATCCAAAGATAAAAATTGTAGCTTCGGAGCCGGCTTACTGGGACCGTGCAAAGGCAAGAGAAAAGACTATGCGGATTTTAAAAAAATATCCGGAAGTAGACGCAATATTCGGGTTAAGTGATGAAATGGCGCTCGGGGCAGTGGATGCCATTAGAAAAGCAAGAAAGACCGGCAGGATATTTACGGTAGGATTGGATGGCAATCAGAATGCATTAGAAAGTATTAAAGAAAGTAAACTTACAGGCACGCTGAATACAAATCCGGTTGATATAGGCAGGATAATGATAAGAACTGTGTTGAAAAGCATGTTTAAACAGGATAGGGTGTCTAACAGGATAGAATCTCCGACAACCGTAGTTGACCTGGAAAACGTGGAAAAATTCTTATAAAAATGTCTAACCGATTAGCAGAGTCCCCCCATGTTTTACTTTGTAAAACAATACATGGGGGGCTATCCCCCAAATTATTAAACAGAACTATCAACTATCGCTGGAAGATGTTTTAATAAGAAATACAATCCTCCTGTTCCTTGAACAGTTTTCGGGGCTGTCATTAGCTACTATAGGCCGGTATTCACCATAACCTACCGCGGTGAGCAAACTTGGGGGGAGTTGAAATGTATTTATAAGATACTTAATAACGTTTATTGCGCGGGCAGTTGAGAGTTCCCAGTTGGATGAATATTTGGAAGTAGAAATAGGAATATTATCGGTATGCCCTTCTACGAGAATGGTTACTTTTGGCAGTTTATTGACTAATTCCTTGAAATTAGGGCTTAAGATATCAAGATTTTTTTTCATTCCTTCAGATAATTCGGAACTGCCGCTTTCAAAGAAAGCCAAACCACCGCTTTCCTCAAGAGAAATTCTGAGTCCTTCTTTTGTTATTTTAACTTCACCTGCGATGTTTTCAGACTGCATCACTTTTTGCATTTCACCAAAGGTTTTTTGAACGCTCTTACTTAATACAGCAGAAAGGGCATAGAGTATAACAAAAAAACATACCAATTCTGTCATAAGGTCAGCATAATTTACAAGCCATGGAGGCGCAGGATGCCCAATCTGGCAAACTCTTGGGTCGTCTTCATCAATTAAATGTCTTGATTTAAGCATAATAAAATACCTAGATTACTTAATATTTGGTTTTCCGGTATACTTATTAACAGCTTCTTTTGGAGTTTCCTTGGTAGTTGCCGTAGCTGCTTTCGGAGTTTCTTTGGGAGCTTCTTTGGGAGCTGTCGTAGCTGTTTTCGGTGCTTCCTTAACAGCAGTGCCTTTAGGCGCTTCCTTACCAGCCGCCGCTGGCTTAGCTGTACCTGCGACAGTTTCCTTCTCGGGCCCTTTAACAGCTTTCCTTAGTGCCATCCTTTTAACTGGCTCAAGATATGCTTTTAAATTCAATTCCATAACAATAGGACCGGTGCCTGCCTGCAGCAAGAGTACACCACGAATAATAATTTCTTTTACAAGCAATTCATCATCTGACCTCCGGCGCAACTTACCCGCCATAGGTAGAAATACCAGGTATCCTGCGCTTAATCCATAAAAAGCTGACGCAAGCGCAAGCGCCATTCTCCGTGGTACTTGTGTAACATCCTCAATACTGTTTAGCATCAGTATCATGCCAAGGACCGTTCCTATGATACCAAGCGCCGGGGCATAAGTTCCCAATGAATTGAATATTTCACGGCCAATTTTATGCCGTTCCTGTATAAAACCAAGTTCTGTCTCCATGGTACTCTGTATGAGTTCCTTGTCAAGGCCGTCCACTACCAGTTGCACGCCTCGTTTTAAAAAATCATTTTTTATAGTTTTTAACTCAGGTTCCAGTGACAGCATCCCGTCTATTTTTGCCTTTTTCGTGAGATTCACAAAGGTAGTCACTATTTCCGTTGTATCCTCAGATTCGTTTGAAAATACCTTTTTCACGACGCTTGTCAGGCTCATAACCTGCCTTATGGGATAATTCACTAATATTGCGCAAAACGTTCCACCAAGTACAACCATCAATGCTTCAAGATTCAAAAAAGGCTTAAAACCTGATATTCCTTCACCCAGAAACACTGAGCCGATAACAAGTGCTGCAAATGCTATAATTCCAACAATAGTAGCAAAATCCATATTTCTCCCCCGAATTATTTCAACTTCTCACTCTCTGCTAATACTTTTGCCTTAAACTCAATAATTCTCTGAAGAATTTCTTCAGTATTCTCTTTAACAATCACTTTATTGCCATTAGTCATTATGATTAAAGTATCGGGCTGGGAATCAAAGCTCTCAATCAAATCGGAGTTTAGGAATAGCACACTATCGTTTAATCGTGTTAGTTTAATCATTGATTATGGCTTCTTTCTTATAAACAAATATTATTTTATTAATTATAATTAATATACGGTTAAAGTCAAGGTTTAAATGACGTATCGGGGGAAATGACGTATCGGTTGAATGCTAACCGATTTAACAGAGTTTCCCGTCCCATGTATCGGGGTGGGCCTGCCCGTGTGTCTTCCCGCGGGAATCCACTGTAAAGAAAAAAGATAAGCCTGTTATTTCCGCGTAAACAAATACGGTTTTTAACTATTCTCAGGAATTGATTTGTTCAGTATTTTCTGCATTGACTGGCGGGCTTTATTCTTCACGTCTGTATCAGGGTCATCCAGTAGAAGCTGCATCATTTCTCCTGATTCCGCTGTTCCCAGTTCGCCTAATGCCCATGCAGCGCTTATCCGCATCCATTTATCGGTATGCTTGCACATCTGTAGCAGTGTATCCAAAGATAACTGGGGATTATATTGGGAAATTGCTTTTGCCGCAGTTGCTCTTACCCTGTTGTTGGGGTCGTTTAAAAATGGCATTAACATTTCAGGGGCAAGCTTTGAATCTTTAAACATGGACTCTATGGTTTCAACAGCTTGGGCTCGTAACCTTATATTAGGGTTGATATCTGTTATTACCCTGATTCCTTCGGGTGTATTTACAGTGATTTTGGTTGATTCTTCTTTTTGAATCTGGTTTTCAAGCAGATTGGCAAGAGCTGCCCACTGCTCATAGTAACTTTTTATTTCCTCAGAAGAAAGGTCCTGCCTCCTATTTATAAGTTCTTCTATGACCTCAAGAATATTTTTTTCCCGGTCAAGTATCTCCTTGAATTGCGGTTTTGATGGTAAAATACGAAGCATCAGGGCTACAATAACCAGCGCAACGACAAGCAGAAAAGATATTTCTATTATTAATATTATTTCCATATTATATGTCCGATTCCAGGTGTTTTATAAGGTTTTCAAGATAGTTTTTTTCCCTCTCAATGAGCGTTTCCTCCTTTTCTCTCAGTAATTGTTCTATGCGGGATTGTTCTTCTGCCTGGACCTTTGCCCTGAGCTCATTTTTAGCCCGTAATATTTCATTTTTAAGTTTTTCAGCTTCTTCCCTTGATTTCTTTTTTTCATTTTCAAGAGCCTGCCGTTCATCTGCTAACGCCTGTTTTTCTTTTTTAAGTGATGTAATAAGCTGGGTCATTTCGGCTTCAAGGTTTATTTTTTTTTGACTGTATTCTTTTTGTATATTCAATACTGCCCGTACTGCGTGTTTGCTGATAAGGCTGGAAATCTTATTGTTACGGTCTGGGATGGTTTCTAATCCCAAAGGGGATTTCATCGCCATGCCTGCAGAAGGTTTTTTGGAACTATTCCTGGAATTTCTGAGCTTTCTTTTTTTCATTTCTACTAATAATATTAAACACATGAATATTTGTCAAGTGTTGAATTATTTTTATAATATAGTATAATATAAAATTATGACTGGAAAATTCATTGGAATACTCTGTATTTTAACGCTGGCGCGCCTTGGCATAATGAGATTCATTGGCATTACCAACGATGAGGCATATTACTGGGTGTGGAGCCGGCACCCGGCGCTGAGTTATTATGACCATCCTCCGATGGTTGCTTTTATTGTAAAGGTTTTTACCGGAATTCTGGGTAACACTCCATTCGCAATTCACTTTGCAGGGCTGTTTTTCTTTACCTTATTCGTTGTGTTGCTGTATAACTGGTCAAGGGAAATGTTTCCGGAGCCTGATGCCCTGAAAGGAACCGTGATAGTTGCCTTTTCCCCGCTGTTTTTTCTGGGAGGCTCTGTCCTTACGCCGGATGCCATCCTCTCATTTTTCTGGGTATTGACGCTTATGTTCATATACAGGGCTTTGAAAAACAAGAAGAGTGTTTATTGGTATCTATCAGGAATTTCGGCCGGGTTGGGCGCGCTTACAAAATACAGCATGTTTTTCGTTCCGGCTGCGATTTTTGCATTTCTCTTTTTTTCAAAGCAGCACAGGGGCTGGTTAAGGAAAAAAGAACCATATGTTTTTTTGTTGCTAACAATAATAATTTTCAGCCCTGTGCTGGTATGGAATGCAGGCAATGGCTGGGCTTCTTTTGCATTCCACCTGGCTACCAGACATACAGTTAGTTTTTCATTATCCAGGTTTTTACAGTTCATAATTTCACAGCTGGTTCACATTTCTCCGGTTGCGTATGTTTATTGCTGGCTTGCATTCTGGGCACTTTTCAGAAAAGGGTTCAGTGAAAATAACTGGACTATCAAGTATCTATTTTTTACTTCTTTCCCCCTGGTAGTGATGTTTACGGCTGCTTCATTTTTCACAGGGACTCTTTCACACTGGCCTGCATTTGGCTACCTGGGTGGACTTATAGCAATTCCCACGCTGTTTAAAGCTAATAAAAAGACAATGTTTAAAATTAATTTTGCCTTAAGCCTGGCGATAATTATTATATACACTGTACAGGTGTTTTATCCTTTCGTGAAAATCAAGAAAGATCCAACAGATGACCTTTATGGCTGGAATGATGTGGGGAGGCAGGTTATGCAGATTTCATCATCTCTGCCGGGAGAGGAATTCCTATTATGCAGCCGGTACGAGACGGGCAGCCAGCTTAGTTTTGCCACCGGACAGGAAGTGTATGTGTTTCAGCCAGGCCATATTACAGCATTCCAGTTCTGGCATAAAGAGGGTGAAATTAAGGGTAGAAACGCTTTATATCTGACTCATTCAAGGTATTTTACTCCTCCCGAAAGGATATACAATTTTAATAAAATTACACTGGTAAAAGAAATACCTCTTTACCGGGCAGGAAGGCAGGTAAGGACTTTTTATTTGTATTATTGTGAGGATTTTCTTGGGGTCAGGTCTTGACATTGGACATTTTGAAAAGACAGGGTTAAACAAAATGTCCAATGTCAAGACCTGACCCCAAAGTAATTGTTGATTTTACAGAAAATATTTGGTTTAATCCTGCGATAATTATACAGTTGTAAGTGTAGGTTTTAGAGCAGGATAAATGATACCACCCCAATATGTCGGGGTGGCAATAGTCCCCCATGTCTTGTTTTACAAAGTAAAACATTGGGGGGGAATCCACGCATAGAGTCTTACCACACTACTTAAAAGTGGCGCATTCGTCTAGCGGTTTAGGACATTGCCCTCTCAAGGCAAAGATCACGGGTTCAAATCCCGTATGCGCTACTAATACAACGGCATTATGTCAAATAATTGGTAGCGTTCCCGTTTAGTGTTGTTGTAATTGTTTTGTATCTGTATAAAATGAATAGATATCAGTCTCTTTTTGGCATGTTTAATTCCTTATAGCCAATAATGTGGCTATAAAACCACATAGTAAAAGAAGAAGTTTTT
>Ga0315275_10002034_pt1 | contig 18088 bp, 12 predicted proteins | sample YL17G03_0_MG_FD_205557 | JGI IMG/M metagenome (GOLD analysis project Ga0315275, IMG submission 205557) | Sediment microbial communities from Yellowstone Lake, YNP, Wyoming, USA - YL17G03_0 | ecosystem: Environmental > Aquatic > Freshwater > Lake > Sediment | place: USA: Wyoming | collected...
CACGAAACATTTAGGAGGACTGGGAAAAGTCTATGAAGAAGATAAAGAATTGTTTGCAACACACCCCATTATTAACATTGATTGTCACGAAGATAATGCAAAATACGGATCGGTGAATATTGTCGGCGATTCAGGAACGACTGCTGAACTCATCGCTCGATTTCTGACAGCGCTCGGAATCCTCTTCACAGAGGATATCGCGACAAATATTCTTCATGCACTCTATAAAACAACGGATTCATTCCAAACACACGTCACTGCGCAAACATTTGAAGTAGCAGCACAATGTGTGAAAGCAGGAGGAAAACAAATAGCGCCGTCCGCGTCAAACGCGGTTGGAGCAACCGCAGCTCTACAACAGCAAGTTACTGAACCAGTTGTTCCAGTATCACAACCTCAAGAACCGGTGGTTCCTCCAAAAACCCAAAATCCTCCGGAAGACTGGCTGAAGCCAAAAATCTTCAAAAGTTCAACGATCTCATAACAGATATTTTAAAATATATTCATTATTATTATATAATGCGAGTTATAATATTGACACAATCTTTAAAAGTTTAACTTAAAAGTTGTAGAAAACTATATTAATAGTCCCTACTTATTTCTATTTTAATAATACTACGATGTATTTTCTGGCAAAAATATGCTAAATAAAACGATAATTAAAAGTTTACATAAAGCTTCGGATTTAGATATTAACATAGTCTTTAACAAAAATTTATACTATATTGCCAGACTTTTATCTTTTATCCAGAAAGAATTTCCCCTTTTTTTAGATACAAAAATTAGTAGAAAAAGTGGAATTTGTGGTTATCACACAATACTCTCAAGAGTTATAAATAGCGATATATTTATTAAATATGAAGCAATTCCCTATTCATGTAATAGAATGCTTATTAATAAATATTCAAATCTAAGTATTAGCTTAGATAAAGGTAGAAATTGGCGTCAATTTAGAGTTGATGACTTGAATTATGTCTTGAAAGAATTTGACAATTTTTGCAAAATGAGAAGTACACAATATAAACTTGATGTTTCTTCACAGTTTAATAAAATCATTCAACAATTACGTTACTATTATTTTATTGATTGTATAACTAAATCTACAAAAAGAACATTATCGTCAAAATTTAGGAGTGAAAATTTATTAGGCCTTCTATTTATAAACGATAAAAAGATATTTTCATATTGTTTAGCTGATGTGTTTGGTGTTAACAATGGACATCTTGATCATCCAACACCATATCCTTACACAACATCATATAGAAGAATTTTATCAGGGGAGGATCCCTTTATTAGTTTTTTAAGTTATCTCAATTATTTTTATAAGTTCAATGATGAAAAATTAGCCTCATATTTAACAAATAAGGATATTCTAAAAAACCGATTAAATAGTAAATTAATTAATTTTGTTTCATTTGTTGAGATTTCTAAAACGAAATTTGTACAAAAAGATTGGTTTTCTTTGAAAAAGTTAACCCTTTTAATACAAGGATTCGATAAGAGTGGTTCAAACAAAATGAGCGATTTTTTGATTCCCGTCCATGGAGCTGAAATATTGGCTTTTGAAGAATCAACCAAAAAAAAATTTACTGATTTAATTAATTTAAGTTTATATAATAAATTAATTTATCCCTGTTTACCGACAAGTTCAGGAAGAAGTGTATTTCTCCCTTTAAAGGATGAAAATGGTGTCCATTGGGTGTCCCTTAAGACTTCATGGCCAGATATTATTAAAACATCGCTTAATCGGAGTTTAAGTTCCAGTCGAATAGAATGGTTTAAAGTATGTAACGAGATTTATAAAAAAGCACAATTTAAGAGTTTTGTATATCTTTATGAACAACATTTTTCTCCAATATTAATTTCTAGAGAACAGGAGAAGTATTTAACTTTTATTAGGCGCGATTTATATCTAGATCATCTTAAAAAAAACCAATATGTTTTGCCAATGGTCGCCTTAATTAATCCATTCAGTCCTTTTCCGGTAAAATATAATCTGCTCATAACGTTAATGGAACAAAGTCTAAAAGGTAAAGAATTTCTTAAGAAAATAATTGGTGCAGTTACAGACGTTGTTATTGAACAACTCTTGAATAACGGGATATATCACGGTCTTCATCTACAAAATTGTAATTTACTTGTAGAATTGACTACCTCGGGTCAGTTGATCCCAAAAAAAGTTGTTGCCCGAGATGGGGACGTCAGAATTTGTAGTGATTATATAGATCTTTTTGATTGTAATATACAATCTCTCATTGACTCATTGAGTCAAAAGAAAGGAAAAATAAATTCAAAAGATTCTTTTTATCAATATTTGTTTCACAATATTATTAATGAAAATTTTGGAAATATTGAGATGTGTCTTCTACAGGGGAATATGATTGATTCCAGTAGCTTTTGGAAATTAGTCAAGCAATGTTTTGACCAATCAATAAAGAAGGAAATAAAAAAAATTCAACAACAAGGAAAATATCAGTTCAATATTCATGGTAGAATAATTAAGGACTTCCATCAGCATATATTTTTTGATTCTGGTTACGCAGCAAATTTTTTCCAGATGGAGTTTTTAAAAAGGGAAGAAGCGTTTGTTCAAGTAAGAAATCCATTTATTAAAAACACTAAGGAGGTTCATCATTATGAAAAAACTTGAAGCAATCAAAAAAATTAGATTCGTAGTTACAGATTATTGTAATTATCAGTGTAAATTTTGCCACAACGAAGGTGGTAAAACAAAGAACACTAAGATGCTAGCGCTCGAACACGTTGTTACTATAACCAAAGTGGCTAAAAACTTAGGAATTGAGAAAATTACGATTACAGGAGGCGAACCATTAACTAATCAAGATACCATCGATATGTTGAAGAACATTAAATTAATATATCCATCCGTATCACTGGGGATTACTTCCAATGGAATGTTATTTAATGAAGAAAAATTAGAAGCTGCGAAAAAATATATTGATCGAATTCGTTTAAATTGTCAGAGTTTTGATAATGAAATTTTTAGAAAAATTAGTGGCAAAGCTCCTAATGTAGATCGTTTAAAGCGCATAATACTAGAGCTTAAAAAAAACAGTAAAATAAATATTTGTTTAAATTATGTATTCACAAAATTAAATAAGAACAGTCTCAAAGACCTTGTTGTATTTGCTACAGCAAATAACCTTGATATGAAAGTTTTGGAATACATGATATTGGATAAAGAATTGTATGAAAATATCAATGAGGCAAAAACGATTTTATCCAGTCTTAAACCGCTAAAGATTGAAAAAGATTATCAAGATGATGATATCTATACTTTTAGGTATTCATCAAGCCGTATTCGCCTTTGTTACTCTTTTTGTAATAAATTAAAATGTAGTTCATGTCGTGAATGTGGAGAATTACGTGTTACACCTGAATTAACATTCAAGCATTGTTTTAAAGACAATGTTAAAGAGGTAAATATTGCGAAAGAGTTAATAAAGAAAGATTATGAAGCAATCAAAAATATAATAATCGCTCTTGATAAAATCAAAGGTAAAGTTATAGTAAAAAATTAAAGTATATGCAAGCGACCACATTGACACAATTAACAAATTCTTTAAAAACAGAACAACATTTTGCTGGGGAAGATAAATATTGGAAAGAATATTTTCCGAATCTAGTTAAGATAAGTAACGATTTCTCAGAAGGTGCTAGAGAATTTTTTAAAAAACAAAAATTTTACGTTTGCAACCCATCAATATTGGTTGGTGTACTAGGAGCATGTGAAAATTTTGACACTGTTTACAAAATAAAAAAAGTGGAACAGGGGTATCAATTTTTATCTCAGACCGCGCAATTGCAACTTGAGAGAGCTTTATCATTTGATATTAAAAAAATTGCTTGCTTTACAAAAAGTTTTCGAAATGAGGTCAATATTAGTGATGGAAGACACCTACGTGAATTTACACTTATTGAACTTGAATTAGCTAAACTAGAATTATCTGAATTATTAGATAGCATTGAGTTATGCATAAAGAGCATGATTAGCAATGGTATTTTTAAAAATGAAGACGTTATTAATAAGCAATTTGGTGTTTCCATCAAAAAACAAGAAAAAAGATTTCTCACTTCAAAATATCAAAGAATTACATACACTGAGGCAATTAAATTACTTCAACAAAAAGGAGAGAATCTTCAGTGGGGTGATGATTTGTCATCTAGTTCAGAAGGGAAGCTTTTAGAGTTAATGGGATATAAACCATTCTTTATCACTCATTTTCCCGAACACATTAAGTTTTTTAATATGAGGCTAAACAGAGCAAATCCAAAAGTTGTCAATAGTGCTGATCTCATTTTACCAGTAAGTGGAGAAGCTGTCGGTTCAGCTGAGCGAGAGTTTAATTTTTCTATTTTAAAGGAAAGATTTTTTAAATCATCGATGTTTGAAAAAATGAAGAAAATTGGAATCACGGAACAGGATTTGGGTTGCTATTTTAAAATTGTTGAAAAAAGGGAAATACCCGAACACGCAGGTTGCGGAATCGGATTTGAACGGGTTTTGCAATCAGTACTTTCCCCATACCCAACAGATATTCGTTTATTTTCACAGCCCTATATCATGAATAGAACACTAGGAATTTTTGTTTAAGAAAACAATTTAGTCTAAATATGAAACAGATAGACAGTCCGTTTGATTTTGTAAACAGCCATGATGTGAGTAGCTATGTTGATTTATATAAGTCCATTTCAGATGAGGATAGGATTAACACATCTAAATTTCAAGTCATGCAATTTTTACTGGGGCCATATCTCAAGCATAAAAAAGTAGTTGATATCGGTTGTGGTGAAGCATTTTATAGTAAATGGATTGCAAATCAAGATATTCTTCAATACATCGGTATTGATCTCAGTGAATTATTAATTGATCGCGCAAAGGAACAATATAAACATAATTCTAGTTTTAAATTTATTATCGGGAACTTTATCGAACTAGAATCACTTTTACGCGATTCAAAATATGATGTATTTTTATCTATATATTCTCTTATGAGAGTACGAGATTTGTCTTCGCTGTTTCAAAAAATTTATACATTTTTAAAACCTAACGGTATATTTCTTATCATGTCTAATACATATACATTACAAAAAATTGTGAGGAAAGCGAAAATAGTAGAAATAATAATGAATGAAAAACTTTTATTAAAGAATGTGCCTAGAACTATAGAAGAGTATATAGAAGGTGCAAAGAGCGTAAAATTTGAATTAGTTGGTTATTATTCTCAGCCCTTTTCTAAAAATAAAAAAATTAAAAATAAGAGCAACTTTAGTTTCATTGAGGGTTATGATTCAATATTACTTTTCAAGAAACCATCCCAGCACAATTCTATTTGATGCAGAAGGAGTATTATTTCGTAAAATTCGATCAGATGAGGAAAACGTTAGTCAAATATTAGGGATTTCAATATCAAAATATAATGATACTCTCGTTCATATTCGAGATGAACATGTTGATTTTTTAAACAAAAATCAATTAATTCCAACAATTGAACACGAAGAGTTATTTCTAACTCAACTTCACAAACTATTGTGTAAGTATCTGAATATTGTTCCTGAAAAATCACTTATTCAGTCAATGAATGATGCTAGAATGAGAAGCGATTATGAGATATTCCCAGATGTAGAAAGTGGATTGAGTCGGCTCCAAAAAAAATATTATTTAACTGTTTTAACTAATTCCTTTCCTTCTAGAAGATTTCATGAACTAAAACCCGATGGTTTAGGTAAATATTTTAAGAAAATTTATATCGCATACGAACTCGGTTTTAAAAAGCCCGATGTTAGAATATACGACTACATTATTAACGATTTACATATTCAAAGGGATGAAATTATATTTATTGATAATAAACTATCTAACATAAAAGGAGCTTTAAAAAGTGGTATTCTCAATGTGATTAGTTTTTCTCCACATCAACTATCATCTAATATTACTTCTGTTGTTTCATTTAAGGAATTGATAAATATATTGGTTTAGTACTGTGACGATTTTATTATGTTGACAAAATCGTTTTTTTTAGCGAAGGTTAATCTTTTTTTAACTCTATTAGCTCCCATGATCTTCAGCATCTCATACAAATCAGGTGTTTGAGTTTTGGAGGTTAATGCTACTCGAATTATCATGAATAAATCTCCAAATGCCCCCTTATATTTATTTGGATTCAGTTTTAATATTTTTATGTTTTGGGCATAACCCAGAGTGTCAAAAAATAGCCGTACTTTTATAAGCCAATTATCTTTTGGTTCTTGAATTTCTGATTGATCAATAAAAAAAGATAATACATGTCTAATGTCTGCTTTCCCTATGTTAAGGGGATATGGAAATAATTCTTTCGGAATCTCGTCAAAAATTTCATCATAAAAGAAACCTAAATTTTCTTTTATTGCCGACCAACAGGCAATGTCTTTTCGTTTCTTTTGTTCAGTGTTTTCAATATCTAATATTTGAAGCGTGTAAGATTTATTTTTTTGTATTATTTTTGCAAAAGGCAAATCATGAGCTAAAGCCCATTTAACTATTTGGTCATAAATGCTTTTTATTTCCATCGTAGAAATAACGTTCTTACAAATGTTATCTAATTTTGAAATATCAAACATCGCACTACTGCTCCCCATATTTTTAAAAGAGAAAGAGAACTTTTCGAGTGGTTCGGTCGGATTTTCGACCCTCCAACTGTAAAAGTTTGAATTAGCCAAGTTTAACAAATATTCAATAACTCCATTTGATGGATATCCTTTTTCGTAATAATAGGAAACTGCCGCCTCAGGGTCTTTGCGTTTACTTAATTTTCGTTTCGAGTTGCCTTCAATTTTTGCAATTGGAGCAACATGAGCATAATAAGGTGGCTGCTTTTTGAAATATTGAAATAGTTGTAAATGAATTGGTAATGAAGATAGCCATTCATCACCCCTTATCACATGAGTTACTCGCATTAAATAATCATCGACGAAGTGTGCAAAATGGTAAGTTGGTAGGTTATCGGATTTTAATAAAACCACATCGATGTCATTAACTGGGAATTCAATATTTCCTTTAATTAAATCAGAAAAAAAGATTTTTTTTCGATTTGGTTCAGGAGCGCGTAAACGGATAGCAAAAGGTCTGTGTTGGTCAAGTTCACGCTTTATTTCTTCTAAAGAAAATTTACGATGATGGGCCCATTGACCATAGTAGCCCGGTCTTATTTTTTGCTCTATCTGTTGTTGTCTTGATATTGCTAATTCTTCAGGACTACAAAAACATGGATATGCGAAACCAAGTTTAATGAGTTCTTTGATATAAGTTTTATAAATAGGTATTCGCTGACTTTGTTTGTAAGGTCCATAACAGCCAACAGTTTTTTCAGGTGCGATGAAACCTTCGTCAGGAGTAATATTAAAATTTTGTAAATTAGTAATTATTTCGTAAACACCATTTTCAATTTCACGTTTTTTGTCCGTATCTTCAATCCTTAAGAAAAAAATTCCATTGGTTTGTTTTGCTAGCGTTTTTGATATCAACGCTGTTGAAATTCCACCGATATGCATGAATCCGGTTGGACTTGGTGCAAAACGAGTTACCATTGAAGTCGTTGGTAGTTCTCGAGGAGGATAAAGATTTTCATAATCACTTGTTGTTTTTTTTATGTCTGGAAATAGAAGTTCGGCAAGTTCAAAATTAGTATCCATAGATAGGTTAAATTACTTAATAACTTATGTATTATAATACTATCCTGGACAAGAAACGTATAGGCTTGGTTATTTTTGATGATCCTTCCGGTTCTAATTAGCGCGACTGGTATTTTCTATGATAGAACAATTACTTTCAAATAGTGAAGGTGATGTTCAGATTCGAACTTTCTTGAATAATCGAAATATGTCCAAAAGAGCTTAAGTGTCAAATCATATAAACCCTCAAAATTCGCGAGACATCTCTTCGATTTCCTTTCGAGAATTTTCCGAAAGGGATGGTCTTTGGGGTTTCACATCACTGATTTTTGGTTGTAATAAGGTCTTAACTTTATCTTTAAGTTTGTTTACTATCTCCGTTAAGCTTGCAGGGGTGCTCTCTTTGTGATTCATACACCCTAGTATATGCAATTTAAGAATGTTGTCAATGTATAGTTGTTCTAGTTCACATACATACTGTACAGATATATCCGGGCCATTGTAATTTTCCTCTATTTAGTGTAAAATAGCCACATTGGAGCGTAGAAAGCTGCTCCATTTTTATTAAATAGTATGGTTAAAACAGTGAAAAAGTCCGTCAAGTCTATCAAGTCCGTCAAGCCTGTAAAGAAAACTGAAAAGAAGATTGTTAAAAAGACAGTCAAGGTTTCAAAAAAAATACAGGAACCGATTCCAGTTCCAAGTGTTGAAAAAGCACAGATTATCTCTGAATATCAGGTAAAACCTGGAGATACCGGAAGTCCTGAAGTGCAGATTGCACTTCTGACAAGTAGAATCGATAAATTGGTCGGACATCTGAAAGCAAATCCTTCGGACAATCATTCACGTAGAGGATTACTTGGAATTATCAGTAAACGCAGACGGCTTTTAAACTATCTTGAAAATAAAGAAAAACCACGGTATAAAGAAATTGCAAAGAAATTGGGGTTAACAAAGTAATTTTATACTCCGCATACTTGCGGTTGTAGAAGCTCATTGGAAGTGCGATGTCTTGAATTTTTGATACGTTCGACTACGCTCAGTATCAAGAACTCGAGTTGTCTCACTTCCCATAACTTCTTCCCCTCAAGTAGGCGAGAAACATCATATGAAAATGACACAAAAATCCGTTGAAATCGGAAATTCAACAATAACGCTTGAAGTAGGACGGTTCGCTGAACAGGCAAGCGCAGCAGTGGTGGCCCGTTGCGGCGACACAATGGTACTAGCAGCAGTCACAGCATCAAGTCGTGAAACCACGCTTGATTATTTTCCATTATCCGTTGAATATGTTGAACGGCTCTACGCCGGTGGACGCATTAAAGGATCCCGCTGGGTTAAGCGGGAAGGTCGTCCAACAGATGACGCGGTGTTAGCTGGACGCGTCATTGATCGCTCTATTCGTCCATTGTTTCCAAAAACATATAAACATGATGTGCAGGTAATCATTACGACTCTTTCTGTTGACGGAGAAAATGATCCGGATGTCTTGGGGTTGGTTGCTGCTTCAGCCGCTATTGCAATTTCCCCAATTCCTTGGAATGGGCCGGTATCAGCTGTACGCGTAGGGTATGCCAAAAATGACGGAAAACCCGGACATTACCTTATTAATCCGACAGCAGCCGAGCAGACAATGAGCGAATTTGATTTCGTTGTCTCATCCAACAAAGACCGAGTTATGATGCTTGAAGGTGGATTTTGTGAAACACCGGAAGACATTGTCGTTGGAGCTGTTGTTGAGGCAAAAGCAGCGAATAAAAAAATTATTAGCTGTATTGAAGAATTAGTGAGCGCTGTTGGGAAACCAAAAGTAGCAATTGGGCAAAAACCAACACTAGAGGATTTAGAAACAACATTGAAAAAAGATTTCAAAAAAGAACTTGAAGATCAATACAAAAAGCAAACAGAAAAAGAAGGGGGAGATACTGGACTATCAGATCTTGCTGTTATCATAGCTGAAAAATATGAACAAGCCCATACAAATGCTGATATTTTAGCTGCTATTGATCATATATTTAAAACAAGAATCCGTGTAGATGTGTTAACCAAAGGAAAACGAGTAGACGGAAGAAAACTCGATGAAGTACGACCATTGACCATGGAAGTTGGAATACTCCCGAGGACACACGGGAGCGCGATGTTTAAACGCGGTCAAACACAGGTATTAACTGTTGCCACTCTTGGATCACCTGACATGGAACAGTTGATTGAAAGTCCAACGGGAGAAGAGTCAAAGCGATACATCCATCATTACAGTATGCCTCCGTATTCTATTGGAGAAACAGGAAGAATGGGGACACCAAACAGACGGGAAATAGGACACGGGGCACTCGCTGAACGAGCACTTCTTTCTGTTATTCCCAATGAAGAAGAATTCCCATATACCATCCGCTTGGTATCGGAAGTGATGTCATGCAATGGTTCTACCTCCATGGCATCGACCTGCGGATCGACACTGGCTCTTATGGATGCAGGAGTTCCAATTAAAGAGCCTGTTGCCGGAATTTCTGTTGGACTTATGACCGATCCAACCAATAAAAAGAAGTATGAACTGTTGACAGATATTCTTGGCGTTGAGGATTTTGGCGGAGACATGGATTTTAAAGTAGCAGGAACCAAAAATGGAATTACGGCAATTCAACTGGATATGAAAGTAGACGGTATTACAGATGAGATGGTCAAAGGAGCGATTGACAGGGCAAAAATTGCCCGAACACAAATTCTTGTGGAAATGCATGAAATAATTGCTGCGTCTCGAGCTCAACTTTCCCAATATGCGCCAAAAGTGCACATGATAAAAATTCCAGTTGAACGGATTGGTGAAGTTATAGGCCCTGGTGGAAAAATGATCCGACAGATTCAAACCGTCACTGGCGCTGTAGTGGATGTCAAAGATGATGGATCAGTATTTATCACTTCAATCAAAGATGAAGCAGTGAAAAAAGCGAGTGCATGGATTGAGGGACTTACACATGAAGTAAAGCCCGGAGAGGAATATGAAGGAGAAGTGAAACGGATGCTTCCATTTGGCGCATTCGTTGAGATTCTTCCGGGAAAAGAAGGACTCGTGCACGTATCGCAAATGTCAACCGGATTTGTACAAAATCCCACAGATATTGTTGCTATTGGTCAAAAAGTAAAAGTACGGGTTATTGAAATTGATGATCAGGGACGGGTCAATCTATCGATGCTCTTTGGTGATGATGCGGCAAACCTGCCTGCCGGCAGGCAGGATCACCACCACGATCGCCCAAGACGGCCATTTAACCGTGGACGGCGATTTTAAAGCTGACGTGACAGAATATGGGAAAGTGCGATAGTATAAGAGTATGTCTCTCCTGTCCGATCGCCTGTCAAGCTTACGAAAAAATCTTACTGATAAGCATATTCCTCCGGAATTGGATATGCGGGTGAAAAGCTACTTTGAAGAAATTGACCGTTTACAACAGGATATTGCAGCTCAAGTCCATATTGAACAGTTGTTTGACTACATTGATTGGATTGTGAATCTTCCATGGAACGAGCGGACGCAGGATGCTATTGATCTATCAAAAGCAAAAGAGATGTTAGATCATAACCATTTCGGCATGCAGCCGGTCAAAGACAAGATATTGGAATATTTATCAGTATTAAAATTACAGCAACTAAAGGGGATAGAGGAAAAAGAATTAAAAAACGGAGAAACAGGACTTGTCCATGGAATGCTAGCAAGACGCGCTCCTATTCTTTGTCTTATTGGACTGGTGGGAACCGGGAAAACGACTTTAGCTAAATCCATTGCTGATGCAATGGGGAGGAAGTTTATCCGTATCGCGTTTGGAGGACTATCAGATGCACTTGATCTTCGCGGTCAATCACGGGTTCGGCCTGACGCGGAAATTGGCCTTATTTTAAAAGGGCTTCGCTACGGGGGAAGCAAAAATCCTGTGATGCTTTTGGATGAAGTAGACAGGGTAGCTGAACACGCACGAGGGGATATCATGGGAGTACTCGTCGAGCTATTGGATCCGGAGCAAAACAAAGCATTTACTGATCATTATCTGGACTACCCATTTGATCTGTCAGAAGTATTGTTTGTTGCTACAGCAAATAATTCTGCTAATATTTCAACAGCCGTACTGGATCGGTTGGAAGTGATACAAATGCCATCATATTCAGATATGGAAAAAATAACGATTGCAAAGGAATATGTGTTACCGGAACTTTTACGCGCATCAGGGTTAACAAAAGAAAATCTGACGATTGATGATGTCATCTGGCCAAAGCTCATCCGGCCCCTTGGGTATGATGCCGGAATTAGAAGTATTGAACGGACCATCAATGATGTGTGCCGCAAAGTCGCACGAATGATCGTCGAAGGGAAAGGAAAAACATTCCATATTACGGAAACAAATATTAAGGAGTTTGTAGAAAGTTATTAATGATGAAACCATTTTTTAAACATAAACACAATAAATTCAAAAGAGTATTTCAGGGATCTTCATTCCATCAACAACAAAGTGGAAAAGCCTCTGTTCGGATTGTCCCCATCGGTGGATCAGGCAACGTGACAAAAAACATGTTTAGCTATGAGCTTCGCTATGATGGACTGGTTCGCGATATTCTTCTCGTTGACTGTGGTATCGGGTTTCCGGATGCTGACATGTACGGCGTAGATTTAGTTATTCCCGATACGAGGTATTTAGCTGACAAAAAACAATATATCAGAGGACTGGTATTTACTCACGGGCATGATGACCATATCGGAGCTATTCCCTATATCTATCCGAAACTCGGGAATATTCCGCTGTTTGCACCACCCTTAGCAGCTGCATTTGCCAATTTGAAACTCAAAGAAGTGAAACTGCAGGTCCGGGTCAAACCAATGCAATTTACGGATACGATTACCCTTGGACCATTCCGGATTTCTTTTGTTCGAATGACGCATTCTGTTCCTGACACATCGCACCTGATAATAGAAACTCCAATTGGAATTTTTTACCACGGCAGTGATTTTAAATTTGATTTTGACCCACTTGATGGGAAAAAGTCAGAGATAGAGAAAATCAATGCAGTTGGTATTCGGGGAGTTTTATGCATGCTCACAGATTGTCTGGGAAGTGAACGGACAGGGTTTACTCCATCAGAGCAAAAAATCCGTGATGCAATTGAAAAAGAACTTGCAATGTGTCCGGGAAAATTTCTATTCACCACGCAATCGAGTAATATCTCCCGTATACAACTAGCCATTGATATTGCACTGAAAAACAATAGAAAAATCGCATTTTTTGGAAGAAGTATCAATAAAAACGTCGAAGAAGCAGTAAATCTCGGATACATGAAATTTCCCCGCGATATGATTGTACGGGATCGGGATTTGAAAAAAATGCCTCCGTCAAAAATGTTTTTAATTGTTGCCGGAGCGCAAGGACAACCGGAATCAGCACTCACCCGCATGGCAAATGACAACCATATGTTTGTTACAATAGCTGAAGGAGATACGGTGATGTATAGCGCAGATCCAATTCCGGGAAACGAAAACAGCATGAATACCGTTATCGATCAAATCTATCGGACAGGAGCGCGCGTCTCATATACCAATATCACGGAAGATTTACACGTATCAGGACACGGGAGTCAGGGGGATCATATACTGCTTCTTTCCGCTGTCGGTGCGAAGTATATTTTCCCAATAGGTGGTACTTATAGACATATGATGAATTACCGGACGATTGCTACAGAATGCGGTTATAAGAAATCCCAAATTCTCATGCCGGAAGAAGGGGATATTTTAGAGTTTAAAATTGGGCAAGCTCCAAAAATAGCTCAGCATATTACGCTTGAAAATGTGATGGTGGATGGACTTGGGGTTGGTGATGTGGGAAGCGTAGTACTTCGAGATCGGCGAACCATTGCTAAGGAGGGAATTGTGGTAGTAGTAGTGCCAGTTGAAAAATCAACAGGACGGGTAACCAGTGAACCGGATATTATTTCCCGGGGATTTGTCTACATCAAAGAATCCGGAGAGCTTCTTGCACGGGCAAAAAAGGTTGTGAATGATTCACTTCGTGTGAGAAAAGGTCATACCATGGACTGGCGCTTCATGCGCGAGATGATAGAAGACAACCTGCAGGGATTTTTACGGAAAGAAACCGGCCGTCAACCGCTCATCGTTCCGGTTATTTTAGAAGTGTAATCAAACTTTTGCTGAAAGCCCTCGGTCGACGCGGTTGCGTTCTTGGGGAGTTAAGAATTTTTTTCGAAGACGCAAATTGAGCGGAGTAATTTCAAGGAGTTCATCTTCCTCGACAAAATCCAAACACTGTTCAAGAGAAAACACAGTTGGCGGATCCAGTTGAATAGCAATATCAGCGTTCGCTGAATGGATATTCGTGAGTTTTTTGATTTTACATACATTGATGTCAATGTCAACGCCCCGGTTATTCAGTCCAATAACCATTCCTGCATAGACCGGAATTCCCGGACCGATGAATGATTTCCCACGTTCTTGAACTGTTTGAAGTGCATACCCCGTGGATTTCCCTGATTCAAATGAAACAAGTACTCCATTTCGAAGTTTTGGAACGACAGCGGAAAGAGGAAAGTAGCCGATAAATCGTGTGGCAAAAATACCGTTCCCTCGGGTTTTTGTTAAAATATCACCACGGAAACCCAGTAAGTTTCTACTTGAAATTTTGTATACCATTTTTGTACTGCCGCGGGTATTGGTATGGGTATCAAGAAGCTCTGCTTTCCGTTTCCCAAGTTCTTCGCTAATAACACCGATATATGCGCTATCAATTTCAATGGTGATTTCTTCAAATGGTTCTTGGGTAGCTCCATCAATTTCTTTAAGAATTACTTCTGGTTTTCCTACCTGCATTTCATATCCTTCCCGTCGAAGATTCTCCAGTAGTATTGCTAAATGGAGTTCTCCGCGTCCAGCTACAACAAATCCCGCCCCTTGCGGATTAGGTGTGATGGTAATACCGATATTTGTTTGTTTTTCTTTGATAAGCCGTGCATGAATTTGACGGGCGGTACAGAATTTTCCTTCCCGACCTGCAAACGGACTGGTATTTGCTGAGACTAATATTTTTAGTGTTGGTTCTTCAAGTTTGATGACGGGATATCCGGTTGGGTCAGACGGATCAGTGATGGTTTGTCCGATAGCCACATCCGGAATACCTGTTACTGCGATAATATCTCCAGTTTGTGCTTGGGGTGTTTCGACACGTTTGAGTCCCACACTGGTAAACACTTGCTCTATTTTGTATTGCCCGATCTTTTTGTTTTCTTCAAGAAGAAGAATTGTCTGATGCGGCTTTATGGTTCCTTGTAACAGTTTTCCGATTGCGTACGTGCCTTTATAGTCATCAAAATCCAATGTTGATACTAACATTTTTGTTGGTTTTTCACTAGCTGCTTTTGGAGGTGGAACAATTTTTAGTATTGCTTCAAATAACATTGTTAAATCACCGGAAGCATTTATATCCAATGGGAATGGATCCCATGCTTTGCCAACGCGGCCAATCGCATAGATGACCGGATACGTAAGATCATCGACATTTGTTACTAAATGTAAGAATAATTCTTCGATTTCCCGTTCAACTTCTTCTACCCGTGCATCTTTTCGATCAATTTTATTAATAACAACGATAATCTTGAGTTGTTGTTCCAGCGCTTTTTTCAATACAAACTGTGTTTGTGGGAGTGGTCCTTCTGCCGCATCAACGACAAGGATAGCCCCATCAGCCATATTAATGGTTCGTTCAATTTCTCCTGAGAAATCAGCATGTCCAGGAGTGTCAATAATATTTATTTTCGTCCGCCGGTTGGCGGATTGGTACATGACTGAGGTGTTTTTAGCGAGTATGGTGATACCCTTTTCCCGTTCGAGTGGATTACTATCTAGAATCGTTGTTTGATCCATTTCAGCCTCGTTTTCCCGGAAGGTGTGGGTTTGTTTAAGCATGCCATCTACCAGGGTCGTTTTCCCGTGGTCAACGTGTGCGATGATTGCTACATTTCGAATATCCATAATAACAGAAAAACCCGCTCGTACCGAATCAAGCGGGGAGACTTACATAACATATTATACCATAATAGAAGGGAAAAAAATGCTATAATGGCCAGGATTATGAAGGATACATTTGAGATTCGGGTCGTTATCACCCGACCGCAATACGACACACATCTTATCACTCCACCACTCGGAATTGGATACCTCGCCTCCTATTTAAAGAGCAAACACATAGATTGCACAATTGTTGACGGATTGAATTTAAGCCTTGAGAATAAAGAGATAGTAAAACGGGTAAAACATGCGCAAATTGTCGGTATTTCTGTTCTTTCTTATTACTTTTTAAAAGCGATTGATTTGTCAAAACGATTAAAAAAAGCAGGGAAGATAGTTATTATTGGCGGACCCCATGCATCAACGCTTCCGTTTTTAACGTTATCCAAAACTCATGCAGACTATATTGTTGTTGGAGAAGGGGAAGAAACGTTATATCGGCTTGTCGAGCTTATTGGGAATGGTACACGAAAAAAAGACATTCATATTCCCGGAGTGATAAGCAGGTATAATAAAAAACTCATTGACGCACCGTTAATAGCTGACCTTTCCTCTATTCCTATGCCGGATTGGGATCAAATAGATCCGCGGTTTTATCAGAAGGCACCCCACGGAGGAGTGGTGAAATATTTTCCGATTGCTCCCATTATGACCACCCGCGGATGTCCGTATGAATGCACGTTTTGTGCCTCCCCACTGTTGTGGAAACGAAGAATTCGGTATAGAAACCCTAAAGAGGTTGTTGATGAAATTGAGTATCTGGTAAATGTAAAAGGAATAAAAGAAATTCAAATGGAAGATGATAATTTTACATTGAAACGGGATCACGCCGAAGGGGTATGTAAAGAAATACTTCGAAGAAAAATTCATGTAGCATGGAGTACGCCAAATGGAATTCGGGCAGATCGGGTGGATGAAAACCTTTTGAGACTCATGAAACGCGCAGGGTGCTATGCGGTTGCATTTGGTATTGAATCAGGTAATCAGGAGATACTCGCAAATATTCATAAACTGGAATCATTGGATACGATTGAAAAAGCCGTGCGGTTGGCACATGAAGTGGGATTCGTGACGCAAGGGTTTTTCATTTTTGGACTTCCGGGTGAAACCAAAGACACCATTCGAAACACGATTAATTTTGCCAAGCGGATTCCACTCGACAAAGCGCAGTTTTTAACTCTTGATGTTATCCCGGGATCAGCTCTTTGGGATGACTTACGGTTTAAAAATAAAGTGAATTGGCATATTCATTCCTATTTTGAAGTATCGTGGGTTCCTCCGACAATTGATAAAGAAACACTTGCTGCCGCGCAATCACAGGCATTCCGGGAATTTTTCTTTCGGCCAAGACAGATGCTAACGGTCCTACGATTTATGAAATTATCCCAACTATCGTATGTATTTAGACGACTGAAAGATACGAAGGTGCTAAAGGTTCATTGAAATTCCTCTCATTTCTTTCTATACTAGATTGTATGCAACGAAAACGTCATTATCGGAAACGTGGGCCATTTCATTTGAAATTGAAAAAGCAAACAGTGTATACCGTTGCCGCTGTTTGGCTCTGGTTATTTGCAGCCGCGATCTTTTTGTCTTTTTTTGGAGAAGGAACTGCGCTATCACGGCTTCGGGATGCGATCTATACGAAAATCGGACCACTACTATACCCGCTTCCTGTGTACCTTATCTCTGTCAGTTTTTTGTTTTTCAAAGTGAAATCAACTCTAGGAAAACCCAATATTCCGCTCGGATTTACTTTACTGTTATTTGCGCTTCTGAGTCTCACTCAATCAGGGATGTCTGGAGAGTGGCTCATGATTACAGCTGCAAACGCAATGTCCATTGAAGGAGCATATTTATTATTTATCGGCATTTTTATCATTGGTCTTGTTGTTATACTTAATACCTCATTAGATGGGTTTATGAATATTGTTCTATCAGGACTGCAACGTATATTCGAATGGGTTGGTGGACTGTTCCGGGCAGTAGTATCTCCTAAAAGCAAATTTGTCGGAGGAACAAAAGAAATGAAAATTAAAGGAGGAGAATTTTTAGATACAAAATCCATGGTGAAAGCAAATCCTTCAATGTCACCAAAATTCGCTCCTATGGTTGCTGGGTTAGCAAAACGGATGGAATCCGGAACTGATTTTAAAGTGAATACTTCTCCCGTACAAGAACAAATGATTTGGGAATATCCGCCGCTCACGCTTCTTTCAGAAGGACCAAGTGAGCGGGCAGATCGGGGAGATGTAAAGGAAAATGCCGATATTATTAAAAACACATTGGATAGTTTTGGCATTATTGCCAATGTTGTTGAAGTAAATAAGGGACCGGCAATTACTGAATATGCGCTTGAGA
>Ga0315275_10002035_pt1 | contig 18088 bp, 12 predicted proteins | sample YL17G03_0_MG_FD_205557 | JGI IMG/M metagenome (GOLD analysis project Ga0315275, IMG submission 205557) | Sediment microbial communities from Yellowstone Lake, YNP, Wyoming, USA - YL17G03_0 | ecosystem: Environmental > Aquatic > Freshwater > Lake > Sediment | place: USA: Wyoming | collected...
CGGGTGATCGCCGAGGGTCTGGACGTCCTTCATCACCATCTCGACCACACAGCCCTTGGTGACAGCGAGGAACTCGGTTAGTTGCGCGCGGATCCGGCTCTCATCCCAGCCAGCCACCAGGTCGGCGGGGTTCGGCTTCCAGTTGTAGACGTACCGGTTCTGCAGACGCTCCGCCGCCACCCGGATGTTGCACCACGGGCTGATGGAGATGCGCCGCAGGCGCGGGATCTTCATCATCAGATCGAACTTCCGGTGAAGGGCCTCGCAGCACCCATAGCAGACCAGCCCGTATCGCTCCAGTAGGCGGATCTGGTACTGGAGCGCGAACTCCTCGTGCTGAAGTGGCCCGACCAGCGCGTACTCCTGCGCCTCCGAGTGAGCCCACAGGTCCTTGAACCGCGCCCTGCCTGCGAAGCCGGCCGCGGGCAGTTCGTCTGTGTATCCCATTGCACCCGAACCCGTATAGTCGTCCTTGTTGTTCAGCGCCAGCCAGCCGCCCGCTTCGGCCTGCTCCATCACCTTCAGATTGCCCTCGGTGAGGAAGCCCAGCAGCCGGTGAAGAAAGTCCGGCCGCTCGTACATGTCGAGGAACACCTGATCGATCCCGCGCAGTCCGCATAGGTGGACTATCAGCACCGTATCCACACCCGGCCAGCACGTTACCTCAACCGGCATCAGGTCGCCGACCAGTTCGCGCGCGGCATCGATCCTGTGCTTTGTTGACTCCTCGTCGTAAGACAAGGTTGGGAGACGAAGCTTCTCGAAATCCGACTCCTGCTTGATCGGCGGGTCGTAATGCCACGCGTCGTTCGCATTCTCGTCGCCGATCCGCGTTGGCTCCAATCCCCAGCCGCTATGTTCGACGGCCGCCCATACCCTCATCACCGGCTCGCAGGCGTGATCGTCCTTCAGGATCTCGAAGTGATAGATCGCTTTCCGCATGTGGTCTTCGAAGGCGCGTGCCGATGTCACCTCGGGCGTGCTGTACTCATCGTCCGCTATGAGCTGCTTCCAGGCGCGCCAGTCCGGCCATGTCCACACGATGGGCGGCTGCGGCTGCAGCGTACTGCTCCGCTGCCACTTCTGCCGTCGCTGCTCGGTCAGAGGGTGGTGACACACCTCCAGATAGCGCTTCATCAGGTCGCGAAGCGCGGTTAGCTCCGCTCGGCTCAGCCCGTCAATTCGCTCACGAAGCGGCACTCACGTCCTCCATGCGACGCCGATGCGGCGAGATACTCGACTAGGAAGACCTTGCTCCCGCAACTCGTTCAGTCGACTCCGATCGAGTGAAGCAGTCTGTTGAACCCTGTCTTCTCCTCCCAGACACCTTGGTTCGCCAGTCGGATGGTGTACTCCGGTCGGCCATGTAGTGATGGATACGGATCGGGTAGGTTCAGAAGAAGCTCGTACTTACCTGCAGGCATGTCGGCTGGCAGACGCATTTCGATCTTTCGGCTCACCGTCTCGCTCGGGCCCGGTAGCCAGAGCCGGCTGCCCCGCGGCTGATCCACGCGCAACCGGTAGATCGCGCTCGTGGCTCTGTTACGAAGTATGATCTCGACGTCGCGCGGGTTCATGACACGCGCGAAGCCCTCGTTCAGCATTACCAGCTCAATGCTGAACTTGGCACCGGGAGTTGCAGTTTTCGGCATAGTCGCCTGCAGCAGTCGGAATCGGTACCCCATACGCCTCGTGATCTCATCATAGTCGCCGTTGCGCTGCCACGTCTCCGACACGATGCGCCAACCATCGCCGCCGCGGTTGAGCGCTGTCTGGTGAAGCTTCGCCATCTCCGAGACAACCAGGCCGGGCTGCAGCTTCCACTCAGTGGCATCGCTGATCTCGCCCTCCTGAATCACGAACCCCGTGTCGGCATCGGTGTAGGCGCGCTCGTTCTCCAGGCGATACATCGCATAGTGCTCTTCGCTTCCCATGAAACCATCGCTGTAGTAGCCGATTCGGGACTGAATGCTGCCGTTGTAGGCGTCGGCCAGCGTGACCGGCTTCGCCGTGTCACATTGCCATCCGCGCATGTCCCACTTCAGCCGCGGGTACCGGATGGTCATCATCCGGTCGGCAGGAATGAGGCTGAGTTCCCGCTCGTAGATTCGGCGCCCCGCCGCAGACAGCCGCTGCCATCCGCCGGAGTTCGCATCGCTGTAGACGTAGTCATGGTCCGACCTGCACCCCTCACCCGTGCCGCCGTACAATCCAGCCTGCACCCATGCGATTACGTCGGCGTTACGCTGCAGCAAAGGCGCAAGCTGCTCCAGGTGGGACCGGATGATCGACTCGTCGGGATCCCGGTTGAGCATGCCCCAGTCGTAGACCAATCGCGGGATCACTTTGATTCCCGCCTCGCGGACAGCGTCGAAGTTCCGCTGGAGCTCATCGAGGTATTCCTGTGAGATCGGCTCGGCCCAGAAGCGCTTCGGGATGAGGATGCAGTCGCGCAGCAGTGTGACGCCTTCATCGCTCTCACGCAGCTTACGCAACTCCGACGCCACTAGCGGAGGATGGGGCATGTCCTGCTGTCCCGGAATTCCGCCGCCCTCCGGCTGTACGTGCGCGTAGAATCCGCGCTCGGGATTCGGGAAGATGCTGGCGTCATTCCCGTATACGACTGTCACCGCGTTCGTCGCATCAGCCATCGCTCGTTGCTCCTGTCGGAAGCCGAACAGCGCTGCGCAGGCCGCCGCCAGTGTTGCACATAACAGGACTTGCCTCACAGCTTTACTCCTTTGAGGCTATTAGCCTCATGTGCCTGGCCCCCTCAGTTCCCCGCTGATGCCTTCTCGCTCTCCATTAGCAGCCTCAGCGTGACCGCCGCCGTCCACCCATAGTCCCGGATGACGCCAAGCGCCGATGCCTCCCGGCGGCCAGGCCCGCCCTTGCGGTGTAGCTCGCCGCTGAGGCGCGTACCTTCGGCATCGAAGAACTCGAACAGGACACCTTCTGCCTTGTAGCCACGGAGCACGCCGGCCAGCGTCTTCTGCGCGAGCTCGTGAGCTTCCTGACCGAAACCACATCGGCGCAAGCCCTCGATGATGAGGTAGTTGATGTTCACCCACGTAGGCCCTCGCCACATGTCATCGCTGTAGTTCGGGTCGTCGGCGGCAGTCGACGGCACGGGCATGGCGCGCCAGAAGCGCCGTGGGTCGCAGAGCGTCCTCACGAGCCGTTTCGCCCGGCCGACGGTCGGGATTCCGGCGATCAGCGGAAGGAACGAGATGTGTGTCTCGACTGGGTTGAACCCATGCACCGGATCGGCCGCCAAGTCTCGGTAGATCGAGCGGCCCTCGTCCCAGAGGTGAGTCTCAGCCGCCCGCGCCAGTCGGTCTCGCACCCCTCGCCAGGAGGCGGCGTCCTCGCTTCGCCCTAACTCGGTCGCAATGCGCCCCAGAGACTCGGCCTCCAGCGCGGCCTCGGAGGAGAAGTCGATGGCAGCCGAGATATCGCCCTTGTCGAACCGCGGCGAGTTGTCCAGTCCGGATTCGCCGCACCTGCACAGTGGGTCATCCTCGATCCGCCAGCCGAGCAGCTCCCCGTGCTTCCGGTGTTCGAGATCCCAGGAGACGTAGCGTGCCGCCGACGCGTACGCCTCCTCGAGGAATGCACGATCGCGTGTGACCTCGTAGACCTTCCATGCCGCCCAGGCGAGAAGCGGCGGCTGGGTGATCGCCGAATCCATCGAGGGGTCGGGCGCGACCATGTGAGGCAGCATGCCGTCAGGGCGTAGCCGCGAGAGCGGGGCCAGGATGGCGTCTTTCGCCAATTCCTGATGGATGTAGACCAAGGCGATGGCGTGAAAGGCCGAATCCCAAAGCCACATGTTGCGGTGCGGAAGCCGGTCGGGCGTGGTCCACCTTCTCTGGATGGCCCCCTGCGCGCTCTCTACGTTGGCCTTCAGGACAGCTGCGCACTTGCGCGCCAGCCGCTCCTCTGCCACGCCCAGGCCTCCCGGAAGAACGACGCTGCTCTGATAGCGAGCCCGTTCCTGAAGCACGTCGCGCGGCGATGCCTTCGCTCCCTGGCGAGCACGTGCCACCGCTGTATCCGCGGAGGCCTCATCGTAGGCGAGAGCGAATCTGCCATCTGCGCCGCTCATCAGCGCAATAGCCCCGCCGCCCGGCGCAACCACCTCCACAACACCGGCCTCGCGTCCGCTCGCCGGCGACCCATCGGCCGCCGTGAGGGTCGGAGTGCCTCCCGACACCCAGCCGACGAGCGTGCCGCGCTCCCGCCAGGCCAGCACGACCTCGGGCTGGTCGGCACTAGCTGGCAAATGCGCCGCATCGCTCAGCACAATGGCGCCTTCGAGCGCACCGGGCCCGTGGCGCCGCGGGAGAACCAGCTTTGCGATCCGGCTCACATGGTTGCGCTCGTTCGCTACGTAGAGCTCAAGCCCGACCTCGTTCACAGTCGGCACGGCATGGAACGGCCAGCGCCAGTTCGTCTCGCCGTCCATCCCCGAGAAGACGAACAGCCCCCCATCTGGCCAGACGTTCGGAAGGTTCATCCTGCGCCTATCTCCTTCTCTCGACAGCGGGATAGTAGATCATCAGATGCGAGATCCGGTCGTTCTCGCCCAGGATGATGTGGCCGTTGCGGTTCGTGCAGATGGAGTCGATCTCGTGGGTGACCCAATGCTCCGTGACGGTGCCGAACGGGATCCCGAGATCGCGCAGATCACCGTTCCGCGGGTCGTACCTGACGAGATGGCACATGCCGCGATTCGGCTGGCCGACGACGCCATACACCCTGCCGTCCAGGCCAACGGTCAAGCAGCGAACGTACGGCTGATCGGTTGGCTTGCCGCAGCAGACGACCGCCGCTTTCTCAAGGTCGATGAAGAAGAGATAGCCGTCGACCGACGTGCCGCCATAGATGGTTCTGCTCACGCCGTCATAGACAAGTGCGCTCGCCTCGTTGACATAGTCCTTGCCCTTGCCTGCAGGTATCACCATACCGGTGAGTTCGATCTCGCCGGCCTCAGGATCGTAGCGGAAAACCACGCCCCATTCTCCGACGCCGTAGACCGCGCCATCGGCAACGCACACAACAGGTGAGACCACTCGTCCCTCTACCTGAGCGAGCTTCTCAAGCTCACCCGATTCACCTCGGTAGGAGAAGAGCACGTTACCGGGTAGCAGAAGACCATAGGCGAGCCCAGTGTCGGAATCGAATGCGAGCTTCGAAACCCGACTGCCATCCAGGTGCCGCGGGAGCATCTCGGGGGCCGCAGTCCACATCCCGTGCTCGAGCCCGACATAGTCGCCAGATGGATCGTATCGGAACACCGACGTCTGAACAGTGCTGCCATCCCGTTCGCCGAAGACGATGCCGTAGACAAGCCCGTCACCTGCGCAGAAGATGTCCCCGCCCGTGGTGTTCTCCCCGACTACGCCGAGGTCGATGACGAAGTCCTCGGTGGGGAAGGGATCGTAGACGAAGAAGTGCGACCGCGTGCCGTGCGTCAGCCCATAGATGCGACCGTTCGGTGCGGCTCTGAGCGCAATGATCCCGGACTCGCCCTCGGGGATAGGCGACGCCATTCCCTCAAGCCCCAAGGTACGCACGATGATTGCCCCCTCAGTGACGAAGCCGGCCTTCCGGATCTCGCGTCTCATTGCTTTCTCTGGTGGCATCCCTCAGCTTCCCTCCGGACGATACACAAAGAAGTGCGGCGGCGTGGCGTCATCTTCGACGACGTAGATGTTGCCTCTGCTGTCGGTCTTGCTGTGGCACCCGGAGCCCGTGAAGACATGACCGTCAGCCGTCAGCACGCCCAGATCCTCCGACTTCCCCGTGCGCGGGTCGTATCGCATCAAGTGTCCCTCGCACGGCCCGCCTTCGGTTCGGCCGGCGCCGGCGATCGGGTAGTAGAGCCACCCGTCGGTCCCGAACGTGACACCGCCGGGGAAGATCTCCACCCGGCCGCGTATCCCCGGCTCGTGCCGTGCCATCGGATAGGGGCGATCTGCCCAGCCATAAGGCATTCCGCAGTCGGTCATCTCACGGATCTTCGGGTCGAAGCGGAAGATCCGCATGTCCATCGAGTAGGTCGTGCCGTAGAACGCGCCCGTGGCAGGGTCTCTGGTGGCTGAAAGCATGATGTTGTACTCGCCGCGGCGGAAAGGGGCGTGAGGAAGCTGCACGTCCAGCTCCTTCAACGTGCCCACTCCGGGCTCGCACACGATAAGCCGGCCGAAGTGGTCTGTCGTGTATGCGTTCCCGTCATCGTCGATGAAGAGACACAGTTGATGGATGTTGCCGATGCGCCCCAGATCGCGCAGTTCGCGCTTCTTGAGATCATAGGTGAAGTAGTGGTTCTTCGGATAGGTCGTCCCATGGAACACCATGCGCTGGAGATCCAACCTCATCACCCTCACGCCTTCGTGAGGGATCAGGATGCCAAGGCTTCTCGTCTCGCGGGTTTCGGGATCGTGCACGAATAGATGCGCGCCCGGATAGTGCCGCACCGGATCGCAATACATAGTCCAGGGCGACCAGGCGGGGTCGCCCCCTGGCGCGGTGGTACAGTGCGTCGCCCCATAGATCAGCCCATCGCTCCCCTGGCAGATGCTGAAGTGGATCTTTCCGTGGGGCGCGATGCCGGTCTCGGGGCGATCGCCAGTTACCTCGGCCATGTCGGCAAGGTAGCTCATCTTGCCATCTGCACAGTCGTACGAGCAAAGCCATGCGCTGCCCCCACTGGTATGCTCGATGCATGCGCCGATGTACAGAATATCGGTCGGCGTCATGTAGAGATCCCAGATGGTATCGTGGGTCGGAAGGCAGTCCAAAGACAGACATGAGACACGATCCGACGGAATAGCAGCCCGGTTGAACAAGTCCGCCTCTCCTGAGCGCGCACCGCGCTGCCACGCTCGTTCCACGCCCCGCCCGAGGCGACCTTCCGCTCGCAGCGATAGGAGATCAGACGCAGATGGGCGAAGCTTCGCACGCGACACGCCATTAGTGTCAATAGGAGAGCAGCATGAAAACCGGCTTCTACGAGGCTGACATCACACCGCCCATAGGTATGGAGGTGCCCGGTGGGTACGGAAAGGCATACGTCAGCCAGATCCATGATCCACTGAAGGTCCGCGCCGCCGTCATCGACGATGGCGAGGAACGAGTGGCGCTCGTCGGTGTCGACACATGCGAGCTTCAGTCAGTCCCAGAGATGCAGGCTATCCGGAAGCGTGTGGAGGACCGCACCGGCATCCCTGCCGATCACGTCCTGATCGCGGCATCGCACACCCACTCGGGCGGCCCGTTCTCTATGTGGCTGTTGAGCGACTTGGGTGAACTGCCAGAACCGGCGCGGCAGCTCTTCGCCGACTACTCGCCCGTTGCCGACCAGCTCTACTTCGACTGGGTAGTGGGTCAGATCGTGACTGCCGTCGAGCAGGCTAACACGCAACGCGAAGAGGCGCTGCTGTCCGTTGGGTCGGGGCACGAGCAGACGGTTTCGTACAACCGCCGCTTCCGCATGAAGAGCGGCCGCAGCTACACCCACCCTGGCAAGGGCAATCCCGACATTCTGGAGCCAGCGGGCCCCATCGACCCCGAGGTCGGCGTTGTCGCTGCTTGGGCTCCCGGCGGCAATCTGCTGGGGTGCATCGTGAACTTCGCTTGTCATGGCACCACATTCGGCGGTGGCGGGATCTCGTCGGACTGGATCGGATACATGAATTCGGCGGTAAAGGGGGCGATGGGCGTCGATATACCTGCAGTCTTCCTGCCGGGCGCCGCGGGCGACATCACACAGAGCGATAATCAGTCGACGCGGGAGCGCGAATTCGGCGAGAAGTGGTCCCGACACGTTGGCGCCCGCGTTGGCGCCGAGGTCGCGAAAGTGCTGGTGACAGCTGAGCGGGGAGATCTGTCGCCGGTCCGCGCCGTGTCCAAGACCCTCAGGTTCAAGCGTCGCCTGCCTAGCAAGGAGAGGCTGACGCAGTGCAGGAAGATCGTGGAAGACGGTCTCAGAAGCAGCAGGACAGGCACCACGGAATGGACCTTTGCCAAGGAGATCGTGCTGCTGGACTACCTGGCGCAGAAACAACCGGAGGCGCTGGTTGAGGTGCAGGCAGTGCAGATCGGGCCCATCATCTTCCTCGCCAACTCCAGCGAGTACTTCTGCGAACTGGGGCTCGACATCAAGAAGCGATGCAGCTTCCCCTTCACCTACGTGGTCTCGCTGGCGAACGGGTCGAGCGGCTATATCCCAACGGTCGAGGCATTTGCTCCGACGGGAGGCGGCTATGAGACGGTCCTTACCAGCTACTCGAATACCGAGATCGCCGCTGGCCCGAAGATTGCAGATGAGTGCGTTGCGCTATCGAAGGCAATGATGCCCGGCGTCGTGCCAAAGGTCCCGCAGGTAGAGCACGCCGGTGAGCCGTGGGGATACGGCATCCTCGGACCTGATGTCTGACTTGCCTGGCAAGCTGATTGCTGGATTCGCCACTTTGCTGCTAGGCATGGTAGCAGCTGGCTTCGCTGCGCCGAACGGTGAGGATGAAAGGATCGCCAGATTGTCTCAGAGGATCGCCCACACGCCGTATCCGCGTATCGGCACAACCTGGCACAAGGTGAGAGGAGACGGGTCCGACGGCAGCATGCTCCGGCACGACCTCGTGATCAACGGGCCTTGGTGGTATGGACTGGAATACGAGGAGAAGCCGGAGGACGTGCCCGAACGATTCACCCCGGAATCGCTGGCGCGCGCGAGAGCGCGAGTCAGCCATATCCGCGCCCTCTACCCGTACGCCGTGCTGATCGCCAGCATCGCCTTCTTCGAAAACGGCGGCCTGCCGGACAACCATCCCTGGTACCTGCGCTACGATGAGAAGCTCCACACGCCCCAGTGGTGGCTGAAGCGCGATGGCGATCGCCTCATGTTCTGGCCAGGCACGTGGCGCATGGACATCGCCAACAGGGACTATCAGCAGCGCATCATCCAGCAGATCCAGGGGCTGAAAGAGGCCGGGCTTGACGGAGTCTTCATCGACAACCTTGGGCTGGCGGGCATGGCGCTCCGCGCGGGCGTGGATGAGCGGCAGGCCTGGACTAGCTTCTTCCAGGGGATCCGCGAGGCCTGCGGACGCGGCTTTCTCATCATCGCCAACGGCGGCCCACTTACCCCGTGGGCCGCACCCTACCTCAATGGCGCCATGTTCGAGGGATTCGGATATGGCGCCGATACTGATTGGGATGCAGTCATCTCACAGATGCAGGAGATGGCAGCGGAGCAGCCCGAGCCGCACATCGACTACATCGAGCGTTTCGAGCGGCAAGGCGATGATGATGGCTGGCCGGGTGACCCCGAGCGTGGCCTGCCGCCGGCAAGGCGGGATGCTTCCTCGCGGAGGTGGAGCCTCGCGCTCACCCTTAGTATCGGCGACTATTACTACCTATTCAGCGACTCTACCCATCACGCCCATGACTGGTACCAGGAGTACGACAGGAAGATAGGTCTACCGCTCGGCCCCGGCGAGCGAGTCAGCTCCCATGTGTGGCGGCGCGCATTTGAGAATGCGCTGGTGGTGGTGAACCTGCCCGGCGCCGAGGCCGCCTACGAGGTCGATCTGCCCGAACCTGCCGTCGACTCGTTCACCGATGAACGCGGCACGCGCTTCACTGTCCCGCCCGGCGACGGCCGCATCCTGATTCCGGTGTCGAAGTTCGGTCGCTGACTGACAGAGCATCCCGAAGAGGAGGTCTTCGTTGCTGCAACAACTGAGGGAAGAGGCGAGAGGCCTCGGGAAGCCAGAGTGGCGACCGCTGTTGTCGTACGTTGCCGAGCTGCACGCGCAGAGCGTGAAGCCTGCTGCCTACCCATTCCCATATCCCTGGGAGGAGATCGGGCCGGGCTACTGGGGAGCGCCTGCGTTCGGACACTGGGATATAGTCCATCAGATTATCGATGTCTTGCCGGCCGAGCCTGAGCACGCCAGGAAGCAGATACTCAATAACCTCGCCGGACAGCAGCAGGACGGGCTGGTGCCAGGCGTTGTGTGGATGCGTACGGGGAAGGGTGAGTGGGGTCACGATACCGGTCATCCCCCGGTCTGGCCGGTGGCCGTGCAGGATTACTGCGACAGACACGGGTCTGTCGACCTGATCGCAGCCTGCTTCGAGCCACTGACGCGGCAGATCGGGTGGTTCGAGCGATTTCGGAAGTCTGACGAAGGGGGCTTCTTCTACACCGACATCCTGAATCACTCCTGGGAGAGTGGCGTGGACGAGGGAGTGCGCTTTGACGACATCGCAACCGGGCCATACGCGTGCGTAGACGCGACTGCCCATGTCTACTGGCTCTACGAGCACGCCGCACGATGGGCCGCCGTCCTCGGCCTGAGCGCGAGTGAGTTCAGGCAAAAGGCAGACGCGCTACGACCGTTCATCCAAAGGAAGCTCTACGACAGTGAGACCGGCTTCTTCTGCGACATTTGGGCTGTAGGGGATCCCGCCAAGAGACGGATGGCCTACGAAGGAATGTGGCCGATGGTCGTGGGTGCAGCAACAGACCATCAGACGCAATGTGTCATCGATGGGAATCTGCTGAACGCTGAACGCTTCCTCACCCACCATCCGATCTCAACGGTGGGCGTATCGGACCCGAAGTTCGAGCTGCGCATGTGGCGCGGGCCGGCCTGGAACAGCATGACCTATTGGGCGGCGCGCGGGTGTATCGGTTACGGCCGCGGCGACGCTGCGCGACTGCTGCTAGGGAAAGCGTTGGACAACACCGCCGAGTGGTTCGAGCGAACGGGGGAGATCTTCGAGTTCTACGACCCGTTTGGGGGAGATCCGGTGAAGGTGCAGCGCAAACCGCAGACGCCGCACAACGAGCCGAGTCGGGCCTATCTGGGCCACAACCCCGTGATGGCAATGGCGCGAATGTGGGAGCAACTCGACGGGCGGGAGTGAAATGCACCGCATCTCCGCACCGGGCGGTCGGGGAGCGCAAGATGCCGGTCGTCCAGGGTCACCTGCGGGCGGCTAACAGAAGGACAGAGAGGAGACACGATGGGTGCCCTGCGCGTCGGTTCTGGCGCGGCCAAGATAACGCCTTGTCTGGGGGTTTCGCTTGCTGGCTACTTCGAGGAGCGGCTCGCAACCGCAGTGCACGATGATCTGTATGCGAGAGCACTTGTCTTCGACGATGGTCAGGTGCAGGCCGGCCTGCTGTCGTGCGACCTGATCGGAGTGAGCGCGGCGCAGGTGGCGAGCATCAGGAATCTCGTTGCGGCCTCGGCCGGGCTTCCCGCGGCGAACCTGCTGGTGTGTGCGACCCACACCCACACCGGCCCATGCAACCAGACCAGCGAGGATACGCAAGGCAAGGAGGTAACGGACGAATGGATCGCCGCCTTTCCACAGCGGGCGGCCGAGGCAGTGATCGCGGCGATGGCCAACCGGGAGCCCTGCTCCATCTCCGGAGCTTACGCGCTGGAGGACCGTATTGCGTTCAACCGCCGGTATCGGATGAAGGATGGAACGGTCCGGACCAACCCGGGAAGGGTCTCCCCGACGGGGGCGATGACATCGACGCCGATCGCTGGCGGCACGGCGCCTCGCGATGCGGGGCAGGTGCAGTCCACCATCCGAAACCCGAATATCATCGAACCGGCGGGACCGATCGACCCCGAGGTAGGTGTGTTGGCATTCACCGGTTCCGATAGCCGGACGAGAGCGCTCTATGTCAACTACTCATGTCACCTGGACTGTGTCGGCGGAACCGAGATATCGGCCGACTATCCCGGTCACATGATCCGGTGCCTTCAGGAGAGGGTCGCGGGAAGCACGTTCGTGCTCTTCAGCAATGGGGCGGCGGGCAACGTCAACCACTTCGACCTGCGCAGCCTCTACCACCGACAGGGCCACGAGCACGCCCGATGGATGGGGGAGACACTGGCCGGCGATGTGTGTCAGGCGCTGGGTGAACTAGCGCCGGCCTCCGGCGACCTCGTCCGCGTCGCGAGCGAGGCCATCCAGCTTCCCATGCGCGAGGACGCAGACCAGGTCGCTGGAAGGGCAGAGATCCAGGCGATCAGAGTGAGCGATGCCGGTTTCGTCGGGATTCCCGCTGAGTACTTCGTGGAGTTCCAACTGGACATCAAGAGGCGGTCCCCATTCAAGCACACCTTCATCTCTTCGCTCGCCAACGGGAGCGTCGGCTACATTCCGACGAAGAAGGCATTCGAGGAGAACATGAAGGATGTGCCGGCCGAGTCGATGAAGAGCTTCGACCAGAAAGGTTACGAGGTCAGGTCCGCCCTGGGGCGCGGATTCCTGCCTGGCGTCGGAGAGGTGATGGCGGACACGGCCGTGAGGCTGCTGGATCAACTCGCACGCGCGTAGGCGCGGCCGATGCGTGGCGGGCAGCCTGTGGGGCGAAACGTCCCATGTGAGAGGAATCGTCGGATGACCACACTCGAGAAGTACTCACAGTACATGATGCCGATGGCCGCCAAGGGTGTTGTCCCGCGGGTGATGGAGCGCGCCCAGGGCGCCTATATGTGGGATGAAGATGGCAAGCGCTACCTCGATTGTTTCTCGGGCATCGCTGTCGTGAATGCCGGCCACAACCACCCGCGAGTGCTTGCCGCCGCGCACAGGCAGATGGAGAAGCTGGTTCACTGCTGCAGCTACGTCTACCCTACGGCACCCGTCGCGGATCTGGCGGAGAAGCTTGCCCAGATCACCCCCGGCGGGCTCACCCGTAGTTTCCTCGCGAACTCCGGCGCTGAGGCCATTGAGGGGGCCATGCGGTTGGCGAAGCAGGCCACCGGGCGCCGCGAACTGATCGCGCTCGGCCTCAGCTTCCACGGCCGCACCGTCGCCACGCTCTCGGTGACTGGCAACTACGCGCGCAAGCGCAACACCGGCCCATACCTTTCGGGTGTCGCCTTCGGGCCATGCCCCTACTGTTACCGCTGCCCGTGTCAGCTGTCGTACCCAACCTGCGGGATCGCCTGCGCGGAGGCAATGGAGATCGTCGTCAGGCAGCAGACAGCCGGAGATGTCGCCGCGTTCATCGCCGAGCCGGTACTAGGGGAGGGCGGGATCATCGTCCCCCCTGACGAGTACTTCCGTATCGCGGTTGACATCGCCCGCAAGCATGGCGCGCTCTTCATCTGCGACGAAGTGCAGTCGGGCTTCGGCCGCACTGGGCGACTGTTCGCCATCCAGCACTTCGGCGTCGAGCCGGAGATCATGGCGATGGCGAAGGGCATCGCCGACGGCTGGCCGCTGGGAGCGTTCATCGCCACCGAGGAGGTAGCGGGCGCGATGGAACCTGGCGATCATCTCTCAACTTTCGGGGGCAACCCGGTGTGCTCCGCGGCCGCGCTGGAGAACATCGCGGTGCTGCACGAGGAAGGGCTCATCGACAACTCGGCGGAGCGGGGCGGGCAGGTGCTGGCGTCGTTGCAGGCAGTCCAGGAGAAACATGCGTCGATCGGCGAGGTCCGCGGCAAGGGTCTGATGATCGGCGTTGAGTTGGTCAAGGATCGCACTACCAAGGAGCCGGATCCCGATCTCGCCAAAGCCGTGCGATTGCGCCTGCTCGACCGAGGAATCGCGGTTGGCGTGGGCGGGCCCTACGCGAACGTGGTTCGCATCCAGCCGCCGCTGTGTATCACTTCAGACGAGTGCCAGCAGGTGGTAGACGAGCTGACTGCCGCGCTCTCGTCCTGAGGCAAGAGCCGCGACACTGCTTCCCACGGCCGGATTCGAGTCGAAGGCCAAACTGTATTGTCTCCCGAGAAGGACTTGCATCGTGCATCTGGTGAATGGAGATATCACCGCGATCCAGGCGGCAGGCGGACATGCCGAATGTGGCGAGGGCAGTCGCCTCGTGGATGAAGCCGCCGGCAAGCGGATCGTCTGTGCAGACTTCTGATGGATTGGAGGAACGAGCGATGAGCACAACCGCTAGCAAGCTTGCCATCGCGGGCGGCCAGCCGGTATTGGCGCGCAGTGACTACGCCAACTGGCCGACTATCACTGCAGATGACAGGCGGCTGATCAACGAAGTGCTGGACAGCGGCATTGTGGCCGGCGGCACCGCGCCACAGGTTTCGGCGCTGGAGCGGGAGTGGGCGCAGTACATCGGCGCGAAGCACTGCCTGACGACGGTGAGCGGCACCTCGGCGCTGCAGATGGCGCTGGCGGCGCTGGGGGTGGGGCCGGGGGATGAGATCATCACCTCCGCCTTCACCTTCCTGGCTTCGGCCTCGTGTGCCCTGCACCAGATGGCGATCCCGATCTTCGTGGATATCGACCCAAGGACTTACAACATGGACCCGGGCAGACTGGAGGCGGCGATCACCGAACGCACCAAGGTGATCGTTCCGGTGCACATCCAGGGCCTGCCGGCCGATATGGACCCGATCATGGTGATCGCCCGCAAGCACAACCTGAAGGTGATCGAAGATGCCTGCCAGGCCCATGGGGCGACCTACAAGGGCAAGAAGGTCGGCTCCATCGGCGACATCAGCGCCTTCAGCCTGAACTGCCTGAAGAACCTGTGCGGGGGAGAGGGCGGGCTATTCTGCACCGACAACGATGACTACCGAGAGAAGGGCGCGCTGGTCCGCATGTTCGGGGATGAGATCGATGAGGAGACCCACCGGCGCAAGTACAACGCCTCCATTCTGGGCTACATGTACCGCAACCAGGAGCTGCCCGCGGCCTTGGCGCGGGGACAGCTGATGCACCTGGACGAGAACAACACCGTCCGCATCGCCAATGCGAACTACCTAACCCAGGAGCTCTCGAAGATTCCTGGTATCATCCCGCCCTACTGCCCCCCGGACCACACCCATGTCTACTTCATGTACAACGTCCGCTTCGACCCGAAGCCAGCAGGAGTCAAGGGCGAACCGCGACGCTTCCGTATCGCAGTCGAGAAGGCGCTGTACAAGGAAGGGATGCTGGTCGGGCAGTGGCAGACCATGCCGGTGCCGGCGCAGGATATCTTCCAGAGCAAGCTCGGCTATGCGGGCACCAGCTACCCGTGGATCATCAACGAATCCAAGGGCGTGAAGTACAACTACGACCCAGGCCAGTTCCCCGTCACCCAGATGCTGTGCGACACCTACACCGTGGTGCACGGCATTCACGCCCCCAATGGCCGGCCGCTGATGGAGAAGATCATCGCCGCCTTCCGCAAAGTGTTTGCGAATCTGGATGAGGTGATGGCCCATGCCGACGACAAGGTCTACCCGGGATTCGACGGTGCTCTCTACGGCGCCGGCTAGGATGGAAACCAGATGAAGAGCAAGGGGCTGTTTGGGAAGAAGGGCCTGGACATCCAGCTGCTGGAGCGGGAGATCGGGCCGCCTGATGAAGATCACGTCATCGTGAAGGTGCACGCCTGCGGTGTCTGCGGCACTGACGTGAACTTCGTGCGGGACTGGGCCGACGATCCGATGCCCTTGGGCCACGAGATCGCGGGGGAGGTGGTCGAGCTCGGCAAGAACGTGCCGAACCTGAAGCCCGGCGACCGGGTCATCGTCGAGGATGTCAGCATGTGCGGGCTGTGCACCGACTGCAAGAGCGGCCACCCGGAGTGGTGCCGGAACCTGTACAGCCTCGAGGGTCAACCCGGCATGGGCGAGTACCTATCGGTACGCTACAACTGCTTGGACAAGTTCGAGGGACTGGATTACGTCTCAGCCAGTCTCACCGAGCCGCTCGCGGTATCGCTGACCGCGGTGCTCAACGCCGAGATTCCGCTGGGCGGAAGCGTGGCGGTGCTGGGGCCCGGGCCTCTCGGGCTAATGGCAGCCAGGTTGGCGAAGCTGAGGGGCGCGGGGTTCGTGGCGATCACCGGTCAACCGGCTGACACCCCCAGAGAGAGCGCCCGGCTGGAGCTGGCGAAGGCGTTCGGCTGCGACCTGATCGTCGAAGCGGGCAAGCAGAATGTCGAGGACGAGATCAAGCGCCGGCTCCCCGATGGAGTAGACAGGGTGATCGTGACCTCGCCGCCGGAGAGTATCTACGACGCATTGAAGATCATCCACTTCGGCGGGATCATCACCTTCCTCGGTCTGCACTTTGGCGGCAAGAACACGATAAAGGTGGACGTCAACGATCTCATCTTCCGCAAGATCACGCTGCGGCCCACCTTCGCCGAGCCGGCGGTCAACTTCCCCATCTCGAACCGGTTGCTGCGCGATGGGCTGGTGGATGCCAGGAAGCTTGTGACAAACACCTTCGGCTTCGGTGAGGCCAAACAAACTATGGCAGCAATCATCGATGGCAGCCAGCCGATCATCAAGGCGGTGCTGCTGCCTCATGGGTCGGAGTAGATCTGGCATGGCCGACCAGCTTGGGATTCGCAACGGACAGCTTGTGCTTCCCGATGGCCGAATCACCGGCGCCGACTTGCTCATTCGCGACGGCCGTATCGAGGAGATCGGTCCCGGTCTGAGAGCCCCCAAGGAGATCGACGCCTCAGGCTGCTACGTGCTGCCGGGGCTGATCGACCTGCACGCCCACGGGATGGCGGGAGTGGGGGCGGACGGCGATCTCGCGGAGCTGTGCCGGCGGCAGCTTGAACGTGGCGCGACCACGTTCTACCCCACCTTCTATCACCGCGCGGAAGAGGCGGCTGAGCTGATGCGGCGGCATCGCAAAGAAACCGATGAACTCAGGGCAGTGCCGCAGGCAGCTGGCTTCCGCCTGGAAATGCCGTACCTGGCCGACGACGGCGGGCCGGGGCCGCACAGCGTTTTCGCGATCAGCGACGACGTGACGAGTATGCTTCTGGATGCCGGTGGCGGCCATGTCCGCATCTGGGACATCTCGCCTGAGCTAGGGCGCGCCACCGAGACGATCTCGCGGCTTGCGTCGCAGAGGATCATCTGCAGCATCGCCCACACCCATTGCACCGTGGAGCAATGCCGGACCGCGGTCGAGGCAGGGGCGCGACTCGCAACCCACCTTTTCGATGTCTTCTTTCAGCCAGAGGTCCAGGACGCGGATGCCGGTGTTTACCCTGCGGGGGTGGTCGACTACCTGCTCATAGAAGACCGTGTCGTCGCTGAGATCATCGGCGATGGCACGCACGTCGCCCCGATGCTGGTCGAGCAGGCCTTCCGCTGTAAGACGCCGGAGCGCCTTGCCTTCATCACCGACAGCAGCGAGGCGTCGGGCATGCCCCCGGGCCGCTACACCTTCTTCGGCCACGAGGTGATCTGTACAAACCCTAATGAGGGGGCGCGCGATGCCGATAGCGGGTACCTGGCCGGAAGCGCGATGACCGCGATGGACAGCCTGCGCAACATCGTTCGCCTGTTCGGCAAAAGCTTGGGCGTGGCGGCGCAGGTCTGCGCGGCAACCCACGCCCGCCTGATGGGGCTGAACAAAGGCGAGATCGCACCAGGCAAAGATGCCGACCTGATCGTTGTGGACCGACAGCTGAACCTGCTGCACACCATCGGCGGCGGCCGGGTGCTATGGCAATGTCTAGCAGACACCTGCGACTCGTGATCTGGAAAGCCCGCAACGCATGACACCGATGGACCTGAACGATGGCGTGCACGGCATGGTTCCTCGCGACCGGATGACCGAGTCGGTCCGCAAGATCCGCGATATCTATGCGCTCACGCCAGGCGCCCCTGTTTTCCACGAGGAGTTCGGCTTCATGGAAGGGACGCTCGATCGGTGGCGGCAGGAGGGGATGCCTGGGGACGTGCCAATGGCCGAGCTATTCCACTACGATCCGCCGGGAGAGTACGCGCTGGCAGAACTCGGCTGGTGCGAGGCGGAGTTCTGTCCCCGTTTCGATGAGTTCGTCGTCGAAGACCGAGGCGAGTACGAACTGGTCCAGGACTTCGCGGGCCGTAAGTTGCTCTGCTTCAAGGGCCGGCGTCAGGGGTTCATGCCCGAGTTCGTGGACCATCCTGTCAAAGACCTGGCAAGCTGGGAGCGGAATGTCAAATGGCGGTTGGACCCGGCATCTCCCGAGCGCTACACCGATCTCGAACGGCGCATGTCAGAGGCGAAGGCGGCCGCGGCCCAGGGCAGATACATGGTACAGCGGATCGGCGGCGGATACATGTAC
>Ga0315275_10002036_pt1 | contig 18084 bp, 16 predicted proteins | sample YL17G03_0_MG_FD_205557 | JGI IMG/M metagenome (GOLD analysis project Ga0315275, IMG submission 205557) | Sediment microbial communities from Yellowstone Lake, YNP, Wyoming, USA - YL17G03_0 | ecosystem: Environmental > Aquatic > Freshwater > Lake > Sediment | place: USA: Wyoming | collected...
CAAGCCGGTGGTCATGGGCTGCTACGGCATCGGCACGGAGCGGCTGCTGGCGGCCGTGGTGGAGGCCAACCACGATGAGCGGGGCATCATCTGGCCGGCGGAGTTGGCCCCGTACCAGGTGCACCTGGTCGCCCTGGGCATCGACCGCCCCGACGTGTCGGAGGCCGCCGAGCGCCTGTACGCCGATCTCCAGGCGGCGGGAATACCGGCCCTGTACGACGACCGCGAGGAATCGCCCGGCGTTAAGTTCAACGACGCCGACCTGCTGGGCATGCCCCTCCGCCTCACCATCAGCGCCCGCACCCTGGCCCAGGATAGCGTGGAGCTGAAGCGCCGCACAGAGGCCGATACCAAGCTGGCGCCGTTAAAGGAAACCCTCGCCGCCGTGGGCGAGAGTTTAGCCTCTTAGGGAGCCCTCGCCAAGTGTTGCACCCCTTTCGCTAACGTGCTATGGTTTGCTTGTTAGAGTGGGTGAGTGGCCCCACTTTTTTGTTGCGGTTGGAACCAGGCACAGCCAGGCAGAAGAGGGTATTGAGGAGCGATGAAGAGCGACTTCTTGATCGCCATTACCCAGATAGCGGCCGAGAAGAACCTGCCCAAGGAGGTCGTACTCCAGGCTGTCGAGACGGCCCTTATCTCCGCCTATAAGAAAGACAGCGAGGTCACCGGCAACATCGTCGTGCGCATCGACCGGAACAACGGCAACGTCCAGGTCTTCGCCCAGAAGGCGGTTGTGGAGGAAGTGGAGGACGAGCGCGTCGACATCTCGGTGAAAGAGGCCCGCCGCATCCGGCCCGACGCTCAGTTGGGCGATATCCTGGAGTTCGAAATCACGCCGGCCAACTCCGGCCGCATCGCCGCCCAGACGGCCAAGCAGGTGGTGCTCCAACGCCTCCGCGAGGCCGAGCGGGAGATGGTCTACGAGGAGTACTCCAACCGCGAAGGAGACATCGTCTCCGGCGTCATCCAGCGGGTGGACGCCCGCCAGGTCATCGTCGACCTCGGCAAGACGGAGGGCGTCCTGCCGCCCAACGAGCAGGTGCGCACCGAGCACTATCGCCCGGGCACGCGCATGAAGTTCTACCTGGTGGAGGTGCACAAGTCCGCCAAGGGACCTCAGCTTATCTTGTCGCGCACGCACAAGAACCTCCTGAAGCGCCTGTTCGAGCTGGAGGTGCCGGAAATCTACAAAGGCACAGTCGAGATCAAGTCCATCGCCCGCGAGCCCGGCTACCGCAGCAAGGTGGCCGTCTCTGCCCGCCAAGAGGGGGTCGACCCCGTCGGCTCGTGTGTGGGGCTGCGCGGCATCCGCATCCAGAACATCGTCAATGAGTTGGGCGGCGAGCGCATCGATGTCGTCCAGTGGGACACCAACCCGGCCCGGTTTGTGGCCAACGCCCTGAGCCCAGCCCAGGTGTCCGGCGTCAGCGTGAGCCAGGAGGACAACACCGCCTCCGTCATGGTGCCCGACCGCCAGCTGTCCTTGGCTATCGGCAAGGAGGGGCAGAACGCCCGCCTAGCCGCCAAGCTCACCGGCTGGCGCATCGACATCAAGAGCGAATCGGCCGTCCACGAGGCGCCGGCGGCCGTGGTGACAGAGCAGGCCCTTGCGGAGGCCCAGGCGGCAGAGCTGCCCATCGAAGCGGCTGCGCCCGTCCCTGGGGAGGTCGCGCCAGCGGCGGAGGAGGAGGCCGTGGCCACGGCCGAAGCCGACGAGGCGGCGGCCGAGGCGCCGGTGGCCGAGGAGGCCCCTGCCGAACCCGTAGTGGCTGCCGTTAGCGAACCCGCGGGCCCGGCCAAGCCGCAGATCCGCTTCGCGGAGGAGGTCTTCCGCGAGGTCGGCGCCCCCCCCAAGGGCAAGAAGGCCAAGGCGCGCAGCAAGCCCGGCCGCGAGGAACCAGCGCCTGTCTCCAAGGTCAAGAAGGCGAAGAAGCTGCGCCGCCCCGAACTGGAGGAAGAGCTGAACGACGACTTGGAGGAGGCCTAGGCCGGCTGCCCAGCACCATGAGCACAAGCGCCAAGGTCATCCCTAAGACCAGACCACGCCACATACCGCAGCGCACCTGCGTGGCCTGTCGCCGCACCACCGCCAAGCGGGAACTGGTGCGCGTCGTGCGCACGGCAGAAGGTGGGGTGGAGGTGGACCCGACCGGCAAACGGTCGGGCCGTGGCGCTTATCTCTGCCCAACGCCGGACTGCTGGCGTCTCGCCGTCCAGAAGGGGCGTTTGGAACGCGCCTTGAAGACCAGCGTCAGCGCCCGTGACAAAGAGGCCCTTCTCCAATACGCCCAGTCCCTGGAGCCAGAAGCAGAGGTATAGCCATGCCCTACAGACCCAGGACCGGAGGCAGCAGGAGGAAAAGCGGCAGGCGCCGGCGGGCGCGCCCGAAGCTGGATGGCGCCCCCTTGGGCCCGACCCGCGGCGAGGGCGTTCTGGTCATCCCTCGCACCCTCACAGTGCACCAGCTTGCCGACCTCACAAAGGCGTCCTCCGTGGAGATCATCAAAGAGCTCATGAAGAGCGGGATCATGGCCTCCATCAATCAGGTCATCGACTTCAACACCGCATCGCTGGTGGCACGCGACATGGGTTTCGAGCCCCAGGAGGAGACCCGCCCGGAGGAGGCGGCCGGCCGCGCCGCCTACGAGGAAGAAGACGCCAGCCTCCTGGAGCCGCGGCCGGCGGTGGTCACCATCATGGGCCACGTGGACCACGGCAAGACCAAGCTCCTGGACGCGATCCGCAAGACCAATGTGGTAGCCGAGGAGGTGGGCGGCATCACCCAGCATATCGGCGCCTACCAGGTCGAGGTGCACGGCCAGCGCATCACCTTCATCGACACCCCTGGCCACGAGGCGTTCACCGCCATGCGCGCCCGAGGCGCCAAGGCCACGGACATTGCTGTCCTGGTGGTGGCCGCCGACGACGGCGTGATGCCCCAGACAATAGAAGCCATGGACCACGCCAAGGCGGCGGGCGTGCCGGTAGTGGTGGCCATCAACAAGATCGACCTGCCGGACGCCAACCCCGAGCGGATCAAGCAGCAGTTGTCCGAGCACTCACTCCTCATCGAGGAGTGGGGCGGCGACGTTATCTGCGTGCCGGTGTCGGCCAAGACCCAGCAGGGGCTGCCGGAGCTGCTGGAGAACATCCTGCTGCTGGCCGAGGTCCAGGAGCTGAAGGCCAACCCTCATCGGGCGGCCGCCGGCGTCGTTATCGAGGCGGAGCTGGACAGCAGCCGTGGCCCCATGGCGACGGTGCTGGTGCAGACCGGCACCCTGCGGGTGGGCGATGTTGCAGTAGCCGGCGAGACCTGGGGCCGGGTCAAGGCCATGTTCGACGAGTGGGGCCACCGCCGCAAGACGGCCGGCCCCGCTACGCCTGCCAAGGTCATGGGCCTCACCGTTGTACCTCAGGGCGGCGACCTGTTCACGGTACTCAAGGACGAACACGTGGCCCGCGCGATAGTGGAAGAACGCGAGCGCGAGCGAGAGGCGGCCGCCCTGCGACCGACCCAGGTCGTCACCCTGGAGACCTTCTACGGCGAGGTGAAGGCCGGCAAGACCCGTGAACTGAACATCGTCCTCAAGACAGACGTACAGGGCACCCTGGACGCCGCCCGCAACGCCCTGGAGCGCCTGAGCGAGGAGACGGTGAAGGTCAACATCATCCACGCCGCCACCGGCAACGTCAACGAGTCCGACGTCATGCTGGCCCTGGCTTCCAAGGGCATCGTCGTCGGCTTCAACACCCGGCCCGAACCCGGGGCCCGCCGCCTCGCCGAGGGCGAGGGCGTGGACATCCGCTACTACGAGATCATCTATGAACTGGCGGACGATGTGACTAAGGCCGTCAAGGGCTTGCTGGAGCCGGTCTACGTGGAGGTGGTGGAAGGCCACGCCGAGGTGCGGCAGGTGTTCAAGGTGCGCAGCGGGAAGGTGGCCGGCTGTCACGTCCGCGACGGCCAGATTACACGTGCCGCCTCCGCCCGCGTCCTCCGCGGCGAAGAGGTGCTCCACACCTCGCGGGTGAGCAGCCTGCGCCGCTTCCAGGAAGACGCGCGCGATGTGCAGGCCGGCTACGAATGCGGCATCGGTGTCGAGGGCTTCACCGACTACCAGGAAGGTGACGTCATCGAGACCTTCGGCCGCCAGCGCAAGAGCTAACCCCCGACCGCTGCACCTAGTCTACCGGCCCGCTGGGCCAGGGGGTGATGGCTATGACTCGACGCCTGGAACGCCTCAACGGACTCTTCCGCAGGGAGCTCAGCGATCTCCTTCTGCGACAGGTGAAGGACCCCCGCCTGGCCCAGTTCGTCTCCATTACGCGGGTCGCCATCAGCCCCGACTTGAGTCGGGCCCGCGTCTTCGTCAGCGTCATGGGCAGCGAGGGCGAGAAGTCCTCCACCCTGGAGGGCCTGACGGCGGCCACCCACTATTTGCGGCGTGAGCTCAACCACCGCATCAGCCTGTGGCGAATGCCCGAGCTCTCCTTCCTCCGCGACGACTCGCTGGAACAGGGCGCCCACGTCCTCGACCTGTTGAACCAGATCTCCGAGGAATCAGAGAAGCCCTAGACCTTGGATGCATCCGGCTTCATCAACGTCGACAAGCCGGCCGGCTGGACTTCCTTTCGCGTCGCCGCCCTGGTGCGGCGTCGCTCGGGAGTGCGCCGCGCCGGCCACACCGGCACCCTCGACCCCACCGCCACCGGCGTGCTGGTGGTCTGCCTGGGGCCCGCCACCCGCCTCAGCGAGTACGTGATGGAGCTGCGCAAGGCCTATCGGGCAGAGGTGCGCCTGGGCGTGGCCACCGACACCTTCGACGCCGCCGGCGTCCCGGTGAGCGAAGCCGACTCCGCCGGCGTGAGCCGGGAGCAGGTGGAGGAGGCGCTGTCCGCCTTCCTGGGAGAGATCGAGCAGGTGCCGCCTCTGTTTAGCGCCATCAAGCACGCCGGCGAGCCGCTCTATCGCTACGCCCGCTCCCAGCGCGAGGTGCAGCCGCGCCCGCGACGAGTCGTTGTCCACCGCCTTCAGCTCCTGGACTTTCAGCCGCCGCTCCTCACCATCGAGCTGGAATGCGGCAAGGGGACCTACGTGCGCTCGCTGGCGCACGACCTGGGCCAGCGTTTGGGCTGCGGCGCCCACCTGGCGTCCCTGGTGCGGCTGCGAGTGGGCCCCTTTGCCCTGGAGGACGCCTGCCCCTTGCCCCGCCTGGAGCAAGCCTTCGACGAGGGCCGCTGGCGGGAGTTCCTCCTGCCACCCGACACGGCCCTGGCCCACTGGCCACGCATCGACCTGACAGAGGAGCAGACGACGGCGGTCCGCTATGGGCAGGCGCTGGCCGTCGAGGGCCTGGCGCTCTCGCCAACCCAGGGGCCCGCCGACGGCGCCCTCGCCCGCGGCTACGGCCCCGAAGGCGGGCTGCTGGCCGTCCTCCGCTACGACGTCGAGGGCGCTCTGTGGCACCCCGCGAAGGTCTTTGCGTCGGCGGCAGGAGGAGGAGCGCCGGACCCGCTTCGCGCGAAGGGTGGCGTGGAAAGCGACGCGTAGGGGCAGGGCTTGCCCCTGCCCTCGCCCCTGTGCGGGCGCCCGCGAGGGGCGCCCCTACAGCCCGTTGGCCGGATCAAGTGAACAAACGGCTTATCTGCGGTATTATGGGGCTAGCGTGATAGATTGCAGTAGGGACAGGGCTCGCCCTGCCCTGAACGGAGCGCATTAGAGCATGGTCATAGAGACGACGCCAGGCAACGTCCGACCCATCCGCATCGAAGACGAGATGCGGGCCTCCTACTTGGACTACGCCATGAGCGTCATCGTCTCCCGCGCCCTGCCGGACGTGCGCGACGGCCTCAAGCCCGTGCAGCGGCGCATCCTCTACGCCATGTCGGAGCTGAGCCTGCGGCCTACTTCGGCCCACAAGAAGAGCGCCCGCATCGTGGGTGAGGTGCTGGGCAAGTACCACCCCCACGGCGACGCCCCGGTGTATGAGGCGATGGTGCGGCTGGCCCAGGACTTCTCCATGCGCTACCGGCTCGTGGACGGGCAGGGCAACTTCGGCAGCGTGGACAACGACCCGCCGGCCGCCATGCGCTACACCGAGGCCCGCCTGACGGCCATCGCCGAAGAGACCCTGGCCGATATCGACAAAGGAACTGTGGACTTCGTCCCCAACTTCGACGACTCGCTGCAGGAACCCACCGTCCTCCCCTCGCGGCTGCCCAACCTGCTGGTGAACGGCGCCTCCGGCATCGCCGTGGGCATGGCCACCAACATCCCACCCCACAACCTGGGGGAGGTCTGCGACGCCATCGCCCACATCATCGAGAAGCCGGAGGCCACCACCGAAGAGCTGGCCGACATCGTCAAAGGGCCGGACTTCCCCACCGGCGGAATCATCTTCCGCTACGAGCGGGTGAAGCGGCAGCCCACCGACGGCGAGCAGGCCGAGGCCGAGCGCTACGAGCAGCAGGACGCCATCAGGATCGCCTACGCCGACGGCAAGGGGCGGGTCATCATGCAGGCCCGCACTTATGTCGAGGAGATGGCTAAGGGCGGGCGCCACCAGATCGTGGTCGCCGAGCTCCCCTATCAGACCAACAAGGCGGCGCTGGTGGAGCGCATCGCCGATCTGGTCAAGAACAAGCGCCTCGAGGGCATCGCCGACCTGCGGGACGAGTCGGACCGTCACGGCATCCGCGTCGTCATCGAGCTGAAGCGCGAGGCGCAGGCCCAGCAGGTGCTCAACGCCCTGTACAAGCACACGGCCATGCAGTCCTCCTTCGCCATGAACATGCTGGCCCTGGTGGACGGGCAGCCGCGCACCGTCAGCCTCAAGAAGATCCTGGAGAGCTTCATCAGCCACCGGCGGGAGGTCATCCGCCGCCGCTCCCAGTACGACCTGGAGCGGGCCCAGGAGCGCGAGCACATCCTCCAGGGCCTGCTCAAGGCCCTGGACCACATGGACGAGGTGATCCAGACCATCCGCCGCTCGGAGTCGGCGGAGAAGGCGAAGGAGGGCCTGATGCGCGCCCCCTTCCGCCTGAGCGACCGCCAGGCGCAGGCGGTGCTGGACATGCAGCTCCGGCGGCTGGCCCGCCTGGAGCGCCAGAAGATCCAGGACGAATACGCCGAAATCATCAAGCAGATCGCCTACCTGGAGGACCTGCTGGCCAACCCGCGCAAGATCGACTACGCGATCAAGGAAGAGACGCTGGAGCTCAAGAAGAAGCACGGCGATGACCGCAGGACCCAGATCAGCGAGCGGGCAGCGGCGGACTTCCGAGAAGAGGACCTGATCCCCCACCAAGAGACGGTGGTCACCATCTCGACCCGCGGCTACATCAAGCGCATACCCCTGGAGAACTATCGAGCGCAGCGGCGGGGCGGCCGCGGCAAGATCGGCGCGCCCCACCGGGAAGGCGACGCCGTCCGCCACGTGCGCGTGGCGGACACCCACGACAATCTCCTCTTCTTCACCGACCGAGGCAAGGTCTACCAGCTCAGGACCCACGAGCTGCCCGACGAATCGCGCCAGGCGCGCGGCATCCCCATCATCAACCTCATCTACCTGGAGCAGGGCGAGCAGGTTACGGCGATGGTGGTCGCTCGCGGCGGGGACCAGGAGTACCTGGTGCTGGCCACTGAGAGAGGCGAGGTGAAGAAGACCGCCCTGTCGGAGTACGCCTCGGTGCGGCGCAACGGGCTCATCACGATGGACCTGGAGCACGACGACGCCCTGGTGGCGGCCCGCCTGGCCCGCGACCAGGACCAGGCGATCCTGGTGACGGCCCGCGGCCAGGCCCTGCGCTTCCCGGTGAGCCAGTTGCGAGCGGCCTCGCGGCAGAGCGGCGGCGTGCGGGGCATCCGCCTGGCCAAGGGCGATCGCACGGTGGGCATGGACATCGCCTCCCACGGTGGGCAAGTGCTGGTGGTGACCGCCTACGGCTTCGGCAAGCGCACGCCGGTCGAGGAGTATCCCACCCATAGTCGGGGCGGCCAGGGCGTACAGACCTTCAAGCCCAACGACAAGACGGGGCCGCTGGTGGCCATCCGAACGGTGGAGCCGCTCCAGGAGCTGATGATCATATCGCGCAACGGGATAGTGCTGCGGACGCCGGTGGACAGCATCGCCAGCCAGGGACGATCCACCATGGGCGTCACACTCATGGATGTCGACCCTGGTGACAGCGTAGCCTCCATCGCCACCATCGACCTGTCGAGCCCGCCCGGCGTCGAGCCGCCGCCAGGAAACGGCGCCAGCCCGTCGCCCGTCAAGGGGAAGACCCCCGCCGCCGGCAAGCCGGCCGAGACGCCGCCCAAGGCGTCCGCGCCGAAGAAGCCGTCCGCCGGCGGCCGCAGGGTCGCTGCCGCCGAGCAGACGCCCAAGAAGACGAGAACCAGCGCCGGCCGGAAGACAACCGGCCCTAGAACGAGGAGGGCCCGCCGATGAGGGCTTCCCTGGACGACATCTTCTCCGACTTCGAGCAGATCCGCCAGCACATGACGCGCACCTGGCACCAGACGCTGGGCCAGCCCGGCGCGCCCCATTTCTGCCCGCCTATCATTGAGCCGGCCACCGACGTCTACGAGACAACGGAGAGCGTGGTGGTGGTGGTGGAGATCGCCGGGGTTAGCGCCGAGGCCATCGACATCTCGGTTGAGGGCAAGACCCTCACCGTCCGGGGCGAGCGGGAGGACCGCCAGCGCCACCTCAGCCGGCTGTATCACCAGATGGAGATCTGCTGCGGCATGTTTGAGCGGAGCGTGAACCTTCCTTCGGAAGTGAACCCGCAGCAGGCCAGCGCCACCTACAGCGACGGAATCCTGGCCATTGTCCTGCCCAAAGTGCAGCAGCAGCTCGCGCACCGCGTGAGCATCGTCATCCGTTAGCCTGCCTCCGCCGGAGGCGGATCAGCCTCTGGCTGATACCGGCAGGCGGGCCTCGAGGCCGCCGTCGGCCAGACGCGGCCGGGAGATGTCACCATGATCCAAGCCGAGGAAACGGAGACCAAGGGCGGCCACGTCGCCCGCGTGCCCGAAGTCCTGCCGGTGCTACCTAGCGGCGGAACCGTCGTCTATCCGTTCCAGATGGTGCCGATCCTCGCCGTCCAGGAGCGAGACGTCCGCGCTGTCGACGAGGCGGCAGCCAGCCCGACCAAGATGCTGGGCATCTTCGCTCAGGGGCAGGCTGAGGACGGCCACTACCACGGCGATCTGCACGAAGTGGGCACGGCGGCCATCGTTTCGCGGATGGTCAAAGCCCCCGATGGCTCCATCAACGCCATCCTCCAGGGAGTGACCCGCATCCGCCTGCTGTCTGTGGAGCAATCCGAGCCCTGGATGCGGGCGCGAGTGGAACGCCTGCCGGAGACGGTGGAGCGCGACCCGGAGCTGGAGGCTCTGGCCCGCAGCACCGTCTCTCTCTTCCAGCGCATCGTTGAGATGTCGGAGATGGCGCCAGAGCTGGCGGTGACCGCCGCCAACGTGCCGGAACCGGGGGCGCTGGCCGACTTCGTCGCCTCCAATGTGCGCCTCAAACCCGAGGACCGCCAGAAGGTGCTGGAGACGGCCGATGTCCGTCAGCGCCTGCGCCTGGTCACCGAGTTCCTCCAGCGGGAGGCCGAGGTGGCTGAGGTGGAGAGAAAGATCCGCTCCCAGGTGCAGGGCGAGATGGACAAGCGGCAGCGCGAGTTCATCCTCCGCGAGCAGCTCAAGGCCATCCAGAAGGAATTGGGGGAGATGGAGCCCAGCCCCGAGGCGGCCGAGCTGCGTCAGCGCCTGGCCGATGCCCACCTGCCACCGGAGGCGCAGCGTGAGGCCGACCGCGAGCTGGAGCGCCTGGCCGCCAACCAGCCCGCCTCGGCCGAGTACCAGGTGATCCGCACCTACCTTGAGTGGTTTGCCGATCTCCCCTGGAACGTGAGCACCGAAGACAACCTGGACCTGGCCCGCGCGGAGCAGACGCTGAACGAGGACCACTACGGCCTGGAGAAGGTCAAGCAGCGCATCCTGGACTTCCTGGCGGTGCGCAAGCTGCGACCGGACGCCAGAGGGCCTATCCTTTGCTTTGTGGGGCCGCCGGGCACGGGCAAGACATCCCTGGGCCAGTCCATCGCGCGGGCGCTGGGGCGCAAGTTCCTGCGCTTGTCGCTGGGCGGCATCCGCGACGAGGCGGAGATCCGCGGCCACCGCCGCACCTACGTGGGCGCCCTCCCCGGCCGCTTCATCCAGGAGATCCGGCGGGCCGGCGCCAACAACCCCCTCATGATCCTGGACGAAGTGGACAAGCTGGGCATGGACTTCCGCGGCGACCCTGCTTCCGCGCTGCTGGAAGTGCTGGACCCGCAGCAGAACAACACCTTCGTGGACCACTACCTGGATGTCCCCTTCGACCTGTCGCACGTGTTCTTCATCACCACCGCCAATCTGGCCGACCCCATCCCGGAGCCCCTGCGTGACCGCATGGAGATCATCGAGCTGCCCGGCTACACCGAGCACGAGAAGCTCCAGATCGCGGTGCGCTACCTCCTCCCGCGCCAGGTGGTGGAGAACGGCATCCCCGAGGGCATGCTGGCGGTCAACGAGGAAGCCATCAGAGAGATCATCCGCGGTCACACGCACGAGGCGGGGGTGCGGAACCTGGAGCGAGAGCTGGGAGCCATCTGCCGCGGCGTGGCCCGCCAGGTGGCCAGGGGTGAGAGCGAGCCGGTGACGGTAACCCCCGAGAACCTATCGCAGTTCCTGGGGCCGCCCCGCTTCCGCTGGGAGCTGGCCGAAGAGGCGGACGAGATCGGCGTGGCGCCGGGCATGGCCGCCACTATGGCCGGCGGCGACATCCTCTTTGTGGAAGCCAGCGTCGTGCCCGGCAAGGGACGCCTCATCCTCACCGGCAAGCTGGGCGAGGTGATGCAGGAATCGGCCCAGGCGGCGGTGACCTACGCCCGCATGCGCGCGTCGGAGCTGAGCATCACTCCCACCTTCTTCGAGCGCAACGACATTCACATCCACGTGCCGGCGGGGGCCATCCCCAAGGACGGCCCCTCGGCGGGGGTGACCATCGCCACCGCCCTGGTGTCCGCCATCACCCGCCGGCCGATACACAAAGATGTGTCCATGACCGGCGAGATCACCCTGCGGGGCAAAGTCCTGCCGGTGGGGGCCATCCGCGACAAGGTGCTGGCCGCGCACCGCGGCGGCATCAAAAAGGTCGTTGTCCCCAAAGACAACGAGCCGGACCTGGAGGACGTGCCGGCGGAGGTCCGCCAGGACCTGGAGTTCGTCCTGGCTGAGCACGTGGACGACGTGCTCAATGCCGCCCTCCACACCCAGCCACGGGAAGAGGTCAGCAAGCTGGCCAGCCTCCCCTAGTCCCATCCGAGAGAAAGGAGACCCACGTGTTCGAGACGCGAATCACCAAGATGTTCGGCATCAAGTACCCCATTCTCCTGGGAGGGTTGTACTGGCTGGGGCGGGCGGAGCTGGTGGCAGCGGTGGCCAACGCCGGCGGCCTGGGCTTCATCACCGCCGCCACCTTCGACTCGGCCGAGGCGGTGCGGGCGGAGATCCGCAAGGCGCGCGACCTCACCGATAAGCCCATCGGTCTGAACATCAACCTCTTTCCCAGCCTGCGGCCCCAGCCCGTGGAGGAATGGGTGCGGGTGGCGGTGGAAGAGAAGGTGCCGGTGGTGGAGAGCTCCGGCCGCAGCCCCGAGGCCGTCGTGGCGCCCCTGCACGCCGGCGGGGTCAAGATCATGCACAAGGTGGCCGGCGTGCGCTTCGCCCGTACCACCGAGCGCTTGGGCTGCGACGCGGTGTGCGTGGTGGGCTACGAGTGCGGCGGACACCCGGGCCTGGACAACGTGACTACGCTGGTCATGGTGCCCCTGGCGGTGGACGCGGTGCAGATCCCGGTGGTGGCCGGCGGCGGCTTCGCGGACGGGCGCGGGCTGGTGGCGGCCCTGGCCCTGGGGGCAGACGCCGTGCTCATGGGCACGCGCTTCATGGCCACCCAGGAGTGCCGTGGCCACCCGGCCTGGAAGGAATACCTGGTCAACGCCTCGGAGACGGACACCGTCCTCGCCATGCGCACCCTCGGCTTTCCGGCGCGCCTGATCAAGAACGCCGTGTCCGCCAAGATCATGGAGCTAGAGGACCGCCACGCACCGCAGGAGGAGATCTTCCGGGCGGTCGGCGGCATTCGCGGCGAGGTGTACGACAGCGGCAACCTGGACGCCGGCATTGCCGATGCCGGTCAGACCGTGGGCTTCATCCACGACGTTCCGACGGTGAAGGAGTTCATCGACCGCACCATGGAGGAAGCCATCCAGGTGCGCGAGCGCCTGAACGGCATCATCCCTGGCCGGGTGACGGCGTAAATCGATTGCCTGATACGAAGAGCAGGGTCTGACGGGTCAGACCGGAGGATTGGGCCTCCCGCAGATCAGTAGCGCTTCTCCTCAACGTCGTCGGCGAACCAGATCTCGGGCGCCCCTTGAACGCTGGCGCGCGCCATGGCCGCTTTGAGCTCATCGGAGCCGGCGAACTGCTTGGCCTTGTTCACATCGGCCACCCTGAAGGCGATGATGATGACGTTGGGGTCGTCCTGCTCGCGGTGGACGCTATGCGCCGTCACGCCGCCTGCCCGGCGAGTCGTCTCGTGTTCGTCAAAGACCGGCTTCCACTTGGCGTAGTCGGCCACGCGATGCTTCATGAACATGCTTGCCATTTTGTCCTCCTCCTGTAGAGACCGGCGGTGTCCACCGACTCCTTCTTGCTTCTTTAGGATACGTCCTTGTCCCGGCCAGCGATCTGCATTCCAAGCCAAGTAGTGGCGAGTACCGGACAGCCCGGCCGCCTAGAAGGGATATCCCTTGGCTCCCTGGAGCCCCTTGAGGCAGGCGACCTCGCCGCAGTGGCCCGCGACGTGCCCGACCACGGCGTTGCTTAGCAGCCAGGCCACGGTCTGCTCACCCGCCCCAAACGCTGAGAGGTCGAGGGGGCGGTTGAGAGTGTCGCCGTTCAAGGACGCCATGTACTCGTCCGACGCCTTGTAGACGGCCTGGGCATATTCACGCAGAGCGCCGAGGTCGACCCGCACCCGCCGGCCCCACTTGTCCCAGGACTCGGTCGGCGAGGGCGGCGGCTCGCTCAGCCCCAGCTTGCCCGCCCAGGCGCTGGCCGCCAGCGGCGCGCTGCCCTTGAGCATGCCGTTGATCAGGAAGTCTTCCGACAAGACCGCGTGGGCATAGCTGGCGCCCAACGGGTTGGCGATGCCGGGAGGCGTCCAGTGCGCCTGTTCCGGTGTGACATCTTTCATGGTCTCCTCCAAGAGCCAGTGGGCCTCTCGGAGCTGCTGCCGAAAGAGCGAAGTCGCGTCCATGAGAAAACCTCCAGTCGCACTAAAGAAACACAGGTAAATAAAGTATACGGCCTGACGATAAGCGCTGGCAAGCCCTGGGGTGCCATAATGAAGACGAGCGGCCTTCTAGTAGCCGCGGCTGGGGTCGACGACGTTGTGCAGGGGCTCGCCGGCCAGGTAGCGACGCAGGTTCTCGCAGAACAGGTCCACCGCCCGCTCGTTGTAGATCGGCGTCTCGCCGGCGAGGTGGGGAGTGATGATGACGTTATTGAGCTGCCAGAGCCAGCTCTTCTCCGGCAGGGGTTCCGTCTCGAAGACATCGAGGCCGGCGCCGGCGATCCAGCCCTCCGTCAGCGCGCGCAGCAGCGCCGCCTCGTCCACCACCGCGCCGCGCGAGACGTTGATGAGGTAGGCGGTGGGCTTCATCGACCGCAGGGCCAGCTCGCCGATGAGGTGATGGGTCTCCTCGGTCAGAGGCAGACAGACCACCACGAAGTCGCTGCGGGAGAGGACGGAGAGGAGCTCCAGGGGCGCGACGATCTCATCGGCCACGTAGTCGCCGCTCTCGAGAGACGCCCCGGAGCGGCGGACGCCCAAGACGCGCATGTTGAGGGCTTTGGCCAGGCGGGCGATCTCCTGCCCCACGTTCCCCATCCCTACTACGGCCACGGTGCTGCCTTCCAACTCCTGCGGCGTGATGCGCGCCCATTCGCGCCGCGCCTGCGCCCGGAAGAGACCCGGCCAGCCCTTGGCCAGCATCACCATCATCCCCACCGCGTATTCGCCCACCGGCGCAGCGTGAATGCCGCTGGCGGTGGTGATAGTGATGCCGCTCTTCAGCACCTCGCTGTCCAGGAGGCGGTCGGCGCCAGCGCTGGTGAGCTGGAGCCAGCGCAGGTGAGGAGCCAGAGATGGGAGGTCGGCGGGCATGAGCGAGAGGGTGAACAGCACCTCGGCCTCGGCCAGGGTCGTGTGCAGCGCGCCGCGTGCCTGCTCTTCGCTCTCTTCAGTGTCGGCCGCCGCCTCACGATAGCCCGGCCAGGGCGAGTGCCCGCCGCGGAAGAGACGCCGCTGAGCCGGGCTGAGCACCGTCACCCGCAACCGCGGGTCGACCGCCTTAACCCGCTCCACCAACTCCTGCTGGAGACCGAGGGTCACGACGACGTTGACGTCGGGCATAAGTTCACCCTGAGCTCCCGCCAGAGGCGGGTCCGCCTCCGGTCGATGTCGAAGGAGCCAGGCCTATCGTATCAGCGGCGGCGGGCCTCGTCTATAATGAGGGGGAAGCTTTTTCGGAGCCGTACCGAAACCGGCCGGCATGGCTGCTGACCACAGGACAAGCGAAGGAGACAGCGAGGCACACCGAGAGAAGCTGCTGGCGGCCCTCCTCTCGGTGGGAGTCAACCTGTCCCTCATCGCCGTCGAGGCGGGCGTCGCCTGGTTCACGGGGAGCCTGGCCGTGCTGGCCGACGCCGGCCACTCCACCTTCGACCTTTTTGCCTCGGTTGCCGCCGTTTGGGGGGTGCGCATGGCCGCCTCCCCACCCGACCGCGGCCACCCCTACGGCCACGAGAAGTATGAGAACATCTCCAGCCTGATCCAGGTGGGCCTGCTGGGGCTGATCTCCCTGTTCATCGTCATCGAGGTGGGGGTGCGCCTGGCCAGCGGCTTCAGCCTGGCCGTGAGCGGCGTGGCGCTCATCATCATCGTCGTGACGCTGGCGGTCGACTGGCTGGCGGCCCGCTACCTGGCGGCGGTGGCCCGCCGTCACCACAGCTTCGCGCTGGAGGCCGACGCCTACCACTTCACCACCGACTTCTGGGGCAAGGTGGCGGTGATTGTGGGCCTGTCGGCGGCCCTGGCCGGCCAGAAGTGGGTCGACCCAGCGGCGGCCCTGGTAGTGGCGGGCTTCATGCTCTACACCGGCTGGCGACTGGGCCACCGCAGCACGCAGGTGCTGCTGGACGCCGCGCCCAGGGGCTCGCTGCAGAGCCGCGTGCGGGAGATCCTGGTGGCCGAGGCAGGCGACTCCGGCTTCCACTCCCTGCGGATGCGCCAGGCGGGCAAGTGGGTGCTACTGGACCTGGCGTTACACCTGCCGCCGCAGATGTCCATCGCCGAGGGGCACGAGCGGGCCCACCGCCTCTGCCGCCGCCTGCAGGAAGAGATAGCGGAGGTGCGGGAGGCCGTCGTCCACATCGAGCCGGAGGACGCCCACCACGAGTAGGGGGTGGACCTACCGCCCCCGGCTGAGCCGGCGGATCAGCCAGGCGGGCAGGCCTGCCGCCGCCATCTTCTGCTGGGTGGCGGCGATGTCGTACTCCAGGCGGTGTACCGTGACCGTGCGCGCCTCGTCGTCGTACACGGCGTAGGAGGTACGGGGGTCGCCATCGCGGGGCTGGCCGACGCTGCCGGGGTTGATGACCAGTCGCTGATCGCCCAGCTTGACCGCCGTGCCGTCCTCCAGATAGTTCATGAGGCAGCCGTCCGGCGAGCCGCCGTCCTCTACCACCAGCAGGGGCACGTGGGTGTGGCCCACGAGGCTGTACGGTGTCTCCTGCCGCTCCAGGTGAGCCAGAGCCACCTCCGGTTTGTAGAGGTACTCCCAGATAGGCCAGCGCAGCGATCCGTGCACCAGGGTGAACTCGCCCTGCTGGATGACGTGCGGAAGGCTCTCGAAGTACTGCCGCTCGTCCGGAGCTATTTGCAGGGCCGTCCAGGCGGCGGCTGCGGCGGCATCGGGGTTGAAGTCTTCGGTGGAGAGCTGGCCGATGGCCGCCAGGTCGTGGTTGCCGGGCACAGTGAGCGCGTCGTGGCGGCGCAGCAGGGCCAGGCAGGCGTTCGGCTCGGGCCCGTAGCCAACAGTGTCGCCCAGGCACCAGACCTGCTCCAGCGCCTTCTGCTCTGCGGCGTGGCGGAGGACGGTCTCCAGGGCCTCAAGGTTGGAGTGGACGTCGGCGACGATGGCGATGCGCATGTTGCTCCCAGAATAGCACCCAAGGCCGGTAGCGGCCACGCCAGCGGTGAGTCGAGACGAAAGCCGCTCGTCCTTCGACAAGCTCAGGACGAGCGGGCCAGGGTTGCCCCGCTCATGGTTCGACGGGCTCACCATGAGCGGCGACTGGTCGTGGGCTTCAGCCCGCTCCGGCGATACCGTATAATCGGCGCCGTGAAGATCTCCGAGCTAGGGGAGTTCGGCCTGATCGACCGGCTGGCCCGGGCCTTCTCCGCCTCAGGCGGACGGCCCGACTCCTTGCTCGTCGGCATCGGCGATGACACCGCCGCCTGGAGGGCGAGCGGAGTTCAGCTCATCACCACCGACACCCTCATCGAAGGGACCCACTTCTCGCTGCGCTACTGGGGCTGGCGGGACTTGGGCTGGAACGCGCTGGCGGTGAACGTGAGCGACATCGCTGCCATGGGCGGCACGCCGGAGCAGGCGCTGCTGACCCTGGCCCTGCCACCGCAGGCGGAGGTGGCCGACCTGGATGAGCTGGCGGCCGGCCTGGTGGAAGCCAACCGCGAGTACGGGACGGCCATCGTGGGCGGCGACATCGTGGCCTGCGATACGTTGATGGTGACGGTGGCCCTCACCGGCCGCGCGACGGTGGACGCCGAGGGCGAGTCACTTCTGATGACCCGCGACGGCGCCCGCGCCGGTGACGTTATCGCCGTGACCGGCTACCTGGGCGATTCGGCGGGCGGCCTCCGCCTCCTCCTGGACGAGCGCGAGGCCGATCCCGAGGCCGCCGAGCACCTGAAACGAGCCCACCTGCGCCATCGCCCGCCCTTGGCTGTGGGACGCACGGCGGCCCGCCTGGGCGTGCGGGCGGCCATCGATGTCAGCGACGGCCTCGTCCAGGACCTGGGCCACGTCTGCCGGGCCAGCGGTCTCGGAGCCGTGGTGCGGGCGGCAGGCGTACCCATGAGCCCGGCCCTGGTGCGCAGCTTCCCCGGCCGGGCGCTGGCCCTGGCCTGCGCCGGCGGCGAGGACTATCAGCTCCTCCTGATGGCGCCGGGGCATACCATCCAACAGGTTCAGCGTGTCAGCAAGGGGCCGGTCAGCATCATCGGCGAGATGGTGGTCGACCCCGAGCACCGCGTCCGCCTGCTCGACGCTGCGGGGCAGGAGCTGTCGCTGGACACGGCGGGCTGGGACCACCTACGCGAGGCCCCATGGCGGAAGTAGGCCAGTCGCTGATTGTCACGAGCGGCAGCCCAGCCGAGACGCGCCGCCTGGGCGCACGCCTGGGGCGACTGCTGCGGCCGGGGGACATCGTCCTCCTGTCCGGCGAGTTGGGGTCGGGCAAGACCTGTCTGGTGCAGGGCATCGCCCGCGGCCTGGGGGTGACCGCCCCCGTGACCAGTAAGTCTTTCGTCCTCCTGGGCCAGTACGAGGGCCGCCTGCGCCTCTACCACGCCGACCTCTATCGCCTGGAGGAGCCGGCACAGGTGGAGGAGCTGGCGCTGACAGAGTACTGTGCGCCCGGCGCTCTCGTCGTGGAGTGGGCGGAGCGGGCGTGGGGGGTGTTCCCGCCGGAGCACCTGCTGGTGCGGCTGGAGATCGCCGGCGCCAGCCAGCGCGAGTTCGCCTTCGAAGCGCGCGGCGCCCGCTACCAGGAGCTCGTGAACGCCCTGGCGAAGGGGAGGCGGCGGTGAGCATCGAGCTTGCCATTGACACCGCATCCGACATGGCCAGCGTGGCTCTCTCGCGAGAGGGAGCGCT
>Ga0315275_10002037_pt1 | contig 18080 bp, 29 predicted proteins | sample YL17G03_0_MG_FD_205557 | JGI IMG/M metagenome (GOLD analysis project Ga0315275, IMG submission 205557) | Sediment microbial communities from Yellowstone Lake, YNP, Wyoming, USA - YL17G03_0 | ecosystem: Environmental > Aquatic > Freshwater > Lake > Sediment | place: USA: Wyoming | collected...
CTGCAAGGACAGACACGCAGGCGTCGCGCCACCCTGCGGCTACGCCGCTTAGCCACACCGTTAGGCCCTGAGGCAAGGTATCTCAGGATTGAGTGCTATGCCACATCTCACAAGTCCTGCCAAAGGCTCGCCGGGAGGTGGACCATGCTCAGAGTAGTCACTGCCCTTGTTGCATTCTGTGTCTGCGTCGGTCTTACGGGTTGCAGTGACCGCATTGGCTGCCCAGAGGATCCAGATTATGACGCCGGCCTCGAGATGACTCAGGCAGACTTGGTACGCTTCAGCAATTCCTTCGGCATAAGGCTCTTCAAGGAGCTAGTCAGCGAGCAGCCCGACAGCAACATAATCGTATCCCCCCTCAGTGTGGCTCTGGCTCTAGCCATGACCACAAATGGTGCCGCTGCTGACACCCATGATTCAATGCTCTCTGTGCTCGGGTTCCCCGACTACAGCCTTAAGAGCGCGAACGAGTGTTTCCGCGCGTTGCAGGGGTTTCTTACCAACCTCGATCCTAAAGTCGAGTTCGACATAGCCAATTCCGTATGGTGCCGGCAAGGCTTTGATCTCAGCGCGCAGTTCTCCGACCGATGCAGAACCTACTTCAATGCCGAGGTCAGAAATCTCGATTTCGATCTCCCGGGCGCCGGTGACACGATAAACGCTTGGGTGAGCGAGAAGACTCGAGGAAGGATCGAGACTATTGTGCCTCACGACATCCCAGGCTACGTCCTCATGTACTTGCTTGACGCAATCTACTTCTTGGGTCAATGGAAAGATCAGTTTGACCCAACCTACACCAGGGATGGCTCATTCACGACCCAAGGCGGAACGCTCGTCCCATGCCGGTTGATGAGGCGGCCCGGCCCCGAGGCAGAGTTCCCTCAACTCAACGTGTCCGATTTCGTCTATTACTCAGACGACTCTTTGCAGATAGTGGACTTGCCGTATGGAGACAGCCTCTTCACCATGACAATTCTGTTGCCGCGTGAGTGGAACGGATCCATTGGATGGTTGATAGACCGCCTTTCGCCTCCAAGGTGGGACCAGTGGGCGCGCGGCCTCCATACCTGCCGCGGGGAGCTTCTTCTGCCTAGATTCCAGCTGCGCTATGAGGCGAGCTTGGTGCAGGCCCTTTCTGCCTTGGGCATGGGCATAGCATTCGGAGGAGGCGCAGACCTGACAGGCATAAGTGGCGGCTTCCTTCCCATCAGCGATGTCCGTCACAAGACATTCATCAGGGTCAATGAGCAGGGTACCGAGGCGGCAGCTGTGACCGTGGTGGAGATACCTATCGGCAATGTTCCCGACTGCGCGCAGTTCCGCATGCATGTACGCAGGCCATTCCTGTTCGTAATCCGGGAGAATGCCGCGAACACTATCATCTTCATTGGTAAGGTGGTCGATCCGGGGTTGCTGTGAAGTGAGGTGTGACCTGAGTCGTAGAAGAACGGGCCTAACAAGTGGCTCAAGCGGACTCCGCCGAGTGTCACGCCGCCTGCAAGGAGAGAGGCGCAGGCGTCGCGCCACCCTGCGGCTACGCCGCTTAGCCACACCGTTCGGCTGAGGTAGTCATATGAGACTCGTACAGGCGATGGTCATGATCGCGGCTCTGGCAATAGTGTGTGCATCGCATGCGCAGCCCGCTGGCCGGAATCTAGCAGAGACTTACAATATCAAGGGGATGGAGCTCTATCATCAGAGACAGTACGACGACGCAGAGGTGTGGTTCCGTGACGCGCTCAAGGAAGACCCGGATCACAGGTTGGCGAACTACAATCTAGCGTGCATCCTATCGCTGAAATTGACGCGGGATCATTGGTTGTGGCGCTTCGAGGATGGCGACTCGGATGACCCATTTGCACAGCTCGAGCGCGCCATCAAACTGGATCCGGGTGCGGCCCAGAAAGCGGCTCTGGATCCTGACTTCCTGAACATACGCTTGACGCCGAGATTCCAGATGCTGATTGGGGCGGATCTGACTAACCCTGAGCTGATCCGAGCTATTCTGGTTGGCCAGGGTGAGTGGTTCGGGATCCCTTGCGGCGCTTGGTGTGGCAATGACCTTCTGTTTTTCGAGACACGCCAAGTCTGGAAGAGACTCTACCTGCAGGACGCCCAGCGGCACTTCCTGAAGTACGAATCCGGCGAGTACTCCGTGGAAGCAGGTGTCATAACGATGCGCTTCGGCTCGGGTGAGGTCCTGCAGGGCCATTTCGATCAAAAAGGGGATCTGCAGACGGGTCCAGACTGGACGACGCGCTACTTGGTCAGGCCGGCCGGGGACATTTGACCCCAGCCGAACAAGTGGCTGGATCGGACGGTTGCTTCGGCGGCATGGCTTTCGCGGAGAGGGCAGGCAACAGCCCCGCCGCCTCCGCCCGCCGCTCAGCCACACCGTTCTGCGCGCCGTGCGTAGATGCCGGGAGATGTGCGAAGGAGGATAGAAGGCTGTGAGTGATGTCGACGTGGCAGTTGAGCTCTTCCGAAACGGGTGTGCGTGCTCCCAAGCCGTTCTGGGGGCCTATGGACCTCGGTACGGGCTCGACGAGGGGCAGGCGATGCGGGTCGCCGCCGGTTTCGGGGGAGGAATGCGGATGGCGGAGACGTGCGGAGCCGTGACCGGAGCGTTCATGGTATTAGGTCTTGCCCATTGCGCCGGGAGCTGCAAGACGATGCAGGAGCGCAAGGGTGCGTGCGAGGCGGTCACCTCGTTCGCCGAGGAGTTCCGGCAGCAGCACGGATCCCTGGTGTGCCGAGAACTCCTGGGTTGTGACATCAGCACGCCCGAGGGTGCGCGGCTCGCAGAAGAGAGACATTTGTTCCAGACAACATGCGTAGAGCTGGTACGCAGTGCAGCCACGTTGCTCGAAGGGATGCTGGCGAAGATCTGAGGGCGGGCTGCAGGGAGCGGGCGCAGAACAAGTGGCTCGAGCGGACTTGGCTACGGCGGCATGGCTCTTGCTTGGGGTGAGGCAACAGCCCCGCCGCCTCCGCCCGCCGCTTAGCCACACCGTTGGACCCATAGGGGGTAATTGGTGATCGGTGCAATCGCTGGTGACATCATCGGATCCGTGTATGAGTTCACTCAGATCAAGACGAAGGTGTTTACCTTGTTTCATCCCGCCTGCACGTTCACCGATGATTCGGTTCTCACGGTCGCCGTGGCGCAGGCGATTCTCGAAGAGCGGCCGTATTCGGAGACGGTGCGAGAGTTGGGTTTGCGCTATCCGGGAGCCGGATACGGTTGTATGTTCATGCATTGGCTGGATTCGAGAGAGCCTCGGCCTTACAACAGTTTCGGCAACGGTTCGGCCATGCGGGTGAGTCCTGTGGGCTTTGCGTTTGAGCGCAGAGAGGACGTGCTCAGGGAGGCGGCTCGGAGCGCGGAGTTCACTCACAGCCACCCGGAGGGGATCAAGGGCGCGCAGGCGACGGCGCTGGCGATACACTTGGCGCGGGTCGGGGCAACGAAAGGTGACATCCGGCGAGAGATTGTCCGGGAGTTTGGTTATGATCTTGAGCGCACGCTGGAGGAGATCCGACCGGGCTACGGGTTCAACGAGACATGTCAGAGGACAGTACCCGAGGCGATTATCGCGTTCTTGGAGTCGGAGACGTGGGAGGATGCGGTGCGGAACGCCGTATCGCTTGGTGGAGACAGTGACACCTTGGCGTGCATAACCGGCGGGATCGCTGAGGCATTCTTCGGGGCTGTCCCTGGGTGCGTCGAGGCGAAGGTGCGCAAGGTGTTGCCCGCAGACCTGTGGAGCATCACTGAGCAGTTCAGTCGGAGGTATCTGAGTAAGGGTCCAACAAGCCGCTCCACACGGACTTGACGTCGGCGTCATGGCACTTGCGGCAAGGGGAGAGCAACAGCCCTGCCGCCTCCGCCCGCCGCTTAGCCACACCGTTGGCCGCTGAGGAGGGACGATGAGCGAGTCGATCGGTAGCGAGAAGTTGCGCAGGCCCATCGTTGCGCTGGTGCTTTCCCTCCTTACTGTCGGCCTTGGTCAACTGTACAGCACCAAGCCTATGCGGGCCTTTTTGTTCTATGCTGCCTCTCTTTGGCTCTTCTTGCTTTTTGCCTGCACGCCGATTATGCAGAGTCTAACAGGGCTGGCGCTCTGGGTCGCTGTTGTTTGGGGTATTCTCGTCGTCAATCTCTCCGACGCGTGGCGTACGGCGAAGAAGGCCGGAGTAGTTCCCCTCAGCCCCTATAACCATTGGTTTGTGTATGCTCTGATAGTGGCCGTGAATCTAGGAGTGGTTGTCCCCCTGCTTTTGACGGTTGTCCCCCGGCCTCTCAAGGCTTACAGGATTCCGACTAGTGGCATGCAGCCGGCACTTCAGGTCGGCGACTTGATTATGGCTGACAGGCACTTCGACAGGGCAGCACTGAAGAGGGGGGACGTCGTCGTGTTTTCGCATCCGACGGAGCGGAAGGACTTCATCAAGCGTGTAATTGGATTGCCGGGCGATACTGTTGAGATGCGGGGGGAGAAGATCCTCATAGGCGGCAGGCTCCTAGACGATCCCTGGGGTGTTTACAGAGGTGTTCGATCCAGCGGCGACTTCGGTCCTATTGTCGTGCCGTTCGGGGCGTACTTTGTGCTCGGGGACAACCGCAATAACAGCTACGATAGCAGAGCGTGGGGTTGCCTCCCGGCCGATCTTATCAAGGGGAGAGCGCTTTACATCTACTGGGCGAGAGACAAGCGCCGCATGTGGAAGCCCGTCAAGTAGGGGTGGCTTCCTCGCGGCCAACAAGTGGCTCAAGCGGACTCCGCCTAGTGTCACGTCGCTTGCAGAGGGCAAGCGCCGCGCCGCCTCGCCCCGCCGCTCAGCCACACCGTTGGCCGCCTGTAGTTAGTCAATGATAAGGGGTGTGTCGAGTGGACACAGGTGCTTACCTAAAGCGCATTGATTACGCTGCCCCGCTAGCGCCTACGGCTGAGACGTTGCGGCAGCTTCATGTGAGGCACCTGCTGACGGTACCGTTTGAGGGCCTGAGCATCCACTGGGGAGAGCCAATCGTCCTGACCGACGAATCTCTCTTCGACAAGATCGTGCGACGGCGACGCGGCGGCTTCTGCTACGAGCTGAACGGGTTGTTCGCCGCTCTGCTGCGGGCTTTGGGGTTCAATGCCGTGATGCTCTCGGGGGGTGTGCTGGATCCCCGGGGGGAGTTCCGACCGGAGTTCGATCATATGCCGCTGATGGTGACGCTTGCTGAGCGCTGGCTGGTCGACGTCGGCTTCGGGGACTGTTTCCGTGAGCCTCTGCTTCTGGATGAGCGTGGGGACCAGGTGCAGGGGAAGCGAGCCTACCGGATCGAGGAGGCTGGTGACGGCCACCTGGTCCTTCGGCGACGTGGCGAGGATGGTGTGTGGACGGTGCAATATCGATTCAGGCTTGAGCCGCATGTGTACGCCGACTACGTCAGCATGTGCCGCTACCATGAGAGATCGCCGGAATCATGGTTCGCGCAAGGGCGCATCTGCTCCATGGCGACAGAGGACGGGCGGGTGACGTTGAGTGAGATGCGGCTGATCACCACGAAACATGGCAATCGGGAAGAGCGACAGTTGAAGAATGAAACCGAGTATGTGGAGGTGCTGCGCGACGTCTTTGGGATCGTGGCAGCGCCGAACAAGTGGCTTAAGCGGACTCCGCCGAGGTGACACGTCGCTTGCAGAGGGCAAGCGCCGCGCCGCCTCGCCGCTCAGCCACACCGCTAGCTGAAAAATACAATTTGGAGAGGAAAAATGAAAAAGCGAATATTCTCCTCAATACTCTCTCTTCTTATACCATTTATCGTTTTCGCACAAACGCCGGAGTCCTTTCAAACTGACGACGACGAGACGCTCTATTACACGCGAGCCGGATCGGGACCGAGAGTTATTCTGCTTTGCGGTGGACCCGGATTTGGCGCAAGCTTCATGTACCCGTGGTTGGATTCACTAGCCAATCAATTTGAGGTTGTTCTATTTGAACAGCGCGGTACGGGTTTCTCTGCAAAAGTAAGACTAGATAGCACGACGATCAATGTTCAGCGTGCATGCCAGGATATTGATAATCTTCGTAACCATTTCGAAGATAACGAATTGACGATATGTGGCTATTCCTGGGGAGGAATGCTGGCATTGGCGTATGCGGCTAGATACCCTGATCATGTTCGAAATCTTGTGCTTCTTTCAACCGGGCCTATTGATCCTTCTACGAATCGCGCGTTTTCTGATAATATCACCTGGAACACCTACCCTGCTGAACGTGATTCAATAGCCTATTGGAGTACACCTGAACACCGGGAACCTGATCCAGCGCGTGCCGATCTTCTTCGGATGACTTTTTCCTTGATGAACCGTTTCTATGACCATAACCTTGGTAGAGAAATGCTGGGAGGATCACTGCGAAATGTAGACTATAATCCAGTCATGTTCAGATTGATGTGGAAAGACATATATAAGAACTTTAACTTCGCGGAAGCGGCAAGATGCTATAAGGGGCGATGCAGTATAATACGGGCTCGCCAGGATGTAATACCTGCGGAAGTTGTCTTCAAGATTAGAGAAACATTACCTCAATCAGAGATTTACTTCATAGAACGATGTGGTCATCTTGCAGACCTAGAGAAACCGAAGGAACTGTTCTTATTGCTCAGAATTGTCTTAGCTGAAGAAGATGAATGATAATTGATGATGATTGACAGCTAACTCCGCGCGCAGCTGACGCACACCGTTCGGCTGAGGACGGGACGATGGGGGGCATGGAACTGACACCAATTCTGAGCGGCGCTGTGACCGTCCTCCTGACTGCCGGACGCTGTGGATAGGAGCTTCGCCTTGTGATCTACCTCATTGGTGGGCCCCCGAGGGTGGGCAAATCGATCATAGCCACGGAGATTGCAAGGCGGCGTGGCATAAGCGCCGTTTCGACTGACTCGCTGGGGGCCGTGCTGGAAGCCGTTGTAGACCGGGAGGAAGTTCCAGGCCTGTTCGCTGTCAGCCGATTCAATGAAATGGCTGAAGCAGATAGGATAGAACTGCTGGTAGGGAATCCGACCAAGCGTCTCGAGTACCAGCTAGACGAGAGCGCAGCGGTTTGGCGAGCAGTAGTGCCCTTTGTTTTGAGGGAGCAAGAGGAGGGGCGAGATCTGGTCGCCGAAGGTGTTGCTGTTCTTCCCCGGTTGGTCGATCAGCTCGTGGGCGTTGATTACCAGGTGCTGTTTCTCGGCAACCAGGCACACACGCAGGAGCACAACATCAAGAGAAGTGCCAGAGATAACGCGCATGACTGGATGCGCCAGGCCAGCGATGAATACGCTGACGCGTTCGCCGCCTTTGTGGGACAGATGAGCCGCTACATCGAGGGTGAGGCGAGTAGGTACGGCTTTGACTATCTTGAGCTGGCGGGAAGACCATTCAGTGATGCCGTGGCGGAGGCGGTGGACTCGTTGCTGGGGTGATTCAGAGCCGAACAACGCGCTGCAGCACGACGCCGGATTGCACGCCGCTTCGCGTCGCTCAATCCGGTGCGGCTGAGCGCGGGCGTTCGGCCTGGGAAACGCTTTGCGTTTCGGTGGGATAGGCCCTATACTGTGAGGGACGTGGAGAGGAGTGCATGCTGCAGTACATATTCGAATGGGATCCTCGGAAGGCTGGAGGAAACCTCCGGAAGCACGGGGTGAGTTTCGAGCGTGCTGCGCAGGTGTTTCTGGATCGATCGGCACTGTCCCTACACGACCGGCAGCACAGCGACCGCGAGGATCGGTGGATAACTCTCGGGAAGAACGGCAGCAACAGGCTCTTGGTTGTTGTCCATACCTTTCGGGAGATTGCGAGGGACAATTGCCGTATCAGGGTGATCTCGGCCCGCCGCGCTACGAGGCGTGAGGCGAGGCAGTATTCTCTGAGGTGATTATCGATGAGGAAAGAGTACGATTTCTCCGCAGCTGAGCGAGGGAAGTTCTATCGGCGTCGTCTGCGCCTCAGCCTGCCAATCTACCTAGAGCCAGATGTTGCAGACTTCGTTCACCAGCTTGCACGCAAGAAGAAGGTCGACGCACAGACAGCGGTGAACCGGATACTGCGCACCAACAAACAGCTCATTCAATCCATTCAGTAGTATCCAGGCCGAACAAGTGGCTCGAGCGGACGGCTGCTCGGGCGTCACGTCGCTTGCAGGGGCAAGCGTTGCGCCGCCTCGCCCCGCCGCTTAGCCACACCGTTCGGCTGGTGGGCACTGGTCCCAAGGCCAGGAACTGGTTGGAACTAGTAGGGGGCGAAATGAGCGAAGCCGTGGTCCAGGATCAAGGGAAAACGCGGGCACTAGCACTCAGGGGGTTCTATCTGCACCTGCTTGGGTATGTGCTGATCAACGCGTTCCTGCCCGCCGTGAACGTGCTGACCTCTCGTGGCAACTGGTGGTTCCAGTGGCCGCTGATTGTATGGGGTATCGGCGTCGCTGCTCACGGAGCGTGTATCTCCTTCGGTTGGAGGTTCTGGCCGAAGCGGTGGGAAAAGCGGTAGTTCTGTGATCTGGTCGGCGGCAGCGGCTGATCATACGCCTGACGCCTAACCAGCGTTTGCAGCCGACGGTCTCGGGTGTCACGGGGTCTGCAAGTGGGTGCTTCGCGCGGCACACCCCGCGCCACCCTTCGCCGGGGCTGAAACGCGGTCATTCGGCAGCCAAGGGAAACGCAGGATCAGCGGAGGGGGAGATAATGAGGAAGTTCTTTGAGTCAGGCCTTGCCTTCATGCTAGTTGCCCTGGTTTGGATCGCGGTTGGCCTGCTTTCTGGCAGACCGGGTTTGGGAGCTCTGGGAGTGTTTTGGCTAGTATTAGCGATAGCCGTGAGAGCGCGGAGCACCAAGAAGCAGCGACCGACACCTGAGTCCCAGAGGAAGGACGACGCTACCTAACCAGGGCGTGCACCTGCCAGCCGCTTCGCGTCTGCAGGTGACGCCCAGCGTTGGGTCTGGCAAAGGCCACTTGATTTCCGCCCCTGCCTTGGGCTGGGGGTTTGACGCTATGCGATGGATGCTGTTGATGTTAGCGGCGGTCTTCGTTGCCTCGTGTTCTGAGGATAATTGTCCGATGGTATGTGACCATCGCGATGACAACGACTCGTACGATCCCCCGGTCTGCACATACATAGATGAGCCGCTTCTCATATCCGCGTCGGAATTGGCATCTCCTGTGGGCGTCGCCGGCTGTGAGTTCACGTTCGACCTAAGTCACATCCCTATAGTGCAGGATCACAGCTTCAATGATCTCGAGATCTCCTATATGGCACCGTCCACCTGCGCAGAGGACGTGTGGCTTCTCAATGGTCTCACTTGGCGGTGGGAACAGGTAGATCGCTACTCTGGCCCCTGGTGTGGTGCCGCTGTTGGCGAGCACTACAAGCTGGTGTCCGACGGGGTTTCGGAGCCGAGGCAGTACGTGGACTTGGCTTCCGAGCTAAAGATGCTCGGTCCCTCGATCTGGGATCCTAAAGTTCGAGTTCTGAGGATTCACCCGGACTACTACCGTCTCGAGCTACCTCGAGACGCCTCTGGGATTGCCTTCGGACATGGTGTACTTTGGGTCGCGACAAGGTACAATGCCGGTGGCACTTGGCACAATTCCATCTACGGTCTGTCGGTTGAAGGTCAGATCCTGAGCGAGTTTGCGGCTCCCTCAAAATATGCTTTTGACCTTGAGTTCGACGGCGAGTATCTCTGGCTTGCTGACGGATCCGACAGCGTCTATCAGATCACAACAACGGGAGATGTAGTCTGCCGGTTCGGCGTGGCTACTGATTATCCAGGGGGATTGGCCAAGGTTGGTGGGGTGCTCTGGTTGTCTGAGTACGAGAGGCCAAACCGAGTGCCCGGCAAGATATACAGGATTGATCTCGCGACCTCCTGCCAATCCAGAAACGGAGCCATCCTAGATAGTCTGGACATTCCAGGCAAGTGGAGCCGGTCGCTTGCCTGGACAGGGGCGTCGCTACTGGTTGCAAGCGACAGCCTGTATGAGCTCAGTACCGACGGGGCTATCCAGAGAGCCTATCCGCTTCCTGTTTCTGGTGTGCACTCTGTCGCCTGGGACGGAAGTGGGGTGTGGATGCTGTGCTCCGGCCCCAAGGGCGTGAATGGCGGGACAAAGGTTATCGCCCGCTTTGGTCTGCGATAGAATGGTGAGCCGGTCGACAATTCACGATGCCGGCCCAACAAGTGGCTCAAGTGGACTCCGCCGAGTGTCACGCCGCCTGCAGGGCAGAGGCGCAGGCGTCGTGCCACCCTGCGGCTACGCCGCTTAGCCACACCGTTGGGCCGGCCACTGTGAAGCTCAGCCGCCAGGCCCATGACGATGAGGGATTCATGGTGACACAAGCACTCGGTTCCCTGGCCGTTGCGCTCGTCGCTGGCCTTCTATCGTCTTGTGCTCCCGACACGCCGTCGAAGTACTTCGTGGTGCACGTCGTCGATGAACAGACAGGGCGCGGCGTACCATTGGTCGAATTGAAGCTCCCAAACGAGGTGAAATACTGGACTGACAGCGGGGGAGTCGTGGCTCTCGATGAACCCTCGTTACGAAATCGCGACGTGTTCCTCAGCATTCACAGCGACGGCTATGAATATCCGCAAGAAACACTATTCGGGCATGGTGCTATCCTACGGGTTGTGCCTGGCAAGGTGCACGAACTACGGGTTCGCCGCACGATGATCGCCGAGAGGATCTCCCGTTTGACGGGCGCGGACATCTATCGCGACAGCGAGCTGGCCGGTCTTCGAGATCGTTCAGATGTACCGGCGGGAACTGTTCTGGTGCTTGGTCAGGACACGGTGTGCGGGACCATCTACCACGGGAAGATCTTTTGGATTTGGGGCGACACCGTCGAGCCGGCACACTGGAACTTTAGTGTCTCGGCGGCCATCAGCGATCCGCGAGACGACCCCGCGAAGGCAGTGAACTACACATATTTCACTGACGGAGAAGGGCACACAAAGCAGATGCTCCCGCTTCCGCGGGAAGGCCTGGTGTGGATTGAGGGGCTCATCACGATGAGAGATCCGCACGGGGATGAGCGTCTCATCGCAACCTACACGCGGCAGCAGGGCTTGGGATTCCCAGACGAGTGCGGCTTGGCCCTGTACGATGACACCTTGTGCGTCTTCAAGCGGTGGGTGCAGCTGCCCTGCAGGAGGGCGCATTACTCCGCGCACCCGTTCTTACATGACGGGTATTGGTATCTTTACCCGTGGTTGCGGGTGCAGAACGATTGGGAGACCATTCAGGATCCGACGCGCTGGGAGGAGCGGGAGGTCCGGTTTCCTCCCAATGGCAAGCGTCCTTCGTGCGTGGTCTGGAACGACTACCGCAATCGCTGGATTCTCTTGCTCGAGGATACGGGCGAAGTCTATTACGCCGAAGCAAGGCAGCCCGAAGGTCCGTACGGCGAAGCGGTGAAGATCATTCATCATGACAATTACAATTTCTATAACGTGGCGACGCACAGCTTCTTCAACCAGGATGGTGGGCGTGTGATCTTCCTAGAGGGTACCTACACCGACTCGTTCAGCGGGGCGACCGAGAAAACACCTCGCTACAACTACAATCAGGTAATGTATCGACTGCACCTTGATGACCCAAGGCTTCGGGTAGCGCAACAATAGACACGAGACGCCCCTCTTGGTCCGCGGATCAACAACGCGGCCCAACAACCGGTTGCAGCGTACGGCGCTTCGCGCCGCCGCTGAACCGGAGCGTTGGCACGCTAGTAAGATACCAGGGCGCGGCAAGGCCGGAAGGTCGTGCATGATGTCGTGGGAAGGTGTATCATAGAGTGTGATATCGAGTTATGACGGAAACGTCCTGTTTGTCGAGAGGAGTTTATGGGCATGGCTGATCACCAGGAGCAGTTCATCGTCGATGGAAGCGGACGGAAGACGGGCGTTCTCTTGCCCCTGCGGCGGTATCGCAATCTGATGGAGGACATCCACGATCTTGCCGTCGTTGCCGAGCGTAGGAAGGAAAAGCCGATCACTCTGACGGAGCTGAAGCGCCGGTTGAGGAGAAATGGCCGCATATAGAGTTGTGGTCAAGCCTTCAGTGGAGAAGGACCTGCGCTCTGTCCCCCCGCTAGTGGCTGGCCGCGCGATTGGTGTTATCGCCGGTCTGCGAGAAGAGCCGTTTTCAAGGAACTGTGTGAAGCTGGCTGGCACGGAAGGGCTTTACCGGATTCGCGTCGGCCAATATCGAGTAATCTACGCGGTCGACCGCGCCGCCAGGTCCAACCGGCCGGGACATCTGCTGTCCATGCCGCAGTCCCCTGGCTCGGTTTCGTCAATATCCGGCTCCTCGTCATCCTCACCGGCTGAATCCTCCTCACCAGGTGCCGTCCGACACGTCTCCGCCTCTAATACCGCTACCAACTCTCTCCAGAGATCCCTCCCTAGACAGACTACGTAACCGAGACCTAGCCAGGGGTCACGATGTCTGTTCCTAACCCCGATGCGGTGAGAGAAGCCTATTGACACCACACATAGGTATGTGTCATACTCTGTGTGGAGGTGATGAACATGGCGACGAATCTGCAGATTGACGACAAGCTGATCAAGAAGGCCGTGCGGCTGGGCAAGCACCGCACGAAAAAGGCAGCGGTGACGCAGGCGCTGGTGGACTATATCCAGCATCTGGAGCAAGAGAAGATCGGGTCCCTTTTCGGTGCTATTGAGTATGACCCGAGTTATGACTACAAGAGCCAGCGGGCACGGCGATGAAGGTCGTGGTCGACACCAGCATATGGTCATTGGCGCTGCGCCGTGGCGGCGAGACCGACTCAGGGCCGGCTCGGGAGTTGCGGAACCTGATTGCTGATAACCGGGCCGAGATGATCGGACCTATTCGACAGGAGATACTCTCGGGGGTTCGCGGGGAGGGGCAGTTCAAGGAACTGGAGGGTCGCCTCAGCGCGTTTCCGGATCTGCCCCTGACCTCGGAGGACCATGTGATGGCTGCGCGATTCTTCAATCTGTGCCGGGCGAAGGGTGTGCAGGGGTCCAACACTGATTTCCTCATCTGCGCCGTGGCCGTCCGCCATCGCCTCGCGATCTTCACGACAGACAAGGACTTCACCCAGTATGCCCGTCACTTGCCGATCGTATTGCACCGATGAACACGCGTCGAACAAGTGGCTCGAGCGGACGGCTGCGGCGTCACGTCGCCTGCAGGGGCAAGCGTTGCGCCGCCTCGCCCCGCCGCTTAGCCACACCGTTAGGCAGAAGGGGTAATCGTGCTTGAGACAGTCGCCGACATTGTGGGGATCGTTGGGGGCCTGTCACTGCTGGCAGGCGTGATCTTCGCTGTAGTTCAGATCCGGCAGCTCTATGAGCAGAGGCGCGACTCGGCTGCGATTGAGCTGATGCGGGCATTTCAGGCTCCCAGATTCGTTGAGGCCTTCTACAAGCTGGGGAAGGTACCTGCTGGGCTACCGGCGAGGGATCTTCGTGCCATGGGAAAGGAGTACGAAGAGGCGGCGCTGACCATGGTAAACATCTATGAGACAGTAGGGTTGCTGGTGTTTCGTCGTACTGTCTCGTTCGAAGCCGTGCGACAGGTGTGCGGTGGCATACTGGCATCGTCGTGGACGCAGCTAGAGACGTGGGTGGGCGACGTTCGAGTTGAGGAGGAGAGCAAGAGGTTCGGCGAGTGGTTTCAGTGGCTCGTCGAGCGAGTCAGAGAGCAGGAGGCGGCCGCTCCATCCGAACCCGCGCAGGAGCGATACCGCACGTGGCGCCCGCGGGACTGAGCACTTGGCAGTGCTGGGAGCATCGTGCTTTCTGCCTAACAAGTGGCTCAAGCGGACTCCGCCGAGTGTCACGCCGCCTGCATGGACAGAGACGCAGGCGCCGCGCCACCTTGTTTTGCCGCTGACGCACACCTTAGGGTCCAGAGGGAGAGAATGGGCTTGACGGCTCCGGCGGTATGATATATTATCATACTCGGAGGTGCGATATGAGTAGATCGAAAGTTGCCATAACCATCGATGAGAAACTGCTGGCAAGACTGGACCGACTTGTCAAGCGGGCGGTGTTCCGCAATCGTAGCCAGGCGATCCAGATAGCGGTCAAGGAGAAGTTGGAGCGCCTTGACCAGAGCCGGTTGGCTCGGGAGTGCAGCAAACTTGATCCTGGGTTTGAGAAGGTGTTGGCCGAGGAGGGGCTTTCGGAGGAGTTGGGGCGATGGCCGGAATACTGAGGGGTGAGATCCGTTGGGCCGATCTGAACCCTGTTCGTGGAAGCGAGCAAGCGGGTCCGAGGCCCGTTTTGATCCTAAGCCAGGATGTCTTCAACGAGCGTTCGGGGACAGTCATAGCAGTCGCGATCACAAGTCAGCCTCAGCGGGCAGGATTCCCGTTGACGCTTGAGTTAGAGTCGAAGGGGCTGCCAAAGCGGTCGTGGGTGAAGATCAGCCAGATCAGGACCCTGGCCGTGGAGAGAATTGACAAGCGGATCGGGCGGGCGAGCCCGGAAGAGATGGCCCAGGTCATAGAGGGGCTAAACGAGATAATCGGACCCTAACAAGTGGCTCGAGCGGACTATGGCTTCGGCGTCACGTCGCCTGCATGGGGGCAAGCGCCGCGCCGCTTCGCCCCGCCGCTTAGCCACACCGTTGGGCGCCGTCGGCCACGGAGGTCATTGTGACAGTCCGAGCGCTACTGAATCCTGGCATCGCACTGGGGCTCGCCGTCGTTCTGAGCGGCTGCGTGCTCTCGGTCGAACCGGTTATTTTGGAATCCGGTGCAACGTTCGATCCGCGCCTGCTCGGCATGTGGGAGGAGGTATCGGGTTCGGATCACGCGGTGATTTCACGTGCCGCAGAAAACACGTACGCGATCGAATACTCAAGTGACGGACATGTGGGCGGGTTCGAGGCACGACTGGGTCGGCTGGGAGACCGGCTGGTCCTCGACGTTTGGCCCACTCCCAGCGACAAGGATTTGCCACAGCCGTATGCCGGTCTCCTCCTCGCAGGACACTGGCTTCTCTCCCTCGATGTCAGCCCGGATGAGATCCGCACGGCGGCACTTGAGCCCGATTCACTCCTTGCGGCTCTTCGTGCCGGCAAGGTGCGGCTGGCTCATCGGCTTTCCGAGGATGAACTGATTCTCCATGGCACGACGGAAGAATTGCGCTCCGCGCTGGGCCGGTACTTCGCACGCTCCGAAACGCTGGCCGAGGCGTGGGTCTGGCGCCGTGCACGGGGTGCCCAAGCCACCGGGCCGCTGCGTCCGGTAGAGGTTCCGTGCTTCGAAGCGTCGGCTTGGCGAGAGGCCGACCAGATCTTCCACCGCGACCCCCACTGGGTGGGCGCAGATGTCGCCTCGACAGTGAACCTCGGTGGCGGACGGATCCTCTGGCTTTTCGGTGACACGTGGATCGATCCCTCCGGCACTGGCACGCGTCGGGGCGCCCGCATGGTAAGCAACAGCGTTGCGATCCAGAACGGCACCGATCCGACAACTGCCGCGATGACCTTCTACTGGGGCAGAGCCGCAGACGGGAGACCGACGGCCCGCTTCCCCGATCGAGGTAACGAATCGCTTTGGTTCGGAAACGGCGTGCGTGTCGGCAACCGCCTGGTGCTGTTCTTCGCCCGGACGCTCCGCAATACGGGTCCTGGACTTGGCTTCGAACACGTGGGCTGGACGGCTGTGATGGTGGAGAATCCGGATGACGAGCCTTCTGCGTGGCAGGTGCGTGCCTTGGAAACGCCCGCGAACCCGCTGGGCATCCTCGTAGGTTTCGCGGCGGTCGTCCACCAGGACGATTACGTCTATGCGCTCGGGTCCCAGAATCCGGTCAAGTCGCATCCGATATTCGCGGCACGCTGGCCGGCGGAAGAGGTCCGTCGTGGCAACCTCTGCCAACCGGAATGGTGGGCGGGCGAGAGCCAAGGCTGGATTCCCGATTCATCGAATGTGCAGCGGTGGCCATTGTTCGAGAATGGGCAGTCAGAACTGAGCATTCACGAGGACCAGGTCACCCAGCGGTTTGTCGCCGTGCAGTCGCAGGGTTTCGGCTCGGCAGATGTAGTGATGAGGGCGGCGCCCGCGCTCACGGGGCCATGGTCGGCCCCCCAAATGGTGTACCGACCCTCGGAATACTACCGGCCGCAGGTGATGATCTACGCTGCGAAGGCACACCCCGAACTCACAGGCGGCGACCTCATCCTGACGTATGCCACGAACACGTTTGAGTTTGCGGAGCACCTGACCGACAGCCTGATCTATTATCCACGGTTTGTGCGCCTTACACGCTGCAGGTAGGGCTCCCTTCGATGATGGCCATTTTGGAGGCGACGCCCTTCTGGAATATCGCGTGAGCGCAGGTAGGAACACATCTTGGAGGGTGCTGGCATCGCGGACGAAGTAGCGGTGCAACAAAGCGCGCCCAACACGCCGTTGCAGCTGGCGGGCATCGCGCGCAACGGCTGAGGTAGCGCGACAAATCACGTTGGCGCGACGCCCGCAGCTGAACGGCAAACCGTTGGGGGTGGCGTAGTGGTATGTGGCAGGGGTGATGTGCTGGGACGATCTTGGGCGAGGAGTTATTGCTTGACAGCGCATGTTATTCTGGCTATACTATGGCTATAATGCGATACGAGATCATACTGTCACCGGAAGCGGTTGAGGACCTGAAGGGTCTGAGTGCGCGTATTCGGGCGGAGGTCCGGGACGGGGTTGAGAAGCACCTCAGGCACAGTCCGACGAAGGCGACGAGGAGCCGGGTCAAACGGCTTCGGGGAATATCGCGACCGGAGTTCCGGCTGCGCATTGGCGATGTCCGCGTGTTCTACGATGTCGTGGGTCGGACGGTCCAGGTGTTGGCGGTGGTGGAGAAGTCGGAGGCGAGTGCATGGCTGAAGAGAATAGGCGGCGAGTGATGAAGAAGGCACCATTGTCCGAGGTAAAGGACGATCTTTCGCGGTTTCTGCGAGTTGCGGAGAAGGAAGATGTGATCATCACCAGGCATGGGAAGCCAGCGGGGGTTCTGATAGGGTTCGAGTCTGAGGATGACTGGTTCGACTATCGTCTGGAGAATGATCCGCGCTTCCTGCGCCGGGTGGCAGCTGCTAGACGCAATCTGACCGAGGGGCGCGGGATCCGGCTCGAAGACGTTGAGTGACCGACGTTGGGCACCCCTAACAAGTGGCTCGAGTGGACGGATGCTCGGGCGTCACTTCGCTTGCAGAGGGCAGGCGCCGCGCCGCCTCCCGCCGCCGCTTAGCCACACTGTTAGCGTGCAGGGCTCGTGGGTGAGACCAGGGGGTCACAGAGCAGTATTTCGGCTTGACAATCTGGGCAGCCGTGATTACAATGTGATTACGGAGGTTGAAATGCCATGAAAGCACGAATCGTCAGGATTGGCAATTCGCAGGGCATCCGGATTCCGAAGCCCTTGATCCTTCAGGCGGGCCTGAAGGGTGAAGTGGAATTGGAGGTCGAGGACAATCGGCTGGTCATAAGCCGTACGGGTCGGCCACGGGTGAGGTGGGCAGAGGCGTTTCGGCGGATGGGTGAGCGGGGGGATGATAGTCTGTTGGACGGCGACGTGGTGACCGCGAGCCGGTGGGATGAGGAGGGGTGGGAGTGGAAGTAAGCCGATTCGAGGTGTATCTGGTGAACTTAGATCCAACAGTGGGCAGGGAGATTCGCAAGAAGCGGCCGTGCGCTGTTATTTCTCCGGATGAGATGAACCAGCATATTCGGACAGTGATTGTTGCGCCGCTGACGACCAAGGGGCAGCCATATCCAACTCGTGTGGACTGCCGGTTTCGAGGGAAGTCAGGGCAAGTCGTGCTGGACCAGATCAGGACGGTCGACAAGGCTCGCCTCGTCAAGAGGCTGGGAGCCTTGGATGGGCGCACGGCGGAGCAAGTTCTATCAGTTCTTGGTGAGATGTTCGCACGCTAACCCCTATGAGGCCTACCCAAGTCAAGCGTTAAAGTACCCCCATTAAGCTGGCGGGGTGGCCTGCTTTGTTGTTTCATCAAGACCCTACTGCCTGACTTGGTTTCTCATGATTTGGT
>Ga0315275_10002038_pt1 | contig 18071 bp, 20 predicted proteins | sample YL17G03_0_MG_FD_205557 | JGI IMG/M metagenome (GOLD analysis project Ga0315275, IMG submission 205557) | Sediment microbial communities from Yellowstone Lake, YNP, Wyoming, USA - YL17G03_0 | ecosystem: Environmental > Aquatic > Freshwater > Lake > Sediment | place: USA: Wyoming | collected...
TATAACATCAGAGATAGTTATGTTTTCAAGACAATTTCTGCAATAGCTTTTGGATTCCATTATTGATTTGCAATTTTTATTATAATAAAAAGCATTTCAATTTTTATAAAATCTCATCATAAAATCCAATTTCATTTGAAATATTCGTAAAATCTCTATAAAAATCGGCAGGTTCTTTTGGCAATTCTTGATATATTTCACAACAGTCATAATAACTATCTAATGAAATTACATTTTTTTCTTTGCAGAATTTTATCCAATCTTGTTTAGATTGAATAAATTTCATAATATCAACTCCCATAAAATCATACCAATTTGTCCAAACCCCTTTTGCTTTGAAATATTCTTCCGCGTTATGTATAAAATTTGAATGTCGATGTTCCATACGAATATATTCTCTCTTTGAGCTAATATGCAGACTATGATTGATACTTTTCACATAATTAAATTCATCTTGTTCTTCTGTAAATTTAGAACCAAGTGCTTTACTATATCTCAATCGTAGTTTGATTTTTGTCAACTCATCTCCATTTTCTTCAAATTCAAAGGTTTCGTTATATTGGACTTTTCTCTCTTCATTATCATTTAACACACACGGTTTTGTAGTTAACATTGAAACAAATATTTTTTGTTCTATTCTTTCATCCACATTTCTCAACTGCGAAACAACATTTCTCACTTTTTCAAATGAATTATCCTTATCCTGATTTTCCCAATCATCCGTGTCAATATAGGGAATAATAACGTATGCGTGTTTGTTTGGATTACGTGAGTCTAATCTATTTGGACGCAATAAATATTGAACAATTCGTATAACACTTTGCATATTACCAGCAACACATACACCATTTAATTTTGGCAAATCAAACCCTTCGCCAAATATATATACACATGAAACAATACCATAAGATGACCTTTTAAATTTGCAGACTTCTTCTTCTAAATTTCTACTGTTTTTGCTGTGCAATGCGTTGTTATAAACATCTTCTTTTCTAATTGTCAAAACATTCATATTTAATATTTCATCAATGTATTTTTTTGCAAGTTCAGCATCTTCTGTTGTGTTTGTGTATAAAAGCGTGTGTGTTAAATTACAATATTTTTCAAATGATTTTAATGTCATGTATGCAGATATAAATATTTCTTTATTGGAAACATTTATTTGAAAACGAGTTATTATATTATTTACTTCTTCCTCTGTGTTTTTTAAAACTAACACACTATAGTCAGTAATTTTTTTATTTTCAATCGCCCAATTTACAGATTTTATGTCAATTGTTTTTCCAAAAATACTTTCATCATCCATTGAATATATTTCTCTCTCGATCCTATTTCGAGTTATAATAGTTTTTTCAGTAGCAGTCATAAATAATGATTTAATGGATTTAATTTTATGAAATGAACGAAACCCTTTTTCTTCCTCTTGTTCTATTCCTACTAAATGATGTGCCTCATCGCCTATTTTAAAATCAACCTGTATTTCATCGTCAACAAGCAACCTACAAGAATGATATGTAGTAATTATAAATTTGCACCTATTATTTTGATTTTTTAAAAATGTTTTAATTTTATTTGGTTTAGTTGTCCTTTTTATTTCATCAGTTGAGTCTTTCTCTCCACCAACATATAATATATTTGCAGTGTCTGGATATATTTTTAATATTTCTTTTTTCATTTGTTTTTGTAAATAATTGCTTGGAACTCCAATAATAACAGTTTTGCAATTTATTATTGGAGCAATTAATATGCTTAATAATGCTTTACCAAGACCACACGCCCAGACAATTTTTCCAATATGATTTGATTGATAAAAAGACACAATGTTATCTAATACATATTGTTGGTGATGGTTTGGTATTATTATTTGTTCTTCTTCTTCAGTGTCTTCTTGTTCTGCGTATTTTCTCTCTATGTTTTGAATCAATTGTTTATGTATTTCTTCAAACTCCTGGCGAATTTTCTGAATTCTATACATTCTTAATAAACCATCAATTTCTTTTTTCTCCAATCTTCTATATTCTATTCCATTTTTCTGAAAATATGGTTCAATTAATGCAACCATTTCTTTTTTATAAAATTCTTTTCCAGCATTAATCCTAACATTCATATTACAAAATTCTTCCTGTAGTTTTCTCTCAATATTATTTACTTGGCATAAAGAAACTTCAAATACTGAAATCATTTGTCCTCGTTTTATTTCACTTGTTGAATAGGTGTCATCTCTTTCTGGAACATTTTGTGTCCTGCCTAATTTATATGCATCATATTTATCATAAGATTCGTGAGTTCTCACATAAATGTAAGCTTTGCTGTTTTTCATTATTATGTTAAAATGTTATATTTAACTTAAGCATTTCAATTTTAAATCCTTGAAGAATTAAACTGGTTTTGGTGGTTCATTGGTGTCTTCATTATAGAATATAGTTTTATAACTAGGTGTAAATTTTAAAGACCCTTCTTTTTTTTCAAATACTTCTATTCTAAAACGATCTCTATGTGATGGATGCGACCGTAATACACGCAGTGCATCTTCTTTATTATCATAAATAATAACATCTTCCCATTCAGCTCCATCGCAAAGTAATAAATATAAATATCGATTTGCCATTTATATTTATTGATATAAAAAATTATATATATTCTTATTTACAAATGAGTTTTACCAAAATTATGAATCAATTAACAGAAAACGTTAAAAAAATAATGGATGAACTTGTATATGATTGGATAAAAGCAAATTATATTAAAATACACTACTATATAAAAGGATTTGAAAATAATGATGAAATACTATTAACATATTGTGAACAACTATTAAACCCATATGAAAATATTAGTGCTAATTATTCTAGGACTTTTGGTAAGTTTGTAGAAAACAGTAAAAAAATAGACTTATCACACATTGTTCAAATAATTAAATATTGTGATTTAGTTTTTAAACAAATGGAAATTACAGATGAAATTGACATTCAACTAATAGATAATATATATTATTTAGCTCGTAAATTCGGATATGCTTATTGTATGCATAATCCAAAAAACATTTTAGAAATTGTTAAAGTAATTTATACACTGCACACCATAAAAAATTGAAATAAATATTAAATATTTAATAAACATTAACATTATGAACTTTCAATTATCCCCAGAATTAAAATCAACCATGGATGAACTTGTTTATGATTGGATAAGAGTTCGTTTCACCGAAATATATCAATGCTTAGTTAAAGAACTGAACTATGATGAAGATGCAGATGAATATAATGATGCTTTCCTTAATGAATATATTAAATCTCAGTTATTTTATCAACGGGATGACTTGTCTTTTGGTAAGTATTTGAAAGAAAGTGGAAGAATAAATGCGGAAGACACAATCCAACTTATGCGATATTGCTGTGATTATTATTGTAATTGTTGTGGTACAGTGCAAGGAATACTTGATTTTACAAAAATTAATGATTTAGAATATGTAGGAACCCACATTGGATATATTTATTCCGACGTTGAAATTAATGTTTTGGAAGAGTTTAATTCTATAAAGTATGGTTCTATTTTAAAATAAATAATCTTTTTATGCTTTCCAATTTTTGAAATATTACAATTATACACATATTATACAATTGTAATACAAATCTAATACAAATCTAATACAAATCTAATCTTACGGTTATGCGGAGCACATGTCGCATATTTCGTCGTGCTGCGTATTCTCATCTTCTTGTTTTCTTTCTGGTTCAATAGAAAATTGTTGTGCTTGATGTTTGGCTTTTCGTCTTAAATAATAAATCCCTGTTTTCAATCCTCTTTTCCAAGAATAAAAATGCATTGATGTTAATGTATTGTAATTGGGATCTTCTAACCAGAGATTTAAACTCTGACTTTGACAAACATATGCACCTCTGTCTGCCGACATGTCAATAATATGCTTCATTGGTATTTCCCACACAATTTTATATTTATCGCGTATATATTGTGGCAAGACAGTCAATTGTTGAATGCTTCCTTTATTTGCTATAATATTGTCCTTGATTTTTTCAGTCCACAACCCAAGTTGAATCAAATCATTCATCAAATATTTATTTGCTAAAATAAATTCACCTGCTAATGTGCTTCTACTGTAAATATTGCTAGTGATTGGTTCAAAACATTCATTAAACCCTAATATTTGTGATGTGCTAGCTGTCGGCATCGGCGCCAACAAGAGAGAATTTCTCAATCCATATTTTCTTATAGATTGTTTTAAACCTGTCCAATCATATCTATTTGACAAAGGTATAACATTCCACATATCAAATTGAAGATATCCTAGTGATGCAGGAGAACCTTCAAACGAACTATATGCTCCACATCTCTCATTTGATAAATTATTCATTTCTCCGTATACTGGTTTTAATTCGGACAAATGTTCAAATATCACGTCTGTTGTTACATAATCTTCTGCTGCATTTGTTTGTAATGTTTTCATCTCATTAAAATAATCGTGGAATCTTTTCAATTTATCGTGTCTATCAATCGCGATTTCATTGCTTTTTTCCAAGGCGGCGTGATATATTGTTTCAAAAATGTCAATGTTTATTTTTTTTGCTGCATCACTGTGAAATGGAACATTCATCATCATAAAAACATCTGCGAGCCCTTGGACACCTATACCAATCGGGCGATTCAACAAATTGCTTCGTTTTGATTTTGGAGTTGGATAATAATTAATATCTATGATTTTATTCAAATTATTTGTTATTACTTTTGTCACCGCGTGTAATTTATCATAATCAAACTCAAGAGTTTTTGGATTCACACACGTAGGCAATCCAATACTCGCTAAATTACACACGGATGTTTCTTTTTCATCAGAAACCTGTATAATTTCAGTGCATAAATTGCTAGATTTAATCGTTCCAATATTTTTTTGGTTGCTTTTCATATTCGCCGCATCTTTATACAATAAATATGGAGTGCCTGTTTCCATTTGAGCATCTAATACTTTAAACCATAAATCGCGAGCATCCATTGTTTTACGAGATTTGCCTGATGATTCATAACTTTCATATAATTCTTTGAATTTGTCCCCATATACATCAGACAATCCAGGACATTCATCAGGACAAAAAAGAGACCATTTTTTATTTTCTTTAATTCGTTCCATGAATAAGTCTGGAACCCATAATGCATAAAATAAGTCTCTTGCCTTCATCTCTTCATCACCGTGATTTTTTCTCATTTCAAGAAAACTTTCAATGTCTCCGTGCCACGGTTCAAGATAAATGGCAAAACTGCCGTTGCGCTTACCTGAATTATGAACTAGACCCATGTCTGTTAAATAATTGTGGTTGTCAATCATATTAAAATCATATACATCACCTTCGTATTCAATTTTAGTAATCTTTGTAATTGGACTCCATAAAATGTTATTGGAGTTTGAGGTTGTCTTTACTTGAAGTTGATATTCTTGTGGAACTGTTATTTCGAATTCGTGTGATGAAGTTGTCAAAACACCCAACTTTAATAATAAATATTTTATTTGAGAAATTAAGAGTGAATTCGTAGATGAATATGTATTTGTTTGGGTGTTAAAATTACTGCTTTCAAATATTCCAATGATTAATTTTAATGTTTTTTCTTGAGATAAATGAAGATAGGGTGAAGACATTTTTTCTCCTTGGTTTCCAATTAAGGTTCCATAAGATTCATAAAAATTCATATCAGAAATAACATATGTTTCATTCACGTAGGATGGAATAGGAAATGCTACTAAATCATCCTCTTTTAAATTACCTGCAGAGAGAAAAGACGGTGTAAATTGTCCGGCTTTATTTTGAGTTTCATGATTAATGGCATATATTTCGTGTTCTTTGGTGACTCTCACAGGAAACAGTGAATTTGCTGTTTCTATTTCAAGAATCTCCTTTTTTACCTTATTTATTATAATTTTATTTACGCGTTTGAATGTTCCATCCATAGTAATCAATTCATCTGATGTTGTAATATCTTTCATTTGTTTTGGACCGTCTTTAGAATAAACAACTGTTTCTGGCGCAAAACATTGGTTTATGTAGCGAGCCGTATTGTTAAACACTTTTAACATTGGCACGATGCCCGCTGTTTTGCCATTTGTCCCACGAATGTGCGAATCTTTACATCGAATGTTATGAATATGAAGTCCAATTCCACCGGAATATTTAGATATTTGCGCACATTCTTTTAATGTGTTATAAATGCCATCTACACTATCATTTTCCATTGCCTGCAAAAAACAAGAACTTAATTGAGGTCTTGGACTACCAGCATTAAACAATGTAGGAGTTGCGTGAGTAAAATATTTTTGAGACATTAAATCATAGGTTTCTTTAATGTCATCCATTTTTTTACCGTGTATTCCAATCGCAACTCTCAACCACATATATTGAGGTCGTTCTACAATAGTATTATTAATTTTATATAAATAGGCGCGTTCAAGCGTTTTAAATCCGAAAAAATCAATTAAATAATCTCTATTATGATTTATCATTTCATCGAATATTTCGCGATTGCTTGAAACAGTTTCCCATAATTCTTGAGAAATAATAGGAGAATGACCTTCATGCACATCATAAAAATAATATAATTGTTTCATTGCTTCACTAAATGAAGGACTTGTATTTTTTTGATGATTTGAAACCAGTATTCTTCCGGCTAATGTTGCGTAATCTGGATGATGTGTAGAGAGAGAAATACAATGGTCTGCTGTTAATTCATCGATTTTTGTTGTGTGAATTTTGTCATATAATTGGTCGATGACCTTCATTGTTAAAGAAGAATAATTTACATTAATATTTGCTTCCATTCCCAATTTTTTAATACGATTTAAAATTTTATCAAATGCGATTTCCTCTAATTCACCGTTTCGTTTGATTACTCTCATATTAAAAGTTTCCATAAAAATAATATATAATATTACAGCATTATTTTATATTATTTTATTAAATATATGAATAAATATGTATTAACCATAATTTTACTTTTTCTGATGAGTGTATTATTATATTCTGCTTCAAATAAAGAAAATTATGATAATTTAGGAAGTGGAATATATCCTGCTTCTGTAAATAATGTATTATTAGAAGATGTTTATCCTATTAACAGTAAGTCCGGAGTATCCAAAAATAGCGGACACAATATTTGGTGGCATTATCCTATTTTCGAAGTCGGGTCATACGAACAAATCACGAATAATTTGAAATATCCGAATAATCCAGATGACGGACAATGTATGCCTGCCGAATTTTGTGGTGCGTTATATAAAGAACATCAGGAAAAATCTAATATTTCAACAATGCTGCCTCTTGCCGAAGACAATTGTGGATTGCGAATAAATTATTACACGACGCCTAAAACAATGTTTGCATTTAAACAAGATTCGGGAAATATATTATATTGATTTTTTTGCTTACTCGTTCGTTTCATTTATTTTTTATTCTTCTTTTACGAGAGAAAGAATGGTTGATTTTCCACTATTGATAGAAATCAAACATTTATTTTCACTTGTAGCAGCAGCGACATTCCTTCTTTTATTTGGAGCACGATGCGAATAATCGCCAGTTCTTTCTCTCTTTATAATATTCCAAATATCTCGAATTTCTGAAATATTATCTTGAAACCAACGACGATTTCTTTTTACAAGAACACAACTATATGTTTGCAATTTCCAGTATATGTTTTTAATCCAGGTAATATCATTTTCTTCCATTTTTTCAATAGTCTCACTTTCAAATAGGTCAAATTCGGATTTATTCATGTCTACTGGTTTATAAATATATGTGGGAATTCCTTCTTTGGAAAAATACATAATTATTCCTTTCAGTTCACCATTATTTGTTTGTGTAAAATGGGTTTCTGGTTCAGCATCTATTTCATAATCATTTATAAAGTCAGATTCATTATCATATTCGAGGAATTGTGTCTCTAAAAAATCACATTCATTTAAATCACACACTTCCATTTGAAGCTGCATTTGTATCCAATACTCTTTTTTAGGTATTCCATCTATTTCACGATTGACTATATTTTTAATTTCAAGCATTCTTCCATATCTTGGAGAAGTTGGATTTGTGATGATTCCATCAGGTGATGCACCTAAAAAATCATAGTTTGAATGTTTTATACACCCGAATTCTTCAATCTTTGTTTTAACCATTTTTTCGTAGACAAGCACAGAGACAGGCTCATATTTTTGTCCCCAGTGAAGTGGCGATTCTGTATTAATATGTGGCGTAGCAATGTCTTCTATGTTTGTTTCCCTTTTAGTAAATGCTGCGCATTTTTCATAAATTATTTGATTTTTTGTTGCAGTTGTTTCAAAAATTTTATATGCATTGCTTGCTGTAATTAAATTGTTACGAAAATCATACCATTCTGGAGTTCTCTGTATGTGTTGTGGTTGTGAATGTAAATAATCTATTTTATGTTTAATGTCTTCTCTTTTTTGGTCTTCTGATTCTTTTTGGTCTTCTGATTCTTTTTGGTCTTCTGATTCTTTTTGGTCTTCTGATTCTTCGGACCTTTTTGGAAAAAATAAAATATGAAATAAATCGATTATTTCTTCCATCATTTCACAACACGGAAAAAGAATAATCATATCTTGTAAAAAAAAATCATTAAAATCAGGTTCTGAAATTAATTTCGGATTTTCATCTATATATTCATTCATGCATTCCAATATATCTATAATATCATTGTTACTTGGAATTTGTTCTTCATTTGAAATATCATTGTTATTTGATTGTTCTTCATCTTGATTAAACAAATTCCGCATATCATCCCGAATACTCTTTATTTCATTTATATAATGAGATATTTGTTCCATTATATAAATATTACTTAATGTATTTAAACCGAAATTTGTTCGGTCATGATGATTTCCGCTTTTGGGCGGAAATCATTTAAACCCTTGAAGAAATTAAACCACAGTTGCCACAGTTGCCACAGTTGCCACAGTTGCAACTGACACGTGTTTAATATTTTTGATTGTCCCAGAATTTTTAGCAGCAGGTAAACTTTTCAATGTAGAAATACGCTTATCTAAATTCTTCAAAGTAAAATGTTTGGTTTGTTTATTATAAGACAATGAAGGTATTTCTTTAATTTGTCCAGTTTCCTTATCATAAATGACATCTTTTACTTTTTGTAATTTTTTTCTCTCTAAACAGTCTTTCATAAAGCTCATTAATAATCCCTCTTCTTCTTCAGACAAATCGTGTTCAAGTTTATATTTAGAAACATAAAGAGAAATTTTTTGGATTTTTATAGTCCTGTCTAATTTACACCACGGACCATTGCTGTTTGTATTTTTTTCACTTTCCAAAAAAATTTCTAAACTTGATAAATTACCAGATGATTTTGTTTCTTTAATTGGAACACCACTTAAAAGCATTGTCTTGTATTTAAGGTTTTTCAATTCTGCACATTCTTCACTTTTATGTTCTTCCATTATATAATATAAAGCGTTAAGTTTAACCTCTTTTATATTATATGTTTGAAAAAGATGAAAAAGATGAAAAAGATGAAAACGATGAAAATCCAAGAAAAATGGTAATTACGGGACAAAATAATAAATATCAAATAAAAAAGGCAACTAAACAACAAGAAATAAACAAGGAACGAACCACTCTTTTAAATAAGAATATTTGTCCTACTTTGTTTGAATTTGATAAACAATATGAATTATTATTATTAAATGAATTGCCTCCTATTATTATCAAAGAAATAGAGAGAAAACTTTCCGGATATAAACAACAAGACATTAAAAAAAATATATATAATGAACAAGAAATCATTCAGTTTCATCAAGTAATGGAGAAATTCATTGAATGCAACTTAAATTGTTATTATTGTTTTCAACATATGAAATTATTATATAAAATTGTTAGAGATTCTCAACAATGGACACTTGATAGAATTGATAATTCTCTTGGACACACATATGCAAATGTTGTAGTCTGTTGTTTAGAATGTAATTTGAAAAGAAGGATTCAATCAAGTAAAAATTATTTATTTACAAAACAATTAAAACTTGTAAAATCGTGAAATCTCGTGAAATCTCGTGAAATCTCGTGAAAATCGTGAAAATCTTTAGAATAAATATAATATGGAAGCCGATGGTTGTAAACATTACAAATGGAGTTTTGGTGAAACATATGAACAGAGCAAACGCAACAGTAACAATAATGGTAACAATAAGAATAACAGTAATGTTGAAACAACTGCTTATTTAGCAGCATTGAATCACGATGAACACAGTTGGGAAACATTAAACTCAAATCAAGCCGAATCTTCCAATAAGAGAGAAGAAATTGAACATAAATTGTCTGAAAGAGACATACTTCCAAGAACAAGCATGAATCCATTTATGCCAAATAATAATTTTTCAGAAGATATTGATACTTTTTTAAAACCCCAAGGCACAAAATTATCGAATGAAATAACGAATTAAAATAATGAATGAAAAATAAGGATTTAAATAAAATAAATAAACTAAATTAATCAATGAACACAAACACAAATTCATCCTTTATTACTCAAAACAATTTATTATTAAATAACCTGATTCAGTTTTATAAGAATGATGATAATTTGACACGAATGTTGAAAATTATTACGGGAGAATCACTTATTTCTCTCCGCATTGTTGATTGGTTTGCCACAAATTATGCAAAGAAATATTATACTCTTTATACAATTGACGATGATACTGAAAATGGACGAAGATTTAAAGTATATGTTGATTATAAATTGAAATTAAAAGCATATTCTAAAAAACGACTAGACCCTTTTTGTCGTTGGGAACGGATTAATATTCCATATAAAAATGGAAGCAGTATTGAAACCACGATTGGGCAATTGAACTTTTTTAAATGGGCGCTTGAAAATAAAGTCATTGATTATATTGAACAACATTATGACGAAATTGAAAAAGATATGAATTGTCGTAATAGCACATCGAAAAGAAAGGAAAATGTAGACAACTCCAAAACGCGGAAAAAGAGAGAAGAATTGTCTATTTCAGCAACGAAAAGCATCAAGAAAGAAAAGGTGGAAATTGTTGTTGAATTTCATTGAATTAAACTCTCTTTTTATGAAATAAACAACCAAGAAATATACAACCTATCTAAATGATTTCTGGTTTTTTCCATATTTCCATTATACGCTCTATATATCTCTTTCACGTGAAAAAATCTACCAATAAATCCAAAAATCATTATTGGAATAAGACAAATTACTAATCTTTTATTTATTTGTGAAGAGAGAACTTTATTGAAAAAAATGTAACTTACCATATTACAAAATGCAATATAAATGATTGTATGAATAATAATTGAAATTATCATTGGGAATAATATAGTTGGTAAAAATAATTGTCCAAATTGTAATTTTGGATTTGTTGTATTCAAATATAATTCTGTAAACATAGTATATAATTATATTAGACAATTATTTTTTTGAGAAAGCAAATATTTATTCCCGTTATATGCTGTGGAGTTTGGAAAAATGATTGCTACAGTTTAATACCCAGACATCATTTATTTCCAGTTATTTTGTAATGTGGTGGTGTTACTTAAATTATTATGAACCGTGTTGCCTATTGGGTTGTTGATTATTATTGTGTATTCTTATTTACCTGATTGAAAATTTACAACAGATTTTTTATCATTTTCTAATTGCTTGACTACAATCAAATTATGTTCTTTTATCCCTCTTTCAAATGCTTCCTTTATTTCTTGCACTGTTAATATTACTTCATCTGCTTTTTCCATTTATTTATTTATTTATATATTTTATTTTATATATTAAAATTTATTCAGAATAAAGGTATAATGGGAAATAACGCATCTTTTCAAAAGGTTAATTTTGAAAATATACAAGAAATGATAAAAACATCATCCGGATATGTATTAATAAATACATTGCCATTACATCAACAAGATTGTCTTATTCCGACAACCATTTTAGCTTCAGATGAAGAGACAATTATTAATAAGCATTTGAACAATAAGAATAAAAATATAAAGATTATTATTTATGGGAAAAATTGCTGTGATTCTAAATTAAATCAAAAATATGCGCAATTACAGGGTCTTGGTTTTTCAAACATTTATATTTATGTCGGAGGAATGTTTGAATGGTTACTACTTCAAGACATTTACGGTGCTTCCGAATTTCCAACAACATCAAAACAATTAGATATTTTGAAATATAATTCAGAGAGAAACCCTCATTAAAAGACCTAGATTTGACAATTCATCTGCTCGTTTATTTTGGGTTCTGTAAATATGGACAAATAAAATAGTGTCAAATTCCTTTTTCAATTCTTGGGCTTCTGTAAATAATGGAATTAAATTTTCAGAAGAAATCTTGTATTGTTTATTCATTTGTTTGATTACTAAAAGGCTGTCTCCATAGACAATGAGATTTCTAATGTTCATGTCTCTTGCTTGTTTTAATCCCAAAATAAGACCACTATATTCCGCAACATTATTTGTTTCTTTTTCCCCAACAAAGATAGATGAACTCCATACTTCTTTTCCCGAAGAAAAAATGCAGCTGCCGCATCCAGAAGGACCGGGATTTTTTTTACTGCATCCATCGAAATACATTGTATACTCATTGTCTGGATGAATTTTTGCTTGTGCCGAATGAATTTGAGGCAACGACAACATTTATTAAGTTATTAGATTATATATTTAATAACTTATTTCTTTGAATGGACATTATACTATAATCATATATAATTACATTTTTCTGCTACAAATGTTCCATCATTTGTTTTTACAAGTTTAAACGGTTTGCCGCAACCGTGTATCATTTTGGATTGTATGAATGAATCACACTCTTCTTTTGATGCGTGCGGATTTATTTGCTCTCCATTTGAAATAAAGACACCGTGGCGAAATATCTGACAATTTAATTGGTCTATAAAAATGAAATCACTGCAATGCGGACATTGGACTACTATATTTACTGACATATATTCTCCCTTTTACTATTTTTATATTTATTTCTTCGCATCTTTTCTCGCATCTTTCTCCCATTCTTTATCGCATCCTTTCTCTCTTCATCCGTAATATATTTCAAAGGTCTCCCCCGAGGCTTTATTATAACAGTTCTAGATAATATTTGTAATTGTTGTTGTAATAAAACGCATTCTAATAAAAACATGAATCCAATATTCGTGTCCATCTGTCATTTTTATGTATCATTTAATTTTTATATGATTTATTTCTTTACAAGATTCAAAAAAAGTAGTGCAGCCATAATAAACGGAAAAAACACGATTACCCATGAAAGCGCCGTATATCCTGCTTTACAGAAAAAGTTTAATATCCAGGTCCATAATGCAATAAATAGAAGTTGAACCAGAATGCTTGCGACATTGAGTTGATAAAACGCACTAATAACCAGAGAAAGGATAGAGAGAACAAAATAAATCATCGCGGGGGTGCAGAGTTGTGATAATTTCATCATAATATACTAAAGTATTTAAATAATTGATAAATAATAAATAATCTATGAAAACTGTTTTATTTACAAATGCGCGAAATGAAAAAAATATTGTAGAATGGACGGCACATCATTTAAATTTAGGGTTTGACATTATTTATATATTAGACCATAACTCAGATATTCCTATTATAGACCTTTTCAAAAATAAACCAAATAATGTTATTATACAAAAAACAACAAATGATATTCTTAAACTAAATCTTATGCACGAAGCACACGCCTTGGCATTACACATAAATATGGTTTGGATGTTATATTTGGATGCAGATGAATTTTTAGTATTAAACAATGATGATACTATACACACCTTTTTAGAAAAATACAAAAATTATGACCAAATTGGTATAAATTGGTTAATATTTGGTTCCAATAATAAAAATGAATTTTTAACTGAAAATGAAACCATTTTAGAAACATACACCAAATCAAACCATACAATGGATAAACATATTAAATCATTTCTTAATTTAAAAATGAAACACATTAGACTAGTAAATCCACACGTTTATATGTTAGATAATATGACAAAATCAATTAATGTTGATTTTTCCGAGTTAGATAAGAATGAACCTTGGTGGTTTGTGACAAAAGATAGTTTTAACACATCACCCGCTTATATTGCTCATTATCAATTTCAGTCATATAATACATATATAGAGAGAAAAATTAAACTGCCTAGAGATGACACAAGAACATTTAGAGATGTTATAGAAAAAACAACATTTCATCAGTTAGATAATGATATTAATAATAATTATGTTTGTGATAAATATAATGTAAAAAATAAATTGTTGATGAATGTAATTAATAGGAATATTGAAATATTATATGGAACTGTTGAATTTACAATAAATGTGACATTTATTTGTTTACAAAAATGTCTTTACAATAATATTATATGTATACCTACATCCGACGGTGCACGTGCTAGATTATTCACAGATCCATTAGTTGGAACATTAAAAAGTATTTTTATTAAAAATATTTTAACTGGAAATTTAGATGAATTTAAACATGATAACACAATATATGTTGATTTGTTTGAAAATCGTGCATATACCTTAACGGGTTTCCAAAAGCCAACTGATAGATTGGAAAAAATACACAAAAATGTAAACATTGATTTTGGAAATATGGATTTTGAATACCAAGAACAACTAATGACGTGTATTTTTTTAACTGGCAATGAAAAAATTTTGGAAATTGGTTCAAACATTGGTAGAAATACACTGGTTATTGCAAATATTTTAAATTCGAAAAATAATTCTGATTTTGTTACACTAGAATCCGATACAGATATATATGGTCAATTAATACATAATAAAAAGTTGAACAATGTTTCGTTTTTTGCAGAAAATTCTGCTTTATCTAAGAGAAAATTAATACAACGTGGTTGGGATACTATTCCATCAGATGAAGTATTGCCAGACTATCATAGTGTAAATACGATTGATTATTATGGACTGATTTCAAAATATGGAATTCAGTTTGACACATTAGTATTGGATTGCGAAGGCGCATTTTATTATATTTTATTGGATATGCCTGAAATACTAAATAACATTAATTTAATATTAATGGAAAATGATTATTCTAATGCTGATCATAAAATATATATTGATTCGGTCTTAAAAGAAAAAAAATTCAATGTTATTTATTTAGTTGATGGTTGCGGTGGTTGGGGATTTTGTGAACATAATTTTTGGGAAGTTTGGTTAAAATCTACTTGAAAGCTTTTGCGTTTATTTGTTGTATCTGCGATGAGTCATCTTGTAGTTTGTATGCCTTTTTTGCGATTTGAATTTATGTCCACGGCGTTCTTCGTCATATATCATAAATGTATAGGATTTTTCATTTATGATATATTCATGTTGTTTCTTGTTTGATGACATTTTATTGGTTTTATTCAGAATCAGACCATTGCGAATCGGAGTTAGATGAGAACGACACATTGGACAAGTTAACGGGTATTCTTCTGCTTCTGCATCCAGAATCTCTTTATAATGACTGTAATTTCCAAATAATTCTTCCATGTCTTCTCGTGTATAACAGGTGGAGTAGTTTGATATATCACACGCGTGCACGCACGTGTAATGAAACCGATGTCCGCATTTTGTCAAAACATAATCCCGACTAATACCTTCCAAACAAATCGCACACATTTCTTGGTCTTCTTGTTGTGTTTCTTGGTGTGTTTCGTTTTGTGCTTGCATTTTAATTGTGATTGTGTTGGTTCTTAAGTTGCTGTTGTTACTATGGTAAATTTTCAAATCAATTTTTATTTTACAAACAAACAAGTTTCCATTTGTATCCATTATAAATCTCTCCAGTTTCAGTAATTCGTCGTATGATTGCCGTTGAAATCTGTGCGAGATTACATACCTCACGGTTTGAATTGTATGTTTTAATTATTTCATTTGTTTTTGGATCTATTTGTTGCACTTTTTTAGAACAAGCAGGCACATATTTCTCTGGAAGCTTTGAATGAGATAAATATTCGGTTTGCATTTCTTCTGAACATTTATCAAAAAAATTCCAATACATTCCTGAAGAGAGGGATTGTTGTTGAATTGCTCGTGTGAAACTATTACATTTCAGGTTTCTCGCTTCAACTGCTTGTTTTTGGTTAGAATATACTGCTAGAATTTTTGTTTTTTTAATATCAATCATTGCTATAAACTGCACTTCTGGAGAAACATTTTTGGTCTCTTTCGTAGGTTCCAATTCTTGCGGAGGCTCTTCATTGCGATTTACATATAACCACCTGAACCCTTTGTAAATGGTATTATTTTTTGATGCCAATTTTAATGGAGTTGGAGAGAATGTTGCGTTTTGTCTCTCTACATCTGATGGACCATTATACATTTTAATTGGTGTTGTCAAATTATCTGGATTATATTGATATATTTTGGGAATTCTACTACTATGATTTCGTTTTCTAATTGTAAATAATTGTGGTTCTTCTTTGGAAATTTCTTTTTCTTCTTCTTCTTCTTCTTCACTGTTTTCTTTTTCTTTTTCTTCTTCTTCTTGATTTTTAATACTTTCCTCTATTTTTATAATTTCTAATTCAATTTCTCTCTTTTTTAATTCATTTTCACTCTTTTTTAATTCAATTTCAGCCAATGGTATTTGAATTTTAAGTCGTTCAGATTCTACTTGACCTGCTTCTATTTGTTTTTCAAGCAATTTAAGGTCATTATTATCATACTGTGGTTTAATAATTTTTATTATTTTAATCATTTCATTATACTCTTCTTCATTTACTAAATAAATTTCTCTCGAACCCTTTCCATTTTTACTTGTTTCATTAAATCTGTATTTTTTTATAAAATTATCTCCATGAATATGTGTTTCAAAATTTGAAAAATCTGAACTCTCAAATACATTTATTAATGTTGGAGTTACATTATTGTATGTGTCTAATATTTGTCTTATTCTATTTGTAAGATGCTCTGACTTTCCTATTTTAATTAATATTTTATCATCTACATTTCTTAATTTACATACATATACAATTTTTTTATTATTGTATGCATCCAAATAAATACGATGTTGTTGTAATTCGCCTTTAATTGTCATTAATTTTTTATCTACTTCATTTTCTTGTTTTAATTGATACATTCCATTTACCCTAATTTCTTTTATTGTGTTTATCATCCATTTTTGAAATATTGCTGCTATTGCTTTCCTTGAACGCGATAATAATCGATATAACCCAATTTCGGTTAGAAAATTTGTTTCTTTTATGCCAAAAGATGTGTCGGTTAAAACTACAGACCTTTCATCTTCTTCAAAATCTTTTATAGAATCACGAATATTGATGATGCCTAATAATTTTCCTATTTGATTTGCTTGAAAAAGAGGATTTTCAACCGTTCCTTGAATGTTAATATTGTGAGTTTCGTCAATAAGAGAGAACGCCTTAAGAATGTCCATTATACATTTTTATTTGTAATGTCTTTATATTATTATTTATTATTCAATTTAGACAGTCGCAATTGTTTTCTGACAGTTGTGATTGTTTATTAAGTAATTGAATAAACACGACTAGAATAAATATTCAAATTTGTTAAAATATTATAACGCAAATTTCGTGGTTCTCTCTCTCTCTCTCTAAACAATTGTGAATTTATAGGTTGCGTTATATGTTTCTCCACTCGTCATATATTTTTTTATTGTTTTGGTTGATATATTCAATTCATTATTTATTTCGACATAAGAATTAAATGTCTTGATTAATGTATTTGTTTTCACATTAAATACATTAATTTTTATACCTTTAATGTTTGGTGTTTTTTCTGGAATTGGTTTGTTTTTTTCATATTCTTCTTTGAGAGAAACAGGCAAATCTTTCAGATGAATCCAATAATGATTGTCTAATACAGACCCGTATTTTATAGCAGAACAAATTGCGGATGGATGTTGTAATATATCTGCGGCGGCATCCTTTGACAAAGGATACACCTTTACTATTTTTGTTTTATCTAAATTTAACATTGCAACTTGTCCACATTTTCGTTGTTTTGTTGTCACTG
>Ga0315275_10002039_pt1 | contig 18060 bp, 16 predicted proteins | sample YL17G03_0_MG_FD_205557 | JGI IMG/M metagenome (GOLD analysis project Ga0315275, IMG submission 205557) | Sediment microbial communities from Yellowstone Lake, YNP, Wyoming, USA - YL17G03_0 | ecosystem: Environmental > Aquatic > Freshwater > Lake > Sediment | place: USA: Wyoming | collected...
GGGCGTCGATTCCCCGGTCAGGCTGGCTTCCTGGACGCTGAAGTTCGAGGTGTGCCAGGCGACGCGGCTATCGGCCGGGACGTTATCCCCCGCCTCAAGTTCGACGAGGTCGCCCGGGACGATCTCATTCGAGGGAATGACACGGTAGTCGCCGTTACGAATGACCTTTGATGACGGCGATGAGAGCCGCTTGAGCGCGGCCAGGGACTTTTCGGCGCGATACTCCTGGACGAAGCCCATGATGGAGTTGAGGATGACGATGGCGATGATGGCTAGGGCGTCGACCCATTCCCCCAGAAAGCCCGAAACGACGGCCGCCCCGATGAGGACCCAGATGATGAAGTCTTTGAACTGGTCGACGAATTGGCCAAGGGGCGAGCGGCCTTTTTTTTCGCGGAGCTGGTTCCGGCCGTGACGGGCGAGCCGCTCGGCCGCGTCGGTGTCGCTCAATCCGTGGGACAGGCTCGTGCTCAGGAGCGATTCGATCTCCTCGAGGTCGCACTGCCAATAACGTTTCTCGGTTGTTTTGTCCTCGGCCATCACTGTTCCTTTTCTGTGGAATTTCCGCGGCTTATTCAAAGCCCCTTGCACCTTCCCGGCGCCTTCCGGCGTCGGGAAAATATTCAGAAATCGAGTTGGGTATTATAACATCAGGCGAGAGCGGAGGAAAGCGCGCGGAGCCATCGAGCCATCGACGTGAATCCCGTGTGCCAAAGGGAAAGAATGCGCTCGGCCCGCTTCAGGCCAAGAAACTCCTTCCCGACAAGAAACGCCAGGACCTCGCGGGCAAAGATCGCCGCAAGCCGAGAGTCGTCCAGCCGCAGTTTCTAATGGAGGATCCCCGCCTTATCCGTCTTGATTTCGGACACGTGGTGCCTTTGCGAACTCTGCGTCGAGTTTCGGAGTAAATAAACGCGTTCAAGGACGCCTTTTTTGAAAATCACGAATGCCAGTTCAATTTCTTAGACGAAATCGTTTGACATCATCGCTGATGAAAAATATTTCCATAACGCAACGTCTGATAATTCACCTTTCCATGCGACTCAATGGATGGGAAGCAAGGCTTTCCCCGGCTTTCGCTTCCGTGAAATCAGATAATAAAGACAGGGCATGGCGATCGGTGCCAGGATCATGATCGAAATCAGGCCCCCGAAGATAACAGTCGCCATCGGACGCTGGATATCCGATCCGATCCCCGACGCCGTCGCGGCCGGAACGATGCCAAGCAAGGCGATCAGAATCAGCTGAAATCGGGAGGCCAGTTGAGATTGGGCCGCGTCAACAATCGCGTCCTCCGCCCTTTTTCCCGATTCACCCCGGATGCGATTGACATCGGCGATGAAGAGGACCCCGAGCATGACCGCCACGCCGAAGACCGAAACAAACCCCACGGCGGCGGAGACGCTGAGAGGAATTCCGCGGATGAACAAGGCCACGATCCCACCGAAGAACGAGAGGGGCACATTGAGAAGCACCAGCCCGGCATCCACGGCGGATTCCAAAAAGCCATACAATAAGCCGAACATCAGTAAAATCGTCAAGGGAATGATCAGGCTCAGTCGGCGGCTGGCACGGGATAGATTTTCAAACTGGCCGCCCCATGCCACCTGATATCCAGCCGGCAAAACGATCTCGGCAGCGATCCGGCGTTGGGCCTCGTCCGCAAAACCGCCTTGATCGCGGCCCCGGATATTGGTTCGGACGCTGATCTGTCGACGATTTTCGCGGCGGGTGATGATGCTGGCGCCGTCCTCCACCACGATCATCGCCAATTGAGACAGAGGAACGCGACGGCCGTTCGGGGCCATGATTGAAATATCGCCGATCGTCTGAATATCGCTGCGGGCTTCGGCGATATACCGAACCGCAATATCAAAACGCCGGTCCTCCTCATACATGGTGCTCACGGCCCTGCCGCCGATCGCCAATTCAATGACATTTTGCACATCCGCCACATTGAGACCGAAGCGGGCGACGGCCTCTCGGTCCATGATGATTTTCAACTGGGCTTGGTCGGCGTCCTGTTCCACCGCACTGTCGGCGGCGCCGCGGATCCGGCGGACGATCGCCAGAGCTTTTGTGGCCAGGCTTCTCAGCTCGGCTAAATCCGACCCGGTGAAAATGATGGCCAGGTCGGCCGAGGATCCGGTTACGGATTCGGTGACCATATCGATGATCGGTTGGGTGAAACTCAAAGCCACGCCCGGCACTCGATCCCGCAACCGGGCTGAAATCTCCTCGACCACCTTTGCTTTTGTCCGTCCGCTTTTCCAGCTCGAGTAGGACGTGAGGGCGACCAAAAACTCGGTCCGGTTCGGCCCGAAGGGTTCGGTATTGGAATCCTGTCTCCCGGTCTGGGAACTGACGAATTTCACCTCCGGGGTTAGCCTGATCCATTCTCGGATACGGGCAGCGATAGCCGCCGATTCCTCAATCGCCGTTCCGGCCGTCATGTTGGCCCGGATCCAGATGACTCCCTCATCGAGCTGGGGAAGAAATTCGGTGCCCAAACGGCCTCCCAACCAAAACGAGGCCAAGGTAATTCCGGCAAGAACAAACGCTACGGTCCGGGCCCTTTGGAAAACCCATCGACACAAATGACCATACCAGGGTTGCCCTTCAGCGAATCGCCGTTTCCGGATTTTCGCCTTCCCGCCGAAGACATAGGTCGCTAAGGCCGGAATCAGGGTCAGGGTGAGCAAGAGGGAGCCGATTAAAGCGTAACACACCGTATAGGCCATAGGCGTGAACAATCTCCGCTCCACACGCTCCAAGCCGAATAATGGAATGTAAGCCGAAATGATGATGACCAAAGAGATGAAAATGGGCTTTTCCAGCGCACCCGCGGCCTCCCGCACGGCCTCGAGCGGTCGCAGACGGCCGTTTTCGCCCTGCCTTTCGGAAAGCTTACGGACGATGCCGATGACCATGACAAGGGTACCGTCGATGATGATGCCGAGATCGAGGGTGCCCAAACTGAGCAGATTGGCAGGAATACCGGTTGCCCACATACAGATGAAAGCGAACAACAGCGAGAGGGGAACCGTGACCGCGGCCAACAGGGACGCCCGCGCCGACCCAAGAAAAAGCAAGAGCACCCCTAAGACGACAACTAAGGCCTCAAGCAGTGTTTTCGATACGGTTTGCAGGGTATGAGACACGAGTTCCGTGCGATCATAAATGGGAGTAATCCGGACTCCGGACGGAAGCGTCCCATTCAGTTCCTCGACGGCCGCGTGCACCCCACGGAGAACCTCGCTGGGGTTGTCTCCCCGCCGCATGGCGACGACTCCTTCCACCAATCCGGTCCGGCCGTCGAGCCCGAAAACGCCCGTACGCGGAGCGGCTCCTATCCGGACCGTTCCAATGTCCCGAATGAAAACGGGAACGCCGTTGACGGAGGTCACCATGACGCGTTCCAGATCGGACGCGGAGCGGAGCAGGCCGACGCCGCGGACGACCATCGCCTGTTGTCCGTTGCCGAGGAGGGCGCCACCCGCATTCTGATTGTTCGCGCCGATGGTCTCGGCAATTTGGTGGATCGTCAGCTGATAACGGTAAAGGGCTAAGGGATCCACTTCGATCTGATATTGCTTGACCAAACCCCCAAAAGCGAAGACATCGCCCACACCCGGGACTTGAAGCAACCGAGGGGCGATCACCCAATCCTGAATCTCCCGGCGTTCGATTTCATCCTTGCCTTCGGCATCAACGACATAGCGAAAAAGCTCGCCGGCCGGAGTCGTCGGCGGCGCCAAGGACGGGACGGCACCCTCGGGAAGCTCGACATCCCTCAACTTTTCGATCACCACCTGGCGGGCAAAGGAATCATCGACACCATAATCGAAGGTGATGTCGACGACCGAAAGCCCGAAAATGGTCCGCGACCTTCGCGAAATCGCTCGGGGTACGCTTTGCAGGGCGCGTTCGACCGGAATCGTGACCTGTTTCTCGATTTCTTCCGCGGCCCGGCCGGGAACAAGCGTGATCACGATCACCTGGGTTTCCGAGATATCGGGATACGCTTCCACTTTCAGTTGCCGGAACGCCCAGATCCCGCCCACGATCATCGCCAGGGCAAGGAGGAGGACTGCGAAGCGCCGGCTTAAAGCCCAGTTGAAGATGGCGGCGATCATATCAATGCGTCTCCGTGCCGGCTAAAAGCATGACGCCCTCGACGACCACACGGTCTCCTGACTTGAGCCCGGCCAACACGGGGACATGATCACCGCTCGCCTTTCCAATCCGAATCGGGACTCGTTCAAAAGTCCCCCGACTCCTTTCGATATAGACGACCGCCTCGGATCCGCGATGTAAAACGGCCCTTGACGGGATGACCGGCATAGACCGGGGAGGATGGGAATGGTGGATCCGCCCAAACATTTCCGGTCGGAGTTTTCCCCGGGGGTTTGGGAGTTCAGCCCGGACTTGAATCGTTCGGGTGCTCGGGTCGACCGTATCGGAGATCCGCGCGACCCGCGCCTCGAAGATTTCGCCCGGATAGGCGACAAGTTCGACCTGAATCCGCTCCCCGACTTCGATAAACCGGATGGATGTCTCTGGGACTTCAGAGGTCACACACACCGTGCTCAAATCCGCGACCGTCATCGCCGGAACAGTGGTCTCGTTCCGGTATTCCCCGGCCGTTATGGAGAGATTGATCACCTTCCCTGACAACGGCGACCGGACCGTCACTTTTTGACCGGCCTCGCTCTCGTTGAGTCCTATAATCTCCAGCCGCCGCCGGGCACGCACAAGCACCGCTTCGCTTTGGTCCAGGGACGCCTGTGCCTGGGTCCGCTCGTTTTCGGAGGCCAACACTTCTTTTTTCGCGACGGCCTTGTGCTCGAAAAGATCCACGGCTCGCTCGCTGTCGGCTTTGGCTTTGGTCAGCGCCGAGCGAGCCTGGTTGACCGTCGCCTGAGCCTGCCGGAAATCGGAAATGAAGGCGTCGGCGTCCGGGCTGTCGATGGTGAACAACGGCTGGCCGGCGACAACGGTGTCGCCCTGCCGGACATGGACGCGGTCGATCCGGCCAGGGACGGGGAGCGAAACGAAGCTCACGCAACCGTTAACGAACTCGATTTGTCCCGGAGCAGATATCTCATTGACCGGCATCTCCATCGTTCGGACGCTTTCGACGGCGAACTGGTTCAAGAGAGGAGATTCGGGCGCAAAAATGATTTTGCCGGCCTGGCTGGACAAAGCCCCGGAGATCGCCGGATCGGAATTCTTCCCCGCGCTCGTCTTTGCCTCCTTTTTGCAGGCAAGGTCGGAGACCCCCAGACACATAACCAAAACGATGATCATTTTTTTATTCATGGCGACTTCCCTTCAGTGGTTGACCGATCGATTTTTCCAAGGCGGCGAGCGTCACCGCATAATTATAGACGGCATCGGCATAGGCCTTCCGCCCTTCCATCAGGCTCCTCCGGGCTTCAATCAATTCAATTCCGCCAATCTCTCCTTTCTGGAAACTGAAGAGGAACGTGTTGTAAACCTCCTCGGCCTGTTTCAATATTCCGTCTTCAAAGAGAGCGATTTGACTTCCGGCGGTATTGGCGTTCAAGACGGCTTCTTCCACCTCCAAGCTGATCTCGTCCCTGAGGTGGTCGGCCTGTCGCTTTAAAGAATCCATTGTCGCCTCAGATTCGGCGATGGTCCCTTTGAGGGGTTGCCAAAAAAAGAGCGGAATCGGAGCGCTGATCGTGATGTCCCAGGTCTTAAGTTCTCCCATGATTCTGTGTTGGGAAACGCCCACATTGAAATCGGGAAGCAAACTGAAACGAGCTTGGTTTTTTTTCAAGGCTTCTCTTTCCATGGCGAGGTTGATTTTTTTAATCTCCGGACGAACGGAAAACGCCCTCCTTTTGAATTCCTCGATATCGAGGAGGATATCGGTTTTTTCCCATTCGCCGGATATCTTCAACGGCTCCATTTTTCTTCGAGCGAGAAGGAAATTCAGCTCAGCCGCGGCCAGCCTCTCTTCATTCTCGGAGATCCGGACGGCGTTCACGGCCTTGGATGTCTCGACCCGAGCCCGCAGAGCCTCCACTTCGGCGATATCCCCGGCGGACCGCCTTAACTCGGCTTTTTGGAGGAAATCTTCGGATAAGGCCAGGTCTTGCTGGGCGTACTTGTTTTTTTCATGAGTCAGAAGAAGGTTGAAGAACGCTTGTTTGACCTTAAAAATGAGATCAAGCTTCAAGAGATCGATCTCAGCGAGGATTTCGCCGGACTCCCGCGATGCGATTTCCCCCCGAAGGCGCCGTTTTCCAGGAAACTCCAGGGTTTGGCTTAACCCCGCATAGAATTCCCGGGACCCCTTAAAATCAAACAATCGAGGCTGGAAATCGGAGTCGAAGCTTAGGGTCGGTTGCGGAAACTCTTTTGCCTGGTTGATCCGGGCCAGTGACGCTCGATATTCATCCAAGGACGAAAGGAGCAGAGGATTGTGTCGGAGGGCGATCTCGACGCATTGCGATAATGATAGGGTTTGTTCCTTTGCCTCTTGCGCCGGGATGATTCCCGCCGAGATCAGTGTCGTTAAGACAAGGCCGAAGATTTTTTGATAATTCAATGATCCTCCTCAAAAACGCCGCTTAGGCCCGACCGAAAATGAAAAAAAACGGGGGGTTAAAATGACGCGCTAAGCTTGAGGAGGACCCCGAGCCGTGATGGGTTGGAACGCCGTATAGGAATATTGGAAAGACGGGAATTCCCTGACGATCTCGATGAAGCGTATTTCCGGATTATAGAAAAAAACGATCAAGTGAATCGCGAGAGCGGAACTCTGAAAATGACAAGCGGGACAAGAAGGGTCGGGAGTCGCCGTTTTTTCCGTATGAAAGAAATCAATCGTGACCGTCAGTCCTAAAAAGACAAAGAGAACCAGGAAGAGAGAGAGAGAACGCACTTGGCTCTTCTTAATCATATTCGTTGGCGGGAATTAATACCATAATACCGACCGTATGTCAAAAAAATAGGAAATCCCTTTTTTCGCAGCATGGTGAATGGCCGCGCCGGCCGAAAGATCACAGCCTCCCACTCCCCGCGAGCACGAAAGGCTATAAATATTTCTCTCTCACCTCGGCCGCCACTAGCACGACCTGTTCGAAGACACGAGAGGACTGCGGCTTCGCCGCCACAAACATCAGCTTGAAGTGAGCGACGATTGCGACCGCAAAGGCAAAGCGCAGGCCTGAGGTGTTTCGGGATCCGGAAATGCTTTATCAGCTACGAGCAGTCATTCGGCGCGCTGAACGAAAACAAGGAAGCTTGACGCAGACCACGGCGGGGAGCTATCGTAGGGTCTAACAAGTTATCTAAAGAAAGGAGCATCGCCCATGGCGAAGCGGATCGGTATCCTCGGCGGCCTTACCCCCGAATCCACGGTGACCTATTATCTTCACATCGTCCACAGCTATCAGCGGCGCTTCGGCGACCATGGCTTTCCCGAGATTGTCATCTACAGCGTCAGCTTCCAGCGCTTCGAGGACTGGATGGAGGCCGGAGAATGGGACCGGATCGCCGAAGGCTTGCGCGACGGCATCGAGAGGCTCGCGGCCGCCGGCGCCGGGTTCGCGGTCATGGCGACCAACACCATGCATCTCCTCTACGACCGTCTTGTCAGCGAATCCCCGATCCCCCTTCTGAGCATCATCGACGCGACGGCCGAGGCGATCCGGGCCCGGGGCCTGCGGACCGTCGGCCTTCTCGGCACCCGCTTCACCATGGAAAAGCCTTTCTACGCCGAGGGGCTGGCCCGCTACGGAATCGCCTCTCTCGTGCCGGACAAAGAAGACCGGGAATACATCCACCGGATCATCATGGATGAGCTCTCGAGGGGCGTAACCACGGAGCCGAGCCGCCTGGGCTACTTATCCATTATCGATAAACTGGCGTCCCGCGGCGCGGAGGGCGTCGTCCTCGGATGCACGGAGATTCCGCTTCTCATCCGCCCGGAGGACACGCCGGTCCCGCTTTTCGACACGGCCGTCCTCCATGCCGAAGCCGCACTGGAACGCGCCCTGGCCTGAACTTTCGCACTCCGGTTACGGGCCGGATAGCGCCCAGAGGGCTCGACGGATGGGCGGAAGTTCGCAGCTGATATGCTTCATTCATGCGCATGGCATCACGTAATATGTAATCAAAACCCGAAAAGAGAGGGTTTACGGAAAAAACATGAGCACGAGACCTTGAGGACAGTATCTTAAAGCGTTGAGCAGGTAGGAGCCACCGATGATGGCTCGTATGCCTGAGCTTTCGCTCAGGCGTCGGACATGTTAGGGAGCTAACGCATACGAGCTCCTCAGTGGTCACAGATGTTTTCGCCCGCTTGGAGCGTCCCGGCCAGGTAATCGCCCACCAGGCGTTCGGGTGTATCGGCGGGTGCTCCGACGATCACCTGGATACCGTGTTCGACGAACAGTCCTTGGGCGCGCTGCCCCATGCCGCCGGCGATGATCACGTTCGCTCCCCGCTCCGCCAGCCATTTTGGCAGAAGCCCCGGCTGATGCGGAGGGGCTTCGATGTCCTCCCGCTTGAGGATCTTCTTTTCCGTCGGGTCCACATCGACCAGGGCGAAACCCTCGCAATGGCCGAAATGCATGGTAAGTTTTCCGTTCGCCAAAGGAATAGCGATTTTCATTTGTTTGCTCTCCTATTTTGATTTGATATCCAACTTGCCTTCTTGCTTGAGTTGCTTTTTGCCCCCGGCTTCTTCGCCGGTGGTCATATCTCTTATCATATCCCCGGCGATCCGCATGATGATTTTGTTCATGACCCGGGCCATTGGGGAGGTGGGATCTTGACCGAATAAAGCCCGGCCGCTGTCGCAGGATTCCGCGATCTTGGGGTCCATGGGGATGGAGCCGAGAAACGGAACATTCATGTCTTCCGCGATGCGCTTCCCCCCGCCTGAAAGAAAGACCTGGGTGACTTCGCCGCACTTGGGGCAGACGAATCCGCTCATGTTTTCCACGACTCCCAGCACCGGAACTTGGAGCCGCCGGCAGAACGTGATGGACTTTCGCACGTCCACCGCGGCCACCTTTTGAGGGGTGGTCACGATCACCGCACCGTCCAATACGCCGATCAGTTGGCAGACGGAAAGCGGTTCGTCCCCGGTTCCCGGAGGCGAATCGATGATCAGGTAGTCCAGGTCTCCCCAGACCACATCTTTGAGGAACTGTTTAATGACGCTCATTTTTATGGGCCCGCGCCAGATCACCGCATCATCCTGGTTACGCAGTAAGAAGCCCAGAGACATGACCTTCATTTCGCCCAAGACAATGGGGAGCAATCCTTCCTCGCACCCTTGGATCGTCTCCCGCTCGAGGCCCAGCATGGTCGGAATGCTCGGGCCGTGAATATCAACGTCTAAGAGCCCCACACGCTTTCCCGACAGCATCAACGCCATGGCGAGGTTCACGGCCACCGTGCTCTTGCCGACGCCTCCTTTGCCCGACAGCACGATCACTTTGTGCCGAATGCGGCAGAGCCGCGATTGGAGCTTCCGGCGATCCTCGAATTCCTCTTCGCTTTCGTCTTTCTTGCGCTTGGATGCTGAGCAATCCTTGTCCCCGCAGGTGTCGCATGTCGCCTGTGTGCCGCGGGATTCCTTTGATGACCCCTTCTGGCGATTTAGGCAATCCTCACACGCGGCTTTCAGGGTGTTGGCCGCAAGGAGGGCGCAATGCTCGGATTCCTTGGGCATGCCACCGAGCGCATCAAGGATGTCTTGCTGTTTCAGGCCTGCAGCGTCTTCGATTCGCTTGCCCTCGGTCAGGCACGTGGCCATGCTTCCACAGGCAAGGGAAGGCCCGCATCCATCCGTAATGAACGAAAGTCTTTCCACTTTGCCGCTTGGCGCGAGCAGCCAGAACTCCATGGTGTCTCCACAGGGTCCGGTGATGCGCGCGTGACCGTCAAAACCCTCAAGCGGCCCATGATGGCGCGGGTGCACCGCGTGATCACGCGCGGTGGCGGAAAAACTTTCGAGATCAATGCATTCCATGTCTGTTGTTGCCTCCTACAAGCTAAGCCCGTTCCAGACGCGTTGAATGTCCTCTACACAAGGGGCCTCTGTCTCCACGACGGCCCGCGCCTGCATCTGGGCCAAGGTTACGGCGCGGTCGTACCGGATGCGGCCAGCGATTCGCGCCCCCGCCTTACGGGTTCTGTCCTCGATTCGCTCCGTCATTTCGGCATTGAGGTCCCACTTGTTCACGCAAACCGCGGCTGGGATATCGAAATGGCGGGTCAGCGATAGAACCCGTTCCAGGTCATGCTCTCCTGACACCGTGGGCTCTGTGACGGCCAGCACAAGGGTTGCCCCGGTCACCGAAGCGATCACCGGGCAGCCGATCCCCGGCGGGCCGTCTACGATAACCAACGGATGGTTCTCCGCCTCGGCGATGCGGCGGGCTTCCCGGCGGACTATGGAGACCAGCTTGCCGGAGTTCTCGGCCGCGACACCCAGCCGGGCATGGACCATCGGACCGCAGCGGGTCTCCGAAACCATCCATTCGCCCGAGAGGCGCTCAGGAAAATCGATGGCCTGCGTCGGGCAAAACCGGACGCATACGCCGCAACCTTCGCAGGCGAATGGATCGACAGTGTAGGTCGCCGGATACTGCACCACCGCTCCGAATCTGCAATGCGCCAGGCAGTCCCCGCAACCAGTGCAGTCATCCTGCCGGATGACCGCATTGTGACCGCTGCGGAACTCATGGCGTTCCTTGACCCGCGGCGAAAGGACAAGATGTAAGTCGGCCGCGTCCACGTCACAATCGGCGATAACGGGACGGTCGGCCAAAACGGCAAAGGATGCGGCCAGGCTGGTCTTGCCCGTCCCGCCCTTACCGCTGATGACAACAAGTTCCTTCACGCGTCTTTATCCTTTTTCATTGGCTTCCTTGTCCCCCTGATGATGTACAAAACCGCGTCAGTAACATCTCGGCTCTCGAATATGGCATCGCCCTTCACGCCGAGGAGATATTCCCTATGAACGCCATAATTCTCAGCTATCACCTCTTCGATCTCCCTCAGATCCGTATGTCTAATCTTGCGCACGTATGAATTCGGGTCACGGAGCCTTGCCTTGAAAAGGTTCGACTCGGGGTTGAGCAACATTACGAGGAGCGTACCTTCCGGTCGCAGCACACGCGTTGTCTCTTCTATGGCTTTCCTGAAGTTTTCGATGAATTGCAGAGAGGCCACATAAATCACAACGTCGAAAGAGGATGCCGGAAAGGGCATATCCTCGGCTCGCGCCGCAACCGTTCTGACGCTATCCGGCGCGCAGTCCAATGCCTCCTGCGAGACATCCAGCCCGGTTATGCTAAATCCGCACTCGCTCAACGCGCTTTCAATAATAGCCGGTCCGCAGCCAACGCTCAGGACTTCCTCGCCCTTCACCAAGTGCTTTAAGATGTACTCGAGTTCGATACGGAAAATCCTTTGCCAGAACTCCGTCCGACAAGACTGCATATACCGATCAATGTTTTTAGAACCACTCATTGAGATTTCCTATATGCAGTCTCTCTCCTAACCTATCATGGTGTAGAAGCTCCGTCCGCCTGTGACGACCGAGTTCACCTTTCCGGCGGCGATCAGCGCTTCAAGGCACTTGAGCGCTTCCACCACATGGATGCCAAGACCGATCGCAATATCTTCGGAGGTGCAGGGACGCCTGCCGAGTAAGGCCAGGATATCCAGATCCCCGGCTTCGGTGAAGGCTGAGACGCGCGCACCGTCCCGTTCGCTCTCGCTGATGATGCCCACCTCTCTTGGGAAGATGTCTTTCAGGGCGAGCATCTGATCCGTAGAAAGCGGCAATGCGAACTCCTCGGCAGGTGGACGGGAAACGGTGTTCAGTTGAACCCACGCCGGTTTGATGCGCTCGGCGAGGGCTGCGATCTTCTTCACCTCGGAGGGAATACCCGTCACACCTGCGAGCAGGAGGACCTCCAGCCAAACCTCCCCAGGAAAGCGCTTGGTGAAACCGCCGATCCCATCAACCATCTGTTCAAATGAGATATCTCCGTGCGGACGGTTGACGTATCTAAATAGGTGCTCGTCTCCGGCGTCCAGCGAGGGAAGCACAAGGTCGGCCGCCATTAGGGCATCTTGGACTTCGCTCATCCACAGAAGCGAACCATTGGTCAGGACAGCCACGGGGATATCCGTCAGGCCTTGGATCTTGCCGATCAGGTCGCCGATGCCGGCATTCAGTGTAGGCTCCCCAGATCCCGCGAGGCTGATGTAATCAGGAGCAATATCACCGGCCAATTTCTTTTCCAGCTCGGCCAGAACATCCTTGACCGGAACGTATTCCTTCCGCTCAATGGTCTTTTTTGTGGTGCGTCCCAGCTGGCAATAGACGCAATCATAAGTGCACGTCTTGAACGGCACGAGATCAAGCCCCAAGGAGCGGCCCAATCGCCGTGAGGGAACGGGTCCGTAAACGTATCGGAAGCCGGGTTCCGTCATTTCGCCCCCCCACACGGCGGTTTGCCGCAGCGCTCGTCCCGTCCGCAGCAGGGTTTGCCGCTTTGTTCCAGGGAACACGAGCCGGCGCGGTGTTCGACCGGTCTGCGGCCCGACCCTTTGATCAAAAAACCCACTCCTCCGCTGATCAACCGCCGGACCTCGCCCCGGCATTCAGGGCATTCCGTAAGCGGGCGGTCGGTCATGGGCTGTCGCCGTTCGAACCGCAAGCCGCACTTGTTGCATTCATATTCATAAGTCGGCATCGGTCGTCACACTCCTTCTCCTGTCGTTTTCGTAAGTACGATCACGTCGTGTTTGTGGTCGCTAAGGCGAGCCGTAACCTCGAACCCTCTCCTGGAAAGAAACGCCTCCGCCGATTCCAGCGTCATGCCGCTGAGGGGATGTTCCCGCCCCTCCTCTCGATGCACCCGGGCGACAAGTTCGAAGCCTTCCGGTGAGAAGTCCGCCAGGATCAAAATTCCGGACGGCTGGAGGACCCTAGCCGTCTCTTCAAGCACGGACACCGTATCCTTCAAATGGTGGAGGACATCCACCATGGCGGCGCAGCCGAAATGATCTTCGGAATAGGGCAAGACGGATGCATCTCCCCGGACAAAACGAATACGATCCTCCAAGCCCGCCTCAGCGGCTAGGAGAAAGGCCAGGGCTTGTTCATCCGCATCGGGATCCACGGAAACCACCTCTAATCCCTGGCGGGCCATGGCCATGGCCATAAGTCCCTTGCCTGTGCCGATATCCAGAGCAGGGCCTGAAAGCCGTCCACCCGTCTTGGCTACGAAATCCGCCGCCGCAAACCGGTCATGGCCCAGGCTCAAGTACTGCTCTGTCCGGACAAGAAATGCGGCCTTTCTCCGGACCGTTTCCTCGCGATCTTTCATAGGCATTTCTTTCATTTTTATCGTTGGAATGTGGATGAATTCGGAGTAGCTACCCGTGTCGCAACCCGGACGGGGTCGTGAAGATCGGTTGATGTCCACTCCAGGACTGCCTCTCGGAGCCGCTCAAAGTGAGCGATGTACTCCGGCAGAGCCTTGACGATGATCTCGCCCCTCGAATAAACCTCGGCGATCCGCCGGTCATCCGGAATTTCCAGGAGAACGGGGATGTTTTCATTCCCGCAGAACACATGCACCCGGTCGTCACCGATCCCGACCCGGTTGATAACCACGCCGAACGGAATCCGGAGCTCCCGGATCATTTCTACAGCCAGCTTCAAGTCATGGAGGCCAAACGGCGTCGGCTCCGTGACGAGCACGACGAAGTCCGTTCCCCGGAGCGTCGCGATCACCGGGCATGAGGTTCCCGGAGACGCATCCAGGATCGCAGGCACGCCATTGCGCAGGCGCGCCTTCACCGCGCGGATAAGCGGCGGCGACATGGCCACGCCAACATCGAGCCGGCCCTGGATGAGCGTGATGTTCTCCGCTTGGACCGTTTGGACAACTCCTATACGCTTGTCAACTTCGTGAATAGCCTTCTTGGGGCATACCTTCGCGCAGCCCCCGCAGCCGTGACACATCTCGGGAAAGACAAGAGGTGTCGTCCCGAACGAAACGATGGCGTGGTATTCGCAGAAACGGCCGCACTCGCCGCAGCCGTCGCAAAGGGATTCATCCACTTGAGGAACCGGAATGGTGACGGTTTCCTCCCCGCGCGGAGTCCCCTTGAGAAATAGGTGGTCATTCGGCTCTTCCACGTCGCAGTCTAGAAGCTGCACATCGGAGCCGAACGCCCGCGCCAGGTTCACGGACACGGTTGTTTTGCCGGTTCCACCCTTGCCCGAAGCGATGGCGAGTATCATGGGATCCATTTCCGTCGGATGTTATTCAGGCTCAGTGCGAACAGAGCTATGCAAAAAGCGGCGAGCACGCAGAAATCGAGCCACAACGAGTTGACACGGCCGACGTTCATCGCACCGCGCAAGATATCCACTCCATACGTCAAGGGCAAGGCGTAGGCGATCGGGCGGAGGAAGATCGGAAGCTTAGCAATAGGGAAAAACAGGCCGCATAAAAAAATCATGGGAAAGCGGAAGAAATTGGAAAAGGTCTGCGCTTCAAAAACTTCGCTGACGGTTACGGCAATGAACAGGCCCAAAAAAGTCGATGCCACGGCCATCAGCACCACAGCCGGGATAAAAGCGCTCCAAACGAGTCCCGACAGATTTGAGAGAAAAGCGGCCATCACCACCGGGACAAAGGCATTGGCCACGCCGAATAGGACCGCTCCGCCGGTCTTGGCCAGCATCAGCAGCTCCAGGGGGATGGGGGCCAGTAACAGGCGCTCGAACGAACGATTCTTTTTTTCAAAAGTCACGGTCACCGCCAACATGGACGTGGTGCCGAACAAAATGGACACGGCTGCGACGCCGGGAAGCAAGGTCGGGATGCTTTCCAATCCCTGGCCAGATTTGATGAAGAACATCCCCGTCCAGGCGAATGGGAAGATCAGCCCCCAACTGATGTTGGGCGGCTTAAAGTAGTAGGTTCGCATATCCTTGCGCAGGATGTTCCAGAAGGCGATCCACCGATTCATGTGCCGCCCACTTTCTTTTCCTGATCTTTACGCATGGTGTCGGCCTCGAGGCCCGTGATGCGTACGAACACTTCTTCCAGAGACGGCCGCATCCGGCGGGCCTCGGTCACCTCGGCCCCCTGATCCTCGAGAAAACGCACCAGCGGCCCGACGGGAACGGGCGCATCAGCTTCAACCCGGATCAGCCCTTCCGACGGAGTTTGGGACTCCAGATTGGGGAAGGCCGATACGAGCTTATTTATCAGGCCGTCGACGCCCTTCATATAAGCGACTTGCACAACATGCTTGTGCCGGATGGGCTGCAGAAGATCTTCGACGGTGTCGACTTGAACGATTCGTCCGGACACGATGAAAGCGATGCGGTCGCACAGCCGCTCGGCCTCCTCGATGTAGTGTGTGGTCAGAAAGATGGTCGTCCCGCCGCGGTGGAAATCGGCGATAAGGCGGCGGATCTGTCTGGCGCTGGTTACGTCGATGCCGGTGGTCGGTTCATCCAGAAACAGAATCTCCGGCTCATGAATGATTCCTGCGGCGATGGTAAGCTTGCGTTTCATCCCTTTAGAGTAGCCTGCGAATTTGCGGTTGGTCGCCTCGACCAAGTCGAATGATTGCAGAAGCTCCCGTGCCCGGGTCTGCCGTTCGCTCTTGCCCAGGCCGTAAAGCGCCGCGCAAAAACACAGGTTGTCAAAGCCCGTCAGTTCGGGATAAAGATTGCTCTCCTCGGGGACGAGGCCGATCAGGTGCTGGGCGGCTTTGGGACGAGCCGAGCAATCGATGCCGCCGATAGATATTGTTCCGCTGTCCGGGCGGGCCAGGCCGGTGAGCATGTTGATCGTCGTGGTCTTCCCAGCGCCGTTGGGACCGAGGAAACCGAACAATTCGCCGCGATGCACGGAAAAGGATGTCCCGTCCACCGCCTGCACCGCGCCAAAGGCTTTTTTCAGACCTTCCACATGGATGGCCGGTCTGTCGCGCCAATCGTCTGCCTGACAGGCCAGGACCTTCTTCGCCGTCCCGCCGGTTCCAGCCTTACGCGACGCGCAGTCGAGACTCAAGAAGCGCCTCCGTCCCGACGTAGAGCAGGGTTCCTGTTGTCGGCGATTCTGCGTGAGTCATCTCTTCTTTGTATGACGACCTCCAAGATCGCGATGCGGTGATCAATGTCACGGAGCGCAAGTCGAACTTGCCGAGCCCTGAGGCGCAAGGAAGCAATATCAACCCGCTGAGAAACGGGCGAAAAGGTCACCGCCTTTCCAGATACACCCGCGAATCCTGTTTGAGGCTCGTCGTAGGCTCGGGGTATTTTCAGTAAACAATACCCACCGCCCCCCCCTGTCATGGGGCCGCGACCTCTTGGTCCTGTTCCGTCATAACCCGGCATCAGAATATTCTCCCGAATTCGAAAATTTAGCGCTTGATCGCGCCAGGACATGCGTTCCAACCGGCAGTTCGATACTGGCGGCGATCACGGGGCACTTCGACTTGAACAAGAAAAAGGGATGCCATCAAGAGGAGTCTCCTTACCGCGCTTACACCCAATGCCCTTCAACATCAGCGGCCTTGGCCTCGGTAAGCTTTCCGGACCGATATTGTTCAAGGGCCGCAGCCACGGTGGGCGCGTCGGTGGTGTAGACCTTGATCCCGGCCGCCAGAAGCACACGAAATGCTTTCGGTCCGCAATGCCCAGTCACGAGGCTTTTGACTCCCAAGCGAGCCACGGTTTCCGCCGACTGGATTCCGGCCCCCTGGGCCGCGTTCAGGTTCTGCTGGTTATCGACCACTTCGAAGGTTTCGCTATCCAGATCATAGACCAGAAACTTCGGGGCGCGACCAAAACGTGCATCCAGCGGCGATTCCAGGGTCTCTCCCGACGTACTAAAGGCAATTTTCATCGGTTATCTCCAATCCGTCCTCTTCATGAGCATTCGTGTTGTCCGGCCTCGATGCCTCAGTTATAGGCTTCCATGACGTTGCGATCCTCGTCCAACAGCCCACCTGCGATCTCATGCATATCGGCCTCGTCCCAGAAGGGCAGGCGGCGGTGCGCTTCCCGGTACTTCAAAGGGATGGGATGGGTGCCGATCACAACGGGTATCCCGAATTGGGTCTCGATGAAGGTCTTAAAACGCCGGATGTTAGGACACGGGGGATACCCCACAACCAATCCGGTGGCCAAATGAATGACCTCGGCACCGTTTTTCTTCATTTCCTCCGGGACATGTTCCACGTTGCCGCCCGGACAGCCTCCGCAGGTCGAGTAGCCGACGATTTCCACAGGTTCTTCAGTGGGGTAGATGGAAAACGCACCCCGCCGCTCGCGAAGCGCTCGGAAACACTTGCCCCCGCCGCAATCTTTATAGCGCGCGCAGATGATGATCCCGATCTTTTTCATTTCGGGCATTTTTTCAAGCACATGAACCAGTCGAGGCAGCGGACATCCTCGGATGGCTTCTCCATCCTCTCCTTGGCCGTGCCGCAGGAGCCCGGCGGGGGCACGATGACATCTTCGCCCGGCTGCCAGTTGGCCGGCGTGGCCACCTTGTGCTGATCGGAAAGTTGCATGGCCACGAGCAACCGCTTGATCTCTTCCATGTTGCGGCCGTTGCTGAGGGGGTAATAAAGAATCGCCCTTACAATGGCTTGGGGATCGATGATAAAGACGGCTCGAACGGCCTGGGTGGTGCTGGCCGCAGGCTGGAGCATGCCGAACGCCTTGGATACCTCCATCGTGAGGTCACTGATGACCGGGAAGGTCACCTCGACACCTTTCATGCCTTTGAACTCGATCTTTTCCTTGATGGTCCTCAGCCATGCGATATGGCTGTAGGTGCTATCGATAGAAAGACCGAGGAGTCTGCAATTGAGCTTTTCGAACTCAGGTTGCATGGACGCGAAGGTCATGAACTCCGTCGTGCAGACCGGAGTGAAATCGGCGGGATGGGAAAAGAAAATCACCCATTTGCCCTTGAAGTCGTCGGGGAAGTTGATGGATCCCTGTGTAGTTTCCGC
>Ga0315275_10002040_pt1 | contig 18058 bp, 16 predicted proteins | sample YL17G03_0_MG_FD_205557 | JGI IMG/M metagenome (GOLD analysis project Ga0315275, IMG submission 205557) | Sediment microbial communities from Yellowstone Lake, YNP, Wyoming, USA - YL17G03_0 | ecosystem: Environmental > Aquatic > Freshwater > Lake > Sediment | place: USA: Wyoming | collected...
CGGCGAGCAGTGAGAGGTGCCCGGCGTGGAGCGCCCCCATGGTGGGGACGAGGCCGACGGCGCCGCTGCGACACGGCTCGAGCGCCGTCCGGATGTCGGAGATCGTGCGGCAGGTTCTCATGCAACCGCCGCCGTGGCGTCGGCGAGAACGCGGTAGAGGGGCTCGAGCTCCGGGCGGCACGCGTGGATCGCCTCGAGGTGCCGGTCGACGGTCTCCCAGTCGCCGCGCTGGATCGGGCCGGTGAGCTCGAAATCGTTCTCGATCGTGCGCGTCATCAGCGGATCGAGCGCCTCGGGAGGCGCCCCGGCTGCCTCGAGCAGCGACCCGGCCGCATGGCGGAGCGTGACGAGGTAGTTGGAGGCGATCGAAGCGCCCGCGTGGTACGCCGCGCGGCTCTCGTCGAGCAGGGGAAAGGGCCTGAGGCCGAGCACCTCGGCGAGCCAGGTTGCAACCGCACGGGCGTCGTCGCTCTCGGCCGTCACCGCGGCCCAGGCCCCGTCGAGCTGCTCCGGCCCGCGTCGCAGCGTGAACGTCTGCAGGGGGTGGACGCTGAAGCGCTTCACGTGTGGGGCGAGCGAATCGAGCGGTGTCGCCCCGCTGACGTGGGCGACCCACGGGCCGGCGGCGACGGAGCTCGCCACCTCACCGATCGCGCGGTCGGGAACGCAGAGGAGAACGAGCTCCGGGTCGGCGCCGCCGAGCGTGAGCCCGCGCTCCCCGAGGCGCGCGGCGACCGCCGAGCCCACCCGGCCGCTGCCGATCACGTTGACGCTTCCGATCATGTTTCCGAGTGCTCCAGTTCCGATGGATACCGGGCTTCGCTGCAGTGTAACGACGGAAGGGGCGGATTTCGTCCCGCGCGGAGCGGCGTCGCGCCTCTCAGGCCGGCTCGACGGTGACGGGGATGCCGTTAAGGACGGCGTTTCCCGACACGGGGTCGAGCACGGAGGCGTCCGTGAGGATGTTCACGTTGACGCCGGCGTGGCCGGCGGCGACGGCCTGCCGGGTGCCGGGGAGGCCGTGCCCCCACCCGTACGGGATGCAGACGACACCGGGCATCACGGCGTCGGTCAGCTCGACGGGCACGTCGATCGAGCCGGCCGCCGAGCTGACCCGGGCGGTGGCTCCGTCCACGAGACCCAGCCTGCCCGCGTCGTCCGGGTGGAGCTGTGCGATGCAGCTGTCCTTCCCCCGCACGAGCACCGGCACGTTCTGGGTCCACGAGTTGGCCGTCCGCAGCTGGCGGCGACCGACGAGCACCATGCCCCCCGTCGCTGCCGCATCCAGGGCTCGATCGAGACGCGCCAGGTCGGCGACGAGCTGTGGCGGCGCCAGCTCGACCAGGCCCGACTCGGTTGCCAGCGCGTCCGGGAGCCGCGGGCCGAGAGGGCCGAAGTCGATCCCGTGGGGGCTCTCCTCGAGCACCGCGAGGGAGAGCCCGTCCGGCCGGGCGCCAAAGGCGTCGCCGCGGTGGCCGGTGCGGAGCAGAAGGTCGAGCAGGCGCTCCTCGGCCGGCCGGTCGCCGAGTGCGTCGGTGATCTCGTCGGGTGCGCGGCCGTGGATCGGCGAGGCGGGATCGGCCACCGCTTCGGCTATCCGCGTCGCGAGGGCGGCTTCGGCGAGTGCGTCACTGTCGGCATCGGCGCCGAGACCCGCTGCGATCGCCGCGAGGCGAACGAGGATCTCGAACTCCGACGGCGTTCCGGTCGCGCGCTCGAAGACGGGTGGAGAGAAGTGCGCCACGTCACGCACCGAGAGGGCCGTGAACGCGAGATCGTAGTGCGACTTCTCGAGCACGGACGGCGGCGGCAGGATCACGTCGGCGTGACGCGTGGTCGCATTCAGGTACGGATCGATGGAGATCATCAGCTCGAGCCCCGCGAGCAGGCTCTCGAGGCGCCCGGAGTCGGGCGTCGTCAGAGCCGGATTGCCGGCGATCGTGAGGAGCGCCCGCACCTGGCCGGTGCCCGGGGTGTCGATCTCGTCGGCGAGCGTCGCCACGGGGAGCTCGCCCATCATCTCGGGCAGCTCGCGCACGCGGCTGTGCCAGCGGCCGGTGCGGAAGGCTCGCGTCGTGCGGGCTGGCCGCTCGTGCGCCGCATGTGGGAACATCGAGCCACCGGGGCGGTCGAGGTTTCCGGTCAGGACGTTGAGGACATCGACGAGCCAGGCGGCGAGCGTGCCGTAGACGGTCGTGTGTGTCCCCATCCGCCCGTAGACGGCGGCCGTCGGCGCCGCCGCGAGCTCCCGGGCGAGCGAGATCGCGAGCTCGGCCGGGACGCCCGTGAGCGACGAGACGCGCTCCGGCGTGAAGCCGGCCACGGCCCGCCCGACGTCGTCGATCCCACGCGTCAGCTCGGTCAGCCGTCCCGGGGTCACAAGGCCCTCCGCGAACAGCGTCTGCGCGATCCCGGCGAGCAGGGCGGCGTCGGTTCCCGGACGGATCGGCACGTGCAGGTCTGCACGCTCTGCCGTGCGCGTTCGTCGCGGGTCGACGACGACGACGCGGCCGCCACGGGCCCGGATCGCGGTCAGGCGGCCGGGCCAGTCGGGCGCCGTCGCGAGGCTGCCGTTCGACTCGAGCGGGTTGGCGCCGAGGACGAGGAGAAAGTCGGTGCGGTCGATGTCCGGTACCGGGATCGCGAGCGGGTGGCCGAAGACGAGGCCGCAGGAGACGTGCTTCGGCATCTGGTCGACGGTCGAGGCCGTGTAGACGTTCTTCGTTCCGAGTGCCTTGACGAGCGGGCGGATCGCGAGCGTGTTGGCGAAGTTGTGCGCGTTCGGGTTCCCGGCGTAGACGGCGACCGCGTCACGGCCGTGTGTCGCGAGAACCGTTGTGAGGCGCCGTTCGACCTCGGCAAACGCCTCCTCCCAGCTCACCTCCTCGTGCACGCCGTTGCGGCGGACGAGCGGCTGCCGCAGCCGGTCCGGGTCGTCGTGGAGCGCTCCGAGCGTCGACCCCTTGGGGCAGATGAATCCCTTCGAGAACGGGTCCTCTGCATCGCCGCGGATGCCCGTGACGTGCCCGTTCTCGGTCTCGATGCGCAGGCCGCAGGTGGCCTCACAGAGGGGGCACGTCCTGAACGCCACGCGCGTCGCCATGCGCGGACGATACAGCCGGAGGTGCTCTCAGACGGCGAGTGGCCGCGCTCGCTCCGCCAGCCGACGGTCGCCGGTCTGCTCTGCGACCGCTAGAGCGCGGCGTGCGGGTTCCGATCCGTCGCCACCCTCGAGCTCTGTGGCAGCGGCATCGGAGAACTCGACCCAGCCGAGGAGGGCGATCCCCTCATCGCCCGAGAGGTGCCGTAGCCATGCGCCGGCATCGCGGAGCGCGGCGGCATCGCCGGCGTCACACCAGGCGAGGATCTCCGTCAGTGCCGCTCCGGTCCCGTCGAACATTCCCACGTCGCGTATCGCTCGTGCGCGTGCGAAGGCGTCCCTTGCCGCGGCGAGATCTCCCCGCTGGACCCCGACCCAGCCCTCGACGGCACATAGCTGGGCCCCGGCGAACGTCGTCCTGTTCGCAAAGCGACGGCTCGCGATCGCGGCATCCGCCGCCGCCGCCTCGACGTCGCCGCAGGCGATGTGGGCCACGGCGCGGTAGATACGGACGGCCATCTCCATGCGGGGCACGTCGAGGTCCTCCGCGATTGCCACGGCCTCATTCACGTTGTCGAAATAGAGCTCCAGCTCGAGGTGCGGTACGAGCGACATGAACGACGATGCGAGTGCGTAGGCGAGGTTCCGCCGGTCGCCGATCGCGCGGCAACCGTCGATCGCGCCCAGCACGACCTCTCGGGAATCCTCGATCCTCCCGGAGAGTGCAAGCGCAGCGGCGCGTATGTACTCGTTTTCGTACAGAAGAGCTCGTTGGCCCAGCTCGCGCATGAGGGCGCTCCCTCGATCTCCGAACGCGATCGCGGCCGATGGCGGTCCGGCAAACACGTATGTCTCGCTGAGCCCGTGGAGCGCGTACGCCTCGGCGACGCGGTCGCCTGCGCCAACGGCCTGCTCGAGCGCCTGCTCGTGCAACGGGATCGCGTCGCTCCAGCGACCGAGCCCGTAGAACGCCGCGCCTGCCGTGTAGAGCAGGTGGGCGACGAGCCCGTCCTCACCGGCGTGCTTCGCAGCCTCGATCGCCTCTCGTGGATCGGTCACCTCCTCGTAGCGATCCTCGAGCCAGAGCACGTGGTTGCGCGCCGACAGCACCGCGGCCGTGAGGACAGGCTCGCCTTCCCGCCGGGCGAGCGCCAGGGCGCGGTCGATGTCGGTCTCGGCGTCCCGGAAGCGGCCGACCTGCTGCAGAGCGCCCGCGCGACCGAGCAGCAGGCGTGCCTCTGGAGCGGTACGCGTCTCGTCGGGGAGCCTGGTGGACGCCTCGAGCCCCCGGTCGTACCAGCGGATCGCATCGTCGACGGCGAAGAGCATTCTGCTCCGGTCGCCTGCGATCGTGGCGTACCGCACGGCTCGAGGCGCGTCGCCGGCGAGAGCGAAATGGTGCGCCAGGATCTCGGCGAACTCCTCCTCGCGTCCACGCGTCACGTGCTCGACCCACGCCCCGGCCTCGGCATGCGCCTCCTTTCGTCGAGCGCGCGGAATGCTCGCATACGCGACGTCTCGGGTGAGCACGTGAATGAACGCCAGTTCGCGCTCGCCGGCGATCGTCGAGGTCGCACCCTCGACGAAGAGGCCGCGGTCGACGAGCCCGTCGAGCGAGCCCGTGTCGCCGCCGAGACTCGCGACCGCGCCTGCCCAGAACGTGCGTCCGACCACCGAGGCCGCCTGAACTGCCTGCTTCTGGCTCGAGGGGAGTCGGTCGATCCGGGCTGCGATCACACCCTGAACGGTGTCGGGCAGCGTGTCCGAGAGCGGGCCATCGAGCTCCCAGCGGCCCTCGCGGCGTGCGAGCGAGCCATCCTCGGTCAGCATGCGCAGCAGCTCTGCCGCAAAGAACGGATTGCCTTCGGAGCGGCGCTGGACGGCGTCGATGACTTCGCCCGGCGCCTCCGCCCCCAGCAGGTGCTGCGTGAGGGCGGCGCTCTCGGCGACGGTCAGCGGTGACAGGGTGACGGTCGTCCGGTGGCCGACTCCACCGCCCCAGGCAGGGCGCTGCTCGAAGAGCTCCGGCCGTGTCAGGCAGAGGACCGTCGTGGCCGAGCCGAGCGCCGTCGGTAACTCCTCGAGCATGTCGAGGAGCCCGTGGTCTGCCCAGTGGATGTCCTCGATCACGACCAGCAACGGCCCGCCGCCGGCCAGTGCGTCGATGTAGTCCTTCCACGCGCGGACGAGCCTCCGCCGCGCAACCTCCGGATCGCTCGTGCCGGCATCCTCGGCCAGGATCCCGACGCAGGCGAGGATCGCGCTCTTCGCGTCCGCCGCGTCGCTGCCCTTCCCCAGCCGCTCCTCCAGGGTCAGGCGGGCCTTGGCGACAATCTCCTCGGCGGGATCGCTGTCGAGGATCCCTGCGTCCGTCTTGACGATCTCTGCCAGCGGCCAGAAGGCAAGCCCATCCCCGTAGGCCAGGCAGCGGCCCGCGACGACCTTGAGCTCCGGGTTGCGATCGCGCGCGGTGGCAGCAAGCTCGGCCGCGAGGCGGCTCTTTCCGATCCCGGCGGGGCCGACGACGGTGATCTGCTGTGCGTGCCGCTCGCGCGTCGTGCGCCCGAGCAGCATTCCGAGCAGCCCGAGCTCGTCCTCGCGGCCGACGAGTGGGACACTGGCGGCGATGCCCTCGCGCCGGCTGGCGCGCACCCCGAGGGCACGCCAGATCCGGGAGAGCCCCTCCAGTCCGCGTAACTCGACATCCTCGAGCGGCCGGTAGTCGATCGTGTCGCGGGTGTCGCGCCACGCCCGCTCGCCGACCACGACTGCTCCCGGAGGGGCTGCGGCCTGGAGCCGTGCCGCAATGTGAAGCGTGCCTCCGGTGAGAAGCCCGTCGGCCTCGCGACCGACCGAGGCGACGATCTCGCCGGTCTCGATCCCGATCCGCATCTCGATCGGGCGCCCGGCAGGGAGTGCGATGTCTTCCTGGACCGCCGCCAGGCGCTGATGCATCGCGAGCGCTGCCCGTACCGCTCGTTCGGGATCGTCCTCGTGAGCGACCGGGGAGCCGAACACCGCGATCACCGCGTCGCCCGCGTACTTCTCGACCGTGCCGCCGAACTGCTCGATCTCCTCGGTCATCGCCCGGAGAAACGGTCCGACCACGGCGTTCAGCTCCTCGGGGTCGAGGCGCGCGGCGAGCTCCGTCGACGAGACGAGGTCGGCAAACAGCGCCGTCACCACCTTGCGCTCCTCGACATCCGGTGCCCCTGCTCCTCCGAGCTCCGCTCCGCAGGCGCCGCAGAACTGCTGGCCAGGCGGCCAGGTTGCCTCACACGAGGAACACCGGACGACGAGCTCGCCGCCGCAGTCGCCGCAGAAGCGGCTGCCCGGCAGCGCGGTTGCGCCGCACGAGGGGCAAGGTGTGCCGGTCACGGTCGTGCGCCACGCTCTCGGAGCCTCTGGCGCACCGCCGGCCACTCGTCGTCGACGACGCTGTACCAGGCCGAGTCCCGGTTCTCGCCGTCTCGCACGAGCATGTGCTTCCGATGGATGCCCTCGAACCGGGCGGGGAGCGCCGCGAGCGCCGGGTTGGCCCGCTCGTTCAGGGCGTCGGTCTTGAACTCGACGCGCCGGCAGCCCAGCACCTCGAACGCGTACTCGAGCTGGAGCAGCTTTGCCTCCGTGTTGGCGCCAGTGCCCCAGGCCGACGGTGCGAGCCAGGTCCACCCGATCTCGAGGCTCCGGTGCTCCGGGCGCAGCGCCAGGAATCTCGTCGAGCCGACGGCCGTCTCCGTCTCACGGAGGACGGTCGCGAAGACGAGATCGAGCCCGGCCTCGACGCGGGTAAGGGCGTCGTCCAGCCATACCTGCCACTCCTCGCGCGTCTGCGGCTGGAGGATCGGTAGCCACCGCCAGACGCGCGGGTCGCGCGAGGCCTCGTAGAGGTCGTCAGCGTGCCGCGCTTCGAGAGGCTCGAGTCGCACGATCCGGCCTTCGAGCGTTTGTGTCTTCCATCGCTCCATGCGGGGCGGACGTTACACTCGCATCATGCCCATCTATGAGTACGCGTGCATGGAGTGCGAGGATCACTTCGACGAGCTCGTTCGTAGCGACGATCAGGTGGTTACGTGCCCGTCGTGCAACGCGACCGACGTGTTGAAGCAGATCTCGGCGTTCGCCGTCCACGGCGCAGCCGCGAAGCCGTCGTTCGGCGGCGGTTCGGGTGGCTGCTGCGGCGGCGGCTGCGGCTGCAGCTGAGAGACAGCGAGCGGCGAAGCCGCTCTGAAATCTGGGGCGAGGCTTCAGCCTCTCCCCTGGGTTTAAGAGACAGCGAGCGGCGAAGCCGCTCTGAAATCTGGGGCGAGGCTTCAGCCTCTCCCCTGGGTTTACCGGGTTCGCCCCTCATCCGCCTCTGCGCCTAGACTGCCGCTTCGATGGATGCCCTTGCCCGTGCCGAGGCGCTCGCCGCGTACGCCGCCGACACCGCCGGGTGTGTGCGCTGCCCGCTCTCGGAGACCCGAACGCAGGTCGTGTTCGGCTCCGGCAATCCCGATGCAGACCTGATGCTGGTCGGCGAGGCACCGGGCTTCCACGAGGATCAGGGAGGGCTGCCGTTTGCCGGACAGGCGGGCGAGCTCCTCGGCCGGCTGCTCGCGGGAATCGGTCTCGAGCGGGACGAGGTGTACCTCGCGAACGTCCTCAAGTGCAGGCCCCCGCAGAACCGCGACCCGCTCGAAGGCGAGATCGCCGCCTGTGAGCCCCACCTGTTCCGTCAGGTCGGGCTCGTACGGCCGCGGGTCGTGGCCACCCTCGGGAACTTTGCCACGAAGCTCCTCTCCGGCCGGTCGTTCGGGATCACCCGGGTCCACGGCCAGGAGCAGGAGGTGACGCTCGGGGCGACGAGCGTGCTCCTCTATCCGCTCTACCACCCCGCGGCCGCCCTCTACACACCTTCGATGCTCAGGGCTCTCGAGGACGACTTCTCACGGCTCCCGGGCCTGCTGGGCCGGGAGCCGAGCGCGCCGGTTGCGTTTCGGTCCCCTGTCGAATCGTCACCCGAGCCGGTCGAGGACGACCCTCGCGCGGCCGATACGTTACAGCTCGGCCTCTTCTGAGCCGGTGATCGAGCGCACAACGCATGGGGCGGCCGAGACCGAGGCCTTCGGTGCCCTGCTCGCCGGCCTGCTCCGGCCGGGCGACGTCGTCCTCGTCCGCGGCGAGCTCGGCGCGGGAAAGACGACCCTCGTCAGGGGCGCCTGCAGGTCGCTCGGGATCAACGAGCCGGTGACGAGCCCCACCTTCACGATCGGCCATCTCTATCGAGGAGCGGCGACCGTCGCACACCTCGACCTCTACCGCTTCGTCGGTCTCAGCGCGGCCGAGTGGGGCGACCTCGAGCCGTACTTCGACGACACGATCGCGTTCGTCGAGTGGCCCGACGCGGGGCTCGCAGCCCTGCCGCCGGCCCGCGTCACGCTCGTTCTCGAGCATGTCGCGCCGCACAAGCGCCGGATCTTTGCCGACAGTGCCGACGGAACGCTGCTAGAAGATCTCGCGCGTGCTGATTCTGGCGTTCGACACCGCGACTGACGTCGCCACGAGTGCGCTCGTGGCCGACGGCGAGACCCTCGGCGAGCGCACGACGCGGCCGCAGTCCCTCCTCGCCGACGTGGCAGACCTGCTCGCCGTAGCCCATCTCGTTCCCGGCGACATCACCGCGCTCGTCGTCGGAACCGGGCCCGGAAGCTTCACGGGCACGCGCATCGGGCTTGCCGTCGCGCGTGGCCTCGCACTCTCGCTCGATCTGCCCGTTGCGGGAGTCTCGACCCTCGCCGCCCTCGCCGCGAGCACCGAGGGCGCCTTCCCGGTCATCGATGCGAGGCGCGGCGAGGTCTTCGTGCCCGGACCGCTCGCAGTCCGACCCGAGGACGTCGTGATCCCATCGGGGAGCATCTGCGTCGGGAACGGTGCCTGCCGCTACCGCGGGCTGCTCGTCGGCCGCGGGGCGGACGTGCCGCCGGACGACTCGGCCCTCCATGTGCCGTTGGCTGCGCTGCATGCCTCACTCGCAACGTCGTTCGGCCCTGCCGACGCCGTCGCTCCGGTGTACGTGCGGGAGCCCGACGCCGGCAGGTGGCACGGGTGAGCTTCTCCCTGCGCCGGCTCGACCTCGCCGACCTCGACGCGATCGAGAAGATCGAGCGCGCGTCGTATCCAACGCCGTGGTCACGCTCGATGTTCGCGAGCGAGCTCGCGAAGCAGAGCTCGATCTCGATCGCGGCGGTCGCCGACGGCGGTCAGCTGATCGGCTACCTGGTGCTCTCACGCTATGTCGACGCCTGGCACGTGATGAACGTGGCCGTCGACCCGGACCACCGGCGCCTCGGAGTTGCCTCGGCGATGCTGAGCCGCTTGTTCGACGTCACGCAAGCGGATGCCGAGCGCGGCTATACCCTCGAGGTGCGCGTCTCGAACCTCGCGGCGATCAGCCTCTACGAGAGCTTCGGCTTCGTGTCCCATGGCGTCCGACGTGGTTACTACACTGACAACAGAGAAGATGCAGTGATCATGTGGAAGGACCCCGACCCCGGTTCGGAGGAGCAGCGCACCATGCAGGAGCCGACGACGACGTGATTCTCGGAATCGAGACCTCGTGCGACGAGACCGCGGCAGCGGTGGTGACGGCCGACGGCCATGTGCTCTCCTCGATCGTCGCCTCTCAGGCGGAGCTCCACGCGCTCTACGGCGGCGTCGTGCCCGAGATCGCCTCGCGTCGCCATCTCGAGCTCGTCGGCCCGGTGATCCGCGAGGCGCTGGGCGAAGCAGAGCTCGGGCTCGCAGAGATCACCCGGATCGGTGTCACGCGAGGCCCCGGCCTCATCGGCGCCCTTCTCGTCGGGCTCTCGGCCGCCAAGGCGATCGCCTGGTCGCGGAGCATTCCGCTCGTGCCCGTCGACCACCTGCAGGGACATGTTGCCTCGCTCTACCTCGGCCCGGCAGCCGTCGAGCCCCCCTTCGTCTGCCTGCTCGCAAGCGGCGGCCACACGCTGCTGCTCGCCGTGCGGCAGCACGGATCGTTCGAGCGGCTCGGGACCACGCTGGACGATGCAGCCGGCGAAGCGTTCGACAAGGGCGCCCGCCTGCTCGGCCTCCCGTACCCGGGTGGAGCTGCGATCGACGAGCTTGCCCGGCACGGCGACCCCGAGGCGTTCCGCTTTCCTGTCGCCCGTGTGCCCGGACTCGATTTCTCGTTCTCGGGCGTCAAGACCTCGCTCCTCTATGCCGTCCGCGAGCTCGGCGACGCGGACCTGGCAGAGCGGCGTGCCGACCTCGCAGCGTCCTACCAGCGGGCGATCGTCCTCGCTCTGACCCGACGGCTGCGCGAGGCCGCGGAGGCCACGGGCATCGAGCGAATCGCGGTGGTCGGGGGCGTGGCGGCGAACAGCGAGCTTCGCGCGGCTCTTCCCGGTGCGGCGCTCGCGCCGCTCTCACTGTGTACCGACAACGCGGCCATGATCGCCTCGGCGGCGCGGTTCGGCGATGCTCTCTCAGGCCCCGAGGCTCTGACTCTGGATGCGTATGCGTCGGCCGCCTGAGCGCATCCGCTCTCGTGTCGTTGTCGCCGCCGTTCTCGCGGTCGCTGCGCTTCTCCTCGTTGCGGGGGCGAGCGGCGCAGAGCAGCCGGCGTCGGGCGCCGCGGGTTGGGAGAGCCTGCTCGGCGATCGGCCGTCCGCGCAACTCGGCGGCCGCTGGATCGTCGTCCTTGCGAAGCCGTCCCTCGCGACGAAGGTCGCCGCGGCCGGCGGCGTCGCCACCGAGGAGCAGGAGCGTGCCTGGACGGCCGCGGCCCGGAACGCCCAGCGGGAGGTGATCGCGCGGCTCGCCTTCCGAGGGGCTCCGATCGAGCCCGAGCATGCGTACTACCGCGTGTTCAACGGGTTCGCAACCCCGCTCGACGCCCGCACCCTCGCGATCGTCGTCCGCGATCCCGACGTGCGAGGTGTATACCCCGTCAGAGCGGCGATCCCGGCCGCCGTCGATCCGAACACCGACGACGATCTCGTGGACGTTGCCGGCGGGCGGCGTCCGGGCATCGGGATCCCCGGGTTCTCGGGTGCGGGCGTTACGGTCGCGCTGCTCGACACCGGGGTCGACATCGTCCATCCGTATATCCGGTCCGCGCTCATGCGCGGCCTCGACGTGCTCGACCCGGGTGGTGACGCCAGCGCTCGCCAGAATCCCACTGCTCCTGGCAGGCCCGAGCGCCACGGCACCGAGATGGCCGGCCTCGTCGCCGGGTCGGATGGGCCTGGAGGCCTCCAGGGCGTGGCACCCGAGGCAGTGCTGCTCGCGATTCGCGTCGCGGGCTGGCAGCCGGATACCTCCGGAGGTGTCTCGGTCTACGGCAGGACCGACCAGGTGCTGGCCGGGATCGAGCTGGCCGTGGATCCGAACGAGGACGGCGACGCCCACGACGCAGCGCGGATCGCGCTCGTCGGCGTGGTGGAGCCGTTCGCCGCGTTCACCGACGGTCCGCTCGCAGCCGCCGCGGCCGGTGCCCTCGCGCTCGACTCGCTGCTGGTCACCGCGGCGGGCAACGACGGGCCGGCCGGCCCGGCCTACGGCAGCGTCGGCGGGCCCGGCGGCGCGCCTGCTGCGCTGACCGCCGGCGCGACCGACACGAGACGCCGGAGCCCGACCGGTCATGTGCTGCTGCTCGCGGGGCTCCGGGTCCTCGTCTCCGGCGTCCAGCCGCTCGGCGGCGTCGTCGCTCCCTCACTCTCCGTCTCCGCTCCGGTGGTTGCGCTCGCGCGCAATCCCACCGCCGTGGTCGGTGCCGCCGGCGGCTTTGCGCGCCTGTTCGACGGGGACGGGTACAGCCGTGTGGGAGGTGCCGCCGTGCTGCTTCCGCGCGGTACCTCGTCGCCCGAGGCTGTCCGCGAGGTCGTTGCCGCGGGTGCCCGCGCCGTGCTCGTCGACGGCCCGCTGCCGGCCGGTTCGCTCGGGACCGACGGCCCCGTCGAAGTGCCGATCCTCGGGCTCTCCGCCGTGGACGCCGATGTGGTGCGTGCAGCGCTGCGAGGTGCGGTTCCCGTGTCGCTCTCCGTCGGCGCGGCGGCGTTCGACACGAACGAGGGTCGAGGAGCCCCCGCGCCGTTCACGTCGGAGGGCCTCGCGTTCGACGGAGGTCCCAAGCCCGAGGTCAGCGCCGCCGGGATCGGCCTCGCGACGTCCGATCCCGGCCGCGACGAGGACGGCGCCGCCCGCTACGGGACGCTCAGCGGCACGAGCGCGGCGGCGGCCCTCACCGCCGGAGCCGCCGCCCTGCTCGCGCAGGCGCGACCGGACCTCGATGCCGCCGGCCTGAAGCAGGCACTCGTCGCAGCCGCGCAGCGTGCCGGCGGGGGTGGCGCGGCGGCTGGCACCCTCGATCCCGCAGGCGCAGTTGCAGTCGAGCTCGTCGCCGACCCGCCGACTGTCGGGCTCGGGGCGGCGTTCGCCGAGAACGCGACTGTCAGACGTGTCATTACGCTGCGCAACGTCAGCCGCCGCTCGCTCTCCATCACGATCGAGCCGGGAACCGCCGACGCAGCGGACATGGTCGTCGAGACCCGCCCGACGGCTGCGAGGCTGAAGCCGGGAGCGTCTTTGCGTGTCAGCGTGGTCGCCGGAGTTCCACTCCTGCCGCGCGCGCCGGCTGCGCTCGGCGGCGCGCTGCGGGTCAAGGTGCGAGCTGGTTCCACACTGCGGGTCCCGTGGACGATCGTGGTACCGCTCACGAACCGCGATCTGATTCGGAGCGCCCGGCTCTCGAGCCGAACGTTCGAGCCGTCCGACCTCGAGCCGACGGTCCTCACCGTCGTTGCCGGACGTGTCGACGGTACCGCGGAACGGCCGCAGCTCCAGCCGCTCGAGGAACTGGCGATCGACCTCTATCGGGGAGACCGGCGCCTCGGCATGCTCGCGCTCGTTCGAGACGTGCTCCCGGGGCGGTACTCGTTCGGGATCACGGGTCGCGGGGCGAACGGTCGGCGCCTCCCACCGGGCGAGTACGCGCTGCGCCTCAAGGCCACGCCGGTCGGCGGTGGCACGATCGACGAGGAGACGGTCCCGTTCACGATCACCTAGATGACTGCGCAGGCCGGTCGGGACGTTCGCCGCGTTCTGGCGGCCGCGGTATAGTCGGGTCGTCGTGAGCGATGGTGTCCACGCATGAGTGCTGCTGCCCCTGCGCCGACGCATCTCCGGGAGAACCCGTTCGAGATCGCCCAGTCGCAACTCCGCCGCGTCGGTGAGACGTTCTCCGTCGATCCGAATCTGATCCAGATCCTGTCCTACTGCAAGAAGGGCGTCGAGGTCTCGGTACCCGTGCAGATGGACGACGGCTCGGTGCAGGCCTTCCAGGGCTATCGCGTCGTCCACAACATGACCCGCGGCCCGGCGAAGGGCGGCATCCGGTACCACCCGGCGGTCACACAGGACGAGGTCAAGGCCCTCGCAATGTGGATGACGTGGAAATGCGCGCTGATGGGGCTGCCGTTCGGCGGCGCCAAGGGCGGCGTCGTCTGCGACCCGAAGCTCCTCTCCCTCGGGGAGAAGGAGCGGCTGACGCGTCGCTACACGAGCGAGATCATCAACGAGATCGGCCCCGAGAAGGACATTCCCGCCCCCGACGTCGGAACCGACGCCCAGGTGATGGCGTGGATCTTCGACACGTACTCGATGAACGTCGGTCACTCGGTGCTCGGCGTCGTCACCGGCAAGCCACTTGCCATCGGAGGCTCGGTCGGCCGAGAGGGCGCGACCGCGCGCGGCTCGCTCTACTGCATCAGAACCGCTCTCCAGAAGCAGGGGTCACGTCTGCACGACACCCGGGTTGCGATCCAGGGGTTCGGCAACGTCGGCTCCAACCTTGCCCGCCTTCTGTCCGACGAGGGCGTGCGAGTGATCGCCGTGTCCGACTCCCGGGGCGGGATTCACAACCCGTACGGTCTCGATGTGCCGGCGGCGATCGCCTACAAGGCCGAGCACGGTGTTCTCGAGGGCTTCCCCGGCGCCGATGCGATCACGAACGAGGAGCTGATCGAGATCAACTGCGACGTGCTCACGCCGTGCGCCCTCGAGCAGGTGATCACGGCGGAGAATGCAGGCCGCGTGCAGGCCAAGATGATCTGCGAGGGGGCCAACGGGCCGACCACGCCGGCGGCAGACGAGATACTCGAGGACCGTGGCATTCTCGTCCTGCCCGACGTGCTTGCGAATGCCGGCGGCGTCGTCGTCTCCTACTTCGAATGGGTGCAGGGCCTCCAGGAGTACTTCTGGAAGGAATACGAGGTCCACGCGAAGCTGAACGATATCGTCGTCCGTGCCTTCGAGGAGACCTGGTCGGCGCGCGAGCGGTTCGGAACGAGCATGCGGATGGCCGCCTACGGGATCGCCGTGCAGCGCGTCGCCGAGGCGACCACGATCCGCGGCCTCTACCCGTAGCGCTCGTCGCTCGGGTGCACACCGTCACGCTGTATCACGCAGAGGGTTGCCACCTCTGCGACCGTGCGATCGACGTTGTTCGTGAGGCCCAGCGTCAGCAGCAGTTCACGCTCGAGCTCGTCGACATCGGCGGCGTCGAGTCGCTCGAAGCGCAGTACCGCGAGCACCTTCCCGTGATCGAGCTCAACGGCGTCCGGACGTTCACGTACTTCGTCACGGTCGACGCCCTGCTCGGTCGCCTGGAGGCCCTGCCGCTCCGGGACGATGGTTCCCCGGCGCGCTGAGCCGACGGGGTCAGGCAATATGTGACAAGTTGTCACAAGCAATGTCGATTTCCGAGGAGACGAGAGTGGCGGACAGACTGACGGTGGGCGTGGCTGCGCGGCTGAGCCGCTACCTGCAGGTGCTCACGCAGGCAAAGAAGATGGGCAAGGAGAGGATCTCCTCACAGGAGATCTCGGAGTACACGAACATCAACGCCACCCAGATCCGTCGGGACCTCTCGGGCTTCGGCCGTTTCGGCAAGCGCGGCGTGGGCTACAACATCGAGTCCCTGCTCGGCGAGATTCGCAAGATCCTGCGGACGCAGGGCCAGCACAACATCGCGCTCGTCGGCGCCGGCCGGCTCGGCGGCGCGATCGCCAGCTCCCCGATCTTCGCCGAGCACGGGATCACGATCGCGGCGGTGTTCGACAGCGACCCGGCGAAAGCAGGGCGTCTCATCGGCGGTGTCCCCGTGACGTCTCTCGAGACCCTCGACGAGATCGTCCGCGAGCGGAACATCATCGTGGGCGTCCTCGCCGTGCCGGCCGACGCCGCCCAGGGTGCCGCCGACGCACTCATCGCCGCGGGCGTCAAGATCATCTTCAACTACTCGCAGGCGCTCCTCACGACTCCATCGGACGTCCAGGTCCACACCTCGAACCCGGCCGTCGAGCTGCTCTACGCCCTCTACTTCCACCTGACCTGACGCGGAGCGTCAGGTCAGCGGGGAGAGGCTTCAGCCTCTCCTCCGGGTGGAGCGGTTCCCCGAGCAACGGTGCAAGATGAGGCGGATGCGCATCCTCCTCTGGCACGGCTACCTTCTGGGCGGCACCGGCTCGAACGTCTACACGCGTATGCTCGCGCGGGAGTGGAGCGGCGCCGGGCACGACGTCACGGTTCTCTCGCAGGAGCCGAGCCCCGAGCGCTACGACCTCGGTACCGCGACGGCAGTTCGCCCCGATGTCGGCGGCCTACTACCCGTCTTCGTCCTCGACCGCTACGAGGGGTACGACGTCCGCCGCGTGCAGGACTGCGCACGGGCCGAGCTCGACGCCTGGGTCGAGGCGAACGCCGCCGCGATCCGCGCGCTCCTTCCCGCAGACGTCGTTTTCACGAATCACGTCCTTCTCGGTGGGCCGGTGGGTGCCGCCTCGGGCGTTCCGTTCGCGGTCAAGGCGCACGGCTCCGAGCTCGAGTACTCGATGCGTGGCAATGAGACGCTCTCGGCCTGGGGAGCGGAAGCGCTGGCAGGAGCACGGGCGACGTTCGTCGGCTCGGAGCACATCCGAAGCGTCCTCGCCGAGGTCTGTGGTCATACGGCGAACGTGATCGAGGTGCCACCCGGCGTCGATATCGAGGAGTGGGTGCCCGAGCCCCGCGACCGCTCACTGACTGCGCTGATCGACGAGGCCGGGCGCGATGCACCGAATCCCGGCAACGCCGAAGAGCGCCTTCCCGACGCGGCCAACGCAGCACGCCTGGCGAGCTTCCTCGCCACCGACCTGCCGGTGGTCGTCTACTTCGGCAAGCTGATCGAGCAGAAGGGGGTCCACGTCCTCGTCGACGCCCTCGCCGGGATCGCGGCCCGCCTCGTCGTCGTCGGGTTCGGCCCGGAGCGAGCGGCGCTCGAGCGGCGGGCCGCCGAGCGTGGGGTCGAGGCGCTCTTCACCGGGCCGCTCGAGCACCGGCACCTCCGGCATCTCCTCGCACTCGCTGATGCGTGCGTCGTGCCGTCGATCTTCCCCGAGGCGTTCGGAATGGTCGCAGCCGAGGCTGCCGCTGCCGGCTGCCCACCGCTCGTCGCCCGCCACTCGGGTCTCGCCGAAATCGCGGCAGGGCTGGAAGAGGCCTATCCGCCGGCATTCCGCCATCTGACAGCTTTCGACTCCGGGGACGCCGCCGATCTTGCCCGCCTGCTCGGCGAGCTGTTGGCTCTCGCTCCCGCCGAGAGGGATGCGATCCGCGCCGCGGCGCGCGTCGCCGTCGTCGAGCGGTGGAGCTGGGCCGGCGTCTCGCGCCGGCTGCTCGAGCCTTTCGGGTAGTCGCTATCGAAAGTGCAGTATCGACTACGCTTTTTCGCGCGATGGGCGACGAACAGCGCGTTCCGACAGATCAGCTCCTCCAGGATGCGCGCGAGCGCTTCGACGAGGGTACGGACTTCACGGTTGCCGTCGAGGAGGAGTTCGCGCTGCTCGACCCGATCTCGCTCGACCTGATCAACCGGTTCGAAGACGTGCAGGCGGCCGCGGCCGGGACGGACGTCGAGCGTCATCTCGCCGGTGAGCTGATCGCCTCGGAGGTCGAGATCAAGACCGGCCGCGTGGAGTCCTTCGCCGGCGTCCCGCAGGTCATCGCGGACCGCCGTAGCCAGCTCGTCAGCCTCGTCGAGCCGCTCGGCCTTACGCTCGGAGCGACAGGGTCGCATCCCTGGGCGAACTGGAAAGACCAGCGGATCATCGACACGCCGCACTACCGTCGCAACGACGAGCTCCTCCGCTACGTCGTCTGGAAGAACAACACGTTCGGGTTCCACGTCCACATCGGGATCAAGGGAGCCGATCGTGCGCTCCAGGTCACCTCGGCGTTGCGCAACTGGCTTCCCGAGTTGCTCGCCCTCTCGGCGAGCTCGCCGTTCGCCGAGGGCGTCGACACTGGCCTCCATTCGGCCCGCACGCAGATCTTCACGCGCTTCTTCCCCCGCTGCGGCGTCCCCGACGCGTTCGCCACGTGGGACGACTACGAGCGCTACGTTCGCTTCCTCTACGACACCGGCTCGATCACCGAGCACACGCAGCTGTGGTGGAGTGTCCGCCCACATCTCGCGTTCCCGACGGTCGAGATCCGCATCTGTGACGGGCAGCCCGACCTCGCCGAGTCGCAGTCGCTCGCGGCACTCTGCGTCGCTCTGACGGCACGGATCGCGCGAGCAATCGACGAGGGAGAGCCGATTGTGAGCCAGCCACACCGCCTGATCGAGGAGAACATGTGGCGGGCGATCCGCTACGGGCTCTCCGGCGGCCTGATCGACCTGGAGCGGGGCGACGTGTTGCCCGCGCGGGCCCGGCTCGAGCGACTGATCGACTGGGTGCTGCCGGTCGCGGGCGAGATCGGCGCCGCCGACTGGCTCCGCCTGCCCGAGCAGAATGCGGCCGAGCGCCAGATCGCCCGTTTCGCCGAGTGCGGCGACCTGGCCGAGATCTACGGCGACCTCACCGTGCGCCCGTCCCGCGTCGGCTGACGGACCGCGGACGACCTTCCGCC
>Ga0315275_10002041_pt1 | contig 18050 bp, 14 predicted proteins | sample YL17G03_0_MG_FD_205557 | JGI IMG/M metagenome (GOLD analysis project Ga0315275, IMG submission 205557) | Sediment microbial communities from Yellowstone Lake, YNP, Wyoming, USA - YL17G03_0 | ecosystem: Environmental > Aquatic > Freshwater > Lake > Sediment | place: USA: Wyoming | collected...
TTTCCAAGTGTTATAAGTGTTTTTGTTAATTCACTATAACTGTTTTAATTATAAATTTTTAAGTGCTTTAACGATTGAACCATTTCTAGAAACCTCTGATTTAGGTTTCTGTTCTTTTGTTTCAGTAGTTTTTCTGCTACCAGGAGCTACATATGGAGGAGTTGCTGGAGCAGGTGCACTACCATCAGCTTGTTGATATCCAATAATGTTATTCTCAGCATCATAGATAGGAAGCTTATTTGTAACTGTTGGCATATTGAACTTTTGTAAAGGGTTCATATTCTGAGCTCTGAAGCTTGGGTCATATCTATAGTTGTACAAGTTTTCGTATGTAGCAAGATTTCTATTAGTTAATTTATTCTGAGCATACTTATCTGTAATAGATTCTAAAGCTGCTAATGTTGTAGCTTTAGTGTTACTCTTAGCTTTAGCTTGTCTTACATATTGTTCATCAAGTATTATTTGATTAGCAACATCAGCAGCATTCATTGTTTGAATGTTTGTATTATAGATGTTAGCTTTATTAGCTTGATTGATTCTCATTTGCTCTCCTAACACCTTAGAGTTAGCAGCATACTTCTGAGCAGCTAATGATGAAGCAGCTGAAGGATCACCACCTGTTGCTCTTAGTATAGAATTAAAGTCTGCTTGGTTAGCATTCATTTGATCCTGAAGAGAAATATCGTATGGTTGTTGTAACCTTGGATTAATCTTTTGTGCATATACAGATTCAAGATCATTACTAATCAATGCATACATCTCTGGACTCAACTGCTGTATATCTAATGGTTCAGCATTAGATCGTCTTCTTTGACCAATGTATGAGTTAATCAAATCCATAAAAGGAAACTTAGTAGTTATTTGACCTGTAGTTAAAGGAATACTAGTAGATGTTGGCAAAGGAATTAAAGGAGTTGTAGAAGGAGTTCCTTGATTAGTTACACCTACACCTTTAGCAGGAGCAATATTTAATGAGTTCATATATCTTTCAGTTCTTGGACCAAAGATAGAATCAATATTACTAGATAAATCAGTGACTTTTAATCCTTTAGACTTACCAAATGATGTAACAGGATATTGTCCTAATACTTGTTTAGCAAACTCAGGACTGATTCTACTAAATTCTTTTTGGAACTTTTCAACAGCAGGACCTTTTTTCTGTTTTTTAGCAGCTTCATATAATCCTTGTAAGTAGGTATAATCTTCAGCACTTACAGGTGCACCTTGTTTTTGAGTGCTAGGATTACCATATAATGCAGAAGCATCAGTTCTAAACTTATCAGAAGCACCTGTACCTTTATCAAATCCAAAATGGATATGTGGACCAGTTCCTTTTGTAGCAGCTAATGTATTAGAATCATATTCGTTAATTGCAGTGAGACCATTCTCTAACATGAACTGTGCAATTTCAGGATCCTTAAGAATAGTATTGTATGCTTCACTTCCTAATTTAGGAAAAGTTAAATCAGCAGCTTCACCAACACTATGTCTAGATGGTCTTCCTTGAGCAGTTTTTGCTCCTTTTCTAACTGTACTAGTAACATTATAATCATAACCTTTTTGTTTGATTAAGTCAAGTAAAGTATTAATTATAGGATTAATTTCTGTTCCAGCTGCAGCTTTAGGAAGACTTGTACCATACTTAGCTGTAGCATCTTTAGATGTATCAGGTTTAACTCTACCTTTAGCAAGATCATCAGCAATTAAACTATATTCTTCTGCTGTGTCATTAATTGCACTTTGCATTGCAGCTAAGTCCATCTTATCTTCAGCATATTGTTTAAGCTTCATGTTAGCACCAGTGATCATAGCATTATAAGTATCTAGTCCTAGTTTATCAAATGATGTATTAACATCTAGATTATCTAACCCTTTAGATGCTCTATCAATATTTTTGTTTTGTTTAGCTTCGTTCTTAGATATCTCTGCTGCATCTCTTTTAAACTTCTTACCAGTTTTAGGATTAACCAAGTTACCATATACAACTAAACTACTATCTCCAGATGTTCCATCTTGAAGTTTAACAGCAGGTTCACCACCTTCAACTTCTACAGGACTAGATCCATATTCAATAGGCATACCACCATCATCATGAGAAGGTCCTCTGAACATAACAGTTTCTCCACCATCAGGAAGATATGGATTGTAGGACATAGTTTCAGCCTCACCACGATAAACTTGTAAGTCACCACCCATAGCATAGGTTTGCATAGCACGTTCACTAGGAGGAGTGTAACCACCTCTAATGTGTCCACCAGCTCTTAACATATCTGCATCATTAGGAGGTTGTAATAAATCTTTTAATTTGTATTCACCAAATGTAGCTATCACTTGTGGAGTCCAATCATTACTTACGTAACCACCATCTTCCATGTATGAACTGTATTGGTTTTGTAAACCTACACCAGCTTTTGAATACATGATATCTGATACATTCTGATTTGATTGTTCCTCTAATGCATCAATCTTCTTACCTGTTTTATCAAATAAACCACCTATAACTGAACCAAGTGCTTTACCAATCATACCACCAACTGGTCCACCAAATGCTGTACCAATTCCACCTAATACACCAGAACCAATTTTATTACCAGCACTTGGACCACGTTTACCCTGTGTAAGATTAGTTAAGCCTCCTAATAAATCTCCTCCACCTTGTTCAGTCATGAAGTCTCCAAATCCACCACTATTTAATGCTGCTGAAAAACCACCTTGAGCTTTTCTCATTTTACCACCATAATAATAAGCTTTTAATCTATCACTATCATTTAATGGCTCATATCCCATATCAGTGTAAATAGTATTAGGAGCAAATGTATTTTGTATCTCTGTTGGATTACCACCAATCATAGCACCATCTTGTGCAAGAACATTTGTTCCCACTCCATAAGAAGGAAACATTTGTTCTGGTTGATATATATAATCTTCAGGACGAATGTATTGACGCTTTTCAATATCCACTGGAGAACTAAATGCAGCTTGACGAAATACATCTGTAAGAGCTTTATCTTGTTTAGCTTGTTTAAGTGCATTCTTTTGTTGTTTAATCATACCAACACCTTCAATGATGTCTGTTGCAGCACCAACATATGGAGCAGCTTTACCAGCAAACTTATCAATTTTACCAAATAGATCTGCACCTTTTAGTTTACCTGCAGCACCAATAGGATTTTTTATTCCTGTAGATAGATTTTTTCCTGTTTGGAAGTTACCAAACATTTGACCATAGCTATTAGCACCAGCTCTTTTACTTTGTCCCATACCACCTATATACTTACCAAAATCAGTTGGTTGTTGTACACCAAGACTTTTTAATCCTTGAGTATTTAAACTTGAATTAGTCTTACCAAAACCAAATGGATCTGGTAAGTTCAGCCCAAATTGAGCAATAGGAGGATTACCAAAATCAGTAAGCTGTTGTAGCTTTTGAATTTGACCTTTGTCTTGTTCACCACCATTAGCCATTTTTTTAGCTTCTGGATGTGCTTTAAAGAACGCTGCTTCAGTAGGATACTTTTTGTAGAAAGCTTTCTCTGACTTAACACCTGCAATTTTTAAGAATTGTGATTTCATATATCTAAGGTAATAATATTATTTGTATTTATTTAACCAACCACCATTTTCCTTCTTTGGTTTATTGGGGTTGTCAACTGTTAGTTTTCCTTTTTGCAATTGATTTATAATCATTTTATTGCGAGTCTTATCATTTAATCCTGGAATAGATCCAATTAAACTTCCTTGATAGTTATTTTTAATATCCATCAATAATCCTTCTGGATTTAAACTCATTACTTCATTACCAATTCCAAGAAGATTTGCTCCAGTAATTCTAATTGCTCTATCAATAGATGGTGAATATTGTCCAATAAATTGTGGAACTGGAAGTCTTGATGCAACAGAAGCAGCTGCAGCAGCATGTCTAACTGCATCAGCTGGTCCACTTGTAATAGCACCATAATCTAAACCTTTAGCCTTAGCAAGATCAGCAGCTCTGTTTAATGTATTAGCAGGTACTAAGTAATTTCCCATACCAACCATTTTATTAAAAGCACGTCTACTAGTTCCTGTTACATAGTCAGGATCATCATAACCACCTCTAGTAATTCCATCCTGGGCCATAGGATACTCTATAACAGACTCTCCATCATAAGTGTACTCTTCACCAGGTTGCATTATTTTAGTGTCTCCTGTGTCAGATATACCAAGCACAGGATAGTTTACACCCTGCATAGTTATTTGGTTAGAGTTAATCTTTGTTATTTCTCCTGGATGAGCCCATTGACCCATATCATCTTCAATAATTCCACCCTCTTCATACTTACTTAACCATCCTCCATCTCTACTAATATTCTTTGGTTTCCAATCAAGTCCCTCTTGATAGAATTTCATCTCTTGTCCATTTTGTGCAGAAGCTTTTGTCTTCTTAGCATAAGGACCATTAGAAGGAGCAGGAGATTGTGTACGTGCATATGTGAATCCTACAGAACCAGGAAGAGATCCACCCATTGCCATTGTTCCACCCCATGCACCATTATAGTTAAAACCTTTATCAGTTAAGCCACCCATTGTTCCCTCAATACCATTCTGAGCTAAAGGAGCATCTTCAAATTTATTTAGCCAGCCACCATTTTTTAATGTAGCATTTTCATTATCTTTTCCACAAGTGTGACATATGTATTTATCAGAAGGACTAGAGTCATTTGTACTCCAGCTCCATCCACAATTTGCACATGTAACTTGTTTTCCTACTACTGCTTCTTTTGCCATTATTTATAAGAAATTTGTGCAGGTGTTACAATGAATTGACTGATTAAGTGAGTGTCAGATCTATTGTCAAGAATGTGTCTCACCTTTAAATCTTTTGCTCTAAGAGGATCCTTTCTAAAGGACATTGTACCATAGTTCATGTTAGCTTGGTTTACGATCTTATCGATTGATAATGATTCACAAGTTCTTAGGAATAATGGTTCTTGTCTATCTTTAATTACAGACCAGAATGTATTGTACTGATAGAAGTTATCACTCTTAGTGAATGTGATGGTTTTGCTCTCAGCGTTATATATTGGATATTTTAAATATGCACTTAAGTTGTGTAATGGTTTAGGAACTAGTTCTAATATACCAGTTGACTGTTGACCATTATATAACACAGCTTTATTAAACCATCTGTCATTAGTTTCAATTTGATTAGGTTCATCAAATACAAACTCTGGATCTACAAAATACCTAAATGCTTTTGTATAATCTTTTACATTCTGTAAGATTTCATCATAATACTGGTATGCAAAAGGATATTCAATTATATAAGGTTCAATGTTTCCATAGAATGTATTGTATATGGTGGTATTTTTTAGATGCGTCCATATACATGAATTATTAGATGGAGTGTATGTAGCACTAGCTAATTCACTTGGAGTGATTGTTCCTATTGCAAATGTACGTTTATTTTTACATTTACCAAAAGATTCTATAGTAATTAAATTAACATCATCAGCAACACTGTATGCAATACCAGCAATAAGCTCATTTCTAGATACACCAGTAGCTATAACATTACCATATTCATCAGTAATATTAAATGGTCCACTTCTTAAAGAAGACCCTGTTAATTTTATAACTATTGTTTTTGACATTTTTTTATTTATTAATTATACAAGACAGCCACTTGGGTTTGTGCAATCAAAATATCCAAAATCAGAACAACCTTGTCCTAATGTTGCAGATTGTATAAAGCATGGTGACTCTTCACCACCCAATGAACAACATAAGTCTATTATTGCTAATGTTGTAGTGGTAGTTGTTGTAGGTTCTGTTGTTGTTGTAGTGGTAGTTGGTCCTACAGTGGTAGTGGTAGTTGTAGTTGGTAAATCTCCACAATTAACAGTTGTTCCTGAGATTCCAATTATGTACTGTGTATTAGTTCTACAAGGACTATCAGGAGGACAATCTACAGGATATGATTCTATGAATATAAAATCAGTGTATGATGTACCTGCTAAAATTGTTTGACCACCAGTTGTATAAGTTGTTAGTCCTGTACAACCATCAGTTTCTTGAACACCATAATAAACAGTTACATCTGAAGGAACATTTCCTCCACCATTAAATGCAAGTCTATAATATCCACCAGATATCTCTAACTCTTCACCTAAGCAAGTTGTAGGTGCACCATACGCACTTAAATATATTAATGAGAAACAAGATATATCACCTGGTGGGATTGTAGTTGTTGTGGTTGTTGTAGGGTATTCTATTACAGCAGTTCCTTCAAATACACACTCTTCAGGAAGTATCTCTTGAGCTATTCCTTCAAATAAACATCCTACATAAGCTGTAGTTGTTGTAGTGGTGGTAGATGATGTAGAAGTTGTTGTTGTTATTGGTGGTTGAGGTAACACCTCAGCAACAATAGCTTGTATTGTAGAACAACAATCATTCAATCCTGAATAGAAGAAGTTGTTCTCAGCTACATAGTAGTTTGGTAGGTAACTATGGAAACTAGTCCAAGTTGTTGTGTTAGCGTTATATGATATTGTCCAAGACTTATTACAGAAATAATCTCTATCTGTTAAATAAACTTCTTCTCTAATTTCTTGTTCAGGAATAAGAGTTCTAATTATATAATAGCTTTTTGTAAGCTCATCATATTTAACATTTGGATTTATAGGAGTGTAATCAAGTTTGGTTATAATAACTCTATCATACTTGCTATCATATACACCATGTAAACCAATACCAGTGAAGTGGTTATCTGTATCAACATTTGGGAAGTAATTTAAAATCTCAAATGATAAGTTATTTGTAAAGAACTTATTCATTCCACTTCCAAATTGAGATAGGTCTGACACTTGACTTCCTGCAATTAAGAACACTTGACCTCTCTTAGCATCAACTGTTACTTGTCCTTGAGGAATCTTTAGTAACATTTTGTTTTGAGATCCAACAAAACCAAGATCAGTTTCTGCAAAATCTACTGGAGGAGATGATGTAAATAATGTTGAGTTTCCAATATAAGCAGCTTTATTATTATTTGTATCAATTGTTAATAGTGTATTATATAGTAATGATTTATTTTCAAATCTAGCTAATGTAGCTCTATTTTGAATACCATCTAAAGATACAAGCTTACCATAATTCTGAGGGAAATCATAAAAAGAAATAGGTCTGTAAACTAACCAGTTGTTAAATGTATCATCTACACTATTAGTTTCTTCATCAGAATATATTGCTCTAAAAGGAAATGTTGTTGAACATAAATCAGGACTCCAATCAATAGGAAGATGATTAAAGAAGTTTTCTTTATTCTGTTTAGAGAACGTAACGTTATAGTAGTATGTATTATCAAAGTTGATAGATACATTATCCTCTTGAACCCAATCATCAGGAATATTATTACTTACATGTGGCCAGAAGTCACCTTCTTTATTATTGAATGCTTGACGTAAATCTACATTATAAGAACTCTCACAATAAAAATATGGAATGCCATATGCAAATTGATACATAATACCATCATAGTAAGTTCTTCCTGAGCTTGTTATAGGAGTTTGTGAATTAGGACAATCAAAATTATTTGCCTTAATTGATATGAAGTTTGTTAGATTTATACCTTGTACAGATACATCATTAAGAATAGATCTTGACGAGAACCAGTATTCAGGATAACCAACATTACCTAATTCATCAAAGAATATATCTCTATCATCAGGAGAGTTTACAGTGTTATCAATAAAGAAAGGAAGTTTAGTTTTAAATGCAAACTTATTAATAAATGTATCTCCACCAAATACAGTTTCAAAGTTAGCTGTAGTAGTTTCAAAAACTAATTTCTGGAATCCTGTATCAATAGTTTCATAAGAATAAATCTGTCCATATTGATTCTCAAAAATATTCTTTATAGATCCATAATAAGATACTACAGAGATTGGTTGTTGCTCACCAAGAGCACTACATACACCTCTATCAGATGCAGTGTATCTAGAATCATCAGTTACAGTTCCATTAATTGATGGTGTATTACTTGCAAATGGAAGTGGAGGAGCTGCAACATTATAAACAGCAGTTTCTGATCCTGTATTAACTACTGTCCAACTAGTATTACCAGAAATATGTACAGGCTCTGTTACAGATGGAACATCAATACAACCTGGAGCAGGAACAGTTACTGTGCTAATAGTTCCAGTTGCTGGATTTGTTAATTCAAATACTTGTTGTATACCTACACTTTGATTACATATATTGTAATTGCTATATGTTTTTTCAAAGTTTCCAATCTCTTCTGTAGTTTTTAAATAAACAGAAGACTCTCTTTGGAAGTTATTAATATTATTATCATCACCTACACTTTGTACACCAGGAATAAGATATTGTGCTATATCTAACTTTCTTTGTTTAACTCCTAAGAAACCAGTTGATGGGTCAACAGCATTATTATTAATTACATTGCTATAATCATAACTAGCGATTGAGTTAAATGAGTATGCATAGTTGCGTCTAGTGATACCATTAATATAAATAGTTAGATATGCTTGATATGCAGCAAATAATGCTGATGCATTATAATCAGTTGTAATGTTAGCTATTCCATTAGAACTAGCTAAAGCATCTTCTTGTGCTTCTCTACTTATTAATTTATATTGAGCATTCTTTTGAACTTGTGTAAAGTGAGCTCTACCAGCTCCAAATACTACATCTTCTAATTTTAAAATGTTTCCTAAGAATGGTTGTCCAAAAGAAGTTTCTGGAGAATTAAATACCATTCTGTATTTAGATTCTTCATTACCAAATCCATCAAGTGGTAGTGGTGTACATAATCCATAACCAACAGAACTTAATTCAGTGATTGAATAATTTGTGTTACCACTTAAATATCTTGGATAAGTTAATGAAGATACAAATCTACTCCCACTTCCAATTATAGGTAGTGTTGGGGTTTCTCCAGGTATTGGTGGAACAGTCCAAGGAGAAGCTGCGTTATAAATACCAAATTCAGCTGAAATAAAAAAAGCACCAGTTAGTTTTATTTCATATGTTTTATATGTATTTGCTTTAATTAATGCTGTTCCTGCAATAACATTTGGAGAAGGAAAACTAAGAGTACATACATCAAAAGTTGCACTTACTTCAGTCTTTTCTATTCTTGCAGTTCTATTTGTAGTGCAATCTATATATTCTAATATAAATGGTCCACCACCTGCTGGAAGTGCTGTCACTGTAACTGTAAAGTTTCTACAAACAGAATCACCACCAGTTCCAAGAGGAATTGTGTAAGCATTACTTTCAGATAATAAGAATTTATCTGGCTTTAAATCATTGTATGGATAGTTAGGATATAAATAGTCTGTACCCTCTCTATTATATTTACCAACGTTTCTAAGAATACCTTTAGCTACAATAGATCTGTTTGTACTTCTATTACCACGAACAATTTTGAATGCAGCAATATTATCTTTTTGTTCCTGTGTAAGATTAGATGATAAAATTAATGAATATATCTGTGCAGTGTTGATTCTTACACCAATTGGATAAATAGCATCCTTTTGTATAACCATTTGATTAGGTGATGCAAAGATTGCTGATTCAAAAATAGGACTTACACTAACATCAGGAAACTTATGATGTCTGATAGGTTGATTAGCAAGTTCTCCCCACACCTCAATATTACAAGGATAGGTATCTAAAGATTCCCAATAAGAGAATTGACCATATTGAAATGGTCCTTTGTAATCAATAGCAGGTGAATAACCTGGAGAGAATCCACCTATAGTAGCTGTGTTATATATTTTCCACCAAGGACTTGTTCCTGTTGCAGGATTAGGTTCTCCAATAAAGTCAGCATTTGTAGGATATACAGGATATAAATCATTAGGGGTGGTAATTCTTCCAGGAATGTGGAAACCATCTGTTTGTTTACCATTCTTTAATAAAAATACAATCTCAAATGCATACACCTCATCACGTAAATACCCACGTAAATTAGTTGCATTTAATTCGTCAGAATAGTCTTCTGTATTAGGGATTCTATATGATTCCCATTCAAGATTGATTTGATTAGCAATCTGTTGATAATTAATTGTATCAATAGATGTTAATTGATCCCATACAAGAACATCACGTACAGCTGTTAAATCCTGAGCAATTTCATAATAAGGAAACTTCTCAAAGATGTCAGAAGTAGTAAGTCTTATCTGTGTTTGATTTTGACCACTGTAAGTGAGAACTGTTTCAGTGCTATCTATAAAAAAAGTTCCAACTAATTCAACAGATGTAATATCATTAACTGTTTTAATAACAGCTAAATTAAAATATTGCCATTGTCCTGTAACATCAAGATTAGTTATATTAATTCTTATAGATCTGCCAACTTGATAATTGAAATTTAATGTAGTGATATCATTGTCAGCAATTGGTGTAGGATTTGTTACTGAATAATAAGAAGAGTATCCACCACCACTAGCATCACAATATTGTAAAGCAAATTGATATGTACCAGAAACTAAATCACCACCATTTACAACATCTACAACTTCTAATCCAGGAATAGAAAAATTAGGTTGAATACTTAATCTGTTACAGTTTAATTGATTTGTATATCTTGGATCACAAAGATCTGAATTAGGTGTTAGAATATATGGAACATTATCTATATCTAAATACCTTCTAGGGTTTAATCCATCTGTCCAATAGATTTCTGTTGTACAATTTGTAATTCTATGTACAGCTTTATGAATTGGATTATCAATATTAAAACTTAGACATGGAGCATTAACAAGAGTGTGATAAATACAATCATTATTATCCATATATCCAATCTCAGAATCTTCTGTAGTAGGATTAGCTAAGAAGAATATATGTTTGTTCTTTTCGTAAATAGAGTGTTCACCAATAAGTTGGTATCCATCAGGAAAGTTTAAGCATAGCTCATTCCCAGGCTCATTCTGATAATTAACAGAACTAGCACTAAAGTTTTCTAAAGATGCATTAAGCGCATAAGTTAGAGTACCCTTAGGAATTTGATTAACTGCTAAATCAAGATTTAAACCTGTATTAGCACTATCAAATTCTGGAACAACATTACTCTGACTACCACCAAGAATCTTTTTTATCTTATCTAACTCGTCTGCCATGATTATTAATTATTACGTCTCCTACCATATCTATTGGTTGCGTTTGGTAGTTCGTACTTTCTGAATCTATTCAGATCATTTTTTATTCTTCTCTGCTTAGTCCAAGCATCTTGTTTCTTAATCTCAATATCAGCCATGATGAAAGCTTCATCATGTAACTGTTTATAGTACATTAGCTTCTGTTGAAGCTGATTAAAGGTCTCATCATTAGTTTGATTTGTAAGAGTTTCAAACACTTTAAATTTAATGAATGCCTCAACAAACTCTCTAATACGATAGTTATCAGGAATTAACTGATTACCTATATCATCATACTCAGTGGCATAGAATAATAAATGTACAACACCATTTCTGAAATTGGTTACAAACTTATTATCTCTAATATCAAATGAATCTATTCCTGAAGCATAAGGAGTGAAGCTACCAGAAACATTACCTTGTGTTTCTAAAATTGGTGCATCAGGTGACCAATTGTTTGTATAGTTTACACCACAATTAGATCTAGCAGAAATGTTACCTGGTTTAAGTAAATACTCTTGTCTGTATGATCTAGCAACTTCTTGATTAGTTTTGTATACAGCTTGAATTAACAAAGGCATACATTCACCACCACAACCTGGTTGAGCACAAGCAGGATTAGCACAATCTACACCACCTACAGTGAGGGGAGCAAGTTGAATAGTTGTCTGTGTTGCAGCTTGTGAATAGAATGAGTTAGCGTTTTGATAAGGAAGTTGTGGAATCTCAGAGCACATCCAAGCTTCTCTTACAGCATAAAAGTTATCTGGAAGCCTAGCTTGAAAATCAGAGATGTGTAATATCTCCTGAGAAATAACATAGGTTGTTCTTCCCAACTTCTTTAAACATTTGTCAAGGTAGGTGGGGAACAATAGATCATCCACAGCACCTGTATCAAAATAACTTTTTAATTCTTCTTTAACAGTAGAATATACAGGCTCAGGGGAAATGAAATTATATTTATAGTAGTAACTCATGTTAAATTATTTTTTCCATTCTTGATATAAATATTGATATTTTTCGTTGGTTTTAATGTAATGGGAAAGTAGTCTTGAGGTTGTGCGTGATGGTTTGAAATACCACAAATCTAAATTTCTAAATCTAGCAGTGTCTTTAAACCACATCCATCCAAAGAAGTAGCCTTCTGTGTGGTAGTTAAAGTTGTAGATAACTTTTCCTTTTTCTTTTGTCTTTTGCCAATCTATAGGAAGATTGATAAATTCTTTACCATTGTTCTGTTTGATTTTCTTTCTCTTCTTTTTATTGATAGAGAACTCACCAAACCCAAATGGTAGTTTAGCTCTTTCACCAGTTTCTAGAATGTATTCTTTGAACTGCTCATTGTATGAATAAAGAATGTTTCTCCATTCATCAAAGGATAGTTTAATTGATGGATGTTTTTTACAGAAACTATTATAACTATCTCTGCTTCCACTTCTCCAATCTACCTTTATACGCATATTATTTATCTAGTTGGTGCAGCGTTAGGTGATTGACCATCAATACCATCATCAGTCATATCAGTTTTAAGCTGGAAGTATGTCTGTAATAGTTTTTGTGATGTGAGGTCTAACACCTGCTTTTCTAAATATCCTGGTAAAGAGAATGGTTTATCTAGGGGATTCATACACCAATCTTCATCAGTTGGTCCACAACCTCCACATCCAGATTCAGGATACATTATTTCATTTGGAATATCTTCTTCAAAACAAGCTGCAAGTCTAAGAGCTTGTAGTAAAGGATTGTTTACATATAAGTAGCCATTAACAATCCAATAGTATTCTTGATTCTTAATGATAGGAAGCCTAAGGAGATTCAAGTATCTATTGATAGTGATTTCCTTAAGCTTCTTACCTTGTCCACTCATTGCATTGATTGAATAGACACCTTGTATTAAATACTGATAGTTTCCTTCAGATATACGTGGAATTTTAAATCTTGTTCTTGCAACAGTGCAAGGATCTTGATAATCGCAACATTCAGAAATAGGAACTTGAATCATTTCTAAACAAGGAATAGTTGTAAACAACGTATCAGTAGCCCAAAGTTTTCGAAGATTCGTTTCTCTTTTAACTAAGAGAATACTATTGTTTCTAATTTCAGATGAAATAGCTCTATCTGTTATCAACGAATCTGTTGATAACAATTTATGAGATGCACGTACATCTGAAACTAATTTTCTTAATGTTGCCATATTTTTAAATTCTACTTTCGAACTCTCCTATTTTACCATGCTCAGTGTCATAGATTAAAACAAGAGCAGCTCTTATACTATGTACAAAGTTATTGTCTCTATGCCATCTATCTGTACCAGATAAGCTAGGCATTTGTTGGATTCTAACACCTTTAACTTCTTTAGCCATATAGTGGTGTTTATCTCCTGTATGTATCTCACGATATGTAGCACTACCAAATGCTGATCCATATTGTGGATGTGTTGCAAACAATAATGGAAGATCATCTAACTTACAGTTACCATGATGATAACCAATAAATGTATTTCCTAATATTGTAGCTTTTAATTCACTCTCTCTTCTATCAAAACTTATACCAGTTACATTATTAAAATAAACCTGTAATGCATGTGCTAGATAGAATGATTTTGTTTTATCATGATTACCTTGAACAAGTAGCACTTCTACATTCTCACAATGTTTGTAAAGAAGTTCAATTGCTTTAACAAGAAGATCAAATCCATGCTCATATTCTTCACCATATTCAACAATCACATCCTGAGGAGTTCCTGCTGTAGTTTGGTTTTGATAGTTATCTGTGTGGAAGAAATCATTTGATATAGGGAATACAACTGTACGTACATTGTAATTACGTAAAACCTTTGCTAATAGATCTACAAGAACACTCATGTAGGTTGCTTTTCTATTCTCAATACTATTATCACCATTCACAATTCTTTTAGCTAAGTGAAAGTCTGATAATGATAATTCAATATCAACTGTTTCCTTATCCTCATCAACCATTACAGGTTGTGTAACGAATGTGGTTTTGTAGTTTTGCAGAAACTTAGCAAAGTCTTCTGGTGTATAGTCTTTAGGTTGTTTTAGTTTAGAGAATACTGAAGAACTAAACTTTCCTGATGGTAAAAGCTTAGACCAATAGTTTGTTATAACATATTTGTCTAAGTTAATCTTGTGTAGTTTAGCTAATTCAATATCATCTTTAGGTTCAAAGTCAAGAAGTAATGTACTCTCAACAGTTCCTTTTTCAACATTTACCTTTCTGGTGTTTTCAAAAAGGGGTATTGGTTCAACATCTTTATCTTTTAGTTCTAGTAATAACTCACTCACTTCATCCTCTGTAATTCCAAGCTTCTCAGCATAGAATTTTTTACTCTTTTTTTGTCTCAACAATTGTCCCAACTGTTGCAAAAGTGTTTGATTTTCAGACATACTTGGTCGATTTTAGTTAAAATTACTGTAAAGATACAAAATTCTTTTTTAAAAAACCAAATCTTTTTAATTAGAGATGTTATTGATACTAACTAAATTAGTTATAAAATAAAAAAACTCCCAGAACCTAAGCTCTGGGAGAACCCTGTAAAACCAACAAAACAGGGTTTTTGATTTCTTAAACTGGTATAAGACCAGCATATAATTCTACTATTGTGGTTGCTGCTGGTATAGTGAATGTAGCTGTTGCTGTAACACCATATCCTGATTGTGTATCTGTTGCAACAGCAGTGGGATTACTATTTCTAAAAATACTAACGTTTGCTTCATCACATCCTACACCATTAGCAGCTGAAGTGTTTGTAATCTCTACAATATCACCCTCAACTATTACAAATGAACCAGAAGCACCAGCACCTAATACACCACTTGCTTGTAAAATTGAGTTTTTATAAACTTCATATATTGCATTATTTGGACATCCTGGAAGTTTAGTAGCATACCAATATGCCATAATAGGAGCAATAGTGGTTGTTGTGGTTGTAGAAGAGGTAGATGAACTAGAAGTTGTTGTGGTTGTAGTTCCTTCTACTGATACATAAATATAATTAGTACACACTCCTGTAGATACAATTCTAATACTTGTTGTACCATCAGGAACTGCAGATGATAAGTAGCCACCTAATAAGGTAACTTTACTTATTCCTGAAGCAAAGGCTGTTACAAATCCATCTGTATCAGAATACAAATCGAATGGTCCAGCATCAACTCCAGCACTTGTTAATGTTATTAATACAGTCATAATTTATTTGGTTTATGGAATTGTTGTGGTAGTGGTAGTAGTTGGTATACAACCATTAACTAATTGACAGAAGTATGCTAACAATACAGGATCATTAGTAATAGTCTGAATTATCTGTGCAACAAATGCATCAGAGCAAATCTTATTATCAATCTTCTGTAAAGCAACAGTTAGAGTGTCACAGTTCTGAATACCAGTGCAAGATAAGTTATCTCCATTATATTCAACGAAATCACTACTAACTATTCTATTAGCATAGGGATCACAAGTTGTAGGATAAACCACTCTAACTAATGGACCAAAACAAGGCATTCCAGGTAAGCAGGCCATATATTTTAATTATTAGGGGATGTACATTATGTAATAACAAGATATTACAGGGTGGATGGTATTGTGTGATTGATCATCACCTTGAGATGCATTTGATAATGTACAAGTGATACCTGTGCTTGCTGATAACGTGTTTACAGTATTATTATAACCTTGCCATGCATCATCATAACTACCACTACCACCATCATCAATACCTCTTAATAATGGAATTACATTATTTGGAATTGCGTGAATGTGTGTTGGATCAATGAATGTTAATAAGTTAGGATGTGTGTGAGAAGGAAGTTGAGAAGTTGTAAGAGTTACATAAGACTCACCAGCAATTGTCTGTAATCCATAAGCAGGACCAGCAGCAACAATAGGATCTAATGGACCACCTCCTAAAAGAGCAGAAGTTGAACCAATTGGTGATCTACCTCTTTTATCAGGAGTACCATTTAATCCATTACATAGATAAACCTTATCCCAACCAGCAGCTTCTATACCTACACCAGTTGCACCAAAATTACCAGCAATATCACCATAATATTCTAACACTGTGAAAGGAACCATCTTCTCATATTGTTGTGTAACAATAGGAGCAATGCTATCTAAATAAGCTTGTATTAAAGCATCTAAGTCAGCAAGCTTAACATAGTTAACATCTACATCTAAAGCAAGAGCTATTAAATCAGTTTCTAATGCGCAAAGCTTATTAATTGTAGCTTGTAACACTTCATATGTGCTAGTAGGATCAGGAGATCCTTCTAAGCAATCAATTACATATCCTTGTTCTAGTTCAGCAAACTTAGCTTCAAGTGCTAACACTTCATCTTTTAAGAAGCATACAGCCTCTACAAGAGCATTTAATACATCTACTAATGTAATATCTCCACATGTGGGAAGATAGTCTTCTACAAAGGCACAGAGAGTTTCTTGATTAAGATCTATCTTTATACCTGTACCATCTAAGGTAGAGGTGAGGAATGTAATAAGAGCCTGCTCAACAAAAGAAAGAGAGTCTCCAGTTTGTATTCCAAGAACAGGAACATCAATCCCTGTATATCTGACACACTTATCTGATACTATCTCTGTGCATCCATTAAAACAATTTGAGCAATTTTGTAATGACATGTCTGTTTTATTTATATATTAAAAGTTTTACTCTACTCGCAATCATCTCAACAGTGAATGGTAATCCATAATCTGGGTTACAAAACTTATAAGTTAGAATACGCTTATAGTTTAATAGGTCCAAAAATACAGTTGCATTAACTGGAAGGTTTAATGTGTATATAGTGTTGTTATATAGATTTTCAGCTAATTCCTTAATTCTGCATTCTATATCATCTAGAAGCACTGGAATAGTGGTACATTCAACACAATTAGTTAAGCCTGGTTGCAACATATTTAGAAGTTTGTGCTGCCTTCTGAGCAGCTTTGTTACAATAAGCACAAAGACCTTTGATTAGCTGACAGCTACATCCAACCTTTGCGCCACATTTAGAGCACTGTGCCATGTTAATAGAAGTTATTAATGTAGTTGTTTCCTGAACAACCACAATTATTTCTAATAAAGTTATTTAACATTATGTTTGCCTGATTGTATAATTTGTTTGATTCATCAACAGCACACTTGTTTGCAGCAGCAATAGATCCTTGTATGAAAAAATAAATGCTATTAAGTTGAACTTTAGATTGAGTTTTAATAGCTCTATCACATTCCATCATATCAAGTCTCATGAATGCAGTGTCAAATTTCTCCTGAATCATTTCAGTACGCATGAAAGTTTTCTCTACGAAATTCTCGAATGCAGGAGCAACTGTGTATTTAAACTTCCAAATACCATCAGGTAATGGTAATAAAGGATCACCCAAAGGTGTTATTCCTAAGTTAGATGAAGTGAGAATGTTAAAATCATTAACAGTAAAAGGTAAACTAGTTTCCCCAATTGCAGGGATAGTTACAGTTAATGTTGGAGAAGATACAACAGGGGGATCAGTAGGATATGTTGAAGCATCAGCAATACCTAATGTAAATACGTTGTATGTTGGAATTACTAATATGTCTAGTTTTAAAGCTGCCATCTTAAATTTAAAAAAAATGCCAGAGGATTTTGAGAAAGATCCTCTCACCCTCTGGCATAGGTTATATGATTTCTTTTATATTCTCTTAAGGAATATTTGTGCTTGTAGTTGTAGTGCTAGAAGGTGTAGCAGTTGTAGTACTAGTAGTAGTAATACAAGTGTTATCGCTACTTACACTTCCCAAAGCATCTTCCAAAATAGTCTCAAGAGTACCTGCAATAGCTTGTGGAACAGCAATGATTACCATTGAATCTTGATAAATGTAATCACCCCACTGATAAGCTGATTTATCATACT
>Ga0315275_10002042_pt1 | contig 18049 bp, 17 predicted proteins | sample YL17G03_0_MG_FD_205557 | JGI IMG/M metagenome (GOLD analysis project Ga0315275, IMG submission 205557) | Sediment microbial communities from Yellowstone Lake, YNP, Wyoming, USA - YL17G03_0 | ecosystem: Environmental > Aquatic > Freshwater > Lake > Sediment | place: USA: Wyoming | collected...
TGGGCGGCGTAACGTTCTATAGCATGTCGTAGGGTTTGCAGGGTTTCTTTGGCTGCTGCTTCTTTGGCCTGCTGGCTCTGGTCCTGGATTTCAGGGATTACTATGGTTGCTAAAATCCCGATGATAGCCAGCACTATCAGCATTTCTAAAAGCGAAAAACCGCCACGGTTCGACTGCCCGTTGCGATGCGGTTGCACCGCGGCGAAAGCTCGCCGAAGTTTCTGTCTGCACAGTGATTGCATATCGCCTTTATCGACACGGAAAACAGGTGGGTTTAAATAAAAAAAGAGTTATGGGCCCTTGCAGTTGTCTTTGATGAGTTTATATTCGACGCTATCGACAAGTGCCTGCCAGCTTGCCTCGATGATATTTTCTGATACACCGACCGTCCCCCAGATTGCATCCTTGTCACGGGTTTCAATGACAACCCTCGTAATAGCTGCTGTGCCTGCAGCGGGGTTTACAATGCGGACCTTGTAGTCAATCAGGTGCATTTCCCGAATGTTCGGATAGAATCGCTCAAGTGATTTGCACAGTGCGCCGTATAGCGCGTCAACAGGCCCGTCGCCTTCGCTGATGGCATGTTCCGTATGCCCGTTGACGGCAAGTTTTATCGTAGCCTGGCTTACTATTTTGCCGCCGGAATTTTTCTCAACAGTTACGTGAAAATTCTCCAGCTCGAAGAACGACTTGTATGTGCCCATGATTTTTTTTACCAGCAGCTCGAAACTCGCCTCAGCGGCCTCGAACTGATAGCCTTTATTTTCAAGGTCCTGCACCTCAGCCAGGATTTTTTGCGCAAGTTCCTTGTCCTGTGCGATATTTGCCTTTTCCAGTTTTGCAAGGATATTCGCCTTGCCGGAAAGCTCTGAAATAAGGAATCTTCTTTCATTTCCGACGATGGCGGGGTCGATATGCTCGTAAGTCCTTTTGTTCTTGCGCAGGGCGTCCACGTGCAGCCCGCCTTTGTGTGCAAATGCGCTCTCGCCCACATAAGGCATATTTGTCGCCGGCGGAAGATTCGCAATCTCAGAGACATATCGCGAGGCCTCCGTCAGCATCTTTATCTTATCTGGCGTTAAAACATCATAGCCCATCTTTATAGCCAGGTTCGGTATGATTGTGCACAAATTTGCATTGCCGCATCTTTCGCCAAGCCCGTTGATTGTGCCTTGTACATGTCTGGCGCCTGCGTGGACGGCAGCAAGCGAATTTGCAACTGCACAGTCGGTATCGTTATGACAATGAATGCCGAGCGGCGCCTTTCCGAATTTTTGCTTTACGGCCTTTGTTATCTCGTAAACTTCACTCGGCAGGCATCCGCCGTTGGTTTCGCAAAGAACTATTACGTCAGCCTTGGCGTCAATGACTGCGGCAAGGACTTTCATTGCATATTCGGAATTTTTCTTGTAGCCGTCAAAAAAATGCTCCGCATCGAATATTACCTCAAGCCCTTTGCTTTTCATATAAGCTGCGGATTCTGCGCAGATATTAATGTTATCTTCAAGGCTGCAATGCAGCACCTCCGTAACGTGCAGGTCCCAGCATTTTCCGACAAGCGTTGCCACAGGCGTCTTGCAGGCCAGAATCGCGTTCAGTGATGCATCGCTTTGGCAGGTTGCGTCAGCCCTGCGCGTATTGCCGAACCCTGCTATTTTTGCAGGTTTTAAATTCAGCTTTGCTGCTTCCAGGAAAAATTGCATTTCCTTGAGGTTGCTCGATGCGTATCCGCCTTCGATATAGTCGAAGCCTAATTGGCTTAAGTGTTTTGCAATCAGGAGTTTATCGTCAAGCGAAAAGCTTATCCCTTCAGCCTGCATCCCGTCTCGCAGCGTCGTGTCATATATCTTTACTTTTTCCATAGTTGAATTTTATTTATCCCGACTTTAAAAGTAAAGGGTTTATTTAGCCTCCGGTTTTACCGAAGGTTCAGAACTGCGAATGTCGCAGACCTCGGCGCAGCCTCTTAGGCGAAGTCGGGTAAATGAGCGATTTGCTTTAGGTGGGTTGTTGCGGATTTGTCAGTTCATACAATCCATGTCCACTGTCTCGCAGTCTGCCTTGCCGGCACAATTCCACCCACACCTCCTGTGGAAACTGGCTTGGCGGCCGTATCGCAAAAACGCCCGTAGGCCCGCTCGAAAACGCTCCGCGGCCAAGGTGTGAATCGTCGTCCAGTGCGGTGAGTTTCAGCCGTTTCTTGAACGCCTTCATTGCACTCTTGAGCGTCTCCGGTGCTATGCCCCCACCTTGTCCCTGTTGTTCTTCTGTCATATTATCCGCTATTTTTTCTGTTTTCGGCGACTGCCGCGTTTGCTTTTCTTTGTTCCGCCGGAAGGCATTACCCGAAATGACTGTTCAAGCTCTTCTTTTAATTTCTTTTTGAGCCTTTTTTTCATCGCAGGCAGTTTCTTTATCGTGTCGGAAGGCATTAATCTGAATGATTTTTTAAGCTCTTCTTTTGCTCTGTCGAGAATCTGTGCACTTATCTTTTCGAGGTATTTTGCTGTGCTTGTTTTTTTTGGTTTTCTCTTTTTAGCCATTTTATTACTCCTTTAAAGTTAATTGCTTGTCCCGCACCTATTTGATATTCATTTTCTTCCATTTTTATTGTTGAAAAAATAGGTGCGGGGTCAAATCCGTTTAATTTCCCCTATTCTCCACCATTCTTATCTCTTTGTCAAAACTTAATTAGTCGTTGGTATTTGGCATTTAGTGCTTTGAATTTGTTTAGAACTTAGGATTTAGTGCTTAGTATTTTTTTCTCTCTTCTACCTCCATTATTATCTCGGCAACTGCTTACAGCATGATGAGTTAAGAAAAACCCCGCTTTCCGCAAACCCCTGTAAAATATGATGTTATAGCTCATCTTTTAAAAGCCGAAAAAATATTAGAAGATTGTGATTGACTGTTCTTTAGAAACGTATTATTATAATGAATTGCACAGCGGACGAGGTGTCTTCAATTGACGACTCGCCCGCTTTGTTTTCTTGCCCTCCGTAGCTTTAGCGAAGGAGGGTCGTGTTCTTTTAAAAGTTAACAGTTGTACCACGATGCAGCGAAAGTGTAGCTTTGTCGAAGGTTACGCAACCTCGGCAATAGCTTTAAATTTGGTGTGTGGCCCGAAAGGGTCGCATATTTCAGCACTTTCGATGCGTAGCGAAGTGTTGAGCCTTTTAAACAATTTCTGTCCTCTTTAGGGGCAGAGTTGATAATTAAACTCGAAGAGTTTGATCCTGGCTCAGAACGAACGCTGGCGGCGTGGCTAAGACATGCAAGTCGAACGGACTGTGCTTTACTGTGCAGTTAGTGGCGAAAGGGTGAGGAATAGACAGGTAACGTACCTTGGACTCTGGAACAGCGCCGTCCCGCAAGGGACTACCGAAAGGGGCGATAATACCAGATAATGTTATCTTTCGAATGTGAGATAACCAAAGATTCATCGGTCTGAGAGCGGCCTGTTTCCTATCAGCTTGTTGGTGAGGTAACGGCTCACCAAGGCTATGACGGGTAGCTGGGTTGAGAGATCGGCCAGCCACATCGGGACTGAGACACTGCCCGGACCTCCACGGAGGGCTGCAGTAACGAATATTGGGCAATGGGCGCAAGCCTGACCCAGCGACGCCGCGTGTAGGATGAAGCCCTTCGGGGTGTAAACTACTGTCAGGGTTATGAAAGTCGTCAGCAATGACGATTGATCTGACCCAAAGGAAGTCATGGCTAACTCTGTGCCAGCAGCCGCGGTAATACAGAGATGGCAAGCGTTGTTCGGAATCACTGGGCTTAAAGCGTGTGTAGGCGGACCAGAACGTGTCTTGTGAAATCCCCCGTCTCAACCGGGGAACGGCTTGGCAAACTACTGGTCTTGAGGCAGGTAAGGGTGCCTGGAACTCTTGGTGGAGCGGTGAAATGCGTAGATATCAAGAGGAACGCCTGTGGTGAAGACGGGGCACTGGGCCTGTACTGACGCTGAGACACGAAAGCGTGGGGAGCGAACGGGATTAGATACCCCGGTAGTCCACGCTGTAAACGATGCCTACTAGGTGTTGGGAATTCTGACATTTTCAAGACCGAAGCAAAAGTGTTAAGTAGGCCGCCTGGGGAGTACGGTCGCAAGGCTAAAACTCAAAGGAATTGACGGGGGCTCACACAAGCGGTGGAGCATGTGGTTCAATTCGAAGCAACGCGCAGAACCTTACCTGGGTTTGACATGCAGGGATGGCTTTCTGGAAACAGAGTAGTCTGCCCGCAAGGGTGAAACCTGCACAGGTGCTGCATGGCTGTCGTCAGTTCGTGTCGTGAGATGTCGGGTTAAGTCCCATAACGAACGAAACCCTTGCTGTTAGTTACCAGCGCCGCAAGGCGGGGACTCTAACAGGACCGCCGGTGTTAAACCGGAGGAAGGTGGGGATGACGTCAAGTCCTCATGGCCTTTATGCCCAGGGCAACACACGTGCTACAATGGCGACCACAAAGCGACGCAAGACCGTAAGGTGGAGCAAATCGCAAAAAGGTCGTCTCAGTCCGGATTGAGGGCTGCAATTCGCCCTCATGAAGTTGGAATCGCTAGTAATCGCGAATCAGCTATGTCGCGGTGAATGTGTTCCTGAGCCTTGTACACACCGCCCGTCAAGCGATGGGAGCCGGGAATACCCGAAGTCGGCTTGCTGACCCGCAAGGGAAGCGACTGCCCACGGTAAGTTCGGTGACTGGCGCTAAGTCGTAACAAGGTAGCCGTAGGGGAACCTGCGGCTGGATCACCTCCTTTCTAAGGGAAAACCTTAGAACCCCCACGCTTTCTTGCATGCCTATGCGATTCTCATCGCAAGATGAGGCAGCAGGCGAAAGCAAGAGCGGGGGTTCGTCAGACATTTTCGCTGCACAGGTATGACTGTTGAAATTTAGACCCCCTCGCTTGCCCCCACTGCTTCTTGCGAAGCAAGAGTGGGGGCAGAGGGGGTTTTTTTATGCGCGGTTTTAGCCACAGAGTAAAGAAGGGCACCCGCCTTCCATCCTTCGTCCGCCAAGAAGGACTACGGAGGACAGGTCGCCGAAGCTTCCGTCTTCGTTCTAATGAACTACGAACGGACAAGTCGGCGGACAAGTTATGCCCAGGGCGACCCCGTACCAACCCGCCGAAGGCGGGCAAGTTTACGGCAGAGGCCTAATAAGTGCGGGGCAGGCAGGAGAACAGAAAAAATTCTAAATCCTAAACAAATTCAAATAACAAATTACCGAAGGTTCAAAACCAGTCGGGGGCGGGGAAAGTCATAGATTGAAAATATATAACAAATCATTTATGATTATTAGAGCAGAGCATAAGAGCATAAGGGCAAAAGAGCATAAGGGATAAGGATTGGAAATTTGAAATTTCAGAAAGGATAATAAAACAATGGCAGACTTCGACAAACAAGCTCAGTCGAGCAAAAAGATACGATGGGGAATTGTCGGCACCGGGCGGATAGCACATTTGTTTGCGCAGGGACTTAGCGTACTGCCGGATGCAAAAATAACGGCTGTGGCGTCACGCACAAAAGAATCCGCTGATAAGTTCGCCGCAGAATTCAATATCCCGCACCGTTATGTCGGCGTAGAAGCATTAGCCGGCGACAAAGATGTCGATATCGTATATATAGCAACGCCGCACCCGATGCATAAGGACGATACTATAAATTGCCTTAAAGGCGGCAAGGCGGTGCTGTGCGAAAAGCCATTAGCGATGAATGGTTCGCAAGTTGAAGAAATGATTGCGTGCGCGAGGAAGAATAAACTATTCCTGATGGAGGGGATGTGGATGTATTTTTTTCCGGCTATTGCAAAGGTTTGCGAACTTGTCGCCGGCGGCGCTATCGGAGAAGTCCGGCTGGTGCAGGCTAACTTTTGCTTTAGACGCGAATGGGAGCCGAAAAGCAGATTGCTAAATCCTCAGCTCGGAGGCGGGGCACTGCTCGATGTCGGCGTTTATAATATCGCACTGGCACATAAGATATACGGCAAAGAGCCGGAGCGAATCAGCAGTATGGCGCATATTGGAAAGACAGGCGTTGACGAACAGGCGTCAATGATTTTCGGATATGAGGGCGGGGCGATGGCTGTGCTAACGTGCGCAGTTCAGACAGAGACTCTTTTCGAGGCGGCGATTTACGGAACCGACGGCTATATCAAAATACCGCATATGTTTTTTCAGCCTGACCGGATTATCGTAAAAGCGGGACAGGATGAAGAAAAAGAGATTACGTTCAACCGCCTGGGGAACGGTTACAGTTACGAGGCCGTGGAAGTCATGCGATGCCTGCGCGACGGCGAAGTTGAGTGTCCGATTATGCCGCTGGATACGAGTATAGCTATTATGAAGACGATGGACCAGGTTCGGCAGCAGTGGGAGCTGGTGTACCCGATGGAAAAAAAGAAATAAACCCCCAACATAAAGTTGGGGGCTTTTGGACGACTAATTCAGATTAAAATTGAAGCGTTGACAGTTTCTCAATGCCTTGCTGTATGTTGGTTCGGACAGCGCCTTCGGTTGCCTTTTGGAGCCGTTCGTTAGCAAAGAAGGCCTTGCCTAATGCCGCTTTGTATGATGTCGCTATTGTGCCGGACCAAACCGGTTCGGCCTGACCTTGTTTAGATAAGTGCCAGCTGGTTTCTACATTGATATTTAAATCAAGGCCAATCGAAGGCTGGTCGCATTGCAAAATGACGACGTTGAGTAAACAGTCCGCTCCTTCGCCTCTGACTGTGCCCTTAAAGACGCCCGATTTGAGGATAGATTCCGTCAGGGCATCTGTAAATGCCGAATCTGAAATCAGCGAAGCCTTTCTATTATAGCCTGCAACGTGGCCTTCGACCCTGACGGTATAAGGGTGCTTGTTTGTTACTTCAAGTTTGGCGGGAACCATTTTGTTCGCACGCGCTGCACAGCCGCATTCAAACAAAATCGACGCGCAGAGTATCAGCAAAGCACTTTTACATAATAAATTTTTGCATCGTTCCCATTTCATAAAAATCCCCTTTCATAAAATTTACACTTTCCCCTCAATTATCAACCCGCGATAACGAACCCACTGGCAGGCCAAGGGGCTAACCAATCAAACAAAACCGGTCGGGTTATTCGGTAATTTTGTACACTGAGTCGCCTTTGCGGACGCGGTCGAGGACTTTTATGCCGATTGAATCGCCTGCCTGTGCTGCCGTGACATCTGCATTTTTAATCTGTATCGAGCCGACCGTCATTTCGAGGTCTGTAGTATGGCCCTTGATGCGGATTTTGTCGCCGACGTTCAGGGGAGCAGTCAACTCAATACCTGCGACGACCGGATGCGCAAAGAAATCCGAAACCTTTCCAATAACCTCCTCAGTCATATCTGGCTCCTTTCAATTTAAGGGACTTAATGCTTACATGGACATCATTCTAACGCAATCGATTCTTTATGCAACAGGGAATTTGGGGGCTGCTTTTATAAAAACTTGACAATGCCGGCGCAGGTTAATATGATAGGTCGAGATTCTGGAGTTATTTTTGTCGCAATAATCCCGCCTGAGGCGGGTAAATTAGCGGAGGTTATAGATGCGACTTACTGTAAAGCGAGGGGAGGAGCAGATGAACGAGTTGCGATTTTCGCGCGGCCCGATTTACGTCGGCAGACAGATTGGCAGCCAGATTTTCCTGCCGGACAGGGCTGTTTCACGCCAGCATACTGTTCTTTATACCGCCACAGACGGCAAATGGATAGTTGAAGACCTTGATTCAGCAAACAAGACATATCTTAACAACGAGGCGGTGCACAAGGCCGAAATAAAGAGCGGCGACGTACTGAAAATCGCCGATTTTCACATCGAAGTTCATATGGAGGAATCCGACAAGCAGGGGGCCGCCGTCAGTCTTGAAGATACGCTTCATGCGACACTGCACGAGCCGCAGGTCGTGCTTCGCAATATGGAGGGCACCGACGCTCCGCTTATAAGGATGCAGGCAAAGCGCAGCAGGGATTTTTCACACGCAGCTTCGGCTATATGCAAAAGCAGCGATATGACCGGCCTTGTTAATACGCTGCTGGATTTGCTGTTTCGGCAGTTCGGATGTTTTCATGCTTATGTGGCGGTGCGAAAAAGTCCTGAAGTCGCGATGGAAGCGTCAAAGGCAAGAAAAATCACCGGCGAGGGCGTCAAACTTGAAGAATTGCAGCTTAGCTCGCGAATCAACGAGACGGTAAAGAATTGCCATTATGTTCTTGTCCCGCGATTGCCGATGCAGGAAGAAGGCGACAAAATCGGCTCCGCAATGATTGCGCCGGTGATGTGCGAAGGAGTGTGCTTAGGCGTTCTTTATGGCGACAGTTCGCTCGACCATGAACGCTACGGCCTGAATGACCTCGATTATCTGATTCTGATTTCGCTGGTGGCGGGAGCGTTTATCAGGAACCTTTAGGAGCCAGTAAGACGGTTTTGGTATCGGTAACGTCTTAATACCATTTAACAGTAGAGGGGTTTCATATTTTACTTATCCAGCTCGTTGTGGTGATGCTTTATAGTTTCGCCGGCAACCATATAGATAATATCTTCGGCGATGTTTGAAGCATGGTCGCAAATTCGCTCCAGATGACGTGCTATCAACAGCAGAGGCACCGCACGGGTCGCAGTGCCGGGGTCGCGCGACATATAATCGTTAATAAGCTCGGCAGAAATTTTATTGCGGAGATTGTCTGCCTCGGTGTCGGATTCCACGACCTGCTTTGCCAGAGCAATATCTTTTTTGACAAAGGAATCTATCGAATCTTGCACCATTTTCCGGGCAATATCCGACAATTTTGGAATATCAACGAGAGGCTTGAGAAGCGGTTTGTCGGCCAGTTCCAGCACTCTTTGGGCTATGTCGACGGCCAAATCGGCGATGCGTTCGAGCTCAGCGTTGAGTTTCATTCCGGTAGTGATAAAACGCAGGTCGGTGGCCATTGGCTGATAACGGGCAATTAAATCTATGCATTTTTCGTCGATGATAAGCTCCAGTTCGTCGATTTGGCTGTCAGCGTCAATGATGTTCTGAGCCTGGGCTTTATCGCGGTTTTTCAACGCCTCGACAGAATCGGCAATTGCCTGCCGGGCAAGTTCGCCCATTTTTAAAATATCTTTATGCAGCTCTTTTAATTCTATGTCCAAATGTCTTTCCATACATAACTCCTAACCGTATTTTCCGGTAATATAATCGTCGGTACGTTTGTCCTTTGGATTAGTAAATATATCCTTTGTCTGCCCAAATTCCACCAGTTCTCCCAGCAGCATAAAGCCGGTTTCGTCCGAAACTCGCGCCGCCTGCTGCATATTATGCGTTACGATTATTATAGTATAATTCTGCTTGAGTTTGTGCATTAATTCCTCGATTCTCGCCGTTGCCTGCGGGTCCAGAGCTGAGCAGGGTTCATCCATAAGGAGTACTTCAGGCTTTACAGCCGCCAATCTTGCGATGCAGAGTCTTTGTCTTTGTTCCAGTGAAAGGCTAAAGGCCGATTTGCGGAGTTTGTCCTTCAGCTCGTCCCACAGGTCAACCTGTTTGAGGCTTCGCTCTACTATTGCATCGAGCACTAGTCTGCCCGGGGCTTTGTGAATTTTAAGACCGAAGGCGATATTTTCGTAAATAGACAGCGGGAACGGATTAGGTCTCTGGAAGACCATTCCCACCTTTTTGCGCAAAGCCATCAGGTCTGTTTTGCGGTCGAAGATATTTTCGCTGTCAACCAGAATTTGGCCCGATGTTCGTACGCCTTCAATCAAATCATTCATCCGGTTAACAGTCCGCAGCAGAGTTGACTTGCCGCAGCCTGACGGGCCTATTATGGCGGTGATTTTGTTTTCCTTAAAGGCGGCGTTAATGTTTATGAGGGCCTGGAAATCGCCATACCACAAATTCAGATTGTTAGTCTGTATGCTAGGCATCATCCGAATTTCCCTCTGATATAATCGTCGGTTCGTGTATCTGACGGTGCGGTAAACATTTTGTCGGTTTTATCGACCTCGATAAGCTCTCCGCTCAGGAAGAATGCAGTCCTGTCACCTACGCGTGCGGCCTGCTTGACGTTATTGGTAACCAGGACCAGTGTATAGTCTTTTTTCAGCTTAAACATCGCATCTTCCACCTTTGCGGTCGATATAGGGTCAAGGCCTGAACAGGGCTCATCAAACAAAATCACATCCGGCTCAACGGCCAGCGTTCTTGCGATGCAAAGCCGCTGCTGCTGGCCGCCCGATAATTTAAATGCTGAGATATTGAGCCTGTCCCTGACCTCGTCCCACAGATATGCCTTTTGAAGCGACTGCTCGACAATATCCTGCAGCTTTTTTTTGTTTTTTATGCCGTGCATTCTTGCGCCATAGGCGATATTGTCAAAGATAGACAGCGGCAGCGGCAGGGGCAGGGCAAAGACCATACCTATTTTTTTACGCAATAATTCAACGTTTATGGCAGTAATATCTTCTTTATCAAGTTCTACAGAACCTGTCATTTTGAAGTTTGTTTCGAGTTCGTTAAGACGGTTGAGCATTCTTAAAAATGTCGTCTTGCCGCTGTTGGCAGGCCCGATGACACTTAAAATTTCATTGGCGTATATATCCAAGTTAAGGTTGTTTAATGCCTGAGCAGAGCCAAACCAGATATTCAGATTTTTTATGGTTATCCTTGGAGTCACCATTTCTTCTCTTTTCTGAAACGATAACGGATTATGATTGCCACAAGGTTCATAAACAGAACCAGAAACAGCAAGACTAAAGCAGTGCCGTACCTTATTTTTTCATCGACGTTGGGCACCTGTGTGGAAATAACGTAAAGATGATACGGCAGGGCCATAGCTTGGTCGAATATGGATTTCGGAAGCTGCGGCAGATAAAAAGCAGCTACAGTAAACAAAATCGGCGCCGTCTCTCCTGCGGCTCTTCCAAGACCGAGGATTGTGCCTGTCAATACGCCGGGGAGGGCATTTGGCAGGACAATATGACGTATTGTCTGCCATTTGCTTGCGCCCAGCGATAAGCTTACCTCGCGGAATGAGTGAGGAACACTTTCCAGCGCCTCGCGTGATGTAGTGATAATAACCGGCAGAATCATAATTCCCAAAGTCAGCGAACCTGAAAGAATACACGTGCCGAATTTGAAAAATACCACAAAGACTGCCAGTCCGAACAGGCCATAAACAACAGAAGGCACACCTGCAAGGTTTACGATTGCCAGTTTTATTATCCGTGTAAGGTAGTTGTCTTTAGCGTATTCGCTCAGATAAATAGCCGCCAATAGACCTATGGGCAGTGCAAAAATAATTGCGCCGAGAACAAGGTAAATAGTTCCGACGATGGCGGGGAAAATTCCGCCTGCCCGCATTCCCTGTCTGGGGATGTCGGTGAGGAACTGCCAGGTTATCGCCCCGATGCCTTTCTGGATGATAATTGCGATAATCAGGCCGACCGGAACAACGATGAGCAGCGTTGCCAGAAACAGAAGAGAAAATGCTATTTTTTCTGTTCTTTTTGAATTTCTCATTTTCTTTTGTGCAGGAATATGTCTGCGGTTACGTTGATTCCAAAACTTATTACGAATAAAACTATACCTATGGCAAATAACGCGAAATAATGTTCGCTTCCCACGACTGCCTCGCCCATTTCCGCCGCGATGGTTGCGGTCAATGTTCTGACTGGCTGAAGGATGCTGTGCGGTATAATCGCGGCATTGCCGGTAATCATCATAACGGCCATTGTTTCGCCGATGACCCTGCCGATGCCGAGCATTACGGCTGCGAGAATTCCCGATGATGCGGCAGGAAGAATAACTCTCCAGATTGCCTGCCAGTGCGTTGCACCCAGCGCCAAAGCGCCTTCCTTGTATGATTTTGGCACGGAATAAAGGGCATCTTCAGCGATGGAGACAATCGTGGGCATAGCCATAAACGCGAGCATTATCGAGCCGGACAGAGCGGTAAGACCTGTCGGGAGATTGAAAATGCTTTTCACCCACGGCACTAATGTAACCATACCGATAAAGCCTAATACGACGCTGGGGATGGCTGCCAGAAGCTCGATTCCAGCCTTGAGAATTTCTTTCAGCTTAAACGGGGCGACTTCCGCAATATAAACGGCGCAGGCCACGCCGATTGGGACGGAGATTACTGCTGCGCCGAGCGTAACCAGCAGTGAGCCGAAAATCAGAGGCAGGATACCGAGCTGCGGCGGTTCGGAAATGGGATACCATTTGCTGCCGAAGAGGAATTTTACCGGCGAGACGATTTTAAATACTGCAAGACCTTCTTTGAGGAGAAACAGGAAAATCAAAACGACAAAAAATATGCAGGCCAATCCGCAGATGAGGATTAGTTTTTCAATCAGAAATTCCTTGAATTTACGCATAGTCCCTTATTTGGCAACAGGAACAAAATCCGTTTTTAAAACAATATCCTGCCCTTCTTTTGAGAGGGCGAAATCCACAAATTTCTTTACCAGTCCCTGCGGCTCGCCATTTGTGTAAAGCAGCAGCGGACGCGATATAGGATATTTTCCGCTTATTACATTATCAATAGTCGGGACGATAAATTCTGAATTCGGGTCTTTTGCCACCAGAACAGCCTTTTGTCTATTGCTGATATAACCCATACCGTAGTAGCCGATTGCGTCCGGGTTGCCTGCCACTTCATCAGCGATTGCCTGTGAAGAGGGCAGCATAAGAGCCGAGGCGGCAAATTCTTCAGTGGAATTTGGGTCGTTTTTTCTTAAAACATGCTCCTTGAAATAGAAGTGTGTGCCGGAATTTACCTCTCTGGAAAGAATAACGATTTTACTGTCCTGGCCTCCTAACTGTTTCCAGTTGGTGATTTTTCCAGTAAAAATCTGTGCGAGCTGTTCAAGAGTCAGCTTGCTGACAGGATTTTCGGGATTTACTACTACAGCCAGACCATCGAGAGCGGCCTTTATTTCATAAGGTTTAATTCCTTTTTTGCCGGCCAGGTCAATTTCTTTATTTTTAATATTTCTCGAACTCATCGCTATATCACAAGTTCCGCTGATTAAGCTCGATAGTCCCGTACCTGAGCCGCCGCCGGTTACTGAGATTAAATCCTGCGGATTGAGCTCTATATATTTCTCGGCCCAGGCCTGGCTGAGATTTACCATAGTGTCCGAGCCTTTAATCTGGATAAAATTTTTCCTGGGCGCTGCGAATACAGATACCGCAAATAAGAGTGAAATCAGGATTGGATACAACTTCTTCATTGTTTTTGACTCCTTTTGTTTTCAGGATACGATTTTTTCACAGCCCCATTATTATTCTAAATATTTTTCTGTAGCAATCAACAAAAAATATGGATTAAAATATAGTCGAAATTCTGGTTTTTTTAGGAGGTCTGTTATGAGTAAAAAGGCACTTATTGCCGTAGCCGACGGTATTGAGGAGCTTGAGGCGATAACAATAATTGATTGCCTAAGGCGAGCAGGTGCCGATTTGACGATTGCCTCGGTACAAAAACGGGAAATAGTAACCAGCCGAAAAGTGAAAATTACCGCTGATTGTTTGATAACCGATTGCAGAAGCGAAACTTACGACCTTGTCGTTCTGCCGGGCGGGATGCCCGGCGCCGAACACCTGGCAGGCAGCAGGGAACTTGCCGAGATGTTAAAAAATCAGAAAACCAGCGGCAGGCTGTACGCCGCGATTTGTGCATCGCCTGCGGTCGTGTTTGAATATTACGGCTTGCTGACAGATAAAAAAGCGACCTGCTATCCTGCAATGGCTGAAAAACTGAAAAACAAGCAGGCAATAAATCAGCGTGTTGTTGTTGATGGAAATTGTATAACTTCACAGGGGCCGGGCACAGCGCTTGAGTTTTCATTAAAGCTGATTGAACTTTTGTTTGGCAGGCAGAAAAGCGATGAATTAGCGAAGGCTATGGTGGTAAAGGGATGAGGAATTTAAAAGAGCTTTTTAAAAGGCTTTCAAAGTCGAAATTCAGGAGCAGTTTTAAACTCAAGCCTGCTGATGTCGAGTATGTAAAGCAGAAGGGCATTGATACAATTGAGCAGCACGCACGCGATTTTATTTTAAAGCGTCTTGCCCCGGCGGAGCCGAAAAATGATCCCGCACCTACTTGGTATTCTTGTCGTTCTAAAAAACATTTCCCTGTTTCCTTGGTTTTGAATTAGACAAGACCTGGCAAAAAAAGAATGTGAAGTAGGTGCGGGACTGCCGCAAATGTCTGTTCAAATGGCACGGCATAAAAGCAGGGCAGAAACTGACCACTGAACAAATAGATTATACGGTTGCCGTGATAATGCACTGGATTATGATACAGGCAGGCTGAGATGAATTGTAAAGATTTCCTGCGGTTTAATTTCAGCAGTAACAGTTCCGCCTAACACCCTGGTAACTCTTTGAACGACTGCAAGACCAATGCCGCAGTGTTTGTCAGTATCTTTTCGGGATTTATCGCCTCTCCAGAAAGAGTCGAATATATTGGGAATTTCCTCCTGTTTTATTTTGCAGCCGGTGTTGGATATTGAAAGTGTTACAAAATCCGTTGATTTTTCAGCTTTAACCCATATTCGCCCGGCCTGGTTGGAGTGTTCAATTGCATTATCAAGGATGTTAAAAAGAATTATAGAAAACTGGTCCCTGTCGGAAAAGCATACGGCATCTCCCGCGATACGGTTTTCAAAAGTAATTTTCCGTTCATACGCTCTATTTGCGAAACTCTGCCAGCAGTCGGCAACCGTGTTTTTAAGAGAAATGTGTTCATAGTTTAATGTTATCTGGTTAGACTCAAGCTTTGCCAGCGACAGCAGGGTGTCTATCATTCGATGCATACTTTTTGTGATTTGGAGAGACGTTCGTAGTGCGGCCTGATAGTCTTCGGCCTGACGAGTGCGGGAAAGGCAGACTTCGATAGTCGATTGTATCCCGGCAAGAGGAGTGCGAAGTTCATGAGCAATATCGGAATTAAAACGCCGTTCACGGTCAAAGGAAGACTTAATTCGCTGCAAAAGGTTGTTCAGGCATCTGTTGACAGGCAATAGTTCCCGGGGATATTTTTCGGATATATGAGTTTTCTGAAAGTTTTCCGTATCGATTGCGGAGATTTCGTCGGCAAGGGTATGAATCGGCCGCAGACCCGCTCGGGTAACCAGCAAAGCGACAATAATTGATAAAAGAATCATTACCGCAGAAGAAATTAGAAGCAGCCATACGAGAAAGTGCAAATGGCCGGATATGCTGCTTATATCTTTTGCGACGATAATGGAAAGAGTCGAGCCGGCTATTTTTTTCCCTCCTTCTGGAATAAATTGAAATCCGATTGCCCTGCCGGCACTGCCGTCAGGAAGAATACATTCGGTATATTGAGGAATATCTGATATTGCCTTAAATATATTCAGGTCGGTATTTGGCAGCGAAGGGGACCGTATTATTGTAATCCCGTTTGCGTCGCGGAATTGATAATAAGCTCCACCGTATAAATTGTTGAATTCAGGAATTGCACGGACATCAAATTGAAAATCTATTTTACGATGAAGAGAGCCGATGACAATCTCATCCTGAGGACCCTGTTGTTCGTTATCGTCGTTGTCGTAATTTTCATTCTCAATAACAGCCGAGAGCATTTTAGCTGTGCTTAGCAGCGACTTGTCAAACTGGTAAATAAGAGTTTGACGTGTTGCTGTGTAAATTACCAGGCAAAAAACACATAAAACAAATGTGATGCCGGCTACCACACCAGCGAGAAGGCGAGAACGCAGAGAATAAGTCATAACTGCACCCCCAACATATATCCCCGTCCCCGGATTGTATGAATCAGCGAGGCTTTGCCTTGTTTTTCGAATTTCTTTCTGAGATAGCCGATATATACATCGACAACGTTGCTTGATGCCGACGAATTGAAATCGTAAACATGCTCCCAGATATCTGTTCTTGTTACAATTTGGCCGGCTCGAACAGCCAGATATTCAAGGAGGGCATATTCTCGCGGCGTAAGAGATATCGGCTGGTTGTTTCTATAAACCTGCTGTTTATTTAAATCTATGTCAAGGTCTTCTATGGTTAAACGATTACATTTTTGCTGATAATTCCGGCGGATTAACGCTCGAACGCGTGCCAGCAGCTCTTCAAAAGCAAAAGGCTTGATGAGATAATCGTCTGCACCGAAATCAAGGCCTTTGATTTTATCCTCTAACGTATCTTTTGCAGTTAATATGATGATATGGGTTTTATTTCCAACACTGCGCAATTGCTTCAATATATTCAGGCCGTCGAGACCGGGCAGCATTATATCCAGAATTATGACGTCATACTCATTTGATTTTGCATACCATAATCCTTCCTGCCCGTCTCCGCTGAAATCAACGGCAAAACCGGCTTCCCTGAGTCCCTTGACCAGGGATTTCTGCAATGGCTTATAATCTTCGACAATCAGTAATCGCATTATGATAATCCAAAAAAAAGACGCCGCCGATTATACCTCAGCAGCGTCTAAATGGTCAAATAATAGTGAACTTAATCTTTTTTGTGTTCGTCTTTGTCGTCGTCATCTTTTTCCTTATCATCTTTCTTTTTCTCAACTTCATGTTGTTTCAGAATTGTACCGTCTATAGCAATTTCCATCTCAATTTTCTTGCCATCCTTGATGATTTCTGCCTCATAGGATGTTACAGGAGTAACGAGTTTGACCACCTTTAACTGGGCATACTCGACTGACTTTTCAACCTTGCTCACTTTTGCATCCTGCGTCTTGAGAGTCTTGGCAACTGCATCCGGCAGAGCATTTATGTCTTCAGCTGTCGTAACCTCTGCGACCGTACCATCATCAGCGAGTGTTACTTCGGCTTCCTTGCCGTTATCCTTCAACGTAGCTTCAGTCACTTTTACCGACTCTTCTTCTATTTTGCATTTTTCAATCACTCCATTTGGAAAAAGCGCCTTTACTGCCGCCTGTGCTGCTGCTGAGAGCGAACATTCCTTTTCGCCTTTCTCGGCGTAGGCTACAGCGCACAACATTACTGCAAACATAATACAACATCCAATCACAATCCAAGTTTTTCTGGTCATTTTAATTTTCCTTTCTAATATTAGGATTTAGTTCAGCAACATTTCTACAGTTACTCCGTCTGTCACCGTGACAGCCGGAGCTGACAAACCTGTGTCAAAAACAAGAGCATACTACAAATACAATTATGAGAATATTATGAGAAAAAATATTATTAATCGAACCTCTAAAATAATTCCCAAAGTTACAGAATTACATCCGATAATCTTCTGCAAAATCGGTCAATTTCACTAAAAATTGCCCGGAACGGTTTTATATTGACATTTATAATAAACAATGTAGAATAACTTGTTTTCATAATAGGGATTAAGACAAGTCCTGATTTTGACTAATCTTTTTGAGCTTTTTTATGTATTCGAATTATATTCGTAATGTAGCGATAATCGCTCACGTTGACCACGGCAAGACGACGCTGGTTGACCAGCTTCTGTATCAGTCCGGAATGTTTCGGACTGAAGAGCTTGACAGGCTGGCCGGCAGCGAGCACGACTTGATTATGGATTCAGACCCTATTGAACGGGAGCGCGGCATAACAATTCTCAGTAAAAACTGTGCGATTTACTATACGAACAGCAAGGGCGTTGAATATAAAATCAATATAATCGACACACCCGGCCACGCCGATTTTGGCGGCGAGGTTGAACGTGTTTTGAAAATGGCGGACGGCGTTTTGCTTCTGGTCGATGCGTTCGAAGGGCCTATGCCCCAGACGAGATTTGTATTGAGCAAGGCTCTTGAAAATAAATTAAGACCTATAGTTGTAGTCAACAAGATAGACCGCGAAAACAGCCGACCGCATGAGGTTGTCAACGAAATATTTGATTTGCTTGTTCAGCTTGGCGCCGACGATAGGACTCTCGATTTTCCTGTTGTTTACGCATCCGCAAGGCAGGGCTGGGCGACGACAGACCCTGCCAAAAAGACCAATAATATGCAGCTCGTATTCAGGACCATCATTAAAAATGTTCCTGCACCGAAGGTTGATCCTG
>Ga0315275_10002043_pt1 | contig 18043 bp, 12 predicted proteins | sample YL17G03_0_MG_FD_205557 | JGI IMG/M metagenome (GOLD analysis project Ga0315275, IMG submission 205557) | Sediment microbial communities from Yellowstone Lake, YNP, Wyoming, USA - YL17G03_0 | ecosystem: Environmental > Aquatic > Freshwater > Lake > Sediment | place: USA: Wyoming | collected...
TCCAATAGGCGCGCCGGGCCGGCAGGACGAGATAGGCCTCTTCATCATCCAGGAAGAGAAGGGAAGCCGTCCGGCCGAGGGGATCGAGGACCTCGATCCGGCCCTGGCCGGGGAGCAGGAAGAGGAAAGAGAGTTTGGATTTGGCCGTCCCTCCTTCCCTGGCCAGCCGGAACGTGGCAAAGCCCTCCACCGACTCCACGGTCGGGGGAAGGGGAGCGACGGCGGGACGAGAGGGAAGACAGGAGAGAAGCCCCAGGGCCGATAAAAAGAGAAGAGCGGGCGCGCTCCTCCTCATTTCCCCTCCTCCTCTTTTCGCCATAACGGGACGGGCGTCCAGCTATTGGTCCAGCCGGAACCCGTAATCGTCTGTCTTCTTGACTGCCTTCTTCTTATCCTCGGCCGCCCTGGCCGCGTCTTGCCCCTGTCCTTCCGTCAGACGAAACCCATAGTCCTCCGCCGGCGGCGCAGCCTTCTTCCGGCTCTTTTTTCGGAGGAGAGGATAGAACGGCGACCGGATGCGTTTGCCGAAGCACGACATCCTGGGGTTGAAGATCACCAGCAGGACAAAGAGGCCGAAAGCGATCAAGATCCCATATGTTCCCCAGTTCATGGTCTTTCCTTCGTTCTGATTTTTTCTATTATAGACCTCCGTCCATCAAGAATCAATTTCATAAGGCTCGGAGAATGAGAAGAGAAACAGGTAGGCCTAAGAAAAAGCAAATCTTGGAGGAGCAGGCCTCAGATGTGCGCTTCGGTGTCTTCTTGGAAATTCGGGATCTTGGCCTTTTCCTTCGTCTTGCCGAACTGAAGGCCCACAAAAAAGGCGGAAACAATTGCGGCTATAACGAGAATGCCCTTGAAGAAATCTTTCATCGGTCAATGCCTCGCAGTGCGACTGTATTCTCCCTCAAGCAAGATAAAATGTCAACCCTATCTTAGTGGTTATATAGGAATAGTAATGTATGGGTTCGGCGGTTGCTTTTTGGGGAGCCGCCCAGTATATTCTTGGGGGGTGGAGAAATGAACAAAAGGACTTTCGTCTCTCTCCTGGTCATCGGCTTCGCCGCCGCGGTTGGCCCGCGGGCCCAGGAGGTCCGCAAGCCCGTGTTCGCGGGGGCTTTCTACGACGGGGACAAAGCTCTCCTAGCCGCCCGGATCGACGCCTACCTGAGCGTTGTCAAGGACCTCCCGGCGATCTCAGCCGAGGTCCGGGCCCTGATCTGCCCCCATGCCGGATACGTTTACTCCGGGCAGACAGCGGCCTACGCCTACAAGCTCGTCCAGGGCAGACCGTACGAGACGGTGATCGTCATCGGGACCTCGCACCAGTTTCCTCTCGACGGCTGCTCGATCTACCTCAAGGGCGGGTTCGAAACGCCGCTCGGCGTCGTTCCGGTTGACGAGGAGCTGGCCGCCCGCATCGCCAAGGCCTCCGGTTTTTCCTACGTCGCCGAAGCGCACGCCAAGGAGCATTCTGTGGAGGTCCAGGTCCCGTTCATCCAGAGAGCGCTTCCCAGCGCCAAGATTGTCCCCATCGTCGTGGGCTATCCAACGAGAAGAAACGTCCACTCGCTGGCCGACGGCCTCGCCGCGGCCGTCGGCAATAATAAAGTGTTGATTGTGGCATCTACAGATCTCTCCCATTATCTTTCCAAGGCTGACGCCAACTCCGTGGACGCCAAGACTATCTCGCTCGTCCAGAACATCAACGCCGATACGCTCATCACCAGATGCGCGAACGGCGAAAACATCATGTGCGGGGGAGGCGGGGTGGCAGCGATGCTCATCGCCCTGAAAAAAGCCGGACAGCCACGGGTCGAAGTCCTCCGCTACTCCGATTCTTCCGAGAGCTCCGGAGACGAAGGCCATGTGGTCGGCTATCTCGCGGCCGCGATCACGGTCGGGCAGCCGGCTCCCGAGTTTTCACTCTCGGCCGACGAGAAAAAAGAGCTCATCCGGCTGGCCCGCCAGGCCGTCCAGACATTCGTCGCCGAGAAAAGGATCATCGCCTCCACCACCGAGGACCCGAACCTGCTCGCCGAAAGGGGGGCGTTCGTCACCCTCAAGAAAAAAGGGGAACTCCGTGGCTGCATAGGGTTCATCGAGCCGGTGGCCTCGCTCTGGGAAACGGTCATCCAAACGGCCATCTATGCCGCCAGCGAGGACAACCGGTTTACTCCCGTCACGCCGGAAGAGTTGAGCGACCTGGAGGTCGAGATCTCCGTCCTCACGCCCCTGAAAAAAATCGACAACCCCCGCGTCGTCCAGGTCGGCAAGCACGGCTTGGTCATCGCCATGGGGAGAAACCGGGGTCTTCTGCTCCCCCAGGTGCCCGTCGAAAACAACTGGGACCGGGAGACGTTTCTCTGCCAGGCTTGTGTCAAGGCCGGCCTCCCGCCCGATGCCTGGAAGAAGGGCGCCGAGATCTCCATCTTTGAAGCCATCGTCTTTCATTGATCATAGAATCTCAACAACGGGAGCTTGAATCTTGAACCACAGCGAAATCGTAAGCTTCCTCTGGGGTGTCGCCGACCTCATCCGCGACACGTTCAAGCGCGGCAAATACCAGGATGTGATCCTGCCGCTGACGGTCCTTAGGCGCCTCGATTGCGTCCTGGCTCCTACCAAAAAGCATGTGCTTGAAACTCAGGCGAAGCTCAAGGATAAAAAACTCGAGAACCTCGACCCGCAGCTCCGCAAGGCCGCAGGCTTCGCCTTCTACAACACCTCCCGTTACGATTTCGACAAGCTCCTGGCCGACGCCCCCCATCTGGCTACGAACCTACGGAACTATATTGCAAACTTCAGCCCCAACATGCGCGAAGTCCTCGAGAAATTCGATTTCGACAACACCATCTCCAAGCTCGATGAGGCGGGGCTCCTTTTCCAGGTTCTGGAACGCTTTAAGAACGTTGACCTTCACCCTGATAAAGTCGATAACCCCACCATGGGAACGATTTTTGAGGAGTTGATCCGGAAGTTCAATGAAGCTCTGAACGAGAATCCCGGCGAGCACTTCACCCCCCGCGATGTCGTCCACCTCATGGCCGACCTGCTTCTCGCCGGCGATGAGGAGCAGATCCGCCGCAAGGGCGTGGTCATAACCGTTTATGATCCGTGCTGCGGGTCGGGCGGGATGCTCACGATTTCGAAAGATCATATCCTGTCGGGCAGGCGTAAGAACGACACCCTCGTTCGCGAGCCGATCAACCCGGAGGCGGATATCCACCTCTTCGGCCAGGAGGTGAACCCCGAGACATTTGCCGTCTGCAAGTCCGATCTCTTCATGAAATCGACCGAAGGCCGGGATGCCGAGAACATCGCGTTCGGAACTACTCTCTCGAACGACCGTCATGCCGGCCGCGACTTCGATTACCTGATCACCAACCCTCCCTACGGAAAGGACTGGAAGCGCGACGAGGAAGCCGTGGTCGCCGAGCACGAGCGTGGTCTGTCCGGCCGGTTCGGCCCGGGCTTGCCGCGGATCAGCGACGGCCAGCTTCTGTTCCTTCTTCACATGCTGGCCCACATGAAGGAACAGAAGGACGGCGGCTCGCGCGTGGCCATCATCATGAACGGATCGCCCCTCTTCACCGGCGACGCCGGGAGCGGCGAGAGCGAGATCCGCCGCTTCATCCTGGAGAACGACTGGCTCGAGGCCCTGGTCGCCCTGCCGGAGCAGCTTTTCTACAATACGGGTATCGCGACCTATGTCTGGGTGCTCACCAACCGCAAAGCACCGGAACGCAAGGACAAAGTGCAACTCATCGACGCCACTTCCTTCTGGTCTCCGATGAGGAAGAGCCTCGGCGACAAGAGACGCGAGGTCCCCCCCGAGAAGGCCGAAGTGATACTGCGGCTCCTGCGCTCGTTCGAAGAAGGCGAGTTCGTCAAGATTTTTTCGACGACGCACTTCGGTTTCCGGAAGATCACGGTCGAGCGGCCGCTTAAGCTCAATTTCCAGGCAAGCGCAGAGCGGATCGCCCGCCTCGAGGAGGAAAAGGCCTTTCAGGGCTTGGCGCAGTCAAAAAAGAAAGGCGAAGCCGGGGCCAAAGAGGAGGAAGACGGCAGGGCATTTCAGAAAGCAATTCTTGTCCTCGTCCGCTCTCTGCCGGACATACTCTATAAGGACCGGGAAGAATTTACGGCGGTTCTTCAAGGCGCGGCGAGAAAAGCCCGCCTTAAGCTCCCGACGCCGATTCTGAAGGCGGTCCTCTCAGCCCTGTCCGACAGGGACGGAACCGCCTCGACCTGCCGGGACAAAGATGGGAATCCGGAACCCGACCCTGATCTACGCGATACCGAGAGCGTGCCGCTTGTAGACGGGGCCGATCCGGCTGATGAACAGGGCGTCCCAGCCAGCGTTCGCGCCTTCTTCGAGCGCGAAGTGAAACCCCATGTCCCCGACGCCTGGATCGACGCATCCAGACGCGATGTCAAAGACGGGTTGGTGGGCATCATCGGCTACGAAATCAACTTTAACCGCTATTTCTATAAATACACCCCACCGCGTCCACTCCAGGAAATCGAAGCGGACATCCGCACCATCGAAAAAGATATCATTCAAATGCTGGCTGAGATCACAGGCTCGAAACACGGCGATTAATCGTCGATAGAGGAAATTGCACCATGAAACAAGAAATATATTACGAAAATCTTCCCACCATAAACCGTAACGTCCTCGTAGTCGAACCGACAGAGGTCTTTTTAGAATGGGCGAAAAATTCCCCCGATGATGATATGCAATTGACTCTGAAAGAATTGGTCGCGGATATGACAGCTTATCTGATTCCCGAACAAGATGCTGACGCGGAGGCCTGGCTCAGGCGCAACTTCAAGACAATATTTGAGATTGAGCTTGACGGCTGGTGCGCGGACCCATCCCTTTGGCCGAAAGACCGTTCAATGAAAACATTCAGGAAGTTTTTTCGTGTTCATTATTGCTCATCTGTCATCGACCTTGCGAAGGAACCGATTGAGCAGGAATACATATAGAGTGAGTAAAGAGCAAGATATTTCCGGAACCGCACGCCGACGGTTTCGCCCATATCCAGAATACAAAGATTCCGGCGTCCAGTGGTTAGGCAAGATACCAACGCATTGGGGAACAGATCGCCTGAAATATGTTGTCACTATTAGCAATGAGCGGTCGTATGACCCAGAATCGGCTCTTCCCTTTAAAGGTCTTGAGCACATTGAATCGGGCACCGGGAAACTATTGACGTCTACTGAAGATGGAAATGGCGAAATCGGAGAAATAGAAAGTAGTTCGTCCCATTTTAGACCTGGAGATATTCTGTTTGGAAAACTTCGACCCTATCTGGCTAAGGTTCTAAAACCGGATTTTGAGGGGCGGTGTTCCACAGAGCTTATCGTATTGCGTTGTGGTGGGAATATTGATCCTCAAAACCTCTCATATCAGTTGCTAAGCTCGGGTTTTATCAGCTGGATCAATTCGATGACTTATGGGACAAAGATGCCTCGAGCAAATGCAGAACAAATAGTGAACACAAAGGTACCGCTTGCTCCCTTGCCAGAGCAACACGCGATTGCGAAATTCCTCGACCGCGAGACGGCGAAGATCGATGCGCTTATAGCGAAAAAAGAGCGGCTCATCAAACTGCTCCAAGAAAAGCGCACGGCTCTCATCACCCAAGCCGTCACCAAAGGCCTCGACCCAAACGTCCCCATGAAAGACTCCGGCATCGAATGGCTGGGCAAGATTCCCGCGCATTGGGAAGTGACGACATTGAAGAGAATTGGGGACTTGCAGGCCGGAGCTGGTTTCCCAGACGAAGAGCAAGGACTTGATTCCGAAGATATCCCTTTCTTTAAGGTCGGCGACATGGGATTAGCCGCAAATAAAAAAGAGATGATCGATTGTCCTAACACCATCTCCCAATCAACAGCAAGAAGACTACGCGCTTATATATTTCCCCCTAAGACAATTGTATTCGCAAAAGTTGGCGCGGCTTTGTTGCTCAACCGACGCAGAGTCCTATCAAAACCGTCTTGCATCGACAATAATATGATGGGGTTTATTCCGGCATACTGTGACTCCGGCTGGGCCCTTTATTGGCTATGCGGCCTCGATTTGGGAGAACTCGCCAATCCTGGAGCCGTCCCATCAGTCAATGAAGGTCAGATGCGCGACACCCCTGTAGTCGTCCCTCTACTTAATGAACAATGCTTAATCGCGGCCTTCCTTGACCGCGAGACGGCGAAGATCGATTCGCTTGTGTCAAAGGTAAAAGGAGCAATTGAGCATCTCAAGGAATATCGCACCGCTCTTATTTCCGCCGCGGTCGCGGGGAAAATTGATGTCCGGGGACGAGCTTAGTTGCCATTAGCCATGTGTGATATAATTCGTGATAAGAATGCTGGCTATGGCGAAACAATCTTGATGGAAGATCATGAATGAAGCTTTGGTTACGCCAAGTGTCCTCCGTTGGGCGCGCGAGCGCTCGGGAATTTCCGTTGCCGCTTTGGCAAAAAAGGTTCCCGTAAAAGACGAGCAACTCCCGATAAAGTGGGAGCAGGGCGAGGCACGGCCGACTTTCCGCCAAGCTCAACGGATCGCAAAAAGCCTCCACGTTCCTTTGGGCTATCTTTTCCTTTCCTCGCCTCCAGAAGATAAACTCGCAATCCCAGATCTACGCACTATGCCTGCCATCGGACCTCATAAGCTTAGCCCTGAGTTTCAGGATCTTATTAATGAGGTTTTACGGAAACAAGATTGGTATCGAGAATACATCATAGAAGAAGGCGCCGCCCCTTTGCCTTTCATCGGCAAGTTCGGGCTGAATGCATCGCCAGAAGAAGTTGCAGGGAATATCGGCACGATCCTAGGAATTGGCGAGGAATTTCGGCGCTCTGCCTATAACTGGGAACACTTTTTGCATCAGTTTATTATTCAAGTAGAGCGCGCAGGTATTCTTGTTCTCCGAAGCGGAGTTGTAGGAAACAATCCGAGACGCAGGCTGTCGGTTGCCGAATTTCGTGGCTTTGTCGTCTGTGATGCGGTTGCACCTCTGGTATTTATTAATGGTCGCGATGCTAAAGCTGCACAAATTTTTACGTTGGCTCATGAGTTAGCTCATTTATGGATTGGCGAAAGCGGCATCTCGAATCCCGATCTTAGCAAACCCATAAGAGCCCTGGACAAGCAGGTTGAAAAATTCTGCAACCAAGTCGCTGCTGAGTTGCTCGTTCCAGGGAAGCAGCTGACTGCCGTCTGGAATGTAAAACAGACTGTTCATGAAAATGTGCAAAACCTCGTTAGGGAGTTCCGAGTAAGTTCGCTCGTTGTCCTTCGGCGAGCCTACGATCTTGACCGAATTGATGGGGATACCTTTATCGCTAACTATAACTCCGAGGTACAAAAAGCACTTCTAAGAACGAAACCTCAGAATAAGGAAGCGGGCGGTGATTTCTATGCGACTTTATTCACGCGGCATAGCGCCACATTGACCCAGACAATTGTAGGTGCCGCCTTTCAGGGGCGCCTATTATACAGAGAGGCTGCGAGCCTCCTTGCTTTGAAAAAAATCGAAACGCTTGACCGTATCGCCAAAGAACTTGGGCTTCGATAGAGAACGATGCCTCGCCATTGTCTTGATGCAAACGTCTTTATTGAGGCAAAAAAGGGCCCTTATGGAATGGACATTGTTCCCGCCTTTTGGGACTGGCTTGACCAGCAAGTTAGCGCAGGAATTATATATAGCTCAACACTGGTTTACGACGAATTGGTGGCAGGCAATGATGAACTGGCCAGATGGACGCGGGCGAGAAAAAATTCTGGCTTGTTCGAACAGCCATCAGCGCAGGTACAGCAATATTTTCAGGCAATTGCGAATTTTGCGGAAACGCAATACCCTCAACATGAAGCTGGAAAATTCCTTAACTCCGCCGATCCGTGGATTGTAGCACATGCTATGAATAACCATTCGATCGTAGTTACCTATGAGACTTTGGCACCCTCAAGCTCACAAAGAATTAAGATTCCCAATATTTGCCAACATTTTGGGGTTAGTTGCATGGGGCCGTATCAAATGTTACGCCAACTGGGCGCTCGGTTTGTTTTATAAGCTATTGTACAGAGAATTTCCCGAGGGTAATAGCCAGACGTAATGCGGACGTTTATTGAGGTTGCAGAGCGCTTTGTGACAGCACATAAGGCCCCTCTGATTGATGCATGTCATTTTGGAAGAATTTGTGTCGTCCCGTTTTTTCTTGGGCGGCCAAGTTTAGTGAAAACGGCTGGGCTAAACCTAAATTGGACCATCCTCCGGGCAATCCTTAGCCTTAGAGTTAGCTATTCGGATCCGTCTTTTCTCATGCCAACGCCAGAAACCAAGACATTCCAGCAATAACCTTCTGGCCAAATGCTGAACGTTGACCACATCATACGGTGACAGCACTCTGGTCAGGTCTTTCGCTGCATGCGAAGCCACACGGTCACGAAGCCAGTCGGCATAGGCTATAGCGTCTGCTACCGAGAGTTTCGAATCTCTGACAAACCATCCCGACCAAGCGGCCTTCCGCGCCGGGGGGATGGGTCTACGCCTCTCGATCGTGCGTTTAGGACCGCGTATTGTCCAAAGTAAAGTTTCCCCGAGATCCACGCCAGCCTTGGCCAAGCGCAGATCAAGATCCTCCTTCACAATAGGGTTCCAGTTTCCACTTATGCGGCTTGGCCTTCTGGTCGACGCTCGAAGCTCTAATCCGATATCCTCAAGAACTGAGTACGCAGAAATGATAGCGTAAGAGAACAATACGTGATCATCCGGAAAAGAGGAGATGGGAAGATTAGGGGATTTCCAAGGTTCGAGATCTACATGGTGAACTGAATATAAGGACTGACTAAACTTGAGCTTGGCAACCGCATATACCCATCGGCGACGCCGTGATGCTTTCGCCGCGATGGCGCACGCCAAAGGAAAATCGGAAGTGCTTAACGTCATTTCAACTTGCCGCCGTCTGTCGTCTTCTTGCATCCAATCAGGCTCAGTTTCGTTGTAGGCGATTGGATGCACGGAGATTATCGGAGGGGTGTCAAACACCAGCTGATGACAGCCATAGATTAGATCAAGGGCACGCTGTGCCGACACCCAGGATCTGGCGTAAAGCACGATCTCCTTTCCTTTGTGAACGGCAGGCGGGTCTCTCCTTTGAGGTGCAAGAGTGGCCGTCCAACCCGCTCCTGCAAACGGGGGCTTCGGTTGGAGTGGTTCTTCACCTATCGTGATCAGCCCTGTCCAAAATATTCTTTGCCCGCTCATTTTTTTTGAGTTCAAACTACAAATATACGCAAAGCTGTTTTTGAGACGGCTTTCCAAGGTTGAACGTCATTTATTATATGATTCCATAAAGGTAACCCTTGAGTTGCAGTACTATCTTAAAATTGCCCATCTTAGATTGCAAGGCGTATATTTGGCGGCGTCAATATTTGAAGGAGATAACCAGACGCCAGTCACGAATGTGAGCGGGAAAATCGATGTCTGGTGATTGCCTGATTCCGATTACCCATTGTGATGAGCAACTCCACGCGTATCTGGATAATTGCGTCAGCTGTCATACACAGCTGATGGCATTTCTATCCAGAATCGTTATTAAAGGATAAGCCGTTATCCTTTAATAAGCCGGTGGCTAATTAAAGTTTCTTTATTTAGCTAAGAGGCGCTCCAGAATCCCCAAGAGGAAAACACCTGCAATTCCTAGGTAAATGCGCATAATTACCTAGGTTTTTTCAAACTCGGCCCCGCACGCCTGTATGGCGACTTATGTGCAATAGTATTGACATATTTTAATAATTGTATATACTTTTACACATGAGGAACTCAAGAGAACAGTCAGTCATCGAACTGGCCAAACAACTGGGGACGATTCGCATCAAGGATCTCCTTGAACGAAATATTCATCCGGAATTTGCCAGGAGGCTGGTCGGGAAGGGGCTTCTTGTGCGTTCAGGCAGGGGGCTATACGTCCTGGCTGATTCGGAAATCACCGAGTTTCATAATTTCGCGATCATCGGTAAGCGAGTTCCTAAGAGCGTCATTTGCCTGACCTCCGCCCTGCGCTTTCATAACATCGGAACACAACTGCCTCGGAAGGTCTGGCTGGCTCTCAAAAAGGGCAACGCTCAGCCTCGTCTTTCCTATCCTCCGGTGTCAATCGTTCGACTGTCCGGACCGTCCTTTTCTGAAGGTATCGATGAACACCAGATAGAAGGGGTAGCAGTCAAGATCTACAGCCCAGCCAAAACCGTCGCTGATTGCTTCAAGTTTCGGAATCGTATCGGCCTTGAGGCGGCCATCGAAGCCGCCAGGGAATGTCTTCGTGAGAAGAAGGCCACTTCCGACGAGGTCTATCATTATGCCAAGATATGCCGGGTTTGGAACGTCATGAGACCATATCTTGAGGCAATCGAATGAGCGTGGCTCATCTGACCAATCTTTCTGCATCCGTTAAACAACGCTTGCTCAATATATCAAAGCACAAGAACATCGAATTTAATGTCCTTCTGAATAAGTACGCCTTGGAGCGCCTGCTTTATAGGATAAGCGTCTCACCAAGCAGAAATCGCTTTGTTCTTAAAGGGGCGCTCCTGTTTTGGGCATGGGAAAAGGACTTTCACCGGACAACCTGGGACGCAGATTTCCTCGACTTGGAATCGCCCTCGCGGGAAAGGCTTTCCTCTGCCTTTCAGACGGTATGTAAAATCGAAACAAAAGCAGACGGCTTTCATTTTCTTCCTGAAACCGTGCGGGCAGAAGAAATCAGGGGACGCGCCGCTTTTAGAGGGATTAGGATTAACCTAACGGGAATGTTAGGGAAAGCAAAGGTCCCACTCCAAATCGACATCGGCTATGGAGACGCCCTGGTTCCGCCGCCCAAGTTTATCCGTTTTCCTGTTCTTTTGAATTTTCCTCCCCCCCGTTTAAAAGCTTGTAGCCGAGAAACTATGATAGCAGAAAAATTCCACGCAGCGGTGGATCTGGGAATGAGGAATAGCCGGATTAAAGATTATTTCGACATCTTTTACCTTTCACAAAAATACGATTTCAAGGGGAAAGACTTGTCCCGTGCTATATGCGCGACTTTCCAACGACAAGAAACTCAAATCCCATCAACCCCTCCACTCGGGCTTACGCCCGAATTTTGTTCGAATCCTGCAAAGATGATCCAGTGGAGGAGTTTTCGTAGGCAAGCGAATATCTCGTTGGCTGATGTGAATTTCGATGAGCTCGTCTCAATTGTACGCGAATTCATCATGCCTGCGGCAAGCGCAACGGCGAATGGGAAATCATTCAATGACTATTGGCCGCCCGGAGGGCCATGGATGAAAAAGGGGGAAGACCATGGAAGTATCTGAACGGAGCTTCGAAAAAACCATCGAATGCGGGCTGCTCCGCTACGGGCCGGATGCCTGCGCTGGAGAGATGGTCGGTGTGCGCGAGACAGCGCCGCCTTACGGAGAATCCCCGCCCGGAGGCTACAGGAAGCGGCCGCCTGAAGAGTATGACCAGTCGCTGTGCCTGATTCCCCGCGACGTCATCGACTTCATCATCGCGACGCAGCCGAAGGTATGGGAAAGGCTAAAGCAGCATTACGGCGCCTCGGTTAAGGAGCAATTCCTCAAACGCCTATCGCATGAGATCGGGCGACGCGGCGCGCTCGATATGCTGCGGAACGGAATCAAGGACTCGGGCTGCAAATTCAAGCTGGCCTCCTTCCGGCCCGCGAGCGGACTGAATGAAGAAATCAAGCGGCTGCACGCGGCGAACCTCTTTTCCGTGGTCCGCCAGCTCCGGTACAGCGAGAAAAGCCCTCAGAGTCTCGACATGGTCCTCTTCCTGAACGGCCTCCCGATCTTCACTGCCGAGCTCAAGAACCCGCTCACCGGCCAGACGGTCGAGGACGCCATCAGGCAATACAAGACCGACCGCGATCCCCGCGAGCCGCTCCTCGCCTACGGGCGTTGTCTTGCTCATTTCGCCGTGGACCCGGACCTTGTCTATGTAGCAACTCAGCTCGCGGGACCAAAGACCCGTTTTCTGCCCTTCAACCGGGGGAAATTCGGAGGAGCGGGAAATCCGCCGGTTCCGCCGACACAGAAGGGTTATCCCACCGCCTATCTGTGGGAAAAGATCTGGTCCCGCGACAGCGTGCTCGACCTCATCCGCCAGTTTATCCACGAGATCGAAGAAGAGGACGAGCGGGGGCGCAAGACCGGAAAGCGATCCCTGATCTTCCCCCGGTATCAACAGCTTGATGCCGTGCGGCGCCTTGTCGCCCATGCCCGCCAACAAGGGGCGGGCGAGCGCTATCTGGTGGAGCATTCGGCCGGAAGCGGCAAGAGCTTCACCATCGCCTGGCTCGCCCACCGGCTATCGACGCTTCATGACAACGAGGATAAACGGGTTTTCGACTCGATCGTCGTCGTCACCGACCGGCGCATTCTCGACCGGCAGCTCCAGACAACCATGCGCCAATTCGAGCAGACGCTGGGCGTCGTGGAGAATATCGACACTACCTCCCGGCAGCTCAAACAGGCCCTCGAGTCGGGAAAGACGATCATCGTGACCACCCTGCAGAAGTTCCCCGTCATCGTAAGCGAGATCGGCGAGCTGCCCGGCCACCGCTTCGCCGTGATCGTGGACGAAGCGCACTCGTCGCAGTCGGGCGAAAGCTCAAAGAGTCTTAAGACCGTTCTGGCCGCAGGAAACCTCGAAGAGGCGGAGAAGGAGGAAGCGGGGGCGCAAACGCCCGAGGAAGAGCTCGAGAACACAATCCTGGCCGAGATGGAGAAGCGCGGCCGCCTGCCCAACCTCTCGATGTTCGCCTTTACGGCGACGCCCAAGGCCAAGACGCTGGAAATCTTCGGCACGAAGCGCGCGGACGGGAAGTTCGAGCCATTCCATCTTTACAGCATGCGCCAGGCGATCGAGGAAGTTTTCATCCTCGACGTCCTCAGGAATTACACAACTTACAAGGCCTACTGGCGGCTACTCAAGAAGATCGAGGACGATCCGCGGTACGACAAGAATAAAGCGGAATACCTGCTCAAGTCGTTCGTGGAGCTCCATCCGCACGCCATCAACGAGAAAGTGCGGATTATGGTCGAGCACTTCGCCGCCCAGGTTCAGAATGAGATCGGCGGGAGGGCCAAGGCGATGATCGTGACCCGGTCGCGGCTCCATGCCGTGCGCTACAAGCTGGCTATCGACCGATATCTTAAGGAAAAGGGCTACCCTTTTAAGGCGCTTGTGGCTTTCTCGGGAACCGTGCCGGACGGGGGGCAATCATACACTGAATCGGGAATGAACTCCGTCGGAAAGGAAAGGACGATCGGAGAGCGGCAGACAGCCAAGGAGTTCGAGAAGCCCGAGTATCGCTTCCTCATCTGCGCCAACAAGTTTCAGACGGGATTCGACCAGCCTCTCTTGCACACCATGTACGTGGACAAAAAGCTCGGCGGGGTAAACGCAGTCCAGACCCTGTCCCGGCTGAACCGGATTTATCCGGAGAAGCGCGGCACTCTAGTGCTGGATTTCGCCAACGAGGCGGATGATATTCAGGCTGCGTTCCAGCCCTATTATGAGACCACGCTCCTGTCTGAAGCGACTGACCCGAACCTCCTTTACGAGATTCAGAGCAGGCTCCTGGCCTTCCCGGTCTTCACCGAGGCCGACGTCGCTCTATTCGCGGAGGCCTATTTTGATAAGAAGGCGACACAGGATCAACTTTATGCCGTCCTGGCTCCCGTGACTACGCGCTTCGCCGGGATCTCGAGCGAAGAAAAGCATGATTTCCGCGGGCAATTAACCGATTATGTTCGCCTTTATGCCTTCCTGGCCCAAGTCCTGACCTTTTCCGACGTGGACCTCGAGAAGCTTTACGTCTTTGCGCGCCATTTGCGGCGGCTCGTCCCCGCCGACCCGGACGCTTTGCCTCGCGAGGTCCAGCAGAATATTGACATGGAATCCTACCGTATCCAGCAGACCGGAAGCGGCAGCATTGCTTTGGAACGGAAAGGAGAACAGCTTCAACCGGTAATGACGAAGGAACATTACGGGGAGGCGCCGGAAGAGCTCGAGCCGCTTTCCTTGATCATTGCCGAGCTAAACGAGCGTTTTGGACTGAACCTGGGGCCGGAGCACCGGGTGACACTCGGGCAGATCCTGGCAAAACTCGACGGCGACGCAGCGCTCGACGCCAGCGCCCGGGTCAACACGCGCGAGAATATCCGCCTTACATTCGACCACAAAGTCGAGGATGTCATCCAGGAGATCGTGGACTCGAACTTCGAGCTCTACAAACGGATCACCGACGACCGGGCCTTCGGGGAAGCGCTCAAGGACTTCCTGTTCGATCATTATTTGCGAGCCCACCGTCAGGCCGAAGAGCTGATCAAGCGCGGCGAGTCAAAGACCCTGGAGTTCAAATCGACGCTGCGTTGGAATCTGCGTGAGAACCGGAAGGATGACAAAAATATAACTCATGCCGTGCTCAAAACCATCGCCGCGTTCCTTAACACCGCGGGCGGCGACCTCCTGATCGGAGTCGGCGATAACGGCAAGGTGACGGGGGTTGAGATCGACCAATTTGATAATGACGACGAGTTCATGCGCCACCTCACGCAGGCCGTCCGGAACGGTCTCGGGGACCGGGCGAGCACGTGCCTAGATCCCAAGACGCAGATCGTTCAGGGAAAGACTGTCTGCGTCGTAAGCTGCCAGCGCAGCCCAGAGCCGGTGTTCCTGAAATGGAAGGAAACCGAGGAGAGCCCGGAGGGCGATTTTTATGTCCGGAGCGGCCCGGGTAGCGTTAAGCTCAGCCCCGAAAGCGCCGCCGCATACATCAGGACCCGGTTTCCGGGAGCGTCGAGAGCCGCCGGCTAACCTGTTCGGACTGGCCGCTATTTTATTTGACTAAGCGTCCTCATGTTGGTATTCTTCCGTCATCCGGTTGGATTGGGGAGGCGGAATGTCCAACAAATGCCCCAAATGCGAGTTTGACAATCCCGAGGACACGATTTATTGCGGGCATTGTGCCGCGCCGATCAAACCATCCGCCAAGAGTCCCTTCGTCCTGACTGAAACTCTCCGGGCGCCGCGCGAGGAGCTGACCACCGGATCGACCTTCGCCGGGAAGTATCAGATTATCGAAGAGCTGGGAAAGGGGGGCATGGGCCGGGTTTACAAGGCGCTCGATACCCAGGTGAACGAAAAGGTCGCCCTGAAGCTCATCAAGCCCGAGGTCGCCCTCGACAGCGAGACGATCGAACGTTTCCGCAATGAGCTGAAACTCGCCCGCAAGATCCGCCACAAGAACGTTTGCCAGATGTTCGACTTGAACAGTCAGGAAGGCATCTATTACATAACGATGGAGTATGTCTCAGGCCAGGATTTGAAAGGTCTGATCCGGCAGTCGGGAAGGCTGGCGGCCGAAACGGCCGTATCCATCGCCCGCCAGGTCTGCGACGGGCTGGAGGAAGCCCATGCTCAGGGCATCGTCCACCGGGACCTCAAGCCCGGCAACATCATGGTCGACCGGGACGGCCAGGCCAGGATCATGGATTTCGGGATCGCCCGTTCGCTCAAGGCCAAGGGCATCACCGGCGCCGGAGTGATGATCGGAACGCCGGAGTACATGTCTCCGGAGCAGGTCGAGGGCAAGGAGGTCGACGCGCGGTCGGACATCTATTCTCTGGGTGTCATCCTTTATGAAATGGTGGCCGGACGGGTGCCGTTCGAAGGCGACACGCCCTTCACCGTCGGCGTGAAACATAAGAGCGAGGTTCCCAAGCCGCCGAAAGAGCTCAATGCCCAGATCCCAGAGGACCTCAACCGGGTGATACTGAAATGCCTGGAAAAGGATAAAGGCCGGCGCTATCAGAGCGCCGGGGAACTGAGCTCGGACTTGAGCCGGATAGAGGAAGGAATGCCGACCGTGGCCCGGATCATTCCGAAGAAGAAGGCCTTCACCTCAAAAGAGATCACCCTGACAGTGGGGGTGAAAAAACTGGTCGTTCCCGCAATTACGCTGCTCGCTCTCACGGCCGTCGCTGTCGTCCTCTGGCGGGTCATCCCGAAAAGGCGGGCGGCTCCGGTTCCCACCGATAAACCCTCGGTCGCCATCATGTATTTCAAGAACAACACGGGCGATGCCGGTCTGGACCACTGGAGGGCCATGCTGTCCAACCTGCTCGTCACGGACCTCACCCAATCGAAGCACATCCGGGTCCTGAGCGAGGACAAGCTCTTCCAGATCCTCAGCCGGCTCGGTCAAGAGGACAGCCAAACATACTCTGCGGATGTCCTCCGCCAGGTGGCCGCCGAAGGCGGAGTCAACCACATCCTGCAGGGGGCCTATGCCAGGGCCGGCGACGAGTTCCGGATCAACGTCACGCTCCAGGAGGCCGGCTCGGGCGAGCTTATCGGGTCGGAGTCTGTGGCCGGAAAAGGGGAGGCGAGCATCTTCTCCATGGTGGATGAGCTGACCCGGCGGATCAAGGCGAATTTCAAGCTTTCGCCGCAGGACATCGCCTCCGACATCGACAAGGATGTGGGAATCGTCACCACGAGCTCGCCCGAGGCCTACAAATATTACGTCGAGGGAATCCGGCACGATGTCAAGGGCGAATACCGCCAGGTCATTGAATCCATGGAAAAAGCCGTGGCCATCGACCCGGAGTTTGCCTCCGCTTATCTGGCTATGTCCTGGTCTTATGGCAATCTGGTCTATTTTACTGAACAGAAAAAGTATGCGGAAAAAGCCCTGGCGCTGAGCGACAGGCTGACCGACCGGGAGAAATACAATATCCAAGGTCATTATTACGTGGAGTCAGAAAAGACCTACGACAAAGCCGTCGAAGCGGAGGAGAAACTGGTGGCCCTGTATCCCGATGACATTTCGGGCGGCAACATGCTGGCCATCGTTTACGGCTATATGGGAGAAATGGAAAAAGCAATCGAGCGATACAGAGCATGCATTCAGGCCGGAACCGAGGATGTGGTCGTCTATACAAACCTGGCCGGGACTTATGAACACATCGGCGCCTATGATAAGTCCATCGAAGTCCAGGAGTCCTATCTCAAGAATGTCGAAGATAGCGCCGTTATCCATCGCAGCCTGGCCCTGACCTACAACGAACTCAGAAAGCCTGATCTTGCGCTGGCCGAATTAGACAAAGCGGCCACTCTGAGTCCGGCCAACTGGGAAAACAACCGGGCCAGAGGAGATATTTATCTTTATTTGGATAACCTGAGCGGGGCCGAAGAAGAATACCAAAAGCTCCTACAAAGAAAAGAGGCGGACGGCAGAGGATGGGGTTTGGCAAGACTCATCGCCCTGCACATTCTCCAGGGCCGGTTCGTAGAAGCGAGAGAGCAGAATCAAGTATTTATCGAACTGGGGGAAAAGCTCGGCCAAACCCGCTGGGTCAGGCTCTTTCGTATCGGCTTATCCTATCTGGAGCGAATTTCGGGCCATCCGGAAGCTGCCCTGCGGGAGCTGGATAAAGCCTGGACGAGCGCTGTCGCGGATGAGAGCTTCGGCGATCAGAGAAATGTCCTGCTCAATCAGGGGCTTGTGTATCTGACGATGAAATCTGTTGGCGAGGCCAAGAATATCGCAGCTCAGCTGAAGGCTGCGGTTGATCAAGCGCCCAATAAGAAGCTCTTCTGGTACTATCACTATCTGATGGGGATGATCGAGCTGGAAAAAAAGGAGTATTCCAAGGCTGTTGAATTGTTCAAGCTGGGACTGCCCTTATTGAACGCGGATGCCGAAGAACATCTCCTGTTCGCCGCTGCAATGGGCATGGCTTTTTATCAACTTGGAGATATCAACAGCGCGCGCCAGGAGTATGAGAAAATCATTTCTCTGGGAACCGGCAGGCTGAGCTACGGCGACATCTATGCCCTAAGCTATTACCGGCTCGGAAAAATAATCCAACAACAAGGAAAAACGCCCGAAGCTGCGGAGCATTACCGGAAATTCCTCGATCTCTGGAAGAACGCCGATCCAGGCCGGCCCG
>Ga0315275_10002045_pt1 | contig 18027 bp, 16 predicted proteins | sample YL17G03_0_MG_FD_205557 | JGI IMG/M metagenome (GOLD analysis project Ga0315275, IMG submission 205557) | Sediment microbial communities from Yellowstone Lake, YNP, Wyoming, USA - YL17G03_0 | ecosystem: Environmental > Aquatic > Freshwater > Lake > Sediment | place: USA: Wyoming | collected...
CTGAAAATCGGCGACAAAGTGAAAGCCAAGATTATTGCCATTGAACCTACGGAACACCGCATCGGGCTTTCCATCAAGGCTATGACGGAAGAACCGAAGAAGAAGATCAAAAAATCGGAAGAAGCAAAAACTGAAGAAACTGCTGAAACAGCAAAGGAAGAGGTCAAAGCTGTAAAAGAAGAGGTGAAAGCCCCGAAAAAGCCCAGGAAGAAGGTAGTAACCGGTGAAGAAAAGGAAAAGGCTCCTGCAAAAAAAACAGTGGTTAAGAAAAAGGAAGCCAAGTCCTAAGAGTGTTGTTTTTATGCCACGCGAGAAGGTTCAGCGCCCCATGCGAAATACTCCCTTTTAGCTTCGCCGTGGCTTACGCGGCTTGCGCGTATTTCAACCCTACCAGCAGTCAATGCTTCCGGCTCTATTGCTTGCCTGATCGCCTCATTGCGTCCCCTTAAATGGCTCGTGTAAACGCTCCGGAAAGTTTTGCTCGGGTCGCGGGCAAATCTTGTAAATTCCCTTGTCTCATACGTTGAATCCAAAGCTGCGTAAGATTTGATCCGGTCATATTCATCCCCATTCCCCAGGATATGTTGCACGGCTTTATACCCTCCGCTATGCGATACAATGCTGATGTTCGGGTCGACTGCACCGCCTGCAACCTGCTTTGTGAGATCCATCAGTTGTGAAAATGAACCGGCCCTATGGAAGGCCGGCCAGCCTTTAGGGCTTTCCGGGAGGACAAGTATAACGGGGTCACCATTTTTCCGCATTTCCTGCACTTTTTGCGTTAAAAACCCTGTGTATTCTTCAATTCTTCCATTGTTTCCATGGAAGTACACGACAATTCGTGGCTTTTTGCCGCCATATTTTTCCATGTTTTTCGGGACGTTAAAATATACCCTTCGTCCCCTGAACATAAAAATTTCTTCACGAAATTCCGGGTTTTCAACGACCTCAATTTTCTGAGGTTTTTCACCTTCAATGACGGGAGGTTCATGTTCAGGCGGTTTCACCTCCACTCTTTTCCCTCCAACGTTTGCATAGCGGTAACCGGTCCTTGGATTGACATATTCCGGGTCGACTTCGGTAGGTGCCATATCACTCTTGTGCCAGATTGTTCCTTTCATTTGCCTATGGTTCTCACTTTCTTTCTCTTCAAGCTCCAGTTTTTTAGCTTCTGCTTCTGAAATGGTTTTGAGAATCGTGATGGTATAACCGCTATAAATCGGGATATATCCTGGGTCATAATATCCGACCCTTCCATTGACGATTTTTCTTTCCCCTTTGCGCTGATTCCCCTTCTTGTCGATGACAAGAATTTCAGTAACGGTTGGTGGAAGTATATCCCCTGCGCCAACGTAATTTTCGAACTTATCCTTATTTTTCAAGTCGACCACAAATGTCATACTGTCTCTCTGGCGGTTCAGAAACATATTTGTCATTTTGACTTTATTCCACCCTCCCTGCAGGTCATAGATTTTGGCTTTTTCCGCCTCTTTGAGGTCTATTTCTGTTTGTAATTCGGTTGATTTCCGGACTTTTTCATCTTTATCGTACTTTTTACTGATTTCGGCCCAGTAGAGCGGAATGTTCCCTCTTAACCTTTCATTTGCCTTGTCCACCAATTCCTTAAGCCATTTTGCTTTATTGATGATTTCGCCATTTTGTTTGCGCCAGACCACCTGGCCTTTTTCCAATGTTCCGGTAACTTTTTCGTTCTGGAATGTAAATTCTGCTTTCTGACCTTCCGCTGTCAAAGTTTTTTCAAGGCGTAACATTTCACGCATCGGCTTTTGAATTCCAATTTCGGCGTTCATTTCTGCCAGTTCCGCCCTCGGAGAAGGTTTTTCTGGTCCTTTTTCTAATTGTGGAGCTTCTGACACCGCTTTGGGTGCGGCTTCTGGTTTAGTCGGCGCTTTTTCGCCGGCGGCCATAAATACCATGCGGCGGCCGGAAAAACTGCCTTGTTCCGCCATAAATTTTTGAGTACAATTCATACAGTTCTTTGGTTCTAAAATCCTATTATTATACCATAAAATAACCCTTTCTGAAATCCCAGAAAACCGTGTCTGATAACATTCCACAAAGAACCTGCGTCGGGTGTAAAAAAGTTTTTGGACAGAATGAACTTCTTGCTGTCACAAAGCTCAAGAATGGCCAAGTTGTCGTGAATGTCGGTCATAAGACCGCCGGAAGAAGCGTGTATCTTTGTTATCGGGAAAGTTGCCTTTTGAAAGCCAAAAACCGTAAAGGACAAAACGGGCTGCAATATGGCCTAAAGTCTGTCATAAATCTAAATATTTGGGAGGAACTTGCAACTTTAATCAAGAAACCATGAATCAAGCAATAACCTTCACAACATTAAACGGGCAGCAGGAAGAAGCTGTGTTCCAAACGGACGGGCCATTATTAATTGTTGCCGGTGCCGGAACCGGAAAAACCCGCGTCATTACGGAAAGGATTCTGCATCTTATTTTGAACCGGAATGTTTCCGCAGGAAATATTTTAGCGCTCACTTTTACCGAGAAAGCGGCACAGGAAATGGCCGACCGTGTGGATGAAGGCCTTCCTCTTTCCTATGAAGAAATTGCGATAAAGACCTTCCACGGATTCTGCGATTCGATTCTTCGCGAGCGCGGCATTGAAATCGGCATTGATCCCGGTTACAAGCTCCTGAATGAGACAGAGCAGTGGCTTTTCATGAAAAAGAACCTGTTTTCTTTTCCTCTTGACCATTACCGGCCCCTCGGTAACCCGAGCAAGTTTTTCTTTATCCTTTTGAACTATTTCAGCCGCCTCAAGGATGAGGATATTTCCCCGGAGGCGTATCTGAAATACGCTCAGGATTTAATAAAAAACGCCAGTGATGACGCGTCAAAAGAAGAAGCGTATAAAACATTGGAAATTGCTGAAGCGTATAAAACTTACCAGCAATTAATGACGGACCAGAACTCAATGGATTTCGGTGACCTCCAGTATTATGCCTTGAGACTTCTTGAAAAAAGGCCTTCGGTCCTTAAAGAATACCAGCAGCGTTACCAATACATCCTTGTTGATGAATTCCAGGACACGAATTTTGCCCAGAACAAGCTTGTCACCCTTCTCGCGGGGCAACACCGGAACCTTACGGTCGTCGGTGACGATGACCAGTCTATTTACAAATGGCGCGGCGCTTCGCTTAGTAATATTCTCAATTTTGAAAAATATTTCCCGGAAACAAAGAAAGTGGTCCTCATCCAAAATTACCGTTCCACTCAAGCAATCCTTGATCTCAGTTATGGCGTCATCCAGAATAATAATCCTTACCGTCTGGAGGCACGTGAAAAAATTGATAAAAAACTTTTGTCGGAGAAAAAAGAAGGTCCTGCTCCTGAAATCCGGCACTTTACTTCATATCTGGATGAAGCCAGGCAGATCGCTGAAACCATAAAGGCCGCCGTGAATTCGGGCGAATATGAATTCAAAGATTTTGCAATTCTTGTCCGCGCCAATAATATCGCCATTCCTTTTATTGAAGCGCTGAAAAATTTGCAGATACCTTTTTCCGTCCGCTCTACCGAAGGGCTTCTGGGTTTTGATGAAATCAAGGATTTGCTGGCCGTCCTGCGTTTTTTACGTAACCCGTATGACGACATCGCTTTCTTCCGCATTTTATGTCTGCCTATTTTTGGCATACCGATGCGCGTAATCCTTGACCTGGTTTCAGGCGCGAAAGCACAAAACCATGAACCTGTTTTCAAATATCTCCGTACAGTGCTGAAAAAAGACGATGCGCAGGTTGAAATTCCCGGGATGAGCGAACAAAACGCCTTGCTTGAAAACGTTTATAGTCTTTTTGACCGTCTGCTTGATTTTTCACGTTCCCATTCGGTCAGCAGGGTCATGGGTGAATTTCTGGACAAGTCCGGTTATTACAAAAACCTGACGTCGTCGGATGTTATGGAAAATGCCGAAAGAATCGAGCATATCGCGCAGTTTTTTAATCTGGCGTCCGGGTTCGAAAGTGAAGAAGACGACCGCTCACTTGGTGCCTTCCTGGAATACATCAATTTGCTGGAACAGGCTGAAGGAAGAATCGACCCATTGCCGATGGAAGAAAGTGACGCAGTTTCTGTTCTAAGCTGCCATGGCGCCAAGGGTCTGGAATTCCCCGTTGTCTTTATGCCGAGCCTTGTCGGGCAGCGTTTTCCCACGGTTCGCCGCAGTGACCCAATCGAAATCCCACAAGCACTTTTAGCTGAAGAAGTTCCGGCGGAAGACATGCACGTGCAGGAGGAACGGCGCCTTTTTTACGTCGGATGCACAAGAGCTAAATCGCGTCTTTATTTGTCCTACAGCGATTTCTATGAAGGCCGCAAAAAATGGAAAGCTTCGCCTTTTATCGGGGAGGCGATTCAAACCGGCCAGATAACTGAACATGATTTTACCGTATCTTCCGCCAAGCCTGACGTTCAAGAACCTGCCGCTGAAAGAGAGGCCGGCGGGCTTTTAATTCCTCCCGCGGCGCATAACGAAAAGCTTTTATATAAGCCCGAAATCAACATCAATAAGCTCAGCTACAGCCAGCTTGATACCTTCGCGACCTGTCCCCTGAAATATAAATTCCGCTATCTTTTTGAAATTCCGTCCCCTTCCGCCCATGCCGCAAATTTCGGATCAAGCATCCACAATGCGCTCAATAATTTTTACCAGCGGATAAAAAATGGAGAAACTCCAACCCTTGAGATGCTCCAGGAATGTTATGAAAAAAACTGGATTGCCGGAGGATATGAAAGCCGCGCGCATGAGCAGGCACGCAAGAAACAGGGATTGGAAATCCTGCAGCATTTCTTTGATAGCGAAAGCAAACCGCAATTCGTCATCCCGGAATTTCTGGAACGGAATTTTCGTTTGAAAATCGGCGAATTTACTTTTACCGGCCGTATTGACCGCATTGATAAACTTCCTGACGGAACCTATGAGGTGATCGACTATAAGACCGGTTCATCAAAACGAAACGCGAACCTAAAAAAAGATTTGCAGCTTTCCATTTATGCCCTTGCCTGTAAAGATATTTTCAAGGTCAATGCGTCAAAACTGACCCTTTATTTTTTGGAGGACGTTACGAAACAATCCACCACGCGTGATGAATCAGAACTTACTGCCGTACAGGAAGAACTTCTCGGCCTTTCGCGCGAACTTCCGCTGTCAGATTTCAAACCCACTCCCGGCTTCCATTGCGGTTTCTGTGAATACCGGGTTCTTTGCCATGCATCCGTGTAAATTTCATCAAATATATATAATGGATTGACGGTGAGTGCACACTCACCTATACTCAAAAAAGAAACTCCGTTACAGTTGAATTATGGAAATATTTCTCATTATTTTGGGACTTGGAATCGTAGGATTGTTGCTATATCTGGCTACGAAACTGCATACGTTTTTGCAGCCAAAGGAAGAGCCGTCCCAAAAGCTCATGCTGGATGTTATCGAGAACCTCCGCAAGTCCGTTCAGGACAGTGACGTCAAGACGCGAAAGGAAATGCAGGAGCAGCTTGAAAGGATCGGAAAACAACTTTCAGACCACCAGCACCGTTCGATTGAAACGCTCCAGAAGCAGTTCGGGCAAAGCGCCAAAATCATTGAAGAAGTGACGAGTAAACTCACCAAACTGGATGAAACCAATAAACAGGTCGTGGGTTTCGCCGAACAAATGAAAAGCCTTGAGAATATCCTGAAAAACCCAAAGCAGCGCGGCATTCTCGGTGAATATTTACTTGAGTCGCTTTTGGGGAATGTTCTCGCACCCCAGCAATACAAGATGCAGTATAAATTTAAAAACGGCGACATTGTCGATGCCGTTATTTTCTTCCGTGAACAAGTTATTCCCATTGATGCCAAATTTTCGCTCGAAAAATATAACCAGCTCATGCAGGAAAATGACAAAAAACGACGCGCGGATCTGGAAAAAGATTTCAAAATTGATTTGAAAAACCGCATTGATGAAACTGCCAAATACATCAAACCTTCCGAAAATACGACCGAATTCGCGTTCATGTTTATTCCCGCGGAAGGCATCTACTACAACCTGCTTGTCTATAATGTCGGTACGGTTGAGGTGAACACCCAGGATCTCGTGGAATACGCGTTTAAGAAGCACGTGATCATTGTCTCCCCCACTTCATTCTTCGCGTATCTGGAAACGGTTTTGCAGGGTCTAAAAGCGCTCAAGATGGAAGAATCCGTCAAGGATATCGTGAAAAATGTCGGTGAATTGGGCAGGCATCTCAAGAGCTACCAGAGTTTTATGATTAAAGTCGGCAACAATCTTGGCACCACAGTAAGCATGTACAACCAGGCTTCGCAGGAATTCAAGAAGGTGGATAAAGACATTGTCAGGATCACCGACGGCAAGGAAGGAATGAACGTCGAAGTGATACTCCTGGATAAACCGCAGATTGAATAGAAATTTACGCCGGTTAAAATTGACTTTTAGCCTGTTTTTACCTAAACTGCAAACGCTTTAATTGCGTTTTTAGAAGTACCTTAGTGCCCACGAAGAAAAATTCTGACATCGTGAAGAAACAATCAAAACCAGCTTCAAAAGCCGGGTCTTCTGCCAAAACCGCTTCAAGTAAATCGTCTGGTACAACAAAGAAAACCGGCGGTAAAGAAACGAAAAAGGCTTTGCTCAAGCCACAAAAAAAAACAGAGGGTAAAAAAACTCAGCAAGTTCCCCAAACACAACTTGGCACCAGAAATCCAGCCACATTACCTCCGGTAAAAGAGGCATCAAAGCCGGAAGCAAAAGTCACTCAACCGGCTCCAGCGCCACACATTGCAAAACCCCAGGAACCCGCTAAACCAAAAGCTGCATTTGCCGAAGATATTTTAGGTCCGATTGAAGGAAAGCCCCTTGAAAAAGCGGCGCTTTATGATGAGCTTATGGCCCAGGAAATGGAGCGGGAACTCATCCGGTCCCAGCGTAAACAAATGGCAGGCAAGGATACCGGCGGCAGTAAATCCCATAAAAAGCCGGAACTGGCCGTTCCAGCCAAAACTCCAGTCACGGATAGGATCGTCGAAATCCCCGAAGTCATTTCCGTGAAGGAATTTTCGGAGAAAACAGGACTCGGCGCCGCCAAAGTCATCGGTGAGCTCATGAAAAACGGTATTCTCGCAAACATCAACCAGCAGATTGATTTCGACACCGCCCAGATCATCGCCGAAGACCTCGGCATCAAGATCAAGAAAAAACGTACCGAAGCCAGTGCGGAAGATATGTCCAAGGGAAACCTTGAGGCGCTTTTGAAAGAGGAAGACCAGGCTGATCTTAAACTTCGTCCGCCGATTGTCGTTGTCATGGGTCATGTTGACCATGGCAAAACCAAACTCCTTGATTGCATCCGCAATACGAATGTCGTTGCGGGCGAGGCCGGCGGCATAACCCAGCACATCGGCGCTTACCAGGTTGTTAAAAATGAACGCAAAATAACGTTTCTTGATACTCCAGGCCACGAGGCCTTTACAGCCATGCGCGCGCGCGGAGCACAGGTCACGGATATCGCCATTCTTGTCGTGGCCGCTGATGAGGGCGTTAAACCCCAGACCGTGGAAGCAATCCAGCATGCCCAGGACGCCGGCGTCCCTATTATTGTCGCACTTAACAAGATTGATAAACCTGCCGCGCAGCCTGACCGCGTGAAAGGAGAACTTGGCGAATTCGGGCTGATCCCGGAAGAATGGGGCGGCAAGACCATCATGGTGCCGGTTTCCGCCATGACAGGCCAGGGTATTCCCCAGCTCCTTGAAATGATTTTGCTTGTTGCAGACCTTGAAAACCTTCGTTCAAACCCGAACCGTGAAGCGGTAGGTACCGTTATTGAAGCCCATCTTGACCCGAGCCTCGGCCCTGTCGCAAGTATTATCATCAATACCGGCACTCTCCATATCATGGATAATGTGGTTGTCGGAAGCGCTTACGGCCGCATCAAGGTCATGAAGGATTACACCGGTAAAAAACTTCCTCTCGCAGGACCTTCCATGCCGGCATTCATAGCAGGCCTTTCCGCGACACCGCAAAGCGGTGACATTCTCCATGCCGTCGCCAATGAACAGGCAGCCCGTGCCCAGGCCATGAATGTCCAGACCCTGCGTGAAGCAGAACTCATTAAAAAGCGCGGTGTCGGCGAAATTATGTCACAGATCAGTTCCGGAAAACTTAAACAACTTAAGCTTGTCCTGAAAACGGACACAAAAGGATCGCTTGAGGCCATCAAGCAATCCCTCGGCCAGATCAAAAATGAAAATGTCGGCGTGAAGATCATCCTTTCCGGCGTCGGCAACATTACTGAGTCTGACGTTATTATGGCCGCGGCCGGCGGAGGAATCGTGATGGGTTTCAGCGTCGAAGCCAACTACCAGGTGAAGAAAGTGGCCGAACGCGAAAATGTTGAAGTGCTGACCTACAATATCATTTACCAGCTTCTTGACGACATCAAGAAGATTTTGGCAGGCCTCCTTGAACCGGAAATTATTGAAAACATTTTAGGCCAGGCTGAAGTGAAGAAAGTATTCCTGACTGAAAAACGTGAAATGATCGTGGGCTGCCGTGTCATTAAAGGCCATGTCGAAAACAAGACAAAAGTCCGCGTCTTCCGCAACAATGAGAAAGTCGGCGACGGCCAGATCAATACCCTTAAGAGTTTTGAAAAAAACATGGTCGAAGTGAGTGAAGGCAACGATTGCGGTATCCGCTACGAAGGCTTTATGCCGCTGCTGGAAGGCGATATTCTGGAGTCGTACAAGATGGAGAAACGCATTAGGACATTATAATTTTCAGATTTAGGGATTTGTTTATATTTCCTTAATTTCCTGCTGATATCTTGGAATTGCTGGTTTTCCTTGTTTGACAATTTCGTTTTAAGGTGTACACTTAAGGTACCTCTTAAGTTAACACCATGACTACTAAATTCATCGGCATCAAGGATTTTCGGCTAAATCTTGCAAGTTATACCAAAGAAGCAAAAATGAAGAATGTCCGTTTCATCATCCTCAAGAAGAACATTCCGGTCCTTGAAGTGAAGGCTCTGGATGAAAAGGAGTTCACCCTGGAAAAACTGGCAGCGGAAATAGCTGAGGCCCGCCAACAGGTCAAAGAAGGCAAAGTCTATACACATGAACAAGTTATTAAGATGCTGGGACTTTAATGCGATATGTAACCGTCTATACAGAAAATGCGACTCATGATTTGGCGGGTCTTCCAAAAAAGATTGCCAGACGGATTGTTGATAAGATTGATTTTTTTCGAACACAATCGGAACCGCTCCATTTTGCCAAAAAACTTACCAATTTTACCCCTGGCCAGTTCCGGTTCCGCATCGGCGATTACCGTGCTATCTTTGACGTGGATAACAAAGGTGTCATTCACATCTTGATGATTTTACGAATCAAGCACCGTAAGGACATTTATAACCTGTAGCCCCCATGCCCGAGAAATTTAAACTCGTCAAAATCCCCACCCACACGGATGCGCGGGGCAATTTAAGCGCGGTTGAATTAAAGGATTACGTGGATTGGCCCGTGAAGCGCGTGTACTACGTCACGGGCGTGACAGCCGACCGCGGCGGCCATGCGGTGCGCGGCGAGAAAAAGATTTACGTGTGCATGCAGGGCACGATGACCGCAAGAATCCATGACGGCAAGGAGTGGCGCGAAGTTAAAATGAAAGGACCGGACGACGCGATCGTGATGAACACAATGTGCTGGCGGGAGTTTAAAGACTTCTCCCCCGGTGCTGTCTTATGCGCGATTTCGAATATGAACTATGAGAAGGATAAGTATATTTATGATTTTGAGAAGTTTTTAGGGGAGGCGAAGTAATTTATAAATCTAAATTTTTGCAATAATGCTTAGCACTACGGTAAATACCATGCTAAAATTGCAGTAAATTTTCAAAATATTATGAGCCTTATTGCCGATTTAAAGCCAACAAAGCAAATTACAGGCATAAAAATAATCGTGCCCAAGATTTTGTATCGTGATTTACTCCGTGAAAATTTTTTGAATAAGATTATTTGCGGCAATGCTATTGATGTGATGAAGAAAATACCCGATGGTGCGGTTGCTTTAGTAGTTACTTCACCTCCATATAATCTAAAAAATTCAACGGGAAACGGAATGAAAGATGGACGCGGTGGTAAATGGGCAAATGCTGCCCTACAAAATGGTTATACTCACCATGATGATTGCATGCCGCATGAGGATTATGTGAAATGGCAAAGAGCATGTTTAAACGAAATGATGCGAATTATTCCTGAAGATGGCGCCATATTTTACAATCACAAATGGCGAGTTCAAGGTGGCTTACTTCAAGATCGCCAGGATATTGTAAGTAGTTTTCCAGTTCGTCAAATAATTATTTGGAAACGAAAAGGTGGTCTTAATTTTAATCCTGGTTACTTTTTGCCAACTTATGAGGTGATTTATCTTATTGCAAAGCCAAAATTTAAGTTAGCACCAAAGGCTAATGCATACGGTGACGTGTGGGAATTTACCCAAGAAATGAATAATGAACATCCTGCGGCTTTTCCGGTTGATTTGATTGATAGAATTGTGTCTTCAACATCAGCAAAAATTGTTCTAGATCCTTTTATGGGATCTGGAACCACGGCTATTTCAGCACTGAATTTTAAGCGAAATTTTATCGGAATTGATATCTCACCTGAATACTGTGAAATGGCACGAAAAAGAATAGAAAAACATCAGTCACAATCAAAACTTTGCTGACTCTATGGTAAATAAACCTGTTATTTATACAAAACAAGCGTTAATTGAAAAACTCAAAGTAATTTCACAAATGGGCTGGATTCTAAATGCTCGTCATGGCAATCAGGGTGGAATTGGAAATACGTTGGAAGAACTCCTGGGAATTGAGGAAAATAATCTCCCTATTCCAAATGCTTCTGAATGGGAATTAAAAACACAAAGAGCTTCGACTAGCTCACTTACTACCCTTTTTCATTCCGAACCATCACCGAGAGCAATTAAATTTGTTCCAAAAGTTTTATTGCCATTTTATGGCTGGAAACATAAAGAAGCTGGTAAAAAATATAGTAGGAGTGAAATGAGCTTTCGACAAACAATCCATGGACACAACCCAAGCGACCGGGGCTTTATAGTAAAAATTGACCGACCGCAAAGAAAAGTTTTAATATCCTTCAATTCCTCAAAAGTAGCTTTAAAACATAAAGAATGGCTCAGGTCAGTCAAAAATCATGTTGGTCACTTAAATGAACTCGACCCTCAACCTTACTGGGGCTTTGACGATCTCGAGCATAAAGCTGGCACAAAGTTGTTAAATTGTTTTTATGTACAAGCGGAAGTAAAAAAAGAAAAAGGCAAAGAGTTTTATCGCTATTCTAGGGTAACAATGTTACAAAAATTCAGTTTTGCTGGCTTCTTAAAAGCCATTGAAGAGGCAAAAATTCTTGTAGACTTTGACGCGAGAACTGGCCATAATCACGGAACAAAGTTTAGAATGAGGCAAAACTGTTTGCCTATGTTATACGAGAGAATAACAACAATTATTTAATGCTGTAATCCCCTCATCGCGCATTATCTATTCCCGATTTCCAACATGAGCTGCGAGAATTACAAATACATCTACAATTTTGAGATGTTTTTAGAGGAGGCGAAATAATTTATAATTTTGCTTAGAGAGATTTTAAAAGATAATGAACTTGATTAATAAGAAATAATATCTTAAAGTAGTAATCCATTTGAACATTTTTTCAATGAGACCATGACAAAAGAAAAAATTTTTCAATTAATAAGTGGTTTAGAAAAAATAACAGATTCTAAGGTAATTATATATTATACAAATGACTTAATTGGCCCTCCATTCGGTACAGTCATTGCAAATGATGTATTATCACTATTTAAAAACATTCTAAGGAAACAAGGAGTTGTTCACCGGAGGACGCTGATTTTACATACAAATGGTGGTACCTTGGATACAGCTTGGCCACTTGTAAATTTAATTAAGGAATATACCAAAAATGACTTTGAGGTAATTATTCCATCCAAAGCACTAAGTGCCGGAACTTTAATATCACTTGGCGCAGATAAAATAATCATGCCTCTTGGTAGTTTCCTAAGCCCAATTGATCCTACTGGAACTTTCAAAATTAAAAAGGACAATATGATTGAGGACAAAACCTGCTCGGTTGAAGACATTATGGCTTACATCGAATTTGCAAGAGAAAAAATGGGATTAAAAGGTCAATTAGGTCTGACAGAAGCATTAAAATTGATCACGCAGGAATATTCATCTTCTATTATTGGTTCTGTAAATAGGACTCATAACTTAATTAGGAACCTTGCTAATAAATTAATGAAAATTAGAAAACAACCATTGACTCAAAAGGAAATAGACTCAATAGCAAAATATTTAATTCAGGATCTTTATTCACATAGTCACCTAATTAATTTTGATGAGGCCAAGGAAATCGGAATTAAATATGTTTTCCGACCAAATAAATCACTTGAAACTAAAATTTTTGCATTGCACAACTTGTATAAAAAAGATTTGTTTCTAGAAGAGAAAACTGGGGAAATTGATAATCATCTACGTAATATCTCATCTATCGAACGTGAGGAAATAATTAAAGGCGCATGTGTACATAGTGCTGATCAAAAATATAGTCATAATACTGAAGTCGTATTCGCAAAGACACCAACCGGGACTGGAGAAATAAGACCCGTGATGAACATTAAAAAACAAGGATGGATTGAACTATAAAAGTTTTTTTTCCTTACCTTTATGTATCCCAATAAATATTATCTTGGTCAAAATTCTACAGCTTCTAGCGATCAAAATAATGTTTCCTATTTAGAGGTTATTGATTTAAAAGACCAAGTAATAAAAATCAATACTCTAACAGGTTCGTTAAATTTCCAAGATAATCAAGACCAACAAAAATTAGATCCTATTGAGCAAGAAGCGATTTTTGATAGTTTTATTAAGTAATTTAAATATGTATCTAGATAATGAAAAGATAGATACATCTTTATTCATGCAAGGCGACATAATTCTGGGCTTCGATTTTCCACATGTATTATTTAACAATGGAATATTTAATATTGATAAAAAAGCTGAAAATATTATCCTATTGAGTCAAAGTTGCGATTTACAGTTTGGACGTGAACAAAATGAAACCTACCTGCTTTGTCCATTAATCACAGAAAAACAGCTTAACGATACATTGAAACAAAAGGGACAAAATGCGAATCAAATACAAAATAGCTTAACAAATATGAAACATAATAAAAAATATGAGTTATTATATTTACCGGCCAATGTGAGCATGGAAGATTCTTTTGCTGTTTTTAATAAAACAATAAGCTTACAGGCCACCACTTTACATAATAAAAAAACGAACATTAGACTTTCTGACAGCGCTCGTCATTTTCTAGTTGATAGACTCCACAATTTCCTTTGCCGAGCTTACGATCCAATTAGAAGTTAATAATATAAATCAACGCTCTCTTTTTTTTCGTCTTATCGCTTTTCTTTCCGTTTCCCCTATAATACAAGTTATTTTACCCTCCTGGCGAAGAAAGTTCTCATAGTTGGTGGCGCAGGATTTATCGGCAGCAACTATGTTCATTATTATGTTGAGTGTCACCCCAAGGATTAGGAAAAATTAAGTGTTGTTTAGAAATCGTTCATCTTCATGTACTAATATTGGCAATGAGGCTCATGGTTTGACCTATTTTCTCTTTCGTCATATGATGGAAACGTCTCTTCGACAGAAAAACATGGCTTTATTAAAGCTAAAATACGCTATCTGGAAAGAAGGAAAACACTATGTTTCGCAATGCCTTAATGTGGATGTTTCCAGTTTTGGCAAAACAAAGAAAGAGGCTTTTAAGAACCTGGAAGAAGCTTTGGAACTCTATTTTGAAGATGTAAAAAGTCCTAAGGTTATTAAAATAACTCAGGTGCAAATTGTCTCTGGCGCGCTAAAACATGCCTAAACTTTACTCATCAAAACAAATTCTTAAAGTCCTTGAACAAAAGGGCTTTATTTTTATCTCGCAAAAAGGAAGCCACATTAAATATCGCAAAATTGGTAATCCAACCTTAACGGCAATTATTCCGGACAACAGAAAAGAAATACCGGAAGGAACATTTAGGTCGATTTTAAGGCAAGCAAACTTAACTGAAGAAGATTTTAAAAGAAAAGAGATTAAAGCCGGAGAGCCTGAAATTATTGCAGTTACTCCAGCTATTCAGAAAAAGATGGATAAAGTAGATAAGCTGCTATCTAAGAAATCTAAATAGACTTGTGTCATGGGAAATATGGCTTTCCTTTCTGTTTTCGCTATAATATAATCACTTTCCACCTAACTTTAGGCTTATGGCTAAGAAAGTTCTTATTACCGGAGGTGCAGGCTTTATCGGCAGCAACTATGTTCATTATTATGTTGAGCATCATCCCAAGGATGAGGTGGTTGTGCTGGATAAACTGACGTATGCCGGAAATCTGGATAATATTGCGTCAATTATTGAAAGCGGGAAAGTGCAGTTTGTTGAGGGCGACATTGCGGATCAGGATTTTATCAATAAGTTTTTTGGCAGGGAGCAGTTTCATACGGTCATTAATTTTGCGGCGGAGACGCATGTGGACCGCAGCATTATTGATCCGCATATTTTTGTGCATACCAACGTGATGGGCACGCACAACCTGCTGCTGGCGTCGCGCGATAACGAGGTGAAGCGCTACCATCAGATTTCCACGGATGAGGTGTATGGCGATCTTGGCAGCGGAACGAAGAACTATTTTACGGAGAGCACGCCGATTTATCCGAACTGTCCGTATGCGGCAAGCAAGGCGGCGGCGGACCTTTTGGTGATGTCGTATTTCGAGACATACAAGATGCCTATTACGATCAGCAGATGTTCCAATAATTACGGGCCGTACCAGTTTCCGGAGAAGCTCATCCCCTTCTTTTTCAGGCTTGCGAGTGAGAATAAACCGCTGCCGGTGTATGGCGACGGCTTGAATGTGCGCGACTGGCTTTATGTTCTGGACCACTGCAGCGCGATCGATCTGATCGTTCATAGTACCAATTACGGTGAGGTTTACAACATTGGCGGACATAACGAATACACGAATCTGGAAATCACCAAACATATTTTGCGGTTTCTGGGGAAGAGCGAAGACCTGATTACGTTTGTGGAAGACCGCAAGGCGCACGACCGCAGGTACGCAATGGACCCGGCAAAGATTGAGCGCGAACTTGGATGGAAGCCGAGCGTGACTTTTGATCAGGGTATCAAGAAAACTTTTGACTGGTACAAACAGAACAGCGCCTGGATCCAAAAACTTTCCGAGCGCCAGCATCAGCCGCTTTTCCATAAAAAAGTTTCCAGCAGGAAGCCCATGCCGACGACCCGATAGCGGCCGGTGGCAATCATGATGGCGCTGTGTTATTATGCGTCTGATTTCTTTTCACGTGCCTTTTGTATGCGTTATTCCAAGCTCTTCGGCAGGACTAAACTGGTTGCACCCCATGATTCTGATTCGATCAACGCCCGATTCCTTGGCCAGGCCGGGTTTGTGGATAAACTGGCCGCAGGCGTTTACAGTTATTTGCCTTTGGGCCAACTGGTTCTGGAAAAAGTTAAAAAGATTATCCGCGAAGAAATGAATGCGGTCGGCGGACAGGAAATTTTGATGCCGTCGCTTCATCCGGTTGAAATCTGGGAAACTACCGGGAGAAACCGGACGGCTGACGAAATTCTTTACCGGACCAAGGGGGCCGGCGACAAGGATTTTGTGTTTGCCCCGAGCCATGAAGAGGCTGTCACTCCCCTTGCGAAAAAATATATCCAGTCCTACAAGGATTTACCGTTGTCCGTTTATCAGATCCAGACGAAATTCCGGAATGAGCCGCGCGCAAAATCCGGCATCCTCCGCGGCAGGGAGTTCGGCATGAAAGATATGTACAGTTTCCACACCGATGAAAAGGATCTGGATGTTTATTATGAACAGGTGAAAAAGGCTTATCTTAAGCTATTTAAGCGCTGCGGATTGAATGCTTATGTTGTTGAAGCTTCAGGCGGGATTTTTTCGGACAAGCTGTCCCATGAGTTTTCCGTCATTACGCCTGCGGGTGAAGATACCATTATTGTCTGCAAGAAATGCGACACGGCCCAGAACCTGGAAATTGCCGAAGGAAAAATCCATGATCCCGAACTTCCCGAGGAAAAAGAATTGCCGATGAAAACGGTGAAGATGGAACGCGGCCCTTCTATTGAAGAAAATGCGGCAGCACATAAAGTTCCTGCCTCCAAAATTCTGAAAACCGTCGTGTATAAAATTATGGATGGCGGACTGATTGGCGTTGTGATCCGCGGTGACCTGCAGGTGAATGAAACCAAACTTTCCCAGTATCTGAAGAAACAAGTGCGGACTGCGTCTGCTGAAGAGTTACAGCCTTTTGGCCTGGTGCCGGGTTTTATTTCCCCGGTTGGACTTCCAAGTGTTAAGGGAGGAGTCAAACATAAGGCTGAAGTTAAAGGGGCTGAAGTCGGAGTTAAAGAGGTTGAACACAGCTCAACTGATTTACCATTTATCGGCGACCATTCGGTGAAAAGCGTCAAGAATTTTGTGACCGGCGCCAATAAATTAAATACTGATCTTGTGAACGTTAATGTCGGGCGTGATTTCAACCTTTCTGATTTTACGGATCTGGTTACCGTGGAAAAAGGCTTCCGTTGCCCGAAATGCAACTCCGAACTGCATGAGGAAAAAGCCATTGAAGCCGGAAACATTTTCAAACTGGGCACCAAATATTCCAAGGATTTTGACCTTTATTTTACCGATGAAAAAGGTGAACGGAGGCTGGTAGTCATGGGATGTTACGGAATCGGGACGACCAGGCTTGTGGGAACCATCGTGGAAGCAAGCCATGACGATAAGGGCATGATCTGGCCAAAAAGTGTCGCTCCGTACCATGTGCATCTTGTTCCGCTCGGGATGGATGAAGCCGTTCGCAAAGAAGCCGAAAAACTTTACCATTTTCTTCTGGGGAAAAATGTAGCGGTGCTTTTTGATGACCGAGACGAAACAGCCGGGAAGAAATTTAATGACGCGGATATTATTGGTATTCCTTTGCGTGTTGTCGTCAGCAGCCGGACCCTGAAAGAACAAAGTGTCGAATGGAAACTGCGTATTGAAAAGGAGGGCAAACTGGTAAGATTGGAAAAAGTTACGGGTGAAATTGCAGCATGGTGCCAGGCTTAAACTACTCCTATGAGTATCCTTATACTCGGCAAAAACGGAATGCTAGGCCACGATCTCCAAAGGGTTTTTGATCATGAGGATTTTATGGCGCTCGGCGTCAAAGAGCTTGATGTTACGGACCGTGAAAAAGTCTTCCAGAAATTTATTACTCTCCAGCCTACCGTTGTCATTAATGCCACGGGCTACACGGACGTGGACATGGCTGAAAAGGAAGAAGAAAAGGCAAAGGCCGTGAACGGATATGCTGTGGGCGTTTTGGCGCAGGCCTGCCGTGAAATTGATGCGACCCTTATCCAGTTCAGCAGTGATTATGTTTTTAACGGACAGAAAACTTCCGGATATACCGAAAGTGACGTGACTTCGCCCATTAACGCTTACGGCCGCTCCAAGGAACTGGGTGAAAAGCTCCTGATCGAAGAAATGGAAATGAGAAAATCTGACATGGAGCCTGAAGGAAAATATTTCCTGATCAGGACATCATGGCTGTTCGGTAAACACGGCAAGAACTTTGTGGACACCATGCTTTCTGCCGCCAAAGGAAAAAATGAATTAAAAGTCGTGAATGACCAGCATGGCAAACCGACATTTACCATGGATCTGGCGCGGCAGGTAAAATGGCTTCTTGAAAGCATGGAATACCCCTCCGGGATTTACCACGTCACCAATGAGGAAGAAACAACCTGGTTCGATTTTGCCAAAGCCATTTTTGACTTGAAAAAGACCCGGGTTCGTATGGTAC
>Ga0315275_10002046_pt1 | contig 18025 bp, 19 predicted proteins | sample YL17G03_0_MG_FD_205557 | JGI IMG/M metagenome (GOLD analysis project Ga0315275, IMG submission 205557) | Sediment microbial communities from Yellowstone Lake, YNP, Wyoming, USA - YL17G03_0 | ecosystem: Environmental > Aquatic > Freshwater > Lake > Sediment | place: USA: Wyoming | collected...
ACTCGTGGTGGTCAACAGGGGAGTATAAGACGACTATATGAGGTCGAGCAGGGATTTGGATCTTGCTCGCGTTATATTTGGAATTAGTGAGGATCAGTCCGGAGTAGTAGCCTGTGAAGATGCGGAGAAGTGTTGAGTATAGGGGCTTAACCATGACCCAAAGGGGTATGTCGTAAGGGTTCTTACCCATTGATGTTGAGAGGGGTACTGAGTGGATATAGGAGATGTCCGTGAATAGGGGGAGTACCTCCCCGTAGTTGTTGAGGGAGATGTGGTTCCTTTTTTTGGCGGCTTTCACGAGGAGGTTGAGATAGAGGATGAGACATATTGGCCACTTTACTAGGGGGAGACGGAGGTATCTTCGGTCTTTCAGATGCCAGATTTCCCTCGGTCTGCGTTTTAAGCCCCAGTTAGCCTCGATGGGTTTCCATTCAGTCTTCTCAATTGTATAGAGGGTGATGTCGTGCCCCGCTGTTGTGAGGGCGTCCATCATCCTAACGCAGACCTTCTCGGCTCCTCCATGTTGGTTGAGGGAGGGGTGAACTAGGATTACATTCAGGATCAGTGTCCCCTCTTGGGAGTGGGTTAAGACGACTAAGAGGTAGCCTGCCGTATAGCATATTCAAAATGATGTTTTGTTGATCCTTTTATTTTAGTTACATATTTTTTATGAGTTTATTTTCGTTTACTATGTAATGAAAATGTGATGTTCATAGCGAGTAGACATTCTCAAAGAGTTGTTACAAATGTATGAAGGTTGAGACGATGAGGGTGGCGCTCATCCATATGGGCTTCTTCTACAGCGGGGGAGGCGAGCGAACGGTCCTCTCAGAGGCCATAGGGTTGAGAGATAGAGGATTTGATGTCCGGGTCTTCGCCCCAATAGTCTCACAGGAGTGCCACCCTGACCTGATTAAGGATGTAAACCCGGAGGAGTTGATCAATTGGCTCCCAGATCGTGTGCCGTATAGAAACTACCTCGGAATGTTGGCGACGAGCCTACTGTCAAGCCAGATAATCAAGAGGTTCAGGGGTTTTGACTGCGTTGTGGCTCACAGCCAGCCGAGTTACTGGCTTGCCAGTCAGATAAAGAGGGCTTATGGGGTACCCTATGTCGCGTTTCTCCACCAGGCGAATAGGTTCCTCTACCCTAGAGGCGTGGATAAGGAGGTCGGCTGGAGGGGAAACCCGGACATGCAGTTGCTGGACATGATGCATAAGGCGGTAGGCGTGATCAAGCGTTTGGACGCGTCCTCTGTCGCGGGAGCGGATGGGGTCCTCGTCAATTCGGTGTGGATTAAGGCACAGGTCGAGGACTGCTATGGTGTCGAGGCTAGGGTGTGTTATCCGGGCGTGAACGTGGAGCAGTTCAGGCAGCTGGGGGAGTATGAGACCCTCGGCGACCCATACATCCTATCCACAAACAGGCACTACCCCCAGAAGAGGCTCGACTGGTTCGTGGCCACCGTGGATCGCCTCTCAAAGGCGCATCCTGATATCAGGGGCGTGCTGACTGGAAGAGAGACGAGCTACACCGAACTCCTCAAGGACTTCGCCCACAGGATCGGAGTAGAGGAGAGGATGAGGTTTGTCGGTGGGACCTCATCGGATGAGCTGGTGCGGCTCTACAACGGAGCCACGACTTATTCTTACCCCTCCCCCGAGGAGGACTTCGGCCTCGGCCCCGTAGAGGCGGGGGCCTGTGGGTGCCCTTCAGTAGTCTGGGACCACGCTGGACCCCGCGAGGTCGTGGTGGACGGCGTCACCGGATACAGGGTCGAACCCTACGACCTCGACGACTACGTGGAGAAACATGCGCGGCTGCTGGAAAATCGTCGCCTCCGGGATGCGATGGGGGAGGCTGCTAGGAGGCGCGTATTAGAGAGGTTCACCTGGGACAGGCACGTCGAAGGGCTGGTCAAGGCGATTGAGGAGGTCGCCTAGCCCCTCTTGTAGCTGCTCGTGTAGGGCAGGTTGATCTCGGGGACGATGGCCTCACTGATGCGGAGCTCCGGGTGGCTGGCGATTGTCGCAATGAGGTCGGCGACGACCTCGGGGCGTATCAGGGCGGGCTTGTCAGCGCTGGGCGTCGACTCCCACCTCATGGGGGTGTCCATGGGGTGCGGCGCTATGAGGTGTACGCCGATGCCGTTCGGCGCCTGCTCCTCTGCGAGGGCCTTGCTGAAGCCGGCGAGCCCCATCTTGGACGCCTTGTAGATGGTTATGATGCCGCCGCCGGGGTACCAGAGCCCGGAGGCGGAGCCGATGTTGAAGATGTGGCCGCTCTTTCGGGCTATCATGTGGGGAAGGACGGCCTTGCAGGTGAGGTAGACGGACTTGAGGTTTGTGTCGATTATGTGGTCCCAGTCCTCCTCGGTGGTCTGGAGTGTGGGCTTTATGAGCCAGTCTCCCTGGCTGTTGACGAGGATGTCTATCTTCCCGTAGGCTTCTATGGTCTTATCGACGGCGCCCTGGACCTCTTTGGGTTTGGTCGCGTCGGCCTTTATGGCTATGGCGTGTCTGCCGAGTTTCTTCGCCTCTTTGGCTACGGAATCTATCTCCTTCTTTGTGCGGGCTACGACGGCGATGTCCGCCCCCTCGGCGGCGAACAGTAGTGCGGTGGCCTTACCTAGCCCCCTCCCTCCCCCGAATACGAGGGTGACCTGGTTCTCGAGTCTCATGAATCAGTGGTCGCCCTCGGGGCTTAAAACGGCTGTCAGAGGGGCGTCCCCACGCCTGAGTCGAGCAGTCCATTGATCAGCCAGTTCGCCCCTGCTAGTAGGAGGTAGACGAGGACGGCGAAGGCTATGATGCCTACGACGGCGACGAGGGTGGGGGCGACGTGGCTTTCTTTCCTTCTATCCATGGCTAATTTATACCATGTAATCGGCTGACTTCAAGGTTTCGAATAAACGAGGTTTCTGAGAGGGGGAATTTGGTGATCGAGGCGTCTACTATTCCTGCTCACTTGTTTTCGTCGATGATGTCCCACGCGATGCTTGTAGCGGAGAGGATGTACTTTGTGCAGTTGTGGAGCCAAAGATTCTTCTTGTTGTACTCTTCATAGTCGGCGGGTACGGCTATGTCGAGGCCGAGTAGGGCGGGGCACCTGAGCTCGCCGTGCTCCTCTCTGAATCGGTTGAGGAGTTCCGCGGCGTACCAGTATGGGTGGCGGTCCTTCATCGGCTCGACCTTGTCCCTGCCGTACCTTATGCTGAGGCCCATCACGGCGCCCGTGACGGCGCCGCATGTCTCGCCGCTCCTGCCCACGCCGGCGCCGAATCCGGTCGCGATCCTCGGGATGAGCGGACTTTCGACGCCCTGACACTTCGCCAGGGCCATTAGGCAGGACTCGGAGCAGAGGAACCTCTGCCCGGTGTAGGACTTTGCGAGTTTGAGCGTCTCTTCCTTGGAGAGCATCGGCATCGACTATTGGATCGTTCTTGTTGGTGAATTGGTTTGCGGTCTACCAGACGGGGGGGACCGGCTGCCCGGTCCTGACGTTGATGAGGCCCCTGTCGGTGAGGACGATGCCCCAGGGGAAGCAGGTTAGGAAGATGAAGCTCTGGGTGTCGACCGGGTTGGGGCCGAGGAGCTTTCCCGGGATGAGTTTGGAGGCCTCCTCATTGACTTTGTTTAGTCCCACGATGACCTCGGGGAGGGGTTTATCAGTCATCAGCCCCGCGATGGGGAGTGGCACCTCCGCCTTGACGGCGCCGTCCCTCACGACGGCTATTCCGCCTCCCATCTCGGCGACGCGGTTCACAGCCGCTGCCATGTCGGAGTCGGTGGCGCCTACGACGCTGATGTTGTGGGTGTCGTGGAGGACGCTCATCGCCACGGCGCCGTGCTTGTAGCCGAGTTCCCAGAAGCTGATGCCGATGCCGCCGCCGTCGCGGCGGACTATGGCGACCTTGTTGACGTCGTGGCTCAGGTCCCGCTGGACGAGGTCGCCCTCGACGGGGAGTTCCCTAGTTATCGGTGGGATGTCTGTGCTGAAGTAGTAGGGTCGGAGGACCGCTGCCTTGACCCTCGACTTACCGGCGGGCGCCTTGACCTCGAAGTCCTTGGCGGTGAGGGGCTTCCCCAGCCTGACTGTGTTGAGGACGTAGGCTGGGGCGGGCCTTATCGGGATGTCCACGGTGAGTTTGCCTTTTTCCGCCACGATCTCGCCGTCTGCCATGACCCTGTCGACCTTGAATGTGGCGAGATCGGTGAGGAAGAGTATGTCGGCGCGTCTCCCCGGGGCGATTATGCCGATCTCGTGCTCCTTCCTCCAGTGGCGGGCGTTATTCAGCGTCGCCAGCTGGATGGCTGTTACGGGGTCGAGCCCCTCCTCTATGCAGATCCTGAGCTCGTAGTCGAGGTGGCCGAGCTGGCTTATCCTCTCGGCGGGGCGGTCGTCGACGCACATGCCGACCATCTGCCAGTCTATCCCCGCGGCGACGAGTTCCCGTATCGCCTGCCTGCTGTCTCGGGGTTTGAGTTCCAGGAAGCATCCCCGTTCGAGTAGGGCGATGGCCTTCGCGCCGTCGCCGGAGAAGTGGGTGGAGGAGACTCCGGTGGCTAGGAAGGCGTCGGCCTGCGGTGGGGAGGGGACGCCGTGCCCCTCGACTACCTTCCCCGAGGTGAGCCCCGCCTCGATGACGCCGTGGAGCCGCTCCTCGCCGCCGAAGAGGGCCGTGTAGTCCATGACCTCGTCGATGCCGGCGACTCCCTCAAGCCTAAGCGCCTTCTTCGCCTCAGCTGGGCCTATGTAGGCGCCGGCGGTCTCGTAGGGGGTGGGCGGTGTGGCGGAGCTGAGCCCGACGAATATCTTCTGGGGGAGTCCCTCCGCTTCCTCTAGGAGGTACTTGATGCCGTCGAGTCCGAGGGGGTTGCAGATCTCGTGGCTCCCCTCGAAGAGGGTGGTGGTGCCGTATGGGAGGGTGATCTGGGCGTGGCGCCGCGGGCTCAGGCGGCTGCTCTCGATGTGGTAGTGGGCGTCGACGAGCCCGGGGGCCAGGTAGGCGCCGCCTGCGTCGATTATCCTGGTCTTTGGGCCCGCCTTCGGTCTTTCCTTTGATATCGATGCGACCCTGCCACCGCTGATAGAAATATTGATGTCCTCGACGAGCCTCCTCGTCGCGACATCGACCAGCACACCGTTCTCGATTATCGTGTCAGGGGGGACCTGACCTAAAGCGACCTCCATTAGTCTCCTGCGGCGTTTATCCAAGTGAAATCGACCCTTGCCTCTGAATGGGCGGGGTCATGGGATAAGAGGTTACCCAGCGATTCGGATTACCACCAGAGTTCGTAACGCATCTGCTTCCTTCGGACGCCGAGGCTCCGGAGGGTGTCGACGAGTTCGTGGATCATCGGGGGTGGGCCGCAGATGTAGTAGAGGGCCTCGGGGTCGACTCCCGCCTCGCGTATGAGGTCTGCGTCGATCTTGCCGACGTGTCCGCTCCAGCCTTCTGTCTCATCCGTCACGGTGAGGAGGGCCTTCATCCTTGGGTTGTGTCGGGTCGTGGCTTCGATCTCCTCCCTGAAGAGGAGCTCAGATGGGCTGGTGGCGCTGTAGATGAGGGTGGCGGATGCTGTGTCGGCTTCGGCTATGTATCGGAATATGCTCATGTGGGGGGCGATGCCTATCCCACCCGCGACTAGGATTATGTTCTTCGCGGCGCCTGCCTCGTAGAATATCTCGCCGTTGCCGCCGTCGACGTGGACGACGTCCCCCTCCTTCGCCTCGGAGTGGATATATCGCGTGACGGGGTTCTCCCCCACTCTCTTCACGGCGAGGTCGAAGTGGTCGCGTCTCAGGGGGGAGCTTGTCATGGAGTATCCCGCGACCTTACGTTCCCCCGCGATGTCGGCGTAGAAGTCTATCCACTGCCCCGCCTTGAATTTGAACTCCCCCTGCGGCTCTAGGCGTAGGGTCTTGATGGTGGGGGTTGCCTGTGTGATGTTCTTGATGACGGCGGGGATCATTGGTGTGGAGTATGTCGGCGTGTGCTAAAAAATGGCGCGTGTCTAGCCGAGTTTCTCCGTGGCGGCCTCGATCCTGTCGAGGGCATCCTTCATGATCGCCTCGCTGGTGGCGATGCACATCCTGAGGTGACCTTCGCCCCTGGCGCCGAAGCCGATGCCGGCGGAGAGGCCTACTTTCCAATCCTTGATGAGGCGGTCGGCGAGGTGCTTGCTGTTGATGCCGAGGTCGAAGCGTGGGAACGGGACGTATGTGCCATCGAGGTGGGGGAATGTGACGCCGTTCATCTCGTTCATTCGGGTGGCGCAGAGGTTTCTGATCTTTGTGAGGTGCTTCATCATGTCGCGGCGCCACCAGTCGAGGGTCGAGTCGAGCATGACGGGGGCGATCGCCTTGGCGATGGTCGAGGAGCCGCGCTGTATCCCGGTGGCCTGCTTCCTCATGTCCGCCATCGCCTCCTTGTTCGTCGACGCCATGTAGCCGAGTTGGAGCCCGGCGATGCCGAAGGTCTTGCTGAAGCCCCAGCTCGTGAGGGTGAGCGCCTCGATCTCCGGACCGAGGGAGGCCATGCTGATGTGCTTCCTGTCGTCGAAGACTATGTCCTCCCAGAGCTCATCCGATACGATGTTGATCTTCTTGTCGACGGCGACGTCTGCTATGCCCTTGAGTTCTTCCTTGGTCATGGCGCGCCCCGTGGGGTTGTGGGGGTTGCAGACCCCGATGAGCCGGGTCTTCTTCGTGACGAGCTTCTTCAGCTTCTCGACGTCGAACCTGTAGCCGTCTTCCTCGTCTAGTTCCCAGAGGATGGGCTTGGCGCCCGCTGCGTCGAGGCTGCCCCTGAAGGGGGAATACATGGGGTCGGTGATGATCACCTCGTCGCCGGGCTTGCATGTGTGCTTGACGGCGAGCCAGAGGCTGGGGTCGACTCCCTGTAGGACCATCACGTCGTCGGGTGTGACGGGGATCTTGTTGAATCGACTGATCTTCTCGGCCATGGCTACCTTGGCGGCGGTGTCGGTGTTGTAGTAGATGTCCTCGGCCTCGACGGCGTCGCGGAGCGCCTGCTTTATCTCTGGGGCGAGGGGGAAGTCGGGTGCCGCTATCCACATCGGTATGACGTCTGGGGGGTTCGTGTGCCACTTGAGGTTGGGCACGCGGAGCATCGACTCCACCGTGGCGGAGTTGAAGATGTCCTTCCTAGGCATAGGCATCAGTGATGGACACGCGCTCAGGATTAATAACTGGAGATGGCACCGCTCAGGCTGAGTGTATCTTCCACCAGAGTTTGACCGCCTTCGACCCCATCCTCCACGAGTCCCTCAGGACCTTCACCTTGGTTCCACGCCCCTCCGTCCAATCTACGGGGATCTCCACGACCGTGAGGCCTCGGCGTGCCCCCCTGATTAGGACCTCTGTGTCCCAGAACCAGTGGTTGTCCTCAACCTCGTCGATGAACGTCATCAGGCTCCGTTTCCTGAAGGCTTTGAAGCCGCATTGGTGGTCGTGTACGGGGGTGTTGAAGAGGGTCCGGATCAGGGTGTTGTAGCACCACGATGCGAGGCTGCGGCGGGTTGAGCGCTTGACCCTGCTGCCGGGTAGCATCCTTGAGCCCGTTGCTATGTCTGCGCCGCCCCGTATGGCGTCGATGAGGGCGAGTAGCTGGGTGATGTCTGTGGCGAGGTCGATGTCCATGTAGACGAGGATGGCTCCCCGTGCCTCCTTGAAGGCTCTGTTGAGTGCCCTGCCCCTCCCGAGGCGCTCGGCGCTGTGTAGGTGACGCACTTCGGGGTGGGCCGCTGCCAAGTGCTCGGCTATCTCGTCTGTGCCGTCGCCGCTGCCGTCCTCCGCGACTATGATCTCGAATGAGGCGGTTATCTTCGCGAGTTCCCCGAGGGCTGAAGCCACGGCCCTCTCCATCCCCTCGGCCTCGTTGTACGCCGGGAAGACGAGGCTCACTTCGGGGGGGTTCATCAATCATCACCTCAGAATACCCAGTCTCGGAACCAGTGGAGGTAGCCGCTGTACCATTCGGGGATTACTTGGCCGGAGATGACTGGGTAGAAGACGGCGAAGAAGGTGACGGCGGCCGCGACGAGGATGATGACGTACTTCCTCTGCCCCGGCTTGTACCACATCTCGTGGACGAGCCCCGCCGTCGCGAGGGCGAGGATGGGTACCTCCGCGTAGTAGTGGTAGATGAAGAGGTATCGGGACATGAGGGCGTAGGGGAGGAGTTGGGCAATGTAGAGGATGCCGAGGAAGAGGTGGGGCCACTCCTTCTTGGCGCCGTTTACGAGGAAGACTAGGACTGCGCATAGTCCGACCCACCAGACGACGGGGTTCCCCATCGCGGAGATGGTGGAGAGCATGTCCCCGGCGAGGTGTCTGACGTAGAGCCAGAGGGGCTTGAGTATTATGAGCCACTCGTACCAGTTCGAGGAGTTGGGGTGGAAGTAGGCGCCCATGGAGGAGTGGTAGCCGAGCATCGACCACTGGGCGGCCCAGATGTCCGAGAGGCCGTGCCCGATGGCGGCGTAGGGGATGAAGGAGCCGAAGTATATCACGGCGCCGACGGCCGGGATGAGGCACGCGATTAAAACTATCGGCTTCGCCAGTGCTCTGAGGCGGGTAGTTGCACCCTCAGGGGGGGAGGGACCATACAGACCCGCCGAGAGGAAGAGCGCCGCCTCACCGATGAGTCCGAAGATGGCGATCCACTTCACGGAGAAGGCGAGGGAGAAACAGACGATGCCGGCGAAGAGGAGCCTATAGTCGGGCTTGGACCCGCCCGTCATCTTCTCATAGTTGAGGTAGAAGAAGAGGGTGGAGAGCATTATGAAGAAGATGAGGAAGGTGTCGACGGTGCCGACGCGGCTCATGGCGAAGCACATGAAGTCGAGGGCGAGCAGCGTAGCCGCTATGGTTGCGGCGGCGCGGGTCTTGAAGAGGGCGTAGCCCAGGGCGTAGATGACGGGGATCATCAGGGCCGCGAAGACGGTACCGAGTATCCTCCACCCGAAGGGGGTGAATCCGAAGAGGGTTATCCCCGCGGCGATGATGAGCTTCCCCAGCGGGGGATGCGTCGCCTCTGAGACCGGATCCTGTAGGCTCCGGTACTCCTGTGCGGCGCGGACGAAGAGTTCCTCGTCGAACATCGTCTCGGATCGGAACGTCGGGGGGTTCTCGAAGAGCGCCTGCTCGTCAACTAGGTGTGCTATGTCAGTATCCCCGGGGGCGTCGGATTGGATGCTCTTTATGCCGACCCGCGACCCATCGGCGGCGACTACCGCGACCTCCAGCACGTCGCCAGCGGGGAGGTAGAAGTGAATCCTGATTCGGTCGGTGGTCTCGCTGAACTTGACGCGGAGCCACTTGTAGTAGCCGTGGTCGTTGATCCATGCCTCGTCTGCCCAACCCGTGCCGCGGGGCGTTGACAGGCTCGCCGTCGCGTTCACGTCCGTGTTGACGAAGAGGTAGACGGCGTCTATGGTCGTGTTCCCGTCGAGGGTTAGGAAGAGGGTCTCCTGTTTGATGCTCCAGGTTGTTGAGGGTATCTTTGTGAGTCCGATGTTGTAGGCGGCGACGATGAAGAAGAGGGCGGAGACTGTGGCGATGATCGCCGCGTCTTTCTTATCCAGCTTCAACTTGCTCGCCTTTCTGGGTGTTTCTTCGCGACTAGGGGCTGTATCGCCTCTACCGCTCTTAAGATTAGCGAGGTGGCTCCGTTCGGGATGGGCATGATATTTAGGGCGCGTCTCCCATCATCGAACTATGATAGTTCAAGTTGACTCTCCCCCCTCGAGCATACTCTTGCAGCGGAGGGTGAAGGAGGAGACAGATGAAGAGTATCTGTTCATCACACAGATCAACAACGTCCACTTCACGAGGCTGAGCGAGTTCGGGTCGTACTTCAACGAGGTCAACAAGGGGGGCGGTTCCCCAAGTGCGACGAGGCGGATAGTCGACTCGAACTTCGTCATCGTTCCCATGAGGGTCGTGCGGAGCTTCCTCGAGAACCCGGATTGACCTCGCGTGGAAGGGGAAGATATAAAAAGTATTGGAGTAGATGATCGAGGAAATGGATGTAAGGGCGCCCTCTTTTGATGAATACCTCGGTAAGGCTGAGGAAAAGCTCAGCGGCGCCCTAGGTGGAAGGTGCAGGATCGCGGTCTACCACGAGATGAACGGGGACATCCTCAAGATCATCGGCGAGATAGAGGACGAGCGCTTCAGGAGCGAGCTCAGGTACAGCGAGAAGGAGTTCACGATCCGTTCGAGGAGGCGTGGTTTCACCTGCTTCTTGGTCTACCTCGGTGAGAGGCCCGTGGCTTTTGTCTTCGGCTTCGACGACCCTGAGAAGGGCGCTTACTTCTCGGACAGCGCCGCGACCCTCATCGAGAGGAGGGGCGTGGGTTCGATCCTCACGGCCCTTGAGACCCGCTATTGTCTTGAGGTGGGTTATGGTTCGGAGAAGATGATTACCGAGGAGCTGGATGAGTCGGGGCGGAGGCTCAGGGAGTACTGGGAGAGGTTCGGCTTCTACGTGACGGGTAGGGACCCGAAGATCGGGGTGGAGATGAGGCTTGAGCTCACCCCGGAAGTCGTTAAGCGGCTGTGCGATAAGTATCTCGCGTGAGCGGGGCTCACTGGGCGACGTATCCGCCGTCGATGAGGATGTCTGTGCCCGTTATGTAGCCGGCTTCCTCGGAGCATAGGTATGCGGCGAGTTTAGCGACGTCGTGCACGTCGCCCCAGCGCCCCATGGGTATTCTTGAGACCAGCTGTTGATTCGCCTCGGGGTTGTCCCAGAGGGGGCGGGTGAGTTCGGTCTCGAACCAGCCTGGGCTTATGCCGTTGACTGTGATTCCCTCGGGGGCGAGTTCGAGGGCGAGTGCCCTGGTGAAGCCTAGGAGGCCCGTCTTGCTCGCGGCGTAGGCGGTGCGGTTTGGGGTGGCGACGTGGCTCATGGTTGAGGTGGTGTTTATGATTCGTCCGTAGCCTTTGCCCTTCATGTGGGGGACGAGGGCGTGGCACATGAGGAAGGGGGCCGTGAGGTTGGTGTCGATGACGCGTCTCCACTCTTCGGTCGTGAGCTCGGTGAGGGGTTTCCGGATGTTGATGCCGGCGTTGTTTATGAGGATGTTCACCTCTCCGAAGCGTCGGATCACCGCCTCCCTGAGGGCGTCGACGTCTTCTTCTCTGGATACGTCGGCGGGGAAGGTCTCGGCGGTGGTTCCGAGGGCCATCGCTTCCTCGGCGACTTCTCTTAGGCGCTCAGCGTCTCGTGATACGAGGGCCAGGCTGGCGCCGGCTTCGCCTAGGCTGAGGGCTATCGCTTTGCCTATGCCTCTGCTGGCGCCTGTGACTAGGGCGACTCTGCCCGAGAGTTTTTTCTGGTTGTCGGGGGACATGTGATCACTGGTGTAGTCTTTATCGGTTTCGTGTTTATGGTTGGCGGTCTTCTGGTGGACTTTTTGGGTAATAGGCGCTCCTTTTGCTTAGATCGGCGTGCCACCTGAGCCGTTTTCAGGCTTTTTTCGGCGGAGGGAGTCGTTTTTCGGATCATCAGGGGGACCCCTCCCCCTCTATGGCGTGTTTATCATTTGTGTGGGGCTGGGCGACCTCAGCCATCAAACCACCTTCTGTTCCAGGTGGCGTTCCGCTTATATCTGTGTACACATATGTATATGTGTGACATCCAAGAACATCTCCCTGACGGAGGACGCCTACGAGCTGCTCAAGAAGATGAAGATGGGGGACGAGAGCTTCTCCGACACCATCAGGCGCCTCGCCAGGCGCCGGCGCCTATCCGACTGCGCCGGCCTCTGGGGAGACGTCCCAGATGAGGAGATGGAGGCCCTCTCCGAGAGCCTCCTAGAACTTAGGAGGAGGACCGGCGAATCCCTGGAGGCGGGTGCCATTGAAGGTAGTTGACTCCACGTTCCTGATAGGCCTCCTTCGGAACGACCCGGGGGCCGTCGAGAAGGCCCGGGAGTTGGACGAGGAGGGGGGCGTCGCGACGACGGCCATCAACGTCTACGAGGTCGCCTACGGCGTCCACAGGGTGATGTCGGACCCCGCCCGCAGGATGGGCGCCCTCGAGCGGGTCCTCTCCAACCTCGATGTCCTCCCCCTCGACGGGGGATCGGCGCTCAGGGCCGCCGAGATATCGGGATCACTGGATCGGAGCGGTGAGGGCATAGACCCCTTCGACGCCCTGATAGCGGGCATCGTCCTCGAGAACGGGGGGGACTGCCTGGTGACCGGAAATGCGTCACACTTCCGGAGGATCAGGGGGCTCAGGGTCGAGAGCCATTAACCCAGTCTTTCATTGTTTACACGTGTAGGGGTGGTCGGTGTGCCGGTCGTGACCCGTCTTCTCACGTTTAAATGCCGGTCAACAACCTAGATATGCTTGGAAGCGTTTTCTCGGCTAGGGTGTGATTGTTTTGGATTCCCCCAAGGTTGTGGCCCTCTCGGAGGCGTCGGAGGCGGACTCGGAGCGTCTCGCGGAGGTGTCGAAGAGGGCGTTCGACACAGACGTCGACGTCGGGGCGTCGGGACCCGGGGGGCCGCAGGGCTACGACTCCGCCGCGTTCTACACTCGGTCCCTAAGGTTCCTCGGCTGCTACCTCGTCCTGCTCGGGGACGAGCCTGTGGGGGGGATCATGGTGAATGTCGGTGGGAGGCACGGAGTCGTTGAGAGGGTCTTCGTCGACCCGGATCACCATAGGAGGGGGGTCGGCTCCGAGGCGGTGGGGCTCGTCATGGGGAGGTACCCGGATGTCGCCCTCTGGACCCTCGGCGCCCCCGAGTGGAACGTCCGTACTGGGCGGTTCTTCGAGGGGCTCGGGTTCAGGCAGGTCGGCTGGGAGCACAGCGATCCGAAGATCAGGGGGAGGTGGTACGAGAAGCGGACGGGCGACGCGGAGGCGATCATGCCCATAGGCTCCCTCAAGGAGGGCCTGAGCAACGTCATCGTGGAGGGGAAGGTGGCGGAGAAGTCGTATCCCCGCATGGTGAGGTCGAAGAAGACGGGTGAGGCGCTCACGGTGGCCAACGCGGCGCTTGAGGACGGCTCCGGCAGGATAGTGATGGTGCTGTGGGACAAGCAGTTCGAGGTGGTGAAGGTCGGGGCGAGGCTCAGGGTGGAGAACGGGTACACCAACTCCTACAGTGGTGTGACGCAGCTCAACGTCGGGTACGGGCGGCTGATAACACTCATCTGAGAAGGATCGGAGTGGGTGGTCGGCGTGCCGGTCGTAACCCACCTTCTGAATGATAAAACGCGTGTTTATCGAACAGTAATTATGAACCCGATAGAGTTGTTAAAAATAATGGTTTTACATATGCATGGCTAGCCAACCACCTTCACCCCCTGCTTCAGCTCCGGGTGCTGCGCCTTGAGGGCTGGGTCCGGGGCTCTCTCCGCCTTTCATCTGGTTATGATCGAGTCGATTACAAATGCTACTACGCTTGTGGCAGCTACAGCCACCGATACGGTTTGAACATCAACCATACAACCACGCGTGAGGATTAGCGTGAATTGAGGATAAGATTATTTGGGGAAATGATGATTCGAAACCCACTCAATTACACCCGAAGCCAGCAGGTAGACCGAGTCTATACACGCGCATCTCAGAATACGCCTGCGAGTCATGGATAGTAAAACTGAACGCGCATCATCTCTTAGATAGCTCCTCGAGTGGAACCCTCGGTGCGTCATTGTACCTGAAGCCCCCAGGCGGCGTCCAGCCCCCGAAGCTAGCCATAGCCTTCCCCAGCCAGTGGCCCGAGGGCTTCTCTGGGGTGAAGAGGGGGTGGCTGAAGGCCGCCTCGTTATCTGACGCCGGGGGCTGTATGAGCTCGTAGTCCTTGGAGCCGACGCCGAGTCTGCTGCAAGTGTTCGGGGTTATCCACTGGCTCATGCCCACTATCGCGGTGAACTTCTCCTGGTCCGGTTCCATTACGCCCTTCTCCTCGGCGGCTGAGCCGTGGATCCCATGGGCCTGTACGGACATGTCGAGGGCCGCCACATCGATGGCTACGATGTCGCGGGAGGCGAAGACTCCGAGGTTCGGTATAACGGGTCTGTCGGAGCCGGGGACGCAGTCGCACGCCGGTGTAAGGTCGAGAGCGTAGGTGAGGTAGCCCACGTGTTCCCCACCTATGTGGCGTAGGTAGCCAGCCGCGGCGTCGCCCATGGCAACTAGGAACCAGTTCCTCCACTCATCGTACTTCTCCCTCCCCCAGAGGTCGCACCTGAATAGTGGCCTCTGGTGGCCGAAGCAGCCGATGCACTTCGACCCATCCCACTCGGCTTCCCCCTTCTTGATCTTTAGGGCTCCCACCGGGCAGAGGTTGTTACAGAGCGTGGCGTCGGGGCACTCCTCGCCTATGCAGTTCTCCCCGTCGAAGCTCCAATTGTTCCACCCCACCGCTTGGTGTGTGCACAGGTGGACGTTGAATTTTCCCCTCTTGGAGCTACAGCCGATGGCGACGTTCTTTATCCCGCCGCCGTAGACGCCGCTGCCATGGCCCTTGAAGTGGCTCACCACTATGACTGCGTCAGCCTCCGCGATTCCCTTCGCCAGGTACCCCTCCTTCAGCAGCAGGCCGTCGGGTATCTCGACCTTAACATCGTCGGTCCCGTACATGCCGTCGCTTATTATGATGGGGCAACCCATCGTCTCAGCCGTGAACCCGTTACGCGCCGCCGTCTCCAGGTAGAGGTCAGCCGTGCTGCGAGCCCCGTAGAAGTAGTACGGAGCCGTCGTCGTATCGGTTACGAAGGGCCTGCCGCCGAGCTCCTTGACCTTGTCCGCGATGACCCTCACGAGTATCGGTCGGAGGTACGCCGTGTTGAACCACTCACCCATGTGGCACTTGATCGCGACCGAGTCCCCGGGTTTGAAGCAGTCACCGAGCCCAGCGTGGTCAAATAGCTGCATCGCCTTCGCGGGTATACTCGACGACAGCCCCTTGTAGCGGTCGTCCATGAAGTAGACCTTGCTCTTCAACCCACATCCCTCAGGAAACACTGGGTATGAGTAGGATTCATCTCTATTTAAGACTCGGCTTGAATCGCATCATCTAGGTGACGACCATGCTGCGGCGTCGACTCTCCTCGTCTATCTTGGCGGCTTTCACCTCAACCATCCTCAGGGCCGCCTCAAACTCCTGCGCGCACGCGCCTTCGAGTAATTTGTGGGCATTGTCGACGGCGTCCTGGAGTTCCCTCAGCATGGGCTCTCCGATCTTTGTCCGGAGCCAGATCTTCGACTCGTTCTCAATCACGATATTCGATACTCTGCCAAGTCTAGTCTGCAAGCCAGCCGGGTAAGCTTCTCCATTCTCTGTTGCAGCCAGCGTGGATTTGATCCCGGCCAACTTCTCCTTAATGAAGGGTAGTCTGATGCTCATGTTCTCACCTTAACCCATACTCCGTGCCTACTGTCTTCAATTTTTCCTCGAGGTCACCGAATGATGTCCTCTGGTATCCGAGACGCATGCTCTTGCTCGTATCGTACCAGTCGACGGCCGTGAAGACCTCCGAGTACCTGGGCTCGACCTCAACCCCGAGTGCCGTGTAGAACCGGTCTATATAGTCGTGGCCCAGCATACGCCAGGAACTGCCTCCAGCGACGTTGAACGTCTCCTTCTCATCCACCAGCTTTAATGCGGCCACAATTGCGTGGGCAGCATCCTCGACGAAGATGAACTCCACCCTCTGCTGATCATTATAAGGAATAATCGGGGGCAGCTCAACCAAGTCGGCGATGGTTATCGGGGAGATCCTCAGGATCGTGTACGGGTTTCCCGACTCAGCGACCAGCGTCTCCCCCAGAATCTTGCTCCGGGAGTAGTTGTCATGAGCGGTGAGGACGCGTCGCTCATCGATCGGTTGCTTCTTGTTGGCAGTCACCCCGTAAACGGAGATTGATGAGGCGAAAACCATGGGACAAACACCCTTCAGAGCCATCAGCAGGTTCCTGGTCCCATCGACATTTACCCCCAGGGTTAATCTTTCATCCACCTCGCTACGCGGCGGCATGATGGCGGCGAGGTGAATAACGGCCTCCACGTTCTTGCATGCCCGTGAAACGTGTCTCGGGTCGGATATGTCTCCCTTAAAGAGGCTCACGCGGCTGAGGGTCTCAAGCGGGGCCCAGTTGATGCTTGGGAGGTCAAAAACTCTGACCCCTTCACCTCTGGAGAGTAGCAGTTTAACGACTTCGTAACCAAGACGCCCGGCGCCGCCGGTGACCAGAATCACGCTTCGCCCAACCCCATTAGAAATCAATGGCATGAGCCTGATAATAATGTGTCTGTGATTTTCTCAGGCATCAACTATGTGCGCGTAAACGCTCCAGTCATGTAGGATAGGGATTGAAGCAATACTGGGTCAACCATCAACAATTCACGGGTAACACTCAGGTGGAAGTGAGGATAAGACTATTGAGGGACTAGCAAAACAATCAGAGTCTTAGGAACCTCACAGCATTGTTGTAGAAGATGTCGCGTCTCTGCTCACCTGTCAGGAAGTCAGCCGACTCTATCGCTTCAACGCCCATACTGATAGTCTCAGGCCAAATCATCTGATCAGACCCAAACATCAACCGCTTAGAAATCGGTAAACCATTCACAATCGGGCTCTCCGCCTTAAAAGAGGTGAAACCACCCCTCAACAGCAATCTCAGATAATCATAGAGACCCTCACGATTAATTATCCAAGTGTGAGTCGAAATATCGGCGTATACCGTCGGGTGCATCATCATCAAAGCAATCATGTCGCTAAGAAACGGGTAACCAGCGTTCTCGACGCAGACTCTAACCTTCGGGTGCCTAGCTAAGACATCTTCAAGGAGCAGTGGATACCCACAACGGGACCTGAACGTCGGCTGGAAGCCACCAGCGCCATGCAGGTGGATGAAGACGGGGGCGTCGAGTTCCTCAGCCAGCGCCCAATACGGCTCAAGAACCGGATCGTTTGGAGGTATGCCGCTGTATTGAGTGGTTATCTCCCCGATTCCCCTGATTCTACCCTTCCGGTATTCCCTCCTAATGGATTCAACGCTTGGCTCTGGAGGGTTCCCGCCAACCAGGAGCGAGGGTATGAAGCGGCTTGGGGCAGCATCCACCCACTTGTAGATGTTTTCAAATGAGTCTGAGATCACACTCTTTACGATATTGTGTTTATCCATCTCTTCCAATGTCTTCGTAATGAGTGACTCATCGGAGTCCGCTATGGAGGGCTTACCTGTTACAAAGTTGATTGCGGGGGTGCCATCGGCCTCATACTCCATCTTCTGGGCGTGCTGGTGTATGTCGATCTTGGGTAAGTTGTCCATTATTCACACTCTCAACTGAGTATTATGTGGAAGTGAGGATAAGACTATGGAAAAGCGGAGAAAGCCCTCTCTTAGGTATAGTTGGGAACTGCATCTGATCGGTAACAAAACATGACCCCCACATCCTTCTATATCTTTTCTACTTTAACACTACTAGAACTAACTCCAGCAAGCGGTGGTAAAATATGAGATAATAGCTGTTCTGCACTAAGATATCTAACTGTACCATTATGACTTGTTTGAGTCCATCCATCTTTCTTTCTACGATATGTTTGTATTATATGACCGCTCTTAGTAACAATATAAATTATGCATTCTTCGTTCTTCATACGTATCCGCCTTCTAATTGTAGATATTAAACTTCTCTTTTAAACAACCGTGAATATCAACCGTCCAAGTCACGGCTGAGTATCGGGTGGAACTTAGGATAAGATTATTGCACGTAAGATGAGGCTTATGCCAAAGTGAATTTGGGTTAAGATTATCGTGTTTAAGGGACTGAGGATTAGGTATAAAATCTACATCATTTCAGTTGAGGTCTTTGTCATAATTCCCCTTAAAGTTAGGTTTTGATTAAAGTACAAAAAGACTGAAAAGGCACGAAGGAATCTGTGTAAAACATGGCTAGGCCACAACATATTTCCGAAGATGATTTGAATAGACTTCGTTTTCTCGCTGAAAGAGTTTTCAAAAAACTATC
>Ga0315275_10002048_pt1 | contig 18016 bp, 18 predicted proteins | sample YL17G03_0_MG_FD_205557 | JGI IMG/M metagenome (GOLD analysis project Ga0315275, IMG submission 205557) | Sediment microbial communities from Yellowstone Lake, YNP, Wyoming, USA - YL17G03_0 | ecosystem: Environmental > Aquatic > Freshwater > Lake > Sediment | place: USA: Wyoming | collected...
ACCGAATAGCCAGAAGCCAGCATCGCCCAACGCAAGTCGTTCACCCGATCAAAGGTCAAATACAAACGATTCTCCGGCGGGCGATGCCGCAACAATCAAAAGCGGACCCAAATCCATCGGGAGCGGCGGGTCGGGCCCGGACGTGCTCGGTTTGCGCATCGGCATGGCGCCTGATCAGGCCCGCGAGATGTTCAAGTCACATGGCTTCGAAGTAACGACCAAATCCAAGAATAGACCCGTTGGAAATTATGTTGAGGGCTCGAACACACTGGCTGTTAGTCTTCCCGGACAGGCTCCGCAGCCTGTGCCAAACACGAATTATGTAGCCCGGATATCCGGTGCTATTAGTGACATACAACATCCTGTAACTGAGAGATCAGTTGTTATGCTCACTGTATACTTTGGGCCTGTTCCTGGACAGGAGGGAATTGTGTCGCTCAATCTGAGCGAGTATATTCCGGCCAGCAAGAAGCCAACTGTCGTCGCCTTCGCGAAGACACTAGTGGAGAAATACGGGAGTCCCACCGAGTTGCCACCGGATTCCCCCGGCATATATCGATGGCGCTACGACGGCAATGGAACACTGCGTAAACCCGCTCCCGCAACGAGTTTCGTCGGCTGCCCCAGACTGAAACCGGGCGTCGTCGAATTCCAGCCCCTAGAGTCCCCCCTGATGATTCAGGAATATAAGCAGTCGGTGCCCAGGTGTGGCGCCACCTTCCTCGAGGTGGCCTTGGGGTTCGAGGGTGTTAACTATGCTGGGCCGGGGACGCTGATCAAGGATTACACCACTCACATGACGGGACTTGATGCGACCATACGTGCGTTGGACGCTGCCAAAGGGATCGTCGATAAGGCTCAAACAGAGGCGAAGGGGGCTGCGATCAAGAAGGGACAGCAGCAAAAGCCGGGTATTTAGGCTTTTGCTCTGTACCAAGAAAAAGGGGGGGCAGGCAGTGCCCGGCCCCCCCGTGGGTGTACCACATCGAATGTCACTCACGCACAGCGCGCCTCGTGATGGGCTAAGCAAGCCAAGTCAGAGCTGCTCTTCGGGAAGGAAGTCACCCTCCAGACCCACGGCCACGACAAGTACACACGCACCATTGGGGACGTGATCCTGCCGGATGGGATGAATCTCAATCAGGATCTCGTCAAGCAGAACTGGTGCTGGTGGTATCGGAAATATGCGCCAGGGGATACGGTGCTGGAAGGGTTAGAGAAGTCAGCACGAGAGGCCAAGAAATGGTTGTGGGCTGATCCGCAGCCGGTGCCGCCGTGGGAGTGGAGAAAGCAGCGGCACGACACTCGATGAGGCAGTCACCGCCTTTCTAGGAGCGGAACGATCAAACCGCAAGGCGGGGCGTGGGAAGATCGGCGAAATCAATCCCCTGTGTCGGATGGCGTGGTGACCGGGGCCTGGTGACCGCTGGCCAACAGGGACGTGTTGAGGGTGCGGACAACCGGTTTACCGCACGCATTGCAGGTATAGCGTTCCCTCGAACGCGTGAGGTCAATCCCTTTCAATGTCAGGTACCGCCCTTTCAATGTCAGGACCCGATGGGCACAGGGGGAGCGATCCGCTGACTGGTTCACCTTGATGCGTATCTTCATGAGGGGCCCTCCGTGTCTGCTCGCGCCTACACCTGTATCAAATCCCCTTCTCCTTTTCAACCTGGAATGAATGCGGCCGAGGCGGCGGGCTGGCTAAGCGTGCTCCGCTCTCTCGACGGCTGACACCGACCGGAAAAGCCTCTTGTGAAATGCGTCTAGGAGCCTGTCCGACATTGCCTTCGTGACGAGGCGAAGGAGGTGCTGCCAGATGCGAGGCCGCAGGCTTGGAAAAACCGGAGGCGTATTCGCTGGAATACGTTGAGGATTTTTTCGAGCCGAGAACGACGCAGATGGTCGCGGATCGTTCGCCGCAGTAGAAAGGTCAATGTCGGACAGGCTCCTAGAACGGAAGATCCTGCTCGATCGTCCAGGTTCAACGGGTCAGTCCTCGCCGGGGGGGGCCCTTTTTTGTTGCGTGCGGCCTTTCGACACGGGTGCTACAAGGGCAGGGCGGACGGCTGGGTGTACCACAACTGGCAATACAGGACAACGGCAGGTTATTGTCGTGTCGATGGGAGGCAAGCTGACGCGATGCGTAGGCAGCGCAAAGAGATCGTCCAGCGTGTCCTGGGCGCGGTGGTGGTGGTGACGGTGGCATTGTTGTTCTTGCTCCTGATCATGATCATAGGGTAAGCGGATGACGCGCGAGAGGCACGTCGAGGCTTGTGGGCTGATCCTCATCCCGTGCCGCCGTGGGAGTGGCGGAAGAGGAGGATGGTCTCCCTATGCGTGACCCTCAACGCGCTACCGTCCATTCAAACAATGGTTGCCGACACCTTTTCTTCCTCTCAGCGAAGTCATGAGGAAACCGAGATTTACTTTCTCTGCATGAGCACACTGTAATAGGGTTCGAAGACCCCGATCCCCCAGTCAATTTCCAGGGTTTCCTCATACCCGTGCGCGGTGGGAGCCAGCACTTTTCGCGCGGCTACAGCGGGCACGTTGTGAGGCACGCGATCCGCAAACATCAGCCGCCTCTCCTCGATGACTATGTGAAACTCCTGGATCATCCCCCCGTCCGTGTACGCTCGGCTCACGAGTGCGCCGGTCTCCTCGTCCGGACCGAGGATAATAAAGGCCTGATGCCGATCCCACGAACCATTCGTCCGTCGATACGTGGCAGCCATCCGGAGACTCAGAAAGCGCCCGCCGGCCTCCCAACTTCCGACAACCTCCTTCTGGATTGATCGTTGCTCCAGAGGCAACTCCACCGCTCCTTCGAAATGCCCCAACAGAAACCGGACGCATTCGAGCGCGGCACTAGGCTTTTCCGGTTCATGGACGGGATCGAACCGGAACGGCTGCGCCGTTCCGGCATCGACGAGCAAGGTCTTGGCCTGAGCCGCTCGTTGAGCAAAACCTAACACAGCTTCCCACTCCCGACCGCAGGCGAACTGGGCAAATAATTCACATCCGTGGCCCACACGCAGCAACGCCATCGGCGCTTGCTTGCAGGGCCCTTGGCAGGCCGTGGGTGAGATCCGACAGCCAATGCGTTCAGCCTCATACTGCAGCGCGTTGGAGGTGGCCTCGAACCTTCTCCGTCGTTGACAGGGCTCCCCGTCGCAGAGAAAGAGGTGGGCGTCCCCTTCGGCAAAGTGCCGTTTCGCACGCTTCAGGGACGCATCGAATTCCTCCGAGGTGTGCGTGATCGCTTTGGACTCGACATAGCGGCGAAGATCCGCAACCGCCTTGTCTGTACAGGCACCCATACCGCTGACGACCAGTGCAAGGGTGAGACTGTCAAGCGACACCGTGTCGGATTGACTCACTGGCTGCTCTGACATACTTCCTCCTTCTAAACCGGGAGTGCGCTTGTACCACTGTTCGTCTCAGGGCATAGCATCGTCCCGGACCGGCTCTGTCACGTGAATCATGAGGCCATTTTCACTGGGTGAGGACTGACATGAGTTTACGATGCCAGGAAACAGGTGCAGTGCGGTGATCTTGCGGCCCAGTGTAGGCACCCCATCGGGCCCAGCTTGAGTCCTAAAATTAGCCATGCGGCTTCTTGTACAGACGAATGTGCGAGACGCCGAAGCGAACGGATACTACGGCGGTTCACTTGCTTGCTTCATCTGGCGTGATCAGCCGCTCCAGTTCGCCCGGCTTGAGAATTCCGGATTGTTCGAGTGTTTCAATCAGCGCCATTGTATAGCGCTGGTAGTAGTCCCACCTGGTTTCGCCACCGCAGGCATCTTTTTCCCAGGCCGCGATAGAGACAATCAGATTTTGCCTGAAATCCTCCCACTCGAAATAGCCCTCCTTGGACAACGCCAGCGCCATACCGAACACAGTGCGTTGCCATTCTTCCTTAAAGAGCAGCTTTCCCTCACTGCGCGGTGGCGAGTCAGGTTGCCCAAGCATCTGCGTCGCGGCATATTCTTCGAATCGAGTAAACATCGGGTGCCTTATGCGGCTGGCGGAGCAGGAACTAGCGCGACCCCCATCATGGCTTCCGGTGTGACCAGCGCAGCCAGTTGTGCTTCGTTCAGATGGTCGGAGTTGGCTGGCCGTTCAGGAATGACAAACCAGCGGATCTGCGCGCTACTATCCCATATCTTAACTTCCTTCTCTGCCGAGATCGGCACACCGAACTCACGCAGCACGGCGCGCGGTTCACGCACGCCGCGCGCGCGGAACACCGGATCTTTGTACCAGTAGGGCGGCAGCCCCAGCACCGGCCACGGATAGCAAGAGCACAGGGTACAGATCACCAGATTATGCACAGACTCACTGTTGGCGACGGCTTTCATGTGCTCGCCTTCGGCACCGTCCATGCCCGGGAAGTGCAGTTCGGCTATGGCCTTAGGAGTGTCCTCCAGCAAACGACGCTTGTATTCTGAGTCAAGCCACGCCCGCGCCACAATACGGGCGCCGTTAAATGGGCCGGCCACGGTTTCGAAATGGCTGAGCACAGCGTCGACAGAATCACTGCCAAGCACGCCTTTTTTAATTAGCAGCGCTTCCAGCGCACGTACTTTAGCCGCGCTGGCGGCTTCGCGGTCATCATCGTAATCAAATAGTGCACTCATGATATTTCCTTCGCGCGAATTTAGTGCGCAGGCTTCAGGTAGACGTCGAACAGGTCGGCATAAATGACGGTGTTGGGTTCGCACTTGTCTGCGCCCCAAATGTCCGAAGCGTCAAACGAAACGCAATACACATGCTGCGGCCCGTTCAGACCGTCCGGCCCGGTCGACACAAAGTATTCGTAAGCGCCTGGATATACCTCGGTGACAGTGCCCTTCTTGTTGCGCAAAAAGCCAGGCAGTCTGGTGTGATCGGCGGCTTCTGGATCGGCTACGTATACCGTGTCGCCGACGGCAAAGCGGACCTGAGTAACGGGTGCGCGCAGACCGGAGTCGCCGCGATTGAGGTACCTGACCACCTGTTCCTTGAGTGCCGGGTTCGGCTGCTCTGGTAGTGGCGCGCCGGGATTCGCACGGTAGTGTTCGGTCAATGTGGCCAATTCTTCGGCGGCCACGTAGCCGCGATCGACAAAGAACTGACTGATACCCATGAGCCATTTTTCGTAATAGCGATATTTGAAATATTCGAAAGGTTGCATGCCTTCGGCGCCGGTGCGCAGCGAGGCCCAGGTCCAGGTTTCCTTGAACGTTGTCGGTACTTGCGCGATCGGATATTTCGGCAGCGCTTTGTCTAAATGGGTGCTTTCGGCCATCATCACGGTGTGAATGCCGAAGATGCGCTTTTCCCACTCCGCCACAAATACTTTTTTTTCCAAATTGACCGGTCCGAGACCTTCCAGGCCGCCGAGGTAATGTTGTAGTTTCACGATGCGCTCCGATTAACAGACCGGTTGAGCACGGGGTGACGAGAGGTTTCGTGCACGCAATCGAGAAAACCGCGTTGCAGCACAGCGCTATCGAGATGACGGCCGATGAACACGAAACGGCTCTGGCGCGCCTCAGCAGACTGCCAGCGCTTTCCGGGCTTTGCGTCCAGCAGCATGTGCACGCTGTGAAAATAGAACTGCCTCGCCTCGCCATGGAAATTCAGCACCCCTTTCATGCGCATGATGTGTTGCCCCTGTCGCTGAACCAGCTGATTGACCCAGCGATTGAAGCGGTCCGGGTCAAGCGCATTGCTGGTTTCAACCGCGCAGGAAGTGATTGAATTGTCATGTTCATGGTCGTGCTCGTCCTCCAGGATGCCGGGCTCTACCGCCAACAAGCTGGGCAGTGAAAACCGTTGCACGCCAAACAGCGTATCCACTGCCACCTCGGAGTTACTGGTTCGAATAATGGCAGCGGCCGGATTGATCGCGCGCAGACCACGTTCCAGCGGCACGATTCCATCAGTGTCCAGCAGATCGACTTTGTTCAGCACAATCAGATCGGCGAATGCAATCTGTTCACGTGCAATGTTGTCGTCGATCTGGCGTTGGAAATTGGCTGCGTCAACCAGTGTCACGACGGATTCAAGTTCTACGCGGGTCAACAGATCAGTATCGGCCAGAAAAGTCTGCAAAACCGGCGCCGGATCGGCCAGCCCTGAGGTTTCGATGATCAGACGATCCAGTTTGATGTCACTGCGCTCCAGTAGCACTTTCACGCCTGCCACCAGGTCGGTGCGCACGGTACAGCAGATGCAGCCGTTGCGTATTTCTATCAGTGCTTCTTCGTCGGCGACAATGAGTTCGCCGTCGATCCCGACCTCTCCAAATTCATTGACGATCACCCCGATGTTGGCACCGGTGTTTTGCGTTAGTAAGTAATTGACGAGAGTCGTCTTGCCGGCACCGAGAAATCCGGTGATGACGGTGACAGGTATTTTCTTTAAAAACATGATATCTGAGCGAAGGATCAAACGTTCAGGATGACCCGCCTCTGAGTCGACGCGTATCGATTCTACTAAAAATCGTTGTAGGGCGCTAGAGTCTAACTTGTAGTCGTCTGTTCGTGACGTTGAATTGGAGTAAAGGGAGTGATCCCAAGTAGTTGCGATCCACAGGAATCTGGCGAGGTCTTGCCGAATCGCACATGTGCCATTCGGCACCGCTCGCGTGCTTAGGCTTTCGGCTTCGGCTGCCAAGCATCGCGCAGGCCGACTAGTTCTAGGATTGAAGTGGAATTAGGTTTTGTCGAGAGGCTCAACAGCATGATCCGGTTTCTTCAACGACGTACGTATGGCCTGCGAGATAAGGAGTATCTGCGCTTGAAACGCTTCACGCGCTTGCCCCCAGAAATTTAGACAGACTGAAAATCTACCCACGGGTTCGGGAGAATAGCCCCGGGACTTAGACCAGTCACTGGCATGTTTCAGGCCGCGCAACACTAGCGCACCCCCGCCGAGGGCTACCGCATCAACGAGGCAATACCAGACAGCAACACCACTTGGCGGGTTTCCCTGAGATAATCCAAAAACAGGGTCTACGTCCGCCCATCTCCACGCTCCGGCTGCTGTGCCAATTAACTCCAGCCATGTCGTAATAAAGAAGGCCGCGAGATACACCAGGGGCGAGCGACCCCTAAAAAGACAGGCCAGAAACGCACAAAACAGTACCGCGCCCCCTGCATCGCCATGTTCTGCATACCCGCTGATTCCCCAAATTGACCAAGCGCCGCACACCACGATTACAGATGTGGCGATAGATCTGGCATATTTTAAAAACAGCCCGGAACGCGCCAACGCAATGGAGGTTAAATACACCATTCCGTGACCGAGCGGCACATAGGCCGGTACGTTCTCAAACCGATAGGTGTATCCACCCATATAGACAGAAGCCACGTACTCGCCAATTGTGGTAAACGCGACAGCAATGACAACCTGTATTCGTACTTCTCTATTTTCACCGAGCAAAAACCCAATGAGACTTACCAGAGCGATACCCCCGAGGGCATATTGTCTTCCAACACTCCCGCTTACTTCAAAAATCATACAAACCGCTACGCAAAAAAAGGTAAATGCCGCGATAACGTAATCGCGTTTCCTATGAGCATGCGCGACATTAATTTGCGGGAAATGGCGTAGCATTTTCTACCTTGTTGAATTGAAGGAGAGGCGTCTCAACCCCTCTTGAGCCTGTTGCTTACACTCGATTGTCGGGTCGTACAGGAACGTGATAGGGAACAGATGAGCGCCACCCTTTTGGCGCCCTCGACAGACCCCGTGCCGCCAGAGCTTCAAGAGATTGTGCGTGCGCCCCTTACATCAGCGTACATCTCATGTGCACCTCAGCATACATCAGATGTCATGGGAGTGTGTGCAATGGGCTCTCTTGTTTCAGAAATTTAACGCTTAGCCGGTCGCGCGTCAAGTTGATTGATGCTGGTCGGGACCCAGTACAGCCTGACTGGTGCTACTTTCTTGGTCTGTCAGGGAAGAACAATCAGGGGTTTCCCTTGCTCACCACTGCCGGTGCCTACCCGATACACGGGAGCGCGGAGCCGTGGTGGCAGGCTCGCTCTGAGTAGGCGACGAGGTGACGGCTCGTCGGGCACAGCGAGGCAGGTTTCTGGTAACTCAAGACTCACGGTAACTACTCAGGTAGATAGGCTGAAGGCTTTTAGGGGTCGGACTTCTCGCGCAACGAGGATTCATCTCTGCTTGAACCCAAGGTTGTAGAAACCGAGAAAATGTTGAATAGCTTGGTTCGTTCTTTGTGAGATCATTTATAACCTTCAGCCTTCAGCCTAAACACCTGAGTAGTTACGACTGACGTAGGTTCCGATCGCTTTGCGAGCTCAGAGATCACCCTCCGCGATCAGACGATCGTAGATGAGCAACATGCCTATTGCGGGAGATACTGAGTCGCTCGCAAGCCCAAGGCTAGCAGAGACAGCGGGAGGCTGGTTTCAGCCTCCCGCCAATGATGAGGTGGTGCAACTGCTTGAAGAGCTAATCTTCCAGCGACCAGTGACCAGTGACCGCCATGACCGAGATCGATAGGAGTCGATCAATCTCCTCTTGCCGTACCTGTCGCCGCAGCTGTTCCAGAAACCAAAGAGATGACGCGGATCAGTCCTTCTCTTTCTTCTCTTCCTTCAATACCGCCTTGCCCTGCACCAGGCTGGCATTGAGGTCATGCTCAGGGACTTTCTTGTGCACCAAGTTTTGATGGCAATCAATGCAGGTTGCGCCCTCAGTTTCCATCTTCTTGTGCGCGGCTTTGGCAGATGCGCCTGGCGGCTTGGTATTCTTGTGGCAAGCCCGACAGGTCATGCTATCCCAACCCTTCAGCTTCATGCGCGCCCTGTAGGCTGCCTCCGGTCGTCGCTCGTTGAATTTCTCGATAGTCGAGTAGTCGACGGTGAACTCCTCTATCAGGAAAGGCACTCCATCCACCACGTGCGTCCACATCGCCAGAGGGAAGTTTGCCAAGCCTTGAGGGACGTGACAGTCTTTGCAGCCAGGATCGGCGCCGAGCGCACCCCAATGCGAGGATTTTTTCAGCTCCGCATACGGGTAGGTCTCGGAATGGCAGCTCACGCAGAACTCGGTCCTGGATATGGCGGCCTCGCCGCCGAATACCACGACGATCGCTCCGACCGCAATCACTGCGCCGAGAATCAGGGCACCGACCGATACCCTACCCCACTCTGCCATTACTCCTCCTTGCCTATCTCGGCCGGTTTGGCATCCTTTTGGAACTCCTCATGGAACTTCGGGGTAGGCGGACCCTCAAACGTGCCCGCTAGTTTGAAGTGTGCATGCATGGCCTTGTTGTTACGCACCATCTTCTCAAAGTCGAACGTATACTTCTTGTCTACCGTGGGAGTGAACGGCGTGTACGGTTTCTTTGCACCCTTCCACGGCGAGCCCTCATAGTTCAGATGGCAGACGCTGCACTTCTCAACGAACTCAAAATCTTGTCCGGCGTCCTCGAGTTTCTTGCGCGGCGTGGCCTCTTTCGACTTTTCAAAAGCCTCACCTGCCTTACGGTGAACCTTGCGGTAGTCCGGGCCAGCCCCGTGGCAGGATTCGCAGCCTACGCCTACCAAGAACTTGTCCGGCTCCGCAATTTCATACCCGCCTTCCGACCCGAACCCAGTCACGTGGCAGCCGATACAATCTTTGTCTTTGGTGAAGTCCTTCTTTGGGTCGAGTTTCGCCTTGACCATGGCTTGGTTCTTTTCCTTGCTCCTGTCGGCCTTGAGCGAGTCGACAGCTTTGGCGTGGGCTGTCTTGAGCCATGAGTCGGCCTCACTTTTGTGACAATTACTGCATTTCTTCCGGCCCTCAAACGGCGTCTCGGCAGCAGCGCTCCCGGCTAGAGCCGCGAACACCACCGCAGCGGCGAGTGCAAATGCCATAGGATGCTTCACAGTATCTCCTTTCTTCTAACAAAAACTATTCGTGATTGTACTCTAAGAAGTTGCTCATGGTCTTACTCTATCGTTGGTTTGCATGATTTGCAAGATCGGGCAGTCCCATCTTGGCGATTAAAATAATCAACCACTGGACGGCTGCGTGTCCGGGATCTTATACACCCAATAACCACCAAATTGATAGACAAGCTGCACAGCCTTCAACTCAATTGGCTTTGAGTTCGTGAAAGGCAGCATCTGCGCAAGCAAGGTGTTGCCGCTCTTGTCATCGGTCAGGAAGTAGGCGCGCACGAAGTTCTCCGAGAGCCCATGCAGTGTGTACGTGGTGTGGTGGTTGTCTAGCAGCCAGCGCTTCACCATCCCACTCAGCCCATGAACGTCGCCGCCCTGCAAGGGGAAGTCCTTGTAGGCGACACCGAGACGCTCTGGACGCATCAGCCCGAGCTTGTAGAGGTCAGATAGGTGAACCGCGACATAGGCCTCGCGCCCGCCAGCCAGTTCGCGCAACATGGCCGCGCCCTCTTTCGGATCAGCCGCCAGCGCATCGGCGAAGCGTTGAAATTTCCGACTCTCTTCCGCGCTTGCCGGGGCTCTCCAGAAGTCGCGTTCGTATTTCTCGATCGCCTCACTTTTGGCATGCCAGATTGAAGGCGTGATATGGGGTTCGCCCAGATGTGAGGTGAATACCGTCTCGTTCCCCGTCAGTAGCTGGATCTGACGCGAGGTGTCCCACCATGCAAGGATGGTGGCATCTTTCGGCACATACTTGGCAATCGCCGTCGCCAGCGCAGTCACCTCGGAAAGCTTGCCGTCGAGAAAGACCACAGGCTCGCCGCTCTGGTTTTCCCAGTTAAGCATCACCGGTGGGGCATTGCCGCGTCGCGCAAGATAGGCCATGGCCAGGGAATGATCCACACCATCGACTCGAACCTCATGCTTGCTGATCACGAGGTCTGGCCAAGCCTCAAGTCCAAGTTTGTCGAACTTGCCGATACCGCCCTCTTCCACTAACTGGTAGTGGTAAGCCGCCTGTCCTGGACTGAGCCACACGTATGCGACCCATCCAAGCACAAGAAGGCCTCCCGCCACTAGGATTATTCCTAGCGACGGGAGGACTTTGCTACTTGGTCGCGTCAGCGCTCCTTCCATCGTCTGCGCTGAGCCCGCTATCACCGACCGTTGTTCTTCTTACGTCTGCTCCATCCGGCCAGCGCAATGCCGCCAGTCAGCAGCAATCCGCCGCCCAGGCTGCCAAGCGTAATCTTTCCATCCGTGCCGTCGAGGTCAAGCAGGCTCGTTTTGCTCCCCTCGAGCTTGGCCACCCGTTCCATTAACGCATACTTTTCCTTGAGCTTCGTATCTTCGTCCATGATTTCGACATAACCCCTGTTCAACGCCGCCCAGCCAACGGTATAGGTGAACCCCCAATGTTGGTGGGAGAGGCCCACATGCAACTGCACCAGATGGTCCTCAGCCATTTCAAAGAGTCTGAGTTCGCTCGCTGTAGGGTTGTTGCCCTTCGACCAGTATATCTGGAAGAATTGCTCGAAACCCGGTGGGACCGGCGCCGGCGGCTTCGGTCGGTTGGGCGTCATCTGGCCGACTGGACCGCCCTTTACCTCGTGCGCATCACTGTATCTTTCAAGTTCCTTATCAAGCACTGAACTGGGACCATTATCTACAATCTCTAGGAAGTCACGGGCACGGTCAGCGGTGTGGCAATCGGTGCAGGTCCTGACCCAAGCATTCATGCTCATCTTGCCACGACCTTCACTGACACTCGGCGCCAGAGGCTTCGGTCGGCTGGTCTTCTGGCCAGTGAGGAGACCGGCCTTGTACTGCCTCTCGACTACGTCGTGCGCCTCATCGTACTTATCGAGCCCCGCGTAGGTGCCATTGTCCATATACTCCATATAGGCACGGGCGAAACGCTCAGAGTGGCAGCTGGTGCAGGTCTTCACCCACGCATCCAGGCGCTTATCGGCCCACTCGGTCTTGATGTTCTCTCGGATGCCGGGCACGAAGGGATAGTTCGCCCAGCGGACCTTACGCACTACGTTGTGAGTGAATTTGCCCTGGTACTCCATGTGACAGCTCTGGCAGGTGGGTGCGTCCTGCCCGCCCTTGGCAATCATGTCCTTGAGTTGCAAGTTCCAATTCCAGGTCTTGCCCTTGCTCTCATACTCCTTACCATGCTTCGACATGGTGTAGGATTCCCAGTTATTGTGGTCGGCGCCGCTGTGGCAAGTGCCGCAGGCCTCAGGCTTGCGTGAGTTGGCCGCGGAGAATTCGTGCCTGGTATGGCAGTTGTCGCACTTGTTCTGTTGGGTGTGGCACATGGTGCAGCCTTCGGCGATCTCGCGCTGCGACATCCCGGCGTAGACCTCTACCTCAACGTTGGCTATATAGTCCAATGCATGTGACGGGCGACCCTTCGACCACTGACCCTTCGGCCAGGTGATCGTGTCGCGCTCGGACTCGCGTTCGGCGAATTCCTGCAGGTGACAGTTGGCGCACACGTCGGCGGTGGGCATCCTTATATCAGCACGGTGGTCAGCCTTCTTCTTGGTGTTGATGTCGACGTGGCAGTCAATGCAGCCGACTTCTTTCAATTGCTCGGTCGCGCCGAGTTTGCCCAGCGAGCGGAGGTTCGTCTCGACGTCCGCCAACTTCGCCTTCTTGTAGAATGTGTCATCTTTAGGAGTGAGCTTCCTGATCTTATCCAGATTGGCGTGGGTACTCTTCTTCCAGAGAGCCACCCAACCAGGGGATTCGTCGGTGTGGCATTTCACGCACTGCTCACGTGTCGCAATATCCTTGACCGTTGTCGGTGGCTTGTAAAAGCTGGCTGGATTCAGGTACTTACTGATTGGGAGCGGCTCCCAATACGAGCCGTACTTCCCTTTCCCAGCGCCTTGGCCTGGATCCATATAGCGTTTCATCAACGCCTCATGCAACTGCTTGGGATCAGCCGACCGATCGAGCTTCAGCGCCTCAAAGGTCTCTTTGGGGACGGTAGGGAAATCCGCCTGCGCTGTTCCCGCGAGCAATACGCCGCAGGCGAGCAGCCCATACTTCATCCAGAATTTTCCAGCCATCTGCAATGCTCCTTCCGTTATGAATGCGAGTATTTTTGAGAATTCAAGGCTACCTGTATTTGGCGAAGGATGTTTTTTAGTCTTGTTAGCTGCTTCTAATCTAATGCGCAGCGCACATATATCTCAGCATAGATCAGATGTCAATGGAGTTTGTGGAGTTTGCGCAAAAAAATCTCATAACTGACTTTTGAAGCTGACTAATGCAAACTGAGTGCCGTACTTGTAGATCTTGGCGTAGACCCGCATGAGGTCATCGAGAGTGTGTTTCGCCAACGCGTCATCCACCCGACCACACGCACAGCCAGCACCTCTGTCACTGTGGGATGCGCGACCACCGCGGCATACTCCGAACTCACGTGACCGGCATGGCCAGTTTCCGACGCGGGGGGTGGTAGATCGAGCCACCTGGTGGATCGTCCTACTCGACCGTCACGAATCGCAGCCCATACTCCATACTTCTTCCGTCCCGAACACCGGTTGGATCGCTCCGACGGCGCGCGCCGCCTCGCAGGCACCGGGGCCGATGCTGCGGTCTCCACCAGACCCGCTGTGCCTCTCACGAGTCCGGTCGCATGTTCCGGACAGGCTTGACGCAGGCGCTCGAACCGATACATGTGCGGGTGTCACTGGCTGGATGACGCGTCAGGGGCTCTGCGACCGACTTGACCGTCTCGGCCCTGCGAGCGCGGTAATGGGTTTCCTTCTTGCTGTGGCGACGGTACGAGACGGACCAATACAAGACTCAGCGGCAGGAACTCGCGCAGCGTGGTGAGAGACGAGAGAGATCTGTGGGCTTCCCGGTGCTAGGGCCTTTCACGATCGATGACGACGGTGATCCCATCTGCCCCAGGCTTCACCGGCTGACTCGTCCCCTCCAGGTCTCCACTTTGTGGCATGGCCTGGCCGGACTTCGACAGACGGGCCACAATCACCACCGTTCCTACGTCGGAAAGTTTTCTGGACGGCATCATACCGGTCGAATCATCGAGCCGGAACGTGAAGGGTAAATCTTTCTTCGTCGCGCGCACGATAGCCACAGGCATCGGTGGGCCGTTCACCTCGCGTGCAAACACAAACAACGTGTCCGTCGAGGATCCTTTGCCGGCCAGGCTCGGGGCCACAGTCACCTTCCCTGTGATCGCACGCGATTGCCCGGTTGACTGGGCCTGCGCCGCCGGTTCCGTATACGCGGGCACCGTTGCCAGGAACAACACGCCGCAAACAAGCAGACTACATCTTATCCAGAATTTGACGGCCATGTGTAATACTCCCAGTTAATTAAGACACTTTTGTGGTCTTGAATGAGCCTGTTGCTTAGCGTGCAGCGCACATGTATCTCAGCATACATCAGATGTCAAGGGGCGTACTATTCTCGATAATATAGACCCGAAATAAAGACCCGACAGTCCTTCCTCCTGTGTCATCGGTGTCCGTAGTGGCGGTCGCATTGGCGAGAATCCCACGTGCGGCCAGTGCTTAATGATATCGAGCGAGGAAGGTTTCGACGTCGGGGATCAAGCGCGGCAGTTCGTCGGCCTGATATGTCCCCCAGCCCGAGCATTCCTTGCGTAATGTGCGGCTGAAGCTTTCAATATAGGCCTGCTCGTTCTTTTTGTAAGGACGGGCAATGCGATGCCGGTCGCAATAATCGCGGGCCTGCTTGACTGACGCCCCTTTAAGTTCCGGGCCGCCATCGTGTTGTAGAACCTCGACAGGTCCCGTAAAGCGCCGAGACAGGCGGTCTGTAAATGGGCGACGCCATCCTCACTGGTCAGCGCTGGCCAAAGCAAGATATCTGACTCCTTGGCGTAAATATCGATCCCGGTGAAGGCGAAGATGTGCCCAAACGCCACGTTATCCATTTTAGGTGACCGCCCGAGCGCAGGACTCCTTCGGGACAGCGCCCCGATTCTGGTTCTTGCGCCACTTTGAGTGGATCACGTATTTCTCCGCTAGAATCTCATAGATCTTGGGCACCGAGAGCCGGACATGATACTCCCGCTCCAGGAAATACGTGATCTTCTGCCCACAGCAGGCGTGCGCGCGTGCATACACCCAGATCCAGCGCTTGATCGTGGAGGGACCTGGTGCGCCCGTCGAGGGTCTTTCTCGGCCTGCGTATGGCGCGCGAGAAAACCCGATAGTCCCTACGCCGCTATGCCCTTCGGCCATAGCCAGATAGTCGCCCGGTGTCGCCTCAGATGAGCCGCAATCTTCGTGTGACTGAGTCCTTACTCGAACAGCTCAAACACGAGTGTCAGTTGTGTGAGTGTATGCATGTCCATAGGCTACTATGGACTGTCGGATACTTACGGAAACATTGCGGAAGCGTTGGGGACACTACACTCGCGTTTATCTCGTTCCTCAAAAAAAAGCCGATCCGCCATCCCGTCTCTCGACGGGGGCGGATCGGCGTCACGCTTGCACGTGCTTAAACCCCTAGCTTAAACCCCCGAGGCCCTCGTAAAGACCGGGATGATGGGGCCAGCTATACTATTGATGTGGCGATTGCCGGCTTCGTCCCAAGCCATCAACAGCCCTCCGAAGCGCTGCTCCGGATCGTGAACCAAGTCCATCAATCTCTGCACTTCCCATAGTGCGTCCCTTGAGTCGAGCTTGATCTCGCGGGTCTCACCAGCATTGATTGGGGACTCATCTTCCATATGCAAGCCATCTGTTGCCATAATCTCCGCAGGGTAGTTCGGATCCTGGTTGTTGGCCACGCCAACCTTGTTGAGGAATCTGATCCCTGCCGTCGTGAACTCTCCGATCCTAACGGCGCCCTCACCACCGTTGGTGACTAGTAGGGTCATGCGCAGGGCGCGACCCGGAACGTCGTAGTCTGCGGCGAGCACCTTAACTGTGAGGTCCGACTTCAAATGAGTCGCCTTGATCTTTGCTTCACCCGCCTGGAGAGGGACGGTATACGGGTACTGGGAGTCCGTATAGAAGAAACCTATCGCTACCAGAGCAAGGGTCCCTCCCAGAACGGCATACGCCACTACACGATCGACTGGGTCATTCAGCAGTGCGTCTCCCCCCTCCTGCGCCAGCACCCGGGCGCGAATGAGGAACATCGGTCTGATCGCGAACCAACCTATCCAGGACAACCCGATAGTCATCCATAGAATATGCCAGAAGTACCCGACCCCCAGGCCTGCGGTCTCCGTATCGATGGTTCCTCCCACCAGCAGTTTCACCGGGTTGGTAAAATTTTTATAATCGCCCGTGATATCCATCCAGCCCCCCGGCCCTGCGATAGGACCGGCCCCATTGACGGCCAACATCGGGTGGATGTGATGATGACCAGGTAACCGGCCCCTCAGCTTGATAATGTACTCGTAGTCCCCACCGATCTCCATCGGGCCCGAGGTGAACATCGGCGTCCCGTTCACTTTCGCGCTGATACGCGTGAACACCGAACTCGGGCTGCCCACGTTTATAAACGTACGATTGGGCTTGACAACGGCCCGCGGCCAGTCTTCCGCTATGTGCATCTTGCCCGACAGCATCGCTTCATCATTGACGGCGGTCTTCTGCGGGTTCCACCGTGTGTCGTACCACTGGGCGGTACGCATCCGCAGGAACGGTTCCTGGGATCGCTCCCCGTGGGCAGAAGCGGGAGAAGTATTGAATACCAGAGTCAGCCCCAGCGTCGCCATCCCGAGGGACCCAATCACGCACAATTTAAATAATTTTTTGGCGTTCATGGTTTCCCCTCCGCCAGCAATGTAGTCCCCACTGGCAACCCACTATTCGGTATCGCTCCATGAGTAACTGCAAACTGATCTGTTCCGACTATCATGACATCATTCGTCCGTGTCAATGCGCCTCTCTTGCCCTTGACCCAAAAGTATGATGTGCCGAAGAAATGCCCCATTTGCCACCAAATGGTATAGATCAACATAGAGGCGAAGGCCGAGAAGAACGCGGAGATCCAGACGGTGTGCCCGCCAAACGTGCGCAGCGACCCCACCTCAATGATCCGGATATACTCAGGCGTCCCCGTACGTACATAGGTGAACCCCATGTAATCGGCCAGCGAGAGCAACTGACCATCCGCTACCAGCGGCTGCTTGCTGTACCCGAATATGAAATAGTTTTCCGGATAAAATATCATCGCAAACGCCCATACCCCGAATATCGCTGTGAGCATCCAGCTCCGGGTGAGCAACAGGACGCAGTCGAGGACCAGCGCGCTGGGGACCATGGTGGCCGGCATGTTGAAGTTCATCGGAAAGTTAGCCCACCAGTACCAGGCAAAAACAATCGTGATCCACTTCCCGACAAGAAGCCCCGTGACGCACAACGTTGCGCCAAACGGTTGCCGATAAAACGTCCAGAAGTAGTACATGACCGCCCCGGGGTACATGACCTCCACCATAGGGGTCACCGTCACCCACCACTGCCGGTCCTTCCAATCTATCCAGAAATCCCAGTCTCCTGCAAGCAGGTCGAAATGCATATGAAAGGTCGCCAATACTCCCAGGTATGCAATCGGAAGGAAATACACCGCGTCTACCATTCTTGATAACTTGACGCCTTCCGGCGGCAGCTTACTGGCCTTGATAATCTCGGCTGTTCTAAACAGTGCCATTTGTCTCCTCCTCGCTTGTTCTAAACATCTGTCCCCTCTCTTGTTCTAGCTGGCCGGTTGGCCGGCCCCGCTCTCCGGGATCCGGAGCACGGGGCCAGCCCACCGAAGTCTAATGGCCCGACTTAGTACGGGATCACTTTCAAGCAGTCCTTGCTCTCGTTGTTCCAGACCACATCAGCCAGGTTGGACATACGCGCCACGATCTGCGCCGCCACTCCACCCGTTCCGCCGAACAGCCCGCACCAGCCCAGGATCACGAAACCCCAGTGCAACGGCGCGGCGAAAAGTTCGTCCACGAACCAGAAGGCATGGCCCCACTCGTTGAGCCCCACATTGGGCAGAATCATCATCGGCCCCACGACCGCCGCCACTAAGGGAAACGAGACCGCCTTGCTGAACTGCGGCAGCCGGGTCAA
>Ga0315275_10002050_pt1 | contig 18007 bp, 19 predicted proteins | sample YL17G03_0_MG_FD_205557 | JGI IMG/M metagenome (GOLD analysis project Ga0315275, IMG submission 205557) | Sediment microbial communities from Yellowstone Lake, YNP, Wyoming, USA - YL17G03_0 | ecosystem: Environmental > Aquatic > Freshwater > Lake > Sediment | place: USA: Wyoming | collected...
GTTTCCAAGGAAACTGTTTCTTGGGATATTTTCATGATGTGGTAAACCTTGTCCAGCTCTATTCCCATTTCAGCGGCAATCTCTTCCGGCAAGGGCTCTCTGCCAAGGTCCTGCAAAAGCCTGCGCCTTGATTGGGTGTATTTGGAAATGGTTTCCACCATATGAACGGGAATCCTGATCGTTCTTGCCTGGTCGGCCAAGGCCCTGGTAATCGCCTGCCTTATCCACCAGGTTCCGTAGGTTGAAAACTTATACCCTCTTCTCCAATCGAACTTCTCCACTGCCCTGAAAAGACCCAGGTTTCCCTCCTGGATCAGGTCTAATAGGGTCAAATTGGGCGAGCGGCCGACATATCTTTTGGCAATGGAAACAACCAGACGCAAATTTGCTTTGGCTAATTTTTTCTTTGCCTCCAAGTCGCCTTTTTCAATTTTTTTAGCCAACTCCTTTTCTTCGTTAGCGGTAACAAAAGGAATCTTCCCGATTTCCTTTAAATACATCTGAATAGGGTCTATTTTCACGTCCGAATCCTTAACCTTCTTTTTGATTACTTCTTCTGTTGATAAAAACTCCTTGGCTTCTTTTATCTCAATTCCCTGCTTATCCAAAACGTCATATAGCTTCTCGAGACCGTTAATGTCTTTTTCCACCTCGGGAAAAGCGTAAAGAATTTCAGAATAAGTGACAAAGCCCCTTTCCTTGCCCTTGTCTATCAGGGGCTGAAAACTGTCTAAATTGAAAGTTTTTTTCTTTCCATTTGAACGTACTACCTTACTTTTCCTTGCCGCTTTTTTCTTCGGCTTTGATTTTCTTGCTTTCTTCTTGACTACTTTCCTGACTTTTTTAACGGCTTTTTTCTTGTTTTTTACTTTACTCTTTTTTATTTTTTTATTTTTTTTGATCATTGGTTGTTTAATTCGTTTGTTTTTTCTTTAAATTGTTTAAATAATTCTTCTTCTTTTTGGAAATCTTTTTCTGTTGCGGCCTTTTTAATTTCTTTTTGCATTTGATCCAAGCTATTTCTTACCTCAAGGCTTTGAATTTCCCTCAAGCAATTATTAATTTCTAAGATGATTTCTTTTTCTTCTATTTCTTCGGCATCTGCTCTTAGGCAAAGATAATTGAAGAAATCAGATTCAAGCTTTTCTTTCTTTTCCAATTTTTCAAAAATTTCCTGGGCAATCGGAGAGCAATAAGAGATTGATCTTTTCTCAATTAGTTCAATGCTTGAAGGAGATTTTATTATTAAAACCAATAAGGTTTCTTCCAATAACTCCCTTCGCGACCTCTGAGGAAGATTGGCTATTTCTTCGGGCTCAAGTCCGAAATGATCAGAAAGCCCTTCTATCTTAACCTTTCTCATTTCCTCTTCTATGCTTTCCTCTTTTACCTCAAGCCTTTTGGCCAGCTCGCTGACCCAGTAAGACTGGACTATTTTATTGGGAATCCTTTTTATTACAGGCAGAAGAATCTTTGAAATTTCTTTTTTCCCTTCCGGGCTTTTCTCATCTCTTCCCTTAAAAGAGGATTCAAAATAGAAATCCATTATGGACTTGGGCTCTGAAAGAGCCTGTTCCCATTCTTTGGGATTTTTAGCGATTATTTCAGCCGCATCCTTTCCTTCAGGCAGACGAAGAACTTTTAAATTGAACCCGAGCGCCTGGGCCAGGTCAATACCCCTTTTGGTGGCTGAATCTCCGGCAACGTCCATATCAAAGCCAAGGATAAGGTTTTCCGTATATCTTTTCAGTATCTTTAATTGAAAAGGAGTTAAGGCCGTGCCTGAAGTGGCAACCACGTTCAGAGTCCCGGCCTGATTAGCCATTATAACATCAGTGTATCCTTCCACCAAAATGCAGCTGTCTTTTTTCCTTATCTCCACTTTTGCCTTATCCAGGCCGTATAAAATCCTGCTCTTGTCATATAAAAGAGTATTGGGGGTGTTTACGTATTTGGCCACTTCCGTTTTGTCTTTGTCTTTAAAAACCCTGCCCCCGTAACCAACCACCTGGGAATTGAGGTCAAAAATTGGAAAGATGATTCTTCCTCTGAACCTGTCATAGAAAGAGCCTTTTTCCGAAGTTAGCCCTAGGCCTGCTTTTTCAATTTCCTGTTTCTTGTAGTTTCTGGAAGCTAAAAATTCAGATAAGCTCTGCCAGACATCGGGCGCATAGCCCAAGCGCCATTTTTTAATCGATTCTTCCTTGATTCCTCTGTCTAAGAGATATTTCTTGGCAGCTTCTCCGCTCTTGCTTTCATTAAGCTGTTTTTCAAAAAATCTGGTAGCCAGATCGCATATCTCTCCGAGCCTCTGCCTTTCGGTCTGAAATTTAACCATTTCCGGGGTCTGTTTTTTCAATTCCACCCCCGCTTTCCTGGCTAAAATCCTTAAAGCGTCTCCGAATTCCACTCCTTCTATTTCTTTAACAAACCCGAAAGCGTCACCCCCTTTTCCGCAGTTACCAACTACAAAATTTGAAGCCATGAAAGAATGATCTTTTGCAACGGTTAGGTTATAAACACTTCCCTTAAAGGCTCTTTCTTTAATCTCTTTAATTGGACATATCCAATATTTTATTCCTGCCGGAGAATTATAAAATTGAGAAAAATTTAAAATATAATTTTCCTGCCAATTAATCTCAAAACATTTTTTATGATGAGTGTTTTTCTTATCTGTTCTTTCTTCTTGAATATAAAAATCAGGTGTAATATCTAGCCTTAATAAAATATCCCTTAATTGCTCAGCTAGTACTAGGGAGGTGGTTTTTATTGCTTTATATTTTCTATCTTTTTTACATTTATTAACTTTGCCAGTATATCCGTCCCCCTTGTGAACGGCATCTAAAATTACTCTTTGTTTTTTAGGTGATAGATATTGGAATTCAAAAGGAATATGTTTATTTTCAGATCCTTTGCCGCATAAATTTTCAAAAATATTGGCTAGTTTTGAATTACAGGCAGTAATTTCTAATCCTGTTTTTTTATCGCCCTTTCTTCTATGAATCGCTGTTTTGATTTTAAAAATATCCTGAATTAAAATCCTTATTTCTTTAGCAAATTTTTCTTCGTGATTGCCAAGACTAAACCTAATATATGCACGATGGTTGCTGCCTTCGGCAATATAATATCCAATTAACTTTAAGAGCTTTTCGTTAGTTTTTATCTTTACTGGAATTTTTCCAATCTCTGGACCATAATTGCTGATTCTCCTGTCGTAATATTTATCTAAATCAATAAATTCTAATTTTTTAATTTCTTGATTAATGGGATATAACAGATAGTCATTAATCGAAAGTTGGCCGGCTGGTATTTTTTCTAATTTATAATTTAAATAAAATCTTGGGCAGTATTTTTTACTACATTTCCATTGGCAAATTCTATTTTCTCTGCTTTTATGTGGACAATTTTTTGTTTTTATCGCAAAAACCTCGTGCTCGCTAGTCAGGGAAACCATTTCGTTTGATTTCCTCGTCTTTATGTCAATCATCTTGCCCTCGTACGGCCGCCACAGTGTCCTAATTATTGGCATATACCTGCCCTTGTGGGTTAAGACTTTTTGTCCAATCTGAAGTTCTTCTATATTGTGAAAGCCTTTTTCTGTTTTAATTAAGGATTTGGCTGGAAAACATCCGAAACAATGCCAGATCTGCCTGCTGGGGGAAACAAAAAAAGAAGGCTTCTTTTCCGCATGAAAAGGGCAGACCCCCCTATAATTGGCTCCTGTTTTTTGAAGCTTGATGTAAGAACCTATTACATCAACAATATCAAGCTTCTCTTTAATTTCATCAATGGGGCTAATCATTTTTAATTCTCTTGATAAATCTTTTTATCTAAATAATTTTTTATAATCTTTAGGCTGGGAGGAAAAACCTTTGAAGGAAGATTGTTCAGTTCAAACCATTGCCACTCGGTTATTTCATCCGGTTCCATCACTTTCACCTCGCCCTCAAAATCATTGCATAAAAATCCGATAGTTACAAAGTGCTTATCAGGAACGAAATCGTTGGAAACGCTGATAAGTTCAAGGTTTTTTACTTTAATGCTGGTTTCTTCAAAAGCCTCCCTGATAACCGCTTCTTTTAATTCTTCCTGAAAATCAAGCTTTCCACCTGGCATTGTCCAAGTTCCTTCCCCGTGAAGCTCGCTGTCGGCTTTTTCCGGATCAGGATGCCTTTGTCCGAGCAAAACTTTATTATCCTTTATAACCATTACCCCTACCCCGACTCTTGGTTTTAAATCGTTTTTATTATTTGACATGATTTTATTTAAATTTTTTATACTTGTTGACTACGGCGGAAAAATCCTTAAAGTTTTTGAAACCAAGCAACGATCTTGCCGACCATAAAAATTATGATTCCATATATAACAAGTAAACCTCCAAGACTATTAAAATCAAATCTTTGTCCTGGTGGTGTGTTTTTCTCTAGCAAATAAAAACCAAGAGTAATCATTACAATAGAAATGATAATCATCCATTTTCCTGTCTTTTTAACTGGAGTACCCTGCACAACAACTTTCTTTGTCCCCCAATGCCAAGCCACGAGACAATAATTGTAACGACAATACCTCCAATTATAATAATTAATAATTCGTTCATCTGATTGTTTAATTGATTATTTAGATCTTATGATTTTTATTTAAATCTTTTCTCTTTTAGTTCCCTGATTGCATCTTTTGCAATCCATTTTGCCGATTTGGAATCAATCTTTTGGATTTCTTTGGCGAGCTTGATCGCTTTTTTATTCAAATATATATTTCTTTTCCCTATTTGTCTCAATGCCCAATTGTCCGCTTTCCTTACAAAATTTCTCCCATCAGTAGAAAATCTTTTAATCAGAGGGAAGAATTTGATAAAATCTTTGTCTTTGGCTTTTTTATCATGAACGGATAAGGTCGCCATCAGGACAAAACCCGCTCTTCTGACAAATTCCTTTTTTTCCTTAGCCCACTTCAAAGCTTTTTGATAAGCAAAGAGGGTTTTATCAAAAAGATTCATGCAGACTTGGTCGCAGACGTCCCAGGAATCAAAATCTTTGACCCACTTTTCCATTTGCTTATTATCTACCAGCTTTGGATCGTCAATTAAAGCAGCTAAGATTCTTGCTTCGTGGATGCCCGAACTCCATAATTCTTGCGCTAATTTATGATCTTTCCCGATTTCTTTTGCCGTCTTGCGCAACAGCGGCATACTTACCCCCAGCGTATTATTAGGGTTTATCCCGAACCGCGCCATCCCCTCCACGTTTTTAGGATTAGCGTGGCTTTTTAATTTTTTTAGAACTTGGCGCGCATCCATTACCTAAAATACGAATTATTAATCTTTAATGCTTCTTTTGATCGCCTCAATAAATGCAGTGATTTTTTTATTATATGTCTCTTCTTTCTTCAGCTCTTCGGCGTTTAACCCGAAATAAGCAACTGATTTTTTACCAATAGCTCTTTCTATTTCAGCAACCATTGCATCGGGCTCTGTATTTCCGGAGGTGTTAAAAAATGCCCATTCTTTTAGGTTTCCTTTGTTTTTATCAATATATGTCCTGATTGCTGGAGTCATGCTGCTTGCCCAGGTGGGTGTACCAAAAATAGTTAAATCATAATCAGCCGGATTTTTGGTTGTTTCTATTTCGGTTGTTTGTTTATTCATCGCAGCTCGTCCTCCAAAGATAAAACCAAAAATCCCGTTTCGATTCTTTTTATCAATTATTTTTTCTATATCAGCACTAAGTCTTGAGGCAATTTCTTTTGCCACTCTTTCTGTGTTTCCTGTTTTTGAATAATATGCTATTAACGTTTTCATGTTTTTATATTGTAGGGGCTATCTTTCTTCGAAATTTATTCGGAGTGGTTTGAAGTACTTAAGCCAGGGCCTGTTTAAAAGAAAAAATTAGCTATATTATTAGACCAAATAATAATTAACAACTCTTGAGGTATTCTTTTATTCTATCTCTATTTTCGTTTTCTTTATCGCCCTTAAAATACATCTCAATAAAAATAACTTTTAAATTACTGCAATGAAAAGCGTAAATAATTCTAATTCCACTTTTTGAACCCCGCCCTTTTAATGCCCTGCAAGCAAATTTTTTAATTTTGCAAACCTGTATTTCTTCTGTGCAAAAACCTTGTAATGGGAAAATGCTTAAATTATTTATCTTTTGAAGGTGGCAAAGCTCAATTGCCGCAACTTTTACTAGTTCCAAATCTTCCTCAAGCGATTTGAATTTTTTGAGTAGTTTTTTAAAATCTTTTTGAAATTCCGGCGTCTCGCCATAATTAATCTTGCTCGTCATAGTTTCTCACGGAAGTTTTAGGGGCACGGTAGAATACGGCCTCGTAATCAAGCGGCTGATTTTCTTTCGCGATTAGCCAAGGAGTATCTTCGTGAGAATATTCGCTTAATTCTGTGGCGTTCTTACTGCCCAATCTTGCTATTACTTCGTCAATATGGCGCAGCTCACGAGCATCTTTTAATTTTGTTAAGTCTGGCTCGCGAACCGGCAAGTATTTTCTTTGTGGATAATTAAAATATTTTCCCTCCACCCTTACGACTTCACCATTTTTAATCATGTCGTCAACGATAGTCTTGAATTCAACTGGCGTGGGTCCATAGTGGTTTTTAATATACGTAGCGCCAATTAATTGTTCCTCAAACTTTTCATAAAAATCAAAGTCAATAAAATAAAGCAGTTTATAAATTACAGCTTCTCCGACGTTCGGTTTTCCCCCGACTTTGGATAAAATATAAAGTAGAATCTCTTTGAATTTTTCAAGATTTTTTTGAGGGACACTAATCCTCATTTCTTGTCTTTCTTTCTTTGTCTTTTTGGCAATCTTTTTTATTTCTGCGGTGATAGAAATGTCCTTGCCTTTAATAAAATCATTAAAATCAATACCAAAAACATCAGCGAGTTTTTTCGCCCTAGAAATAGTGAGGTCACATTCGCCTTGCTCTATTTGAACATAGGTTGGGCGAGAAACACCAATTATTGACGCCAAAAATTCTTGCGTCAAATTGTGCTTTTTGCGTTGTTCTAAAATAAATTTGCCGAGCATGTTGTTATTTACAGTATAATCTGTGTAAGATTATTTGTCAAGTATGTGTAAATATATTTGACAAATACAACGAAGGGAATAAAATAAATGGGGAGCGGCTATTGATTGTGGCAATGAACCCTCCCCTATTCATCAGAAATGTCTTTTTTGCCCTTTGGGGCACTTCATCTAGACCTGTGACCACAATTTTATTTTAACAGATTTAGACCATTTAAGAAATAAGGGTAGTTAATTAACTAAAATTTGTTATGGCTACATTTATTATCAAAAAAGATTCTACGAGCAATTACTATGGATCTTAAAGTCTGATAAGAATCAAAAAATTATCGCTAAAAGCAGCGAATCTTATGAAGCTAAAGCTGGAGTAAAAGATTCGATAGAATGGACCAAGTTAAACGCAAAAGGTGCTGGATTAAAAGACGAGGCTTAGAAAATAAAGAACGAGACCGCAACTCGTTCTTTTAAAAATTGTCTTGGCGGAGAGGGTGGGATTCGAACCCACGGTACCTTGCGGTACACGGTCTTTCCAGGACCGCCAGTTAAACCGCTCCTGCACCTCTCCAAATATTTTAAGGCTCCATGTCGCGTAAAGCGCGTATTCTTTCCCCTACCGGTGGATGGGTAAGAAAAAGTTTAGTAAACCAGCCTGTTGTTTGTTTTCCCCTCCTGGGATCGGAAATAAAAAGATGGGCCGTAGCATTGCTGGCAACGCTAAGAGCATTGGGATCGTATGAAATTTTTTCAAGAGCCCTGGCCAGTCCTTCCGGATATCTGGTTAAAAGAGCTCCGTCTGCATCAGCTAAAAATTCTCTTTTTCTTGAAACCGCCAATTGAATCAGGGTTGCAGCTATCGGAGCTAAGACTGCCGCAATTATTCCCACAAAAAAAAGAATTGAAGCGCCGGAATCTTCCGAATTACGCCTTCTTCCTCCCCCGAAATAGCTTATCCTTAAAAACCAGTCTGATATTAAAGCAATGAAGCCGGCCAGAACAACAATAAAGGTCTGCAAAAGCATATCCTTGTTTCCTATATGGGAAAGCTCGTGTCCTATTACCCCTTCCAGCTCTGTTTTTTCAAGCTTGTTCAGAAGCCCCCTGGTAACAGCGATAATCGCATGATTGGCATCCCTACCAGTGGCAAATGCATTGGGCTGGCTTTCCTCCAAAATATATATTTTAGGAAGAGGGAGGCCAGCCGTAATGCAAAGATTTTCCACTATCCTGTAAAGCTCGGGGTTGTCTTTCTTTTCAATCAATTGGGCTTTGGTCATTGCCAGAACCAGCTTGTCTGAATACCAATAGCTTCCGAAACTGGTAAGAATGCTTACGACCACGGCAATATAAAGAATTGCCTGGTCTTTAAGTATATAGCTGAACAGCCAGCCCAAAAGAATGACGAATACAAAAAGAAACGTCATCAATAACCAAGTCTTCCAAGTATTTGAATCAGCTTGGGTATATAAGCTGGCCATATAAATTAAGAATTAAAACTTTACTTTTACCGGTTCTCTTTCTCCTTCCTCTGCTCCAAAAAATTCCATCTTGGCAAATCCCAGCATTTGAGCAATCACGTTGGTTGGAAAGGTTTCAATCTTGGTGTTCAGATCCCTGACATTGGTGTTATAGAATCTTCTGGCTGCCTGGATCTTGTCTTCAGTGTCGGTAATCTCTTTTTGAAGTTCCAAAAAGTTGGTGGAGGCTTTCAAGTCGGGATAATTTTCAGCCACAGCAAAAAGGGATTTCAAGGTTGAAGAAAGGACGTTTTCCGCTTCTCCTCTTTCTTTTATCGTCTGGGCTCCCATTGCCTGGGTTCTGGCTTTTGTGACTTTTTCAAAAAGCTCCCTTTCGTGGGTGGCGTAGCCTTTCACCGTCTCAACCAAATTGGGAATCAGATCATATCTCCTTTTTAATTGGACATCAATGTCTGCCCAGGCTTCCTTGGTCCGGTTGCGGAAAACAACCAAACCGTTATAGGTTGCAACGAACCAAACGGCTATTACTGCTACTATTAATAAAATAAATTGAGTCATTTTTCTTGTGTTTAATAATAATTATTCAAGCGACCTTTTTCTTTATTCTGTTCTTATTCTAAGCTTTTTTTCAGAGATTGAAAAGCCCGCTGTCGGGCGGGTTTTTCAGTTATTAATCTCTAAATCTTTTAGTATTCTCCCATTCCGGACGGCATCGGGCCTCTTTCTTTCTTTTCTTCCGGTTTTTCGGAAACCACCGCGTCGGCGGTCAAAAGCATTATTGCGGCAGAAGCGGCATTTTGGAGCGCGCTCCTGACAACCTTGGTAGGATCAACAATCCCGGCTTGCATCAGATCCTGATATTCCATTGTCTTGGCGTTAAAGCCAAAGCTTGTCTTATTCTCTTTCACTTTATTGACAACCACCCCTTCGTCTATCCCCGCGTTTATGGCAATCTGGCGGATGGGATATTCCAGGGCTTTTTTAAGCATTTCTTTTACGTAAATGGCGAAGAATTTGTCTTCTTCCATTTTTATCTCATCCAAAGATTCCGAAGCTCTTAATAAAGCCACTCCTCCGCCTGTTACGATCCCTTCTTCGACCGCCGCCTTGGTTGCTGCCAAAGCATCCTCTGTTTTGTGCTGCTTGGCTTTTTGTTCAACCTCGGTAGCGGCTCCAACCTTGATTACCGCCACTCCTCCTGCCAGTTTTGCCAATCTTTCCTGAAGCTTTTCTTTGTCGAACTGAGATTCGCTGAGCTCCAATTCTTTTTTAATCTGCTTGATCCTGGAATCGATTTCTTCCTTTTCTCCTTTTCCTTCGATAATGGTGGTGTTCTCTTTTGTCGATACCACCCTTCTGGCCTGTCCCAAATGCTTTAATTCAACATTTTCCAGCTTTAATCCCAGTTCCTCGGAAATGAGCTGGCCGCCGGTAACCGTGGCGATATCCTGAAGCATTTCTTTTCTCCTGTCTCCGAATCCCGGTGCCTTAATCGCCAAAGCGCTAAATATCCCCCTGAGCTTATTGACGATAAGGGTTGCCAGGGCATCTCCCTCGATTTCATCGGCAATGATCACCAGTTCTTTTTTTCCTGTTTGAACGAGTTTTTCCAAAACCGGAAGGATCTCCTGGAGGGAAGAAATCTTTTTGTCAGTAATTAAAATATATGGATCTTCAAAAATAGATTCCATCCTCTCTGCGTCGGTAACCATATAATGAGAGACATATCCTCTGTCAAACTGCAGCCCTTTGACTATTTCTTTTTGAATGCCGAACGTTTTTGATTCTTCGACCGTAATCACTCCGTCTTTTCCCACCTCTTCCATCACTTCGGCGATCAGCTTTCCCAATTCTTCGTCTTCTGCGGAAATGGTGGCCACCTGGGCCATTTCCTCTTTTGTGGTTATCTGCTTTGACATTTTCTTCAGGCTTTCAACCACTTTTTTAACTCCTTTTTCTATGCCCCTGTTTAAGGCTAAAGGGTCTACTCCGGCTGCTACCAATTGAAATCCTTCATTAATTAAAGCCTGGGCTAAAACCACGGCCGTGGTTGTGCCATCTCCGGCCACTTCATTGGTTTTTTCCGCCACCTCCTTGACGATTTCCGCTCCCAGGTTTTCCACCTTGTCTTCCAACTCAATTTCTTTTGCAATCGTTACTCCGTCGTTGGTAATGGTGGGAGGGCCGAAACCCTTGTCCAAAACAACGTTTCTGCCTTTTGGGCCCAGGGTTATTTTCACCGTGTCGGCCAGCTTATCAACGCCCGACTTTAATTTTTCTCTTGCGATTTTTTCGTAAAAAATTTGTTTTGACATAAATTTATTCTATAATCGCCAAGATGTCCTCCTGTCTGGCGATTAGATATTCTTTGTTATCAACCTTTATTTCGGTCGGGCCGTACTTGGTGAACAGCACCTTGTCCCCCGGTTTAACGTCGAGAGTCAGGATCTTTCCCGAAGAGGTTTTCCTTCCCGGACCTACGGCAATAACCTTGCCCTGTTCCGGCTTTTCTTTTTCAGCCGTGTCAGGAAGCAAAATCCCGGCTTTGGTCTTTTCTTCTTCCTTGATCGGCTCAATGAGAATATGATCTGATAATGGTTTTATGTTCATGGTTTTTTAAAAATTAGCAGTTATGACCTTTGAGTGATAATTTATCATATTCTACATATTAAAGAATTGATTTTTTTTGTCAATACCTTTAGAATCTATTAAAATCAAGAAAGCAATGGATAAGATAGGTGCAAGAACACTATTAGCGCTTTTTATTTCTCTGTCGGCCCTGACGTTCGGAGTCTGTTTTTTAATTTGGCAGGGAACAGAAGAAACCAAAATTCCCCCTTCTGATTTTTCGGAGAATACGTCGATAAACTTTCAGACCATCAAAAAAGAAACTATTGATATCGTGATGGTCGGCGACATCATGCTTAACAGAGGGGTTGAATATATGATTAATAAAGAAGGAAAGGGAGATTTCAAATTCCCTTTTTTAAAGATCGCTGACGACTTGAATTCGGCAGATCTTTTAATCGGCAACCTGGAAGGGCCTGTTTCAGATAAAGGAGAAAAGGTGGGCAGCATTTATTCGTTCAGAATGAATCCCGAAGCGACCAGCGGCTTGAGTTATGCCGGATTCGATGTTCTTCTCTTGGCGAATAACCACGCTTTTGATTATGGCCGGGAAGCTTTGGAAGATACCTTAAAAAGGCTAAAAGAGGTGGGATTGTCTTATTCGGGCGCTGGGTTTGACAGAAAAGAAGCATTTTCTCCGCTCATTGAAGAGATCAGGGGAATGAAAATCGCTATTTTAAATTACACCAATCTGGGCTCTAATTATTGGGCCGCCGGAGAAAAATCTTCAGGAATCGCCTGGATTTCAGAAAATAATATTGAAGAAATTAAAAAAGACATTGAAAAAGCCAAGGAGCAGGCTGATTTCTTAATTGTTTTTCTCCATGCCGGTGACGAATATAAGACAGAGCCCAATCCTTTCCAGGTTTCTTTTGCCAGGGCGGCGATTGATGCGGGCGCTGATTTGGTGGTCAATCATCATTCTCATGTTGTTCAAAAAAGCGAAGAATACAAAGATAAAAATATCTTTTACGGCTTGGGAAACTTCATCTTCGACCAGGATTTTTCAAAAGAAACAATGAGCGGCCAAATCTTGAAAATTTCCCTTTATAATTCTTCCTCGACGACAAAAATAAGGGAAATATCGCTGCAAAAAATAAAGCTCAACGAATTGTTCCAGCCCGAGTTAGTAAAATGATCTCTGGCTTGCCCAAAAGACCGATCTTTGCTATCATGGGTTCGCAATGATGAATTTAGCTCTCCAACTTGTTGCCGGCGTAGCCAGCTTATGGCTAGCCGATAAATTCGTTCCCGGAGTAGAAATTACGGGAGGAATCCAGTTTCTGTTCATTATCGGGGCCATCTTGGGGCTTATAAACTTTTTCATCAAGCCGCCCTTAAAAACAATAACTTTGCCTTTAAGGATACTGACGCTGGGACTTTTCGGGTTCGTAATCAATATGGCAATAGTCTGGACGGCGGATATTCTTTTTCCGGAACTTATCATTTCCGGACTGGTTCCCCTCTTCTGGACAACCGTTATTTTCACGGCATTAAATTTCATCTTAGTTAAATAAAAAAATGAAAAGCGAATACTTAAACATTGCTCAGATCATTGTCTCCATTGTTTTAATCGTATTGATTTTATTGCAGCAAAGAGGCGCCTCTTTAGGCTCCGCTTTCGGACAGGAGGGAGGATTTTACGCCACCAGGAGGGGCGTCCAGCAAAAAATATTTTGGGCGACAATCGTTTTCGGAGCGGCTTTCATTATCCTTGCCCTGCTCAATCTTATCTTTTAATTATGCCTAAAAAGTGGCCCTCGAAATCGCAATGGGGGCAGTTTTTAAAAATTCTAGGTAAAAAGGAGAAAAAAACTTTCTTCTTTTTGTTGTTGCTTTCTTTTTCCGGGCTCACCTTCCTCTGCCTCGATCTGTACTTTAAGAATACTGTGGCAAAACCCGCGGAATACGGAACATATACTGAAGGGGTAGTGGGATCTCCAAGGTTCATCAACCCTATTTATGCCGCCGCCTCCGATGTTGACAGGGACCTGACCGAGCTTATTTATTCCGGCCTGATGAAATACGACGAACAGGGAAAGATCGTCCCTGGTCTGGCAAAAGAATACAAGACTTCAGAAGACGGAAAAACATTTGAGTTTTACTTGAAAGAAAATCTTTTTTGGTCCGACGGGGAGCCAATAACGGCCGATGACGTGATCTTTACCATAAAAACGATTCAAAATGCTGCCTTCAAAAGCCCTATCAGGGCCAGCTGGCTGGGGGTGAAAGCGGATAAAATTTCCGATCTGGGCGTCCGTTTTGAACTGAAAAATTCTTCGGCGGTTTTTTTGGAAGCCTGCACCGTTAAGCTGTTGCCCGAACATATATGGAAGGACATTTCTTCCCAGAACTTCCCTTTGTCGATTTACAATTTAAAGCCCGTCGGTTCCGGGCCTTACAAATTTAAATCCCTGAGCCAGGACGAGCAGAACAACGTTAAATCACTGGAACTGGTTGCCAACGACTATTATGCCGGAGAAGGGCCGAATATAGAAAGAATAAACTTCATCTTTTTTGATACAGAAAAAGACCTGGTCAAAGCTGCAAATTCGAAAAAGATCAACGGATTTTCCTTTTCTTCTATAGAGGAATACCAAAAATTTAAAAACAAGAGTTTTTTGACTTATCAGATTTCCCTGCCCAGATATTTTGCAGTTTTCTTTAATCAAGATTTTGGCACAAAAATTTTGGCCGATGAAAAGGTGCGCCAGGCCTTAAATTACGGAACGAACAAGCAGGAAATAATCGACGAGGTTCTGCTGGACATGGGAAAAAAGGTTGATTCCCCGATCCTGCCGGAAATCTACGGAATGGCGACTCCTTCGAGCACTTACGGATTTGATCAGGAAAGAGCCAAGCAATTATTAACCGATGCGGGATTCATCGAAAAAGAAAACGGGCCTAGGGAAAAAATCCTTAAGAAAAATCCTGCTTTTCAATTTAAAACCTATCTCCACTTGGGCTCCCAGGGAACGGAGGTGACAGAGCTCCAGAAATGCCTGGCAAATACTGCGGCCGTCGGGCCGGATATTTATCCGGGAGGAGAAATCACCGGAACCTTCGGAGAAAAAACCAAGGAAGCGGTAATAAGGTTTCAGGAAAAATACAGCGAAGATATTTTGGTGCCCAATAATTTAAAACAAGGAAACGGAGAGGTCAAACAAAGCACCCAGGATAAACTGAACCAGCTCTGCTCCGCCCCCTCCCAAGAAAATTTAACCCTCTCCTTGAAGCTTTATACCGTTGATCAGCCGATTCTGAAAAAAGTAGCGGAACTTCTCAAGAAACAATGGGAACCGCTGGGAGTCAGTGTTGAAGTGACGACTTTTGAAATATCTTCCCTGGAAGAAGAAATAATCAAGCCCAGAAACTATGAAATGCTTCTGTTCGGCGAAGTGCTCGGCGCAGTTCCCGACCCCTTCCCCTTCTGGCATTCATCTCAGGTAAGAGATCCGGGATTAAACCTTACCGGATTCGAAGACAAGGAAAGCGACAAGCTTTTGGAAACCAGCCGCCAGTCTTTAAATGAAGGCGAGAGAAAAACTTCTTTGGAAAAATTCCAGAACCTTCTGCTGGCCGACGCCCCCGCCCTGTTCCTATACAACCCGAACTATATTTATATGGTTTCAAAAGAAATAAAGGGATTAGACACGAAAATAATGGTTGATTTCTCTCAGCGTTTCAGCAGCGTGGAAAAATGGTATATTAAAACAAAAAGGGTATGGAAGTAGATTTATTATCTCAACAAAAAAAAGTTCGCCAGGCCATTTTAAATTTTCCCGAACAGTTTTCTTCGGGAACCGATGAAGGCAATTTAAAAAAATTTCCCGATAGTTTTGACGGGGCGATAATTTGCGGCGTTGGAGGCTCTGCACTGCCTGGCGAAATTTTAAGAATGTGGCTGAAAAAAACCGGGAATGAATTCCCCATGGAGCTTCATAGGAATTTCTATCTGCCCAAAACAGTTAATGAAAAAATTTTGATTGTCTGCGTTTCTTATTCCGGAAATACTGAAGAAACAATTTCCTCGCTTGAACAGGCTCTGGAAAAAAGTTTATCAATAGCGTGCATCACGAGCGGCGGAAAAATAGGGGAAATTTGCCAAAAAAAACAATTATCTTTTATTAAAGTTCCTTCAGGCATGATGCCCCGCCAGGCCTTAGGCTATCAATTCACCGCCCTGATAAAGATTTTAAATTATTACGGCTTCGTATCTGAAAATTTCAAATCGGAAGTTCTTTCTTTAAATAAAAAAATACGGCCGGCTGACCTGGAAGATCAAGGAAAAAAAATCTCCCGGAAGCTGGTAAAAAAAATCCCCCTGATTTACAGCTCCAGGGAAAATATGGCTCTGGCCAGAATCTTCAAAATAAACCTGAATGAAAATTCAAAAACTCCCGCATTCTTTAATTATTTTCCAGAGCTCGATCATAATGAACTGGCCGGATTCTCTTTTCCCCAAAAAAATTTCCAGGTCGTCATCTTAAGAGACAGAGATGATTTTCCCAAGATAAAAAAGCAGATGGAAATCACGGCCCAGCTCTTGAAAAAAAGAAAGATCGGAGTAGAGTTCATTGAAATGAACGAAGAAGACGTTCTTAGTAAAATTTTCTCCAATGTCATGATATCCAGCTGGGCTTCGTATTATCTTGCAAAAGCAAAAAAAATCGGCCCCTGGTCTATAAAAATAGTTGATGAACTGAAAAAAGGATTAACTGAAAACTAATATGGAAATTCGCAAAGTAGTCATACCGGCTGCCGGCTGGGGAACAAGATTTCTGCCCCAGACAAAGGCAATGCCCAAAGAAATGCTCCCGATTGTAGACAAACCGGTTATTCAGCACGTGGTTGAGGAGGCGGTTGCTTCGGGCATCAAGGACATAGTTATCGTCACCGGCTGGCACAAAAGGGCGATCGAAGACCACTTCGACAGGTCTTTGGAGCTGGAAAAACATCTTAAGTCCCAGGGCAAAGAAAAAGAATTAATGGAGATTAAAAAAATCGCCCATTCGGCAAATTTCATTTACATCAGGCAGAAAGGAGAAGTATACGGCAACGCCATTCCCATCTTGGCCGCAGAGGCTGCAATCGGCAACGAGCCCTTTGCGGTAATGTGGGGCGATGAATTCTTCAAGGCCAATCCCCCGCGCTTGTCCCAGATGCTTAAGTTTTACAAAAAATACAACGGGATGATCATTTCTTCAATAAGGATAAAGCAAAAAAAACAGCTCTCCCGCTACGGTATTATAGACATGGAGCCGGTTGAAAAAAATCTTTTTAAAGTCAAAAGGATTGTTGAAAAGCCGGACCCGAAGAATGCCCCCTCCAACCTGGCAGCCCTGGGCGCATACATACTGCTGCCGGAAATTTTTGACGTTATTAAAAAATTGAAGCCGGGAAAGGACGGGGAAATCTGGCTGGTTGACGCCATCAATGAATTGATTAAAAAGGGCTTTCCGGTTTACGCCTGTGAGATAAGCAATGGAAAATACTACGATACCGGAAACAAATTGGAATACCTTAAAACCGTGACCGAATTCGCCCTGACCCATCCCGATGTTTCCAAAGAATTTAAAAAATATCTCAAAGGTTTGGATCTTTAATGAATAAAAATTTCAAATAACACGTTAAACTTGGTATGAAATTTTTAGTTTTAGCCGGAGGCAAGGGCTCGAGACTCTGGCCCATTTCCACTACCTATAAACCGAAGCAGTTCCAAAGACTGATCAGCAAAAAAACCATGCTTCAGGAGACGGTTGACAGGCTGAGGCCGATTGCTCCGATTGGCGATATATATATTTCCACCAACAAAGAATACTTTAGCGAGGTTAAGAAAGAGCTGCCTGATTTGCCGAGAAAAAACATTATTTTGGAGCCCATGCACAGGGAAAGAGTGGCGGCAATCCTGCTTTTTTTCGCCCATTTAAAAGAAGAAGACCTTTCAAAACCCGTCTTGATTCTTCCCTCCGACCACCTGATAAAAGATGAAAGCGGATTGCGCCGGGCAATAGCAGCCGGAGAGAAATTTATCGAAGAGAATCCCGACTACATTTTGGTCTTCGGCGAAAAGCCCACTTCTCCGGATATCGGGCTGGGATATATAAAAAAGGGTGAGCTCAAGGCGGAAAAAAACGGCTTTAAAATATATCAGATCCCGTTTTTTAAAGAAAAACCTAACCTGAAAAGAGCTAAATCTTTCCTGAAAACGGGAAAATACCTTTGGAATGCCGGACTTTTCCTTTTTACCCCCAATTTGATGGCTCATTTGGTAAAAGAGTTTGTTCCAGACAGCTATAAAAGATATGAAAGAATAAGGGCCGCTTTCGGAAAAAAGAACTTCAAAAAAGTTTTGGAAAAAGAATTTTCCCAGATGGATAAAATAATCTTGGAATATTCGATAATTGAAAATTATAAAAAAAACGTGGTCCTGCCGATTTCAGTCGGCTGGTCCGATATCGGAAGCTGGACGGTTTTAAAAAACTCTCTCACTTCCCCGAACAAAAACTTTATCAAGGGAAACCATATAGGAATAGATTCCAAAAACATCATGGTCTATGCGCCGGAAGACAAGCTGGTTGCAACCATCGGGATAAAAGATTTGATAATCGCCCTTACCGATGATATAATCCTAATCTGTCATAAAAACGACTCTCAAAAGGTAAAAGAATTAACTAAAAGACTGGAGGGAGATAAAAAATTCAATCGTCATATATAAATAAATTTCTTTTGGGCGAGTGGTGAAATTGGAATACACGTAGCGTTCAGAACGCTATGGGAGAAATCCCGTGGAGGTTCGAGTCCTCTCTCGCCCACAATTAAACATATGTATACAAAAAAATTTCAACAAAATCTAA